>Ga0207639_10000035_pt1 | contig 149309 bp, 131 predicted proteins | sample KBSCornC32_FD_184299 | JGI IMG/M metagenome (GOLD analysis project Ga0207639, IMG submission 184299) | Corn rhizosphere microbial communities from Kellogg Biological Station, Michigan, USA - KBS Corn C3-2 (SPAdes) (version 2) | ecosystem: Host-associated > Plants > Roots > Rhizosphere > Soil ... | reverse complement strand
ATAAATTGGAATCGCAAACCGCAGGTCCTTCGACTCCGTTTGGCGTAAAAACCGCCAAACTCCGCTCAGGATGACAGCTTGAATGATGTTGTGAACTTCAGGGACAGGACACCAGGCAGTATCGACAAATAGAAATGAGGCGGATAGAAGGTGGTGAAAAACAACGAGAACATCTCGATACGACGGGCCAACCGCAGGTCCTTCGACTCCGCCGACCGCGATCAAACTGCGAGAGGTTCCGCTCAGGGTGACAATTCCTATAGCAGTCAATCACTTACGCCTAACCTATATGTCGATGCCGCCTAAGGAAGGTTTGATTAAGTCCGCGAAGATTCCCTCGTGGGCTAAAGCCCCATTCAAAATAGGCGGTTTGCGGCATCCTTCGACTACGCTCAGGACAGGCTCTGAAGCCGTGCCCTTAACAAAGCAGGACTTAATCAGAGTCTCCCTAGTCCTTAGTCGTGTGCCTCCCAGTCCTGGGCGCGGGTGAGGGCTTTGTGCCAGAGGGTGCGGACTTTGTTGCGGGTGGTGGCGTCGGTCTTGGGCTCGAAGGTGCGGTCGCGTTGCCATTGTTGGCTGATTGTCTCGATGTTGGGCCAGTAGCCTACGGCGAGTCCGGCGAGATAGGAAGCACCTAGTACCGTTGCTTCGGAGTTCTTCGGGCGGACGACGGGGATGCCGAGTACGTCGGACTGAATCTGCATGAGCAGGTTGTTCTGTGATGCGCCGCCGTCTACGCGCAATTCTGCAAGAGGCAGCCCGGCGTCGATCTGCATGGCTTCGAGGACGTCGGTGACTTGCAGGGCGATGCCTTCGAGCGCGGCGCGGGCGATGTGGGCGCGGGTGGTGCCGCGTGTCATGCCGAGCAGAGCGCCGCGGGCGTACTGGTCCCAGTGGGGCGCGCCGAGGCCGGCGAAGGCGGGCACCATGATGACGCCGCCTGTGTCGGGGACGGAGGCGGCGAGCTCTTCGACTTCGGATGAGGTGCGGATGATTTGCAGCTCGTCGCGGAGCCATTGGACGACGGCCCCGGCCATCAACATGCTGCCTTCGAGCGCGTACTCGACGGTGTTGCCGATCTGCCAGGCGACGGTGGTGAGCAGGCGGTTGCGCGAGGCGACGGGTTTGGTGCCGGTGTTGAGCAGCATAAAGCTGCCGGTGCCGAAGGTGCATTTGGCCATGCCGGGCGAGCTGCACATCTGTCCGAAGAGGGCGGCCTGTTGGTCGCCTGCGATGCCGGCGATGGGGATGCCGTTGAGGATGCCGCTGGTGGTGGCGCAGCGTCCGCTGGAGGCGACGACCTTCGGGAGGACGGAGCGGGGGATGTCGAAGAGTTCGAGAAGTTCGTCGTCCCATGCGAGGGTGTGGATGTTGTAGAGCATGGTGCGCGAGGCGTTGGTGGCGTCGGTGACGTGCGAGGCGCCTTGTGTGAGCTTCCAGATGAGCCAGCTATCGACGGTGCCGAAGGCGAGTTTGCCCGCCTGTGCGCGTTCGCGTGCGCCGGGGACGTTTGTGAGCAGCCAGTTGAGTTTGCTGGCGGAGAAGTAGGCGTCGGGGAGCAGGCCGGTTTTGGCTTGGATGAGTTCGGCTTTGCCGTTGGCGCGTAGGGTGTCGCAGAACTCGGCGGTGCGGCGGTCCTGCCAGACGATGGCGTTGTGGACGGGCTCGCCTGTCTCGCGGTCCCAGAGGACGGTGGTTTCGCGCTGGTTGGTGATGCCGATGGCGGCGATGTCGCGCTCGGTGAGGTTGGCTTCGGCGAGTGCTTCGGTGGCGACGCCGCTTTGCGAAGACCAGATCTCGGTGGGGTTGTGTTCGACCCAGCCGGGCTTGGGGAAGATCTGCTGGAAGGGGCGCTGTTTGATGGAGACGACGCTGCCGGTCTGGTCGATGATCATGGCGCGGGAGCTGGTCGTGCCCTGATCGAGCGAAAGGATAAATTGCGTGTTTGCCAAGTCTGCGCACCTCTGGTGATGGTCTTCGATAGGGCTGTGTGCCTCAGTTTTGAGGACGGAACTGCGGCGGGGAAATCGCCGTAGAGGATTTTACTGTACGTGTGCGTTCCGGCTGCAGGGAAGAAAAGGTTGTCTTCCGATGGCATATTAGTTTCGTATATGAATAAATTTGGATTTGCGGCGGCCTGCGACGCGGCTCGACTTCCTGTTGCCCGGTTCGTCCTGATAAATTATGGAGACGACGGCGTTTTTGCGGAGACGGCCATCTGTGTGTTGCGTGGAGTAAGATACGGACGGCGAGCAATTCTTCTGATTTTTTACAATGGAAATAGAAAACAGCGCGAGGCTTGAGGAGCGCGCAGGATGGGCAGACGGGTCGATGACGGGGTGTTTGCGAGGCCAGGTAGCGGTTGTGGTTGGCGGCACGCAGGGTATTGGCCGCGCGATTGCGCTGGGGTTGGCCTCGGCAGGCGCGGATGTGGTGGCGACTTCGCGCTCGCCGGAAGCGGTGGGACAGATGGCGGATGAGCTGGAAGCGTGCGGCAGAAGGACGTTGCGGATGGTCTCCGATGTAGCCGATCGTGGCTCGCTTGAGGCGCTGCACGATGCGGTGCTGCGAGAGTTTGGCAAGGCGGACATTCTGGTGAACTGCGCGGGCATGACGACGAGGGTGCCGACGCTGGAGTGCGCGGAAGAGACCTGGGACAGGATCATGGACATCAACCTGAACGGGACGCTGCGCGCCTGCCAGATATTTGGCCGTTCGATGCTGGAGCGCGGGTACGGCAGGATGATCAACATTGCTTCGCTGGCGTCGTTTGTGGCGTTTCAGGAGGTGGCGGCGTATGGCGCGAGCAAGGCGGCGGTGGCGGCGCTGACGCGCTCGCTGGCGGTGGAGTGGTCGGGGCGCGGGGTGTGCGTGAATGCGATTGCGCCGGGCATCTTTCCGACGGAGCTGAATCGCAGGATACTGGAGTCTGCGCGGGGAAATGAGCTGCTGATGCGGTCGCCGATGCGGCGCTTTGGCGAGGTGGAAGAGGTTGTGGGCGCGGCGGTGTATCTGGCCTCGGATGCGAGTTCGTATACGACCGGGCAGGTGATTGTGGTGGACGGCGGGCAGCTTGCCAGTGGAGTGAATCAATAGGAGACGCGATGCCGGAGAAGACGACAGTTGCGGAAGGACGGGACAAAGGGATGGTTCGCGTCGATCTGGCGTATGCCAGGCTGGCTTCGAGCGAGATTGCGCGGGACATCAACCGCGATATTGTGCTGGAGTTGATTCGGACCAGGCAGCCGGTGTCGCGCGCGGACCTGTCGCGGTTCTCCGGATTGCAGCCGAGCACGATTTCGGCGATTGTGGAGCAGTTGATTGAGGAGCGATGGATTGTCGAGGGCGCGGCGGTGGAGCGGCCGCGCGGACGCAGGCCGACGCTGATCTCGCTGAACGACGACCTGGTGATGCTGGCGGCGGACATCAGGCCCAATCAGGCGATTGTGGCGGTGGTGGATTTGAATGGGAGGTTTCTCTCGCGCGAGGCGATTCCTCTGGTGTCGGACCCGGAGCGCGGCGTGAGCAACATGGCCGACTGCATGAAGCGGATGCAGCAGGAGCATCCGGGCAAGACGTTTGAAGGTGTCGGCATCAGCCTGCCCGGGCGCGTGGACCCTGCGACGCAGAGGATGATTCTTTCGCCTAACCTGAAGTGGTCGCAGTACGACATCAAGGGCGCGGTGGAGAAGCGGCTCGGGTTGCGGGTGGAACTGAGCAACGCGGCGAATGCGGCGCTGCTCTCGGAGATGTGGTTTGGGCGCATGGATGGCGTTCGCAACGCTGTTCTGGTGACGATCTCAGAGGGTGTGGGCACGGCGATTCTGGCCAATGGGCAGATTGTTTCGGGCAAGGATGGGCTCGCGGGAGAGTTCGGGCATATTCCGATTGACCCTTCGGGGCCGCAGTGCGGGTGTGGAATGAAGGGTTGCTGGGAGATGTATGCGTCGTCGCGCGCGGCGATTCGCTACTACGCGGAGCTGTCGCCGGGAGCGCCCGCGGTCACGATTCAGGAGCTGCTGCACGTTGCGGAGGACGGCGACAGCCATGCGGTTGAGGCACTGACGAGGCAGGCGAAGCATCTGGGGCGTGGCTTGCGGCTGGTGACGGCGGCGCTTTCGCCCGAGGTCATTTTGCTGACCGGCGACATTACGGCTTCGTGGGCGACCTTTGGGCCGATTGTGCAGGCGGAGCTGGAAGCGCAGATGCTTGCGGGAGCCGCGCCGAGATTGCTGGTGACGACCGATGGCGAACTGGCCCGGCTGCGCGGGGCAGGGGCGATTGCGCTTCAGCGACACTCGGGATACTACCGCTCGGCGCAGGCGTCGCCTGATGGTCATGCAGCGCGGAGGCAGGCATCGGCGGGTCGCCGTGGTGCTTCAGCGAATGGGAAGCGATAGGGGACGGGATGCGGAACGCAGATTCCCTTCGGGAATGACAACAAAGGGAGCGGCTACCAGTTGTGAAGGGTGCCGTCTGCGAGGCGCGCGACGGGTAGGTACATGCGCTTGTACGGGTAGCGGGCGGCCAGTTTTTCGTTGATGTCTACGCCGTGACCAGGGCGCTCGCCGGGATGCATGTAGCCGTCGTTGAAGGTGTAGGCGTGGGGGAAGACCTCGTCGGTCTGGGCGCTGTGGGGCATGTGCTCCTGAATGCCGAAGTTGGGGATGCTGAGGTCGAAGTGGAGCGCCGCGCCCATACAGATGGGCGAGACGTCGGTGGGGCCGTGGCAGCCGGTTTTGACGCTGTAGAGATCGGCGAAGCTGGCGATGCGCCGCATGTGCGTGATGCCGCCGGCATGGGTGAGTGAGGCGCGGATGTAGTCGATCAACCGTTCGGAGATGAGCTGCTGGCAGTCGAAGATGGAGTTGAAGACTTCGCCTACGGCAAGCGGCGTGGTGGTGTGTTGGCGGATGAGGCGGAAGGCCTGCTGGTCTTCTGCGGGCGTGGCGTCTTCGAGCCAGAAGAGGCGGAACTCTTCGAGGCTCTTGCCGAGCGCGGCGGCTTCGATGGGCGAGAGGCGATGGTGGGCGTCGTGCAGCAGCGGCAGGTCGGGGCCGAACTTTGAACGGACGGCTTCCATCATCTTCGGGGCGAAGTGCAGATACTTTGGCGTGGACCAGACTTCTTCGCGTGGGATGCCGGAGTCGGCGGGTTCGTAGGGTTTGTCGCCGTGGGGAACACCGTAGGCATCGGCTACGCCGGGGACGGCGCATTGCACGCGGATGGCTTTGTAGCCGAGTTCGATGTGGTGCGCTACAGAGTCGAGAAGTTCGGGGATGTCGTGACCGTTGGTGTGGGCGTAGACGGTGACGTGCTCGCGGCAGCGTCCGCCGAGGAGTTGATAGAGCGGCATGTTGGCGCGCTTGGCCTTGATGTCCCAGAGCGCCATGTCTACGGCGGCGATGGCGGACATGGTGACGGGGCCGCGGCGCCAGTAAGCTCCGCGATAGAGATACTGCCAGGTGTCTTCGATGCGGTCGGGGTCGCGCCCGAGGAGGCAGGGGACGACGTGCTCCTGGAGGTAGGCCGAGACGGCAAGCTCGCGCCCGTTCAGCGTGCCGTCGCCGACGCCGTAGATGCCGTCGGAGGTGGTGATCTTGAGGGTGACGAAGTTTCGTCCCGGACAGGTGACGATGACCTTTGCGTCGATAATCTTTGATTCCTGCATGGCTCCCCTATTTTTTCACGGACGCACGCGACGTGCCTGCGAAGGCGGGCGTGATCTCCAGATAATCCAGCGGGGCGGGCTCATTCCCTCCGGGCTCGCCGATGATGCGTATCCGGTCGGCACGATGCAAGGCGACGCCAGTCGTCGTGTGCCGCGTGGAGGTGTGTCCATTCAGCTTGTCCGAGGGCAGGGTGTCGTCCGCAGCCCACGCATCGACCGGTGAGCCGTTGACGTCGAGTGTGAAGTGCGAGACGCCTTCGTGCAGGTCGAAGTATTGAACGGCGATGTTGTACCAGCCATCGGGCCGCGTGAATGTTGTGTTGGTTTCGCAGGTTTTCTGGTGGCACACGACCGCTTTGCCGCCGGAGGCTGTCTCCCACGGCGTGACGGCGACCGGAGTGTAGCCGGTGAGTTGCATCGCTTCGGCCTCGATGCGGTTGGGATGATGGCCTACACGGTTCTGCGCGTCGGGGATGCCGGACATCTGATGGAACCAGTTGACGACGGCATCGCGCCAGACGAGGGAGTGGCCTGCCTGATAGTTGAGGCGGTTCAGGACTTCAAAGTAGGTGCGGTCTGGGACTTTGCCGGCGAGGGTCTCCCACGCGGGCACCTGAGCCGCTGCGGCCGCCGCGCCAGCGTAGTGCGTGTCGTAGATGTACTGGATGACGGTTTTGCCGGAGTGCAGACGGTAGGTGTAGGGGACGTGATGCATGAAGAGCAGAAGCGCATCGGGGCACGCTTTGAGGGTTTCGTACTCGGCGGCGAGGCCAGCGGGATACTGTCCGATGTAGCCTGTGCCGGTGGCGACGGTGCGGTCCATGCCAATGCCGTTGTGGTCGGCGCGAATCCACTGGCCCCAGCCGTTGCGCTCGGCGGATTCGATGCCGGGGCCGTAGTGGGGGCCGATGATGTCGGTGAGGGTGCCTGCGCCTAAGGGGCCGGTGTAGTCCTCGTAGATGTGCCACGAGTTGAGGAGCAGGCCGTTGATTACGCGGCGCACGTCGGCATCGTTGCCGAAGGTGAGGCGTGTCCATTCATCGCTGATGGTTGCGGAGGAGAGCGATGGGTCCCAGGCGAGGCGGCCGAAGCCGTAGAGGTTCGCCATTGCGAGCGGATGGCCGAGCCAGTAGCCGTCGAGGCCGACGTTGGCTACGCCGACGAAGCCGCCCTCTGGTCGCGCGAAGGTTTTGCCGGTGACGATGTCGCGGACGCGGCTGGGTCGTGCGCCGGGCACGTGCATGTCGGTGTCGAGGGCGTTCTTCCACATGGGGACGAGGAAGACGAGGTGGCGCTGCTGGCCGGTGTACTCCTGCGTGATCTGGAGTTCGATGGCTTCGTTGGTTTTGTGGAGACCGCTGAATAGCGGCGAGACCGGTTCGCGGACCTGGAAGTCGATGGGGCCGTTTTTAATCTGGACGATGACGTTGCTGTCGAACTGGCCATCGAGCGAGTGGAAGTTGTCGTAGCCTGCGCGGGCGCGGTCGGCCTTCGGGTCGCGCCAGTCGAGATGATGGTTGTAGACGAAGCCGCGATAGAGCACGAGGCCGTTGTGCGGCTTAAGTGCGCGTGCGACGACGTTGGCTGCTTCGGCGGGCGTGCGTCCGTACTGCGAGGGGCCGGGCTGGTCTTCGGAGTCGGCTTTGATGATGACGCCGCCGAAGTCGGGGATGGCTTTGTAGATGGCGTCGGCTTTTGTTTGCCACCACGCGGCGACTTCGGGCGCGAGCGGGTCGAAGGTGCCGAGGCCGCCGATGGCTTCGGGGCTGTTCATCGCGATGGAGAGGGAGAGCCTGACGCCGTAGGGACGGAATGCGGCGGCGATACGCGCGATTTGATCGAGCTTTTCCGGGCGCAGGAGGTTGGGGTCGGCGTTGACGTTGTTGATGGTGCAGCCGTTGATGCCGACGGAGGCGAGCAGGCGCGCGTACTGGGATGCTCGCGTGAGGTCGTCGCGCACGTTGCCGCTCTCGAAGAAGATGGAGCGGCCTCCGTAGCCGCGCTCGATGGAGCCGTTGGGGTTGTCCCACTCGTTGGTCCAGCGCACGGGCGCGGATGGGGCCTCTGTGTCGTCGAGGTGGGTAAGAGGCTGCTCTTCGGCGATCATGCGCAGCAGGGCGAAGCTGCCGTAGAGTGAGCCGCGCTCGTCGGCGCCTTCGACGATGAGCAGCGTGTCTTTGCCGGAGGTGATGCGGCGGAGGTGGAAGCCTTCGGGGGCGAGCTTGTTTTCTTTGAGTGAGGGCCGCCATTGGGCGATTTCGCTTTCGGTGCCGACGACGATTAGATTGCGTGTGTGTTCGGGTGGGTTCGTGCGCGTGTCGCTGTGGAGGATGCGGTGTAACATGCCTTCGAATCCGCGATGGAGTTCATTGGCCGCGGTGTTTTCGAGCGCGGAATCGCCGAGGCGGAGGATGGTGTCGGGCACGGGCGTTCCCGCAGGAAAGACGTGCGCGGTATCGACTGGAGAGTATGTGAGCCACGCGGCTTGCGGATCGACGGGCTGGCGCGTGCCGGGTACGGGCGAGGTCTGCGCAGGAGTGGGTGTTGCCGCGAGCGAGGCGCAGGCCAGCAACAGAGCAGCCCGCCGCACACTTGATCGTGCGCCAGGCTTGCTCTTATTTTGTTGCTGCGAGTCCACTAAAGCTGTTTTCCTCCAGATGTAGCCGTGTCATTTGAAGCAAAACGCAGATTCCCTTCGGGAATGACAAACAGAGAGCCCTACACCTGAGAGAGAACGGCTCTAGCGGGGCAAGTCCTTGTCGCCGACGATGGTGAAGCTCCTGGTCTCGCCCACGCCGGACGGGCCGGGTTGCGAGTCGCCGATGAAGAGGGAATACTCGCCTGGGTTGATGCTGCGTTTGCCGTCGGCGGCGACGACGCTCAAGCTGCGCGGCGCGATGACGACATGGATGTGCTGTTGCTGGCCGGGTTCGAGCGTCGTGCGGGCGAAGCCGACCAGAGCGTGGATGGGCGTCGTCGGCGCGGCGGGGGCCTTGAGGTAGATCTCGGATACGGCGTCGCCTTTTCTCGCGCCGGTGTTCTTGACGTCGGCGTCTACTGTCAGCGGTTCGCCTGCCGTCAGCTTGTCGGTGGAGAGCTTGACGTTGCTCCATTGGAACTTGGTGTAGCTCATGCCGTAGCCGAAGCCCCAGAGCGGAGTTCCGGTGAAGTAGCGGTAGGTGCGGTCCTTCATGGAGTAGTCGTCGAAGGGCGGCAGTTGGTTTGTGCTCTCGTAGAAGGTGACGGGCAGGCGGCCGGCGGGGTCGCTGTCTCCGGCGAGCGTCGCGGCGATGGCGTTGCCGCCCTCTTCGCCGGGATACCAGGCTTCGAGAATGGCGGCTGCGTGCTGATTAGCCCAGTTCATGGCGAGCGCGCTGCCGTTGAGCATGACGACGATGACCGGCTTGCCGGTTGCGGCCACGGCTTCGAGCAGTTGCTTCTGCACGGCGGGCAGCTCGATCTCGGTGCGGTCGCCGCCATCGAATCCGGTGATGTGGACCGGCATCTCTTCGCCTTCGAGGTTGGGAGAGAGGCCGACGAAGACTATGGCGACATCGGCCTTTTTAGCAATGCTGACGGCTTCGGCGCGCTCTGCGTCGATGGGCGGCATCCAGTTGAAGCTGAGACCGGCGCCGAAGAGCGGCGCGTGGTGGGAGTATTCGATGCGCAGATCGTGCGGCTTCGTGTCGGCGAAGCTCAGCGTGAAGGGCTTCAGTCCGTTGGCGCGGAACTCGCTCGGAGTGGTGCCGTGGTCGGTGATCTGCTTGCCATCGAGGAAGACAGTGACCTTCTCGGCGTCGTGGCAGGGATAGCAGTGCTCGATGCTGAAGCTGAAGGTGTAGTCGCCGGGTTGGGGAGCGGTGATGGTTCCGGTCCAGCGAACGCTGAAGGCGGAGGCATCGAGCCCGGGGCCGGGAGAGGCGGCGTCCCAGTCGAAGGCCACCTGCTGGTCGATGCGCGTGAAGGCAGGCTTGCCGGTGAGGCTGGTGTTGTCGAAATACTCGCCTGTGAGGCCGAAGCGGGCGTCGCCTTTGGCGGGATGCAGCAGCGAGCGAGGCACGGGCAGAGGCAGTTCGGAGACGTAGGGCGAGCCCTGCGCGAAGAGGATTTTTGCCTGGCTGCCGAAGCGCGACTCCATGCCTGCGAGCGGTAGTACGGGATGCGAGGGGACGGCGTTGTAGTTGCCCTCGATGGCGGGTAGCGATTCGGCGTTCGGGCCAATGACGGCAATGGTTTTTACGCTCTTGTTGAGCGGCAGGATGCCGTCGTTCTTGAGCAGCACCATCGACTTTTCAGCCACCCTGCGGGCGAGCAGGCGGTGCGCTTCGGAGTCGTCTTGCGAGAACGGAATGTTGGCGTAGGGCACGTCTGCCGGAGGGTCGAACATGCCCAGTTCGAAGCGCGCGGTAAACAGGCGCTTGACGGCGGTGTCGATCTCGGCTTCGGAGGCAAGGCCGTCATGCACGGCTTTGACCAGCGCCGCGTACTCTCCGCCGCAGCTTGTGTCGGTGCCTGCGCGCAGCGAGACGGCCGCTGCGTGTGCGAGGTCGGGGGCGAACTTGTGTCCCCCGGAGACGTCGCTGATGGCGCCGCAGTCGGAGGTGATGTAGCCGTTGAAGCCCCAGTCCTTGCGGAGAACGTCGGTGAGCAGGAAGGTGTTGGCGCAGGCAGGCTGGCCGTCGATGGCGTTATAGGCGCACATCACGCTGTCTGCTTTGGCATCCTTGATGGTGGCGCGGAAGGCGGGCAAGTAGGTGTCTTCGAGATCGTGCGGCGAGACATCGACGTTGGCCTTGTGCCGCGTGCTCTCGGGGCCGGAGTGGACGACGTAGTGCTTGGGAGTGGCGATGATCTTGTAGTAGTGCGGGTCATCGCCCTGTAGCCCCTTGACGAAGGCGACGCCCATCTGTGAGGTCAGAAAGGGGTCTTCGCCGTAGGTCTCCTGGCCGCGTCCCCAGCGCGGGTCGCGGAAGATGTTGATGTTCGGGGCCCAGAGGTCGAGCCCGAAGTAGATGCTGTGGTTGTTGTGGCGGAGCGCCTCGGAGTGTTTGGCGCGCGTCTCGGTAGAGATGGTCGTTGCCACTTCGTGCATCAGGGAAACGTCCCAGGTGGCGGCCAGGCCGACGGCCTGCGGGAAGACGGTGGCGTAGCCGGAGCGCGCGATGCCGTGCAGTCCCTCGCTCCACCAGTTGTACTCGGGCACGTCGAGACGCGGGATGGCGACGGCGTGGTTCTGCATCTGCGAGACCTTCTCTTCGAGCGTCATCCTGCCTACCAGATCGTTGACGCGCGCGGCGACCGGCTGCGCGGGATCGAGGTAGAGCGGCTTCTTCTGCTGTGCCGTGGCTGCGGCGGGCGAGAGCAGCAGAGAGGCAAGAGCAAGACACACGGGGGCGATGGGCAGGGTCTTCCACGACATAAAGGCCAGCTTTCAGATGCAAGGATTTCTGCCTTGTCAATTTATCTTGCCAAGACAAGAAAAGGCAAGCATGGAATTTGCTTTGCCATGATGGGTACTGTGGCATGAACGGCGGGTGACTCTTCGGAGGCTAAAATATTTTTAGAATAAAAACGATTATTCTCGTCACGTGGTCATGTGGAACTTCGGGTGGTACATGATGCGTTGGTGGTTTTTCTATTTATTTGTGTATGGAAATAAAATAGGATTTGAATAGTGGGTTTGAAGCATGGGGCGGGCTTTCAGAGCATTTCTCTGAGGGGTGTAGTCGATGATTGAATGCGAAGATTCATGCAGCCGCGAAAAAATGCGGGGATTCTTCGCTGTGCTCAGAATGACCATGCATGGATGAGCCGCAGCAACAGGGACGGGCTTTCAGGGGATGCTGAAAAGTGCGTTCGGCGATATGTGGAGAAAGGCCCGGGGCTAAAGTTCCTTGAATTTACTGACTTTTTCGCAGGGCTAAAGCATTTCCCATATTTGTGTAGGCCGGCGGGGCCGAAGCCCCACGCAGATTCCCTTCGGGAATGACAACAAAGGGAATGACAACAAAGGGAATGACAACAAAAAAGCGGGGACTGCCTTGGGGATGAGGATGTCACCGGGACTATACCTCCAGGAAAACAGATGTCAAGCAATCACGGAGGTTTTCAACATACTCTTCAGATCCTTGATCGTGGAGAGGTTAAGTGCGGCTCCGTGAACGCCAGTTGCGGGCCGCGTAGAGTATGGCTCCCGCGAACAGGATGACGGCGGCGATGTGCAGTTGCTTCAGGAAGTCGGGCCGCGAAAGTAGAATAAAGATGAAGCCACTGAGCGCGAGCAAAACGGGCAACGGATAGAACGGCATCCGAAAACCGTGCAGTTTGCGTTCGCGGCGGTGCTTTGGCAGCAGGACCGCCACTCCCTGCAAGAGGAACTGGAACAGGATGCGGATGACCACCAGCGTGGTGATGACTTCCTGCAGGCGGAAGATGCAGCAGAAGAGCGTAATGCCGCCGAGGGTCAGGAGAGAACGCTGCGGGATGCGGTGCTTTTTGTGGAGCACGCCGAACCATGCGGGAAAATTGCCGTCCTGAGCGGCGGCGTAGGGGATGCGCGAGTAGCCCAGGAGGAGGCCGAGGACCGAGGCCAGCGCCGTGAGCGCAATCAGCACGACGACGATGCTAGCGGCCTCGTGTCCGTAGATGCGTTCCATGAAAACGGCCATGGTGAACATGCGCGCGTGGGCGGTGGCGTCGGCGGTCATCTCGCGCCACGGCAGCACGCCGAGCACGCTGATGTTCATGAGCAGATAAAGCGTGCCGACGATGGCGATGGCACCGAGCACGGCGCGCGGGATGGTTTTGCGGGGATTGCGTACCTCCGCGCCGAGAAAGCAGATGTTGTAGTAGCCCCAGTAGTCGTAGGCGGAGATCAACATGCCCGCGCCGAGGCCGGTGAAGAACGCGCCATCCAGATGGAATGCGTTGGCGGGAAAGTCGAAGGCGAGGTGCGGGTTGAAGTGGGTAAAGCCAGCGACGATCAGAAATACGAGCGTCAGTCCGACCGCCATACCCAGCCAGCGCGCGACGCGGCCGATGCTGAAGATGCTGCGGTCGAGGACGACGAGCGCAACAATGCACGCGCCCATGGCGAGGAAAGTCTGGCCGCTCAGCACAATCGGAACGCCGAGAATTTTTGCAGATGCAAATGGTCTGACCGCATTGGGCATGAAGTACGAGATGTACTGCGCGAAGCCGATGCAGCCCGAAGCGATGGACAGCGGCGCGCTGAAGAGCAGTTGCCAGGCATAGAGGAATGAAAATGCGCGGCCGAGTTTGCGCTCGCCATAGAGGTGCTTCAGATAGGCGTAGCTGCCGCCTGCTTCAGGGTAGGCTGTTCCCAGTTCGCTCCAGATATATCCGTCGCAGTAGGAGAGCAGCGCGCCGAGCACCCAGCCCATCATGGCCTGCGGGCCGCCCATGGCGCCGACGATGAGCGGCAGCGTGACGAACGGGCCGACGCCGACCATGTCGATGACGTTGAGCGCGAGCGCGGGGCCAGTGGAAAGACCACGCTCCAGCTCTTTCGGATTTTCGGAGGACGAAGTCATCGTGACGGCGTGGTCTCACTGCTGATGCGTCCGCACCTGCGGGCGATTCTCATTTATAACTAGACATATCCTCCGAGGTATATACCGGTAATGCTTTCAGAGAACAGAACATTTCCTCACGCGATGCTGCGTGAGATCTTCGAGCAGCCCGCTGCGATACGTGAAACCCTTGCCGCCTATGTGGACGGCAACAGCCTGCGCGAAGAGACCTTCATGGCTGCGCGGCAGGCATTGGTGGGCCGCGAGAGTCTGCTGATCTCGGCGAGCGGTTCGAGCCGGCACGCAGGGCTGATGGCCGAGATTCTGTTTGAAGATCTCGCCGGGATTCCGGTGGATGTCGAATATGCGAGCGAGTATATCTATCGTTCCACACAGACTCTCATTAACCCGTGCTTCATGGTGATCTCGCAGTCCGGCGAGACGGCAGATACCTCGGAGGCGCTGCGCGAGGCCACGGCACGCGGCACGACGAGCATCGCCATTACGAACAAGGCCGACTCGACCATGGCGAAGCTGGCAAGCTGCTCGCTGCCTACGATGGCGGGCGTTGAGCGCGCCATCCCGGCTACGAAGAGCTTCACGACGCAGTTAACGGTGCTCTCGCTGCTCGCTTTGTTTACGGCGCGCATTCGCGGACGCATGACGCGCGCTGTGGTGGAGTCGCACCTGCGTGGCCTGCTGGACGTTCCGGCTGAGATGGCGAGGATGCTCCCTGAGTGGGAGGCGCAGGTGGCCGCACTTGAGCCACATCTGCGCAAGGCGGAGTCGTTCCTGTATCTGGGGCGCGGCGTGCATTACGCTATCGCTCGCGAAGGCGCGCTGAAGCTGAAGGAGTCGGCCTATATTCAGGCTGAAGGTTATCCGACCGGAGAGTTGAAGCATGGCCCGAATGCGCTGGTGAATCCGCAGACCCCGCTGATTGCGCTGGCGACGCGCGACCCTCATGCTCCCGATTCGCTGCTGCGTTACGAGAAGACTGCGAACCTGCTGCGGGATATGCAGGAGCAGGGTGCCGAGGTGGTCGCCATCGTCAACGAAGGCGACACTCGGATCGCGCAACTGGTCCAACATACAATCCGCATTCCGCAGGCGGTGGAGTACATCTCGCCGCTGTACGAGGTGGTGCCTTTGCAGCTTCTGGCCTACTTTATGGCCATTGGGCGCGGAATTGATGTGGACAACCCGCGGAACCTGGTCAAGGCGGTCGTCCGGGAATAATTGAGCGTGGTACGACCAATTCCGGATATGATGCTCTGAGGCGCAGTCGGCGCACTTGGAAGGTACTCGGAGACACGCATGACTAAGTTTTCTATCCGGTTGGCGGCGGCAGGCATGGCAGCGGCGATGTCTCTGCCTGCTGTGGCGGCAGTTAAGGTCTGCAATGTGCGGACCTATGGCGCGAAGCCCGATGGCGTCACTAAAGACACCAGAGCAATTCAGGCGGCGATTGACGATTGTGCGAGTGCGGGAGGGGGCACGGTGATGCTCTCGGGCGGGACGTTTGTCTCGGGGCCGATTGTGCTCAAGAGCAATATCACGCTGGACATTGCCAAGGGCGCGACACTGTTCGGCTCGCCTGACCACGCGGACTATCCGGCGAAGACGGAGTTTCGCGCTCCGGGAACGCAGTCGCTGGTGAGCGCAACGAACGCTGAGAACATTAAGATCACGGGCGGCGGCACGATTGACGGCAACGGTGAGAGCTGGTGGAAGCAGGCACGGTCTGAGCGCGGCGCGGGCATCGTAGGCAAGATCCAGTTTCGCCCGAGGCTGGTGGTCTTCGACCACTGCAAACATGTGCAGATGACTGATGTTACGGCGCAGAACTCGCCTAGCTGGCAGATTGTTCCTTATTACACGGACGATATGGTGATTCGGAACATCCGCGTGCTGGCTCCGCAGCACTCACCGAATACGGACGCGATTGATCCGTTCAGCTCATCGAACATCGTGATCGACCATGTGTATGCCGATGTGGGTGATGACAATATCGCCATCAAGAGCGGCATCATCAATTCGCCTGGTCCAGACTCGCCCAGCCGGAACATCACCATCACCGACTGCGATTTTATGCATGGGCATGGGCTTTCGATTGGCAGTGAGCTGGCCGGCGGCGCGAACAATATTCATGCTGAGCGCATCCACTTCAATGGAACCGATCAGGGTATTCGCATCAAGGCGAACCGCGACCGGGGCAATCAGGTCTACGATATTTCGTTCAAAGACATCACGATGGAGAACGTGAAGACCTCCATTTTGATCAGCGAGTACTACCCGAAGGTGCTGCCAGAGGGTGAGGTCGCTCCCGCGCCGATTGGGCGGCTGACGCCGTTTTTCCACGACATTACGATTGAGAATGTGAAGTCGGTGAACAGCCCTTGGGCTGGGGTGATTGTTGGGCTGCCGGAATCGCCGGTGAAGAGTGTCGTGCTCACGAATGTTGATATTCAGGCGAAGAAGGGCATGACGATTGCGTATGCGAACGTGGTCGGAACGAATGTGAAGATAACCGCTGAAGAGGGAAAGGGAATCACGGTCGAGCCGAACGCGACTGCGACGTTCAAGTAACTCAGCAGGACTGGATGGGGAAGAGCGCGGCCTGAACTTCGGCCGCGCTTTTGCCCGTGATGCGGAGGACTTTGCTGCGGCCTGTGGCTCCGCTGACGAGCGAGATGCGAGCGCGGGGTACGTGGAGCAGTACCGCGAGAAATGCGATCAAGGCTTCGTTGGCGCGGCCGTCGGCGGGCGGGGCGGCGATGGATATCTTGACTGCTCCGGCATGGAGTCCGGCGATGTCGTTCCGCCGCGCTCCTGGATGCACGCGGACGCGGAGTGTGCATCCGTCTTCGACGTCTTCGGCGAAGCTGGGCGGCTCGTAGTTCATGCTGCTCCTGGCTTTCGTTTGCCGAAAATTGCTGTTCCCACGCGGACGCAGGTGCTGCCCTCTTCGATGGCGACGGTGAAGTCGTTGGTCATGCCCATGGACAACTGCGTCAGCGCGGGGTGTGCATTTTGAGAGGCATCGCGGAGGCGGCGCAGTTCACGGAAGTAGGGGCGGGCAGTCTCGGCGTCTTCGGACCACGGAGGGACAGTCATTAGCCCGACGGCTTCGATTGCGCGCAAATCTGCAATGGCTTCGAGCAGCGCGGGCAACTCGTTGGGAGCGACGCCGTGTTTGGACTCTTCGTGGCTGAGCTTCACTTCGATGAGCACGGGTAGCTTTTTTCCTAGCGCGGAGGCGGCGGAGTTGAGCCGCTGGGCGATCTTCAGGGAATCGACGGCGTCGATTGCGTCGAACAGCTCGGCAGCTTTGTTGGTTTTGTTTGATTGCAGCGGGCCGATCAGGTGAACGTGCAGATCGCTGAGGCCGGTGAGGTATGAGGACTTCTGCTGGAACTCCTGCACACGATTTTCGCCGAACAGGCGCTGCCCTGCTGCGTGGGCTTCGAGGATCATCTCGACAGGGTGCACTTTGCTGACGGCCATCAGGGCTACGTCGGATTCGGCACGGCGAGCGCGGCGGCAGGCTTCGGCGATTTGGTCGTGCAGGCAGGCGAGATTTTCTGCGATGGACATGCACTCTGATTTTAGAGTGGAGGCCGTTCCGGGGCTAAAGCCCCTTGAATTTGCTGGATTTTCGTGGGGCTGAAGCCCCACGCTAATCCCAAATGCAACCGCAGAGACTTATTCAGCACCGTCTGAAGTCGCGCCGTTCAAAACGAAAACTCAATCAGAGTTTCCTCAGGGATGGCGGTGGAGCAGGTGTGTGGCGATGTCGGGCCAGAACTCGCGGAAGGTGTTGGTGAGGGCATCGCGGCCGAGTGCGTAGGCGTACTTCTCCGAGATCTGGCCGACGGTGCGTGACTTGCTCGGGTAGTAGGTGGTCGAGATGGCCTGGGCGATGCCGCGCCCGAAGATCTCGGAGTTGTTGAATCGCTCGTTGCCGCTGTAGGTGCGGGTGATGACGACCCGGCTGGAGGCATAGAGGGCGCGCTTGAAGGTGCTGCCTTCGCCTTTGGCGAAGTACCGTCCGTCTTCGTGCAGCAGCGAGGGGAGGGCGAAGATGACGAGGTAGTTGCCGTCTGTTTTGTCGACGAAGCCGCGCCAGTAGTATCGGCCAAAGCCAGCGACACCTTTGCCAAGCTGCGGATGCGAGTTTCCGCCTTCGGCGATGAGCGAGGTAATGCCGACAAAGACGTAGGAGGAGTAGTCGAAGCTGTTGCGTGTGGCGATGCCGAAGGCCTCTTTGGGCGTGGGCGGCGGCGGGATGGCACCGGCGCTGACGGCGCGGTAGTTCGGCATGATGCCGAGAATGCGCTTGGGTTGCTGTTTGGACGCGGCCGGTGTGCTTTGCTGGTTTGCATCTCTTGCGGAGATGGTGGGAGCCTGCTGCTGGCTGGCGGTGGTTTGGGCGGGCTGCGGAGCGTCGGGCAGTTCAGCAAGCTGCTGCGCTGGGGCGGCGAGCGTCGAGATCAGAAGCAGAGTATAGAGGGCGATTTGCAAGTTGGGGACCTTGTTGGGGAAGGCGTGATATTCCTGTGGGATGGAGGATGTCATTGGATGAGATACGGATTTGCGTGAAAAGTTTCGCGGCAGCACGGAGAATCCTGCGCGGACACGGGATGTAAAGGCGAAAAGCGGATTCCTCCGCCACGCTGCGGAATGGAAATACAAGAAACTGCGGAATGGAAATTGCGGGCTAAGTAGAGAACAGCCCGGGGCTGAAGCCCCTTGATTTTGCTGGCGATTTCGCAGGGCTGAAGCCGTGCGCTCCCACCGAAAAGCAAGGGTGACGAGTTTTTCCGCGGCCTGCATCGCCGTTGCTCTGCTATGAAGGCGCGTTATCGTCCGTGTTCTTCGAGGTACTTTTCGACTTCGAGCGCGGCCATGCAGCCGGAGCCCGCTGCGGTAATGGCCTGACGGTAGCGGCGGTCCTGAATGTCGCCGCACGCGAAGACGCCGGGGAGGATCTCTCCGTTCAGCGTGGTGAAGACGTTGTTCTTGGTCAGGATGTAGCCGTCGCTGTCGAGGTCGAGGAGGCCCTTGAACGCTTTGGCGTTCGGCTCATGGCCGATGCCGAGAAACATTGCGGAGACAGGCAGGATGGATTCCTCGCCTGTGATTTTGTTCTTGAGACGCAGGCCCTTCACGTCTTTTTCTTCGACGCCGAGCACCTCTTCGACTGTGGTGCTGGAGAGGAACTTAATCTGAGGGTGCGCGATGGCGCGCTCGAGCATGATCTTCGAGGCGCGGAAGTGCTCGCTACGGTTGATGAGGGTGACTTTGGTGGCGAAGCGGGTGAGGAACAGGGCCTCCTCCATGGCGCTGTCGCCGCCGCCGATGACGGCGATCTCCTTGCCTGAGAAGAAGAAGCCGTCGCAGGTGGCGCAGGAGCTGACGCCGTGGCCGATCAGCGATTGCTCGCTGGGCAGGTTGAGCCAGCGCGCGCTGGCGCCCGAGGCGATGATGAGCGTGCGGGTGCAGATGGTCTCGCTGCCGATGTTCAATTCAAACGGGTGCTTGGACAGGTCTACGGAGTTCAGGTGCGCCATGCGCAGTTCGGCGCCGAAGCGCACGGCCTGCCGCTTCATGTTCTCGATCAGCTCCGGGCCTTGAATGCCGTCAGGCCAGCCGGGGAAGTTTTCGACCAGGGTGGTGATGGAGAGTTGGCCGCCTGGCTCGTGACCTTCGAGCACCAACGGTTTCAGGTTCGAGCGTGCGGCGTAGATGGCGGCGGTGAGTCCGGAGCATCCGGAGCCAAGGATCACAGTGTCGCGTGTCGTGTTTTCAGGCATAGGAACTCTCTTAGTGTAAATGCCTGGGCGCGCAAAAGGATGCAAAGCCCCGGTTTGGTGAAAGAATGGGGGCATGGCAAATCTGACTTTGGTCTATGGGATGAGGCTGCTGCCCGCCGATGAGGTGGCCGCAGTTGGCGAAGCGCCGATCACGCTCAAGAACGGAAACGAGGCGCACGTTACCATGCATCTGCTGGAGGGTAGCCGCGAGCAGATTGAGGCGCAGTTGCGCATGAGCCTTGACGCTTTCTTTGATTTTTATCCCGAGATTTAGCCTTCGGTCATGTGCCCGGCGGGTGTGCCGAAACGGAGCACCACGGCTGTGCCGCGCCTCTCCTGACGAAAGAAAGGAGAGGACGGATGTAGATGATGGCCGGGGTTTCGCGGATATTTCGATGCGGTTGCGTTCTGGGTGCTTCCTGCCTGCTACTGGTTGCGGCGACGGTCTCGGCCCAAAGCGCGCCTCCGCGCACAGTGGACGAGGCGCTGCACCGGATGTCGGACGAGGCAGGCGTTATCTTTGCGGGGCAGGTGATGGCGGTGCGTCGCCAGCCTGGTAAGAATGGCGCCTCCGGTGTGGTTGAAGTCGAGTTTCGCGTAGACCAGGCTGTGCGGGGTTGCACAGCGGGTGAGCCGTATCTTCTGCGAGAGTGGGCCGGGTTGTGGGCTGGAGGCGCGCGGCGCTACCGCGTTGGCGAGCGGCTGCTGATGTTTCTTCGCGCTCCGAGTGCGTCGGGGCTGAGTTCTCCAGTCGATGGCATGGATGGCGCGGTGCCGATTCATGGCGACAGTTCGCCGCTGGTTGTGAGCGGTGCGGCGGCAGAGTATCCGGTGGCCGATCTGCGCTGGGTGGGCACGCAAGTGTTTCGCCTGGTTGCGTACCGGGTTCGATCCGCGCATACGGATCATCGTAGAGACACTCTTGTGCCGCTCGCTGGGCACGCGATGGCGCGTGGGGTTTCTCGCGGTGCGGATGACGCGCCGATCATTGTCCAGGCATGGCAGGGGAGCAGAGATGCGAGCGCGACGTCTGTTGCGGCGCAGCAGACGTCGGTCCAGAGTGTGATTGCGATGTTGATGTCGTGGCAGAAGGTGCCCGATGCCGCGCGCTGACGAATGTTTGGGGCAGCGCCTTCGATGGGCGATGGTGCTGGCGCTTTGCTGGGTGGCCGCAGGCGCGCCTCTGTGGGCGGGAGGGCCGCGCTGGGTGACAGGTCAGCCATACTTCACGACCCAGGGGCTTCCGGTTGTCTGGTACACGGACCACCCGCTCTACTTCACCGATCCCGGCGACCTGAGTGCGTATGTGAATCACGCGGCGGCGGATGCTCTGGTTGCGGCGGCAGCGAGCGTGTGGAATGTGCCTACGTCGAGCCTGATGTTGGGCTACGGCGGCCAGCTTGATGAGCATGTCAGCGGAGCGAATGTATATCCAACTTCGTCTGGTCTGGTTTTTCCTTCCGATGTTGAGAGCACGAACTATCTTGCGAAACAGATCGCCATTATTTACGACTACGACGGTTCGGTGACGGACCTGCTGCTGGGAAGCGGGGCGAGCGAGCCTTCCAGTTGCCGCCAGAATGCGGTGACGGAGAGCGTCGATTCGATTGTGCCCGCAGGCTATATCCAACACGCTGTCATTGTCTTGAATGGACGCTGCACGGGGCCTGCTCCCGAGCAACAGTTGCAGATGCAGTATCAGTTGATGCGCGCCTTTGGCCGCGTGCTTGGCCTGGGCTGGTCGCAGACCAACGACAACGTTTTTACGGGCAGCCCGCAGCCTACCTACATGCAGGCGATGAACTGGCCGGTCATGCACCCGATCGACATTATCTGCGGGCCTTACACGTATCAGTGCATGCCGCAGCCGTTCGTGCTCCGGGCCGACGATGTTTCCGCACTCGACGGGCTGTATTTCATCAATCAGGGGGAGGCTCCGGCCGGCAAGACGGATACCCTGCTGAATGCCAATCGCATCTTCGGCCATATCATCTTCCCGACCTGGCAGGGAATGCGCGGCGTCAACGTGCTGGCGCGCCGCTGGGAACAATATACCGATGCCTCCAAGGAGGAGGGCTGGTATACCGCGTCCTACGTCTCCGGCTCGCTTTACCGGCGCAGGACACCGACCGCCGTGACAGGAACCGACACGTCGATGGCCGGCAGCATGGGCACAACCGACGGATATTACGAGGGCTACTACGACCTGACACGGATACCGATGCTGCCGGGGGACTGGCAGAATGTTTTTCTGGAGACGGAGCCGATCAATCCGCTCTATACGGGACAATATGCGGTGGGGCCTTACATCGATAACACGGTGGAGCCGTCGGGTTCCAACTCCGCGTCGTTGGCAGGCGTTTTGCCCAGCGATCGCACTACGGAGATGTGGCTGTCAACGAATGGACCGGCGAGCGCTTGCAACCCGGGAAACGATGGGACGGAAACGGCACCGGTAGTCGCGGCTTCGTCTGGCTGGTGGGCAGGGTTGCTCTGCCGGAATGGTCATACTGCATGGTCGTCGCTCTCCATCAAGGGAGGGCGCACGTTTACCGTTGAAGTCGCAGCCGAGGACGAGCATGGATTTGCGACGCGGGCGAAGGCCATGCCGGTCATTGGCCTGTGGCAGGCGTCGGACCCAACCGGCACACTGCCTACGTTCGATTCTGAGACGGAGCCGTTCAATAGTCCGGCTGCCGGAGTTACTTCGCTGACGACAGAGACAGCGCAGCCTGTGCAGTTGCGGATGGCCATTGCGGATGAACGCGGAGATGGCCGTCCAGACTATAACTATCAGGCTCGCGTGCTGTATGCGGATTCGATCTCTCCTGCAAACGTCGGCGCTGCGGGCGGGGTTGTCACCATCACCGGTATGGGTTTTCGCCCGGGAAACACCGTGACGGTGAACGGCATAGCAGCGACGGTCACGAACTGGACGGCGAATACGATCACGGCCAGCGTGCCTTCCCTGCACGATCTTGGTTCGAGCACAGGGCTCGTGGCCGACGTGGCTGTCAACGATCTTGTCACTGGCGGCGTCGCGGTCATGTCGCAGGCGCTTACCTATGGGCCGCCTGCGCCATCGCTCAACCTTGTGTCGGCTCCTTCGGGCATGGTGGCGAGTGGGCAACAGGCGTCGATACCATTCACCGTGCGTGCGCTTGCTGCCGACGGTGTGACGCCGATTGCCGGTGAGAGCATCACTTTTGCCGCAAGCACAGGCAACGTGATGTTCGGGGCCTGCGGTTTGAGTTCGTGCACGATTTCCACGAATGCTTCTGGAACAGCATCGACAACGATCACGCCGCTTGCTCAGGGTGGCGTTACGCTCACCGCAACAGGCGCCTCCGGTGCAGTCACAATCTCGTTTACGGCAGCGAATGAAGTCAGAACGGTCACCGCCTACAGCCCGGTGGAGCACATTGCCGCAGGAGCCGTTGTCACGTGGATGCCCGAGGTCAATCTTACGGATAGCCTCGCTTCTACCACAGGCGTGGCCGTTAGCTGGATGCCGGTCGCTGGCCCCATCGTTGTTTCACCCGGCCAGTCCGCAGCAAATGGGCTGGGAGCGGCGCAGACCGCAGCCACAGCGGGTCCTCTATCCGCAGGAACGCAGGCCGTGGCTCGCGCCTGCGCGTGGGTGACTGTGTGTACAAACTTCGCGGCGCAGGCGGTGGATGTGGCGGACCTTCGTCTGGTGATTGTCAGCGGTGCGGGGCAGTCGGTTGCGGCGAACAGCACTCTCACGTCGATTGTGCTTCAGGTCGTCGATACTGCGAACGATCCTGTGGCTGGGGCCACGGTCGATGTGCATCAAACGATCAACGCCTGGCAGGCGCCCTGTCCGGCAAGGGGACGGTGCCCTGTTCCTCCGGTGTACGGTTCATCGGAGTTGTCTATGGTCTCCGATGCAAGCGGGCTCATTACCGTGACTCCGATTCAGACAGCGGGCGCTGCGGAGATCACGAATATGGTGGCAGCAACAGGGACGCAAGGGTTCATTTCGCTCGCCATTCAGAAGCATCCGTAACAGGAGCGCGAAAAGAGAAGCCGGGAATCCGCGCCAGGCATCACAATAGAGGTAGATACGAGTGAATCTGGAGAGACTGCTATGGCGCAGGCGTCTGAGAATGTGGGTGTGCGTAAGCGAGTCGTCATTCTGGGGGGAGGGTTCGGGGGAATCAACGCGGCGATGCGTCTCGGCGACCTGCCGGTGGATGTCACGCTGGTTGACCGTCGCAATCATCACACCTTTCAGCCGCTGCTTTATCAGGTGGCGCTAGCGGTGCTTTCGCCCGGAGAGATTGCGCAGCCGATTCGTTCGATTCTGCGCAACCATCAGAATATTGAAGTTTTGATGGACGAGGCGGTCGGCTTCGACCTTGCGCAGCAGCATGTGAAGTTCAAGACCGGCGCGGAGATTGAATACGACTATCTGATTGTCGCTACCGGCTCCACGCACTCCTACTTCGGCCGCGACGACTGGGCGAAACTTGCGCCGGGCCTGAAGACGGTCGAAGATGCGACCGAGATTCGCCGCCGTGTGCTGCTTGCCTTCGAGCTTGCAGAGCGGCAGATGCAGGAGGTCGGCAGCCATCCTCCGCTGAACTTTGTCATCATCGGCGGCGGCCCGACAGGCGTGGAGCTGGCAGGCGCCATCAGCGACATTGCCAAGCTGTATATGACGAAGGACTTTCGCCACATCGACCCAAAGATGGCGCAGGTGCTGATTCTGGAGGGCTCGCCGCACATTCTTGGCGCTTACCCTGAAGACCTGCAGGCGAAGGCGCTCGAACAGCTTCGCGGCCTCGGCATCAACGTTCGCACGAACGCGAAGGTCACGGATGTGCAGCCTGGCTATGTGATGTTGGGTGACGAACGAATTGACGCGGTGGTTACGCTGTGGGCCGCAGGAGTGCAGGCGTCTCCGCTGGGCAAGCTGCTGGGCTTCGAGACGGACCGCAGGGGCTGCGTGCTTGTCGATGCGCATCTCAACCCGCCGGGCCACCCGGAGATTTTTATCTGCGGCGACTTGGCGCACGTGGAGCAGGACGGGAAGCAGGTCCCCGGCGTTGCGCAGCCGGCGATGCAGATGGGCGCCTATGCCGCGAAGCGCATCGCCAGGCTGGTTGCGGCGGAATTTGGCAGCGATGGCAGCGGCATCAATGCGCCCTTTCGCTACTTCGACAAAGGCGATATGGCCACTATCGGGCGCAAGGCGGCGGTTGCCAACATCAAATGGCCCTTCAAAGGCCACTGGAGCGGGTTTCCTGCGTGGTTTGTCTGGCTCGTCGTCCACATTTTTTTTCTTATCGGCTTCCGCAACCGCATGGCCGTCTTTCGTCAGTGGGCGTGGACCTATCTCACCTTCAACGATGGCGTGCGGTTAATTACCGGATCGCAGGAGTTGCCGGGGTGGGCAGATCAGGATGGCAGCCAAAGGCCGCTCGATCTCGGTTCACCGAATACGCAGTGAGACTCTGATTAAGTCCTGGAAGATTCCCTCGGAGGCTAAAGCCTCATTGAATCGAGAGATGTTACGGCGTGGCTGAAGCCACGCCCCTTCAAAGCCATGACTCAATCAGAGATTCCCCAGCGATTTGTAAGCTGAGCCGCTATCTCGCGGGGAGCCGCATCGTCGTGCCTTCTTCCAGTACTTTGATCCGTTGTTTGATGCCGAGCCGTTCGGCTTCCGCCAACAGTCGCCGCACCGGCTCATCCATCGGCTCGCGTCCTAGCTGGAATGTTCCGTAGTGCATCGGCACCATGCGGTCGGCACCCATCTCGACGAAGCCGCGCAGGGCGTCTTCAGGGCTGGTATGCACGACGCGATAACTGTCGGGGAAGTATGCGCCGATGGGCAGCAGCGCAATCTGCGGCCTCAGCCGCTCGCCGATCTCGCGGAAGCCGCTGAAGTAGGCGGTGTCTCCGGAGTGATAGATCGAGAAGTCGCCATTGCTTACGACATACCCGCCATAGCCGCGATGCGTGTCGCGGAACATGCGCGCGCCCCAATGTTTACAGGGAGTCATGGTGATGTGCAGGCCCTGCGTCTCCAGTTCGTGCCACCACTCCAGTGTGTGGACGCGGCGAAAGCCAAGCTCCGCTACGAGGTCTTCCACGCCTGCGGGCACCACGACCTCGGGAGCGTGGCCCGCGAGCCGCCGTGTGGCCCGCACAATACGGCGCAGCGACGCGAGGTTCAGGTGGTCCATGTGCGCGTGAGTCAGCAGTACCGCATCGATGGGGGGCAGGTCTTCGATGAGCAGTCCCGGGCTCCGTTGCCTGCGCAGCAGAATCAGGCGCTTGGCGAAGACAGGGTCTACCAGCACGCGCCGCCCGCCAAGTTGCAGCAGGAATGAAGAATGGCCGATGAAGGTTACACCGAGTTCTTCCGGGCCGACGAGCACGGCGGGTTGAGGAACACCGGTCATGGGTTGGGCGTGGCTCTCCCGAGCCAGCCGCGCAAGCTGTCGCACCTTGGTTACAAGAAACGGCTGCTGCCGCCACCAACTGAACATGGTTCCTCTAAAGAGAGTAGATGCCGTTTCGGGCGTTTGCGCATCATGCTGCGACTTACTTCGCCGCCAGCGCCTTTGCCGCGCTGGATTCAGCCGCCATCGTCTTTTCGGCCCATGCTGCATAGGTCAGCCGATCCTTCATTGCCAGCCAGTTGGCTTCAGGTAATACCATCAGGTCTTCGCGTGGGATGCCGGGGAATCCGGCGCCGAGTGCGTCGAGGCCGCCCTCGCGATCTTCGCGCATGTAGTTTTTGGTGATGTCCACGTTGTTTGCTCTGGCCCATGTGCTGACGTGTATTGTGGGCTCGGCTGCAATCGTTTTTGCATTCCAGATTGCAAAATGGAGCTGCTTGTTCAGCCACTCCACGCCGTCGCGGTCCACCCATGAGGTGCGATGGTCGATGCCCGGGTAGAAGATTGTGGTGAACATATTTTTGTCTGTGCCGCGAATGGCGATTGCACGCTCGCGCACGGCGGCGAACCATGCCGCGTCGTGGTGTGGGATGTCCATGACCTTGTCGGCAGCGCCGTTCATGACATACATTGGTCCGCGCGCCGCGTTCAGTGCGTAGAGAATTGCGCCTCGGTCGCCCAGCACGGTTAGCGAGCGATATGGTGGCGACTGGCAGGGCAGGGGATTGGAGTCGAAGTAGCCGCCTGGGCCATCGTAGTCGCCGCCGCCGCTCAGGAGGACAGCGTGGATGCGTGTGTCGATGGCCCCGGTGATTCCGGTGATGAAGGAACCCATCGAATACCCCACGGTGGCGATGCGTGACGGGTCCACCTCGGGTCGTGAGATCAGATAGCTGACCGCTTGCATTACGTCTACCTGCATCAATCCGGCGAGGCGCTGTCCCCAGTCTGATCGCAGCAGGCCTGCGGGTGGGTCCACCCATTTGTCGTGCGCGCCCGCGCGGGATTTTTTATCGATGTTGCGTTCGCCTTCGCCGATGGGATCGTAGGTCACGACCATCGCTCCGGCTTTGGCAAAGAGCATTCCGCTGTAAAACGCATACCAACTGAATTTGTCGCCGCCGTGTCCGTTCACCACGACGATGCCGGGTAGTTTGCCCTTCCACTTCACCACCTTCGGATCGGGCCGGTAGACAATCGCGGGAACCACCATGCCGTCTGCGGTGTTGTAGGTGACGCGATCGGCCAGAACGCCGGGCATGGGCGAAAACGTGGACCAGGTTTTTGCGTGGAGCTTCGGTAGCGGTGTCGGGACATAGAGTTGCTTGCGGATCGTCTGCCGCCACTGGGCCAGACGCGCGGCCTGCTGCTTCGCGGTCAAGTCCTTTGCCGGGACCTCTGGCTTAACTGCTGCTCCTACGCCAGCCGTTCGTCGCTGGGCCGCAGTTGGTTGTTGCGCCACTGCAACGCAGCAGCCAAGCATGAGGCATCCCACCAACCCGGTATAAATCGAGCTCTGTTTCAATCGACCGACCATCACATACTCCTGCTGATTTCTTTACCAACCAAGTTACACATCTGTTCCCGCACGCTACAATCTCCCCATCCCATGAACCTTTACATCGTCGTTCTGGCCGCCATTGTCCTTACCCTGTTGACTGTCTCGCTCACCCGTCTCAACAAGGTCAAGACCAAAGCCGATTACCTCGTCGCGGGGCGCACGCTTCCGACCTACGTCCTTGTCTTTACGCTGCTATGCAGTTGGATTGGGTCCGGCTCGCTGCTGGGCGGCGCGGAGAATGCTTATCGGCACGGATTTGCCGCGCTGTGGCAGGGCGGCGGAGGATGGGCTGGGCTGCTGCTGATCTATTTTATTGCACCCAGAGCGAGGAAGTTTGCGCAGTTCACCATTCCCGACCTGCTGGAGGCCCGCTACAACCAGACTGCGCGCGTGCTCGGCGTCATTGCGGTGCTCTTTACCTATACCGCCATCACCAGCTATCAGTTCGTCGGCGGCGGAGACATTCTGCACCTGATCTTTCCCGCTTATATCTCGCCGACCTTCGGACAGTTCATCATCGCGGTCTTCGTTATTTTCTTCACCGCCATCGCGGGCATGTCTTCTGTCGCTTATATGGATGTCGCCATTGGCGTGCTTGCGACCGTCGCCCTGCTGATCGCCTTCCCTCTTCTCACGCATCGGGCCGGAGGGTGGGCTGCCGTTCATGCTGCGCTTCCTTCCACGCACTTCCAGTTCTTCGGCGACATTCCGTTCTTCAACGGACGTATTCTGCCGAGTGGCGAGCGTGTCTCTTCGGCGCTTGAACTGTTTCTGCCTACCTGCCTGCTGCTTCTGGGCAATCAGTCGATGTACCAGAAATTCTTCTCCGCCAAATCGGAGAGGGCTGCAACTCGTGCTGTTGTTGGTTGGCTGGCCGGCACGCTGGTGCTTGAGACGGTGATTGTCGCCATCGCAGTCGTCGGCTCGGTTCTCTATCCTACGGGCGAGGTGGCCGCCGCGCCGCGCGAGATACTCGCCTACTGCGGTCTGCATGGATTCAGCGGCTCACGGGCGCTCACGCTCTTCGGCGCGCTGCTGGTCGGGGCCATCTTTGCCAAGATCGTATCCACAGCCAACAACTATCTCTTCTCGCCCGCGACGAATCTGGTCAATGATATTTTTGTGCGCTATGTTTCTCCCGATGCTTCAAATAAGCGCGTCCTTATTGTCTCGCGCCTGACTGTCGTTTTGCTTGGGATCTGGGCGCTCTATCAGTCAGTCAGTATTACGTCGGTTCTGGCGAAGTCGTTGTATGCCTACACGATTTATGCCGCGTCGCTGACTCCGGTGATTCTCGCTGCGTTCTTCTGGAAGCGGGCTACAGCGGCCGCTGCCGTCGCCAGCATCGCTACGGGCACAGCCGTTACGGTATGTTGGGACACTGCCTTTATGCGCTCGCACCTGCCACCTGCGCTTGCCGCCAGCGACGCCATCTTTCCTGCGCTGTTTGCGTCGCTCCTCTGCCTTTTTGCCGTCAGCCTCTTCACCACGCCGCCGTCTGCCAGTCAGTTGGAGCCCTTTGGCGAGGCATGATGCAAACTACATGAATGGTGAAGCGTCTAAACTGTTGCCATCGGCGCTATGACCACACATCACATTACCCCGGCAAAAGGCTTTGTTCAGGCAGCAGCGGTTCTTCTGGTTGCGGCAGGGCTGGTCTTCTATGCTGCGCCTGCTTGTCTGGGTCAGGCCGCGCAGCAAAAGCCACTCCCTGCCCCGGCCTCGTCTCCGGACACGACGACCCCGCACCGCACGCGGCTCGTCCTTAAGGATGGGAGCTATCAGATTGTGATGAGCTATCGCGTCGTCGGCAATGTGGTTCACTACATCAGCGCAGAGCGCGGCGGTGAAGAGGAAGAGGTCCCGGCTTCGCTGGTCGATTTCGCGGCGACGCGACGCTGGGAGCAGGAGCACTCAGCTAGCTCCGGCGACAACGCCAGTCCAACCCAGGCGCCGCCGATTAATCCTGAGCTGCTGAAAGAGGAGGCCGATCGTGCCGCGTTGACGCCTGAGGTGGCGAAAGACCTTCGCTTGCCGGAAGAGTACGACACGCTGATTCTCGACACCTACCACGGCACGCCTGAGCTTGTGCCGCTGCCGCAGACGAACAGCGACCTGAACCGCAATACTGCGCACAACCTGCTGCGCGCGGTCATCAATCCGCTTTCAGCGGCGCACCAGATCGTTACGCTCAAGGGTGAGCGGTCCTACGTTCAGGTTCACGTGGCCCAGCCGGCGCTTTATCTGCGTATTGGAGACGAGTCCGTTGCCCCCACGGCTGGGGCACCCTTTACGGTCAATACCCACGGAGCCAGCACCGCCATCAAAAATGGCCCTGGCGGCGGTTCTTCTCAGAGCCGGTATGTGATTGTGCGCGCGGATGTCCGCACCGACGAGCGCGTCATTGCCAGCTTCCAGATCAATCTGCTGGGCAGCGGCCACCTGCAGCAGGATGTCGTCGAGACCACTACGGAGGTCCTTCCCGGTGGACACTGGATGAAGATTACTCCCACGCAGCCGCTCGACTTCGGCGAATATGCGCTGATGGAGGTCATCTCCGACAACGCCGTCAACCTGAGCGTGTGGGACTTTGGCGTCCACCCGGTTGCGCCGGAGAACCGCGACGCCCTCAAGCCTGAACCACGGCGTCCCGCGACGCTGGAGCGCCGGGCCAATCGTTGAGTGTAGTTCAACTCCGGGAACGCTGATTAGCCAGCGAACATTGCCTCAGGGGCTAAACAGGCTGCGGAAAAAGTCCATTCGGCAGTATGTGCAGAAGGGCCCGGGGCTAAAGCCCCTTGAATTTGCCGGGGTTTTCGCAGGGCTGAAGCCCTGCGCTCCCACCGAAAAGCACAAAGCGTGCATTCTTCCGCAGCCTGTAAAGCCTCATTGAATCGAAGCCGCTTGCGGCATCCTTCGACTACGCTCGGGACAGGCTCTGAAGCCGTGCCCTTAACAAAACCGAACTAAATCAGAGCTTCCTTAAACTGGTTGTGCCGGGTCGCGCTCCACGTAGAGTCCGCCAACGGCCTGCCGCGAGCCCCTGCCGATATTGGCGACACGCTCGCGCTCCCGCATCAGCCCTTTTCCGGCGACGGCCACGTTGTCTCGCGTTGTCTTGGCTTCGTACATCATCGTGTCCGCCGCCCGCAAGATAGTCGGCACCGAGTCGCCATCCTCCGGATACGTCGCCAGCCCAAAGCTGCCCGACAGGTTCAGCGAAAGGCCGGCACCTTCGAGAAAGCGCGCAGAGCGCAGATCGTCGCATACGGCCATGACGACACCCGTCGCGGCCGCCTTGCCCATCCCGGGCAGCAACGCCACGAACTCGTCTCCGCCGTAGCGGAATGCCGAGTTGTTCGGCCCCAGGCTGCGCTTCAGCAGGTTGCCTACTTCAGCCAGCAGACGGCTGCCAATCAGGTGGCCGTGTGTGTCGTTCACGGATTTGAAATGATCGAGGTCAACAAACAGGAGGCTGAACGGCTTGCCTGTCTTCACCTCTCCGTCGAGCATGGTGTACAGATGGCGCGCGTTGAACAACCCTGTGACGTCGTCGGTGATGGTCAACTCCTGAATCAGCGTCATCGACCGCGCATTCTGGATGGCAATCGCGGCGTAGTCGCACAGGATGCGCAGAAACGAGACGGAGTATTCGGAGAGCAGATCCAGCTTGCTGTTGAGCAGTTGAATGACGCCGAGCGTCTTGTTGTTCGATCGCACGGGCACGCAGGCAATGGAGTGGATATTCAGCTCCGGATGATTTGCCGCAAACGTAGACCAGTGGCGATCTAGCCGCACGTCGGGCACAATCAGAGGATTGCCTGTCGAGGCCACCCATCCGGCGACACCTTCGCCCAGCGGTACGCGCAGTCCCTTCAGGCTCTGCGAATTCTCGCCCACCGCAATCGCGTAGTACAGCTCGCCCGAGGCGTCATCGACCATGAGGAACGACCATCGCTCCGGGCCGAAGAACTTCGCCATCTTATCCATAATCGTGCCCAGAATGTCTTCCAGCTCCAGGCTCGACGTCAGGGCGCGCGCCACATCGTGGAACACCCGGAGGTGGTCCATCTGGCGGCTTTCGATGACTTCAAACTGACGTTTGTCTCTCAAGACCCTTCCTTCAGTAGCCAATCGTTCGTTTTGTCTTGCAACTTGATGTGGATATACGCCCACCGCGTCTCGTTGGTTCCATATTGGAACCAGGACGTCAACTACTCAATCTCTCCTCCTGAACCGGCAGGGTTACAAGGTCATCAGGGATGCTGCAAGGGGCCGCTTGCTGTTCCGCCCGTCGGACAACGACGGTGTGGACATTTTGGTTGCTATTATCGCTGTTCGGCGGCCACTCCTCAACGCAGAAATCGAGCGATCCGGTGCGAACCGCAGATGCGTTCTATCAAGCAGTACCGCGTGTTGCAAAAAAATGCAACTACTTCGAAGGATGCCGCCCAATCAGGCGCAACCTGATGCGGTGGCTCGACTTCTTCAACGAATGGTTTGCAGGAAAATTGCTTATCCTTTGGCTGCCAGTACAGCTTTGGTTAACGCGGGAACTACCTCGAACAGGTCGCCCACCACGCCATAGTCGGCTACCTCAAAGATGGGCGCGTTTTCGTCCTTGTTGATGGCGATCACCGTCTTTGATCCCTTCATCCCGACAAGGTGCTGGATTGCGCCCGAGATGCCCACCGCAAGATAGAGCTTCGGCGCGACCGTCTGGCCGGAACTGCCCACCTGGCGCTCCATGGGCAACCAGCCGTTGTCGCAGATGGGCCGCGAGGCCGCCAACTCCGCGCCGAGCGCCTTCGCAAGTTCTTCGACCAGGGCGATGTTTTCCTGTTCGCCGATGCCGCGCCCTACCGAGACGATCGCCGGGGCGGCGCTCAGATCCACAGTCTGGGCCGACTCGCGGAAGAGCTCGCCGGGCTTGTTGCGAATCTGCGCAGCGTCCAGCGAGGGAGCAAACGCCTCTATCGCTGATGTTCCGGCCTCGACGGCATCCGCGCGAAACGTTCCGGCCTGGATCGAAACGAAGCAGGGGCCTGCGCCAGTCTGTCTGTAGTCGGCGTTGAGTTTACCTTGCAGCAGTTGCCGTACAAACACTGGTCCGTCGTGCATGGCGATCACGTCGCTGATGAGCACCGAATGGAAGCGAGTCGCCAGTGCTGGAGCGAAATCGCGTACCTGATACGTGTGTGGAAAGATGACATACGCGGGCGATGCCTGCTTCGCTACTTGTTCGAGCGCAGCGACATAGGCGTCTGACGTGTACGTTTTGAGCAGAGCGTGCTCGACTGTAATGATTTTGGCCAGTTTCTTACTACCCAGCTCCGAAGCGAGTGAGCCAACAGCTTCACCCATCACGACGGCTGAGCATTCCACGCCCAGCTTTGCGGCCAGTTGCTGTCCGGCGGCCAGAGCCTCGAAGCTCATGCGGTTCCAGTTGCCGCCACGCTGCTCCATCACTACCAGAACGCCGCTCATATCACCCTCACCTCAAACTTCAGCTTCTCGACGATCTTTGCGGCCACCTGGTCCGGCGTTCCGGTCAGCATCTCGGTCTTCTTCTGTTTTTCAGGCAGGTACACGCGATCAAGCGCAATCGCCGGGGCGGTTGCCGCTGCCGCCTGCACGGTCTTCGTCTCTTTCGTCTTTGCCTTTTTGATGCCCATCAGCGTGGCGTAGCGCAGCTTGTTGCCGCCGGACTGGATTGTGAGCAGCGCAGGCAGTGGCATCTCGACGTGCTGGAACCAGCCGTCTTCGAGTTCGCGCTTCACCTTCAGGCCGCTGCCGGTTGCCTCCACGTGCATGATGATGGTCGCGTGCGGGATACCCAACAGCTCCGCCATCACCACGCCGGTCTGCCCCAGTCCGAGGTCGTCGGACTGCAAACCGGTCAGGATGAGGTCAGGAGACTCGGATTTCATCGCATCGGCGAGAATCTGCGCGACGCCCAGCGTGTCGCGCGAGCCCATGTCGTCTGCTTCGATGTGGATGGCGCGGTCGGCACCCTTGGCCAGCGCTTCGCGCAGCGTGCTCGTCACGCGCTCCGGCCCGGCGCAGACCACCACTACCTCGCCACCGTTTTTTTCCTTGAGCTGCAATGCCTCTTCGAGCGCGTATGCATCCGGCTCGTTGATGGTGTAGTTCAAATCGCTTTCGTCAATCCACTTGCCATCGGAGGCGACGTGGACCTGCGCGTCACGCTCCGGCACCTGCTTGATCGCTACCAGTATCTTCATTGCTCTCCTGTTCCCTGATCCATGATCCCTGTTTCCTGCATCTTCGGCAGAGCCCGCGCCGTCAACTGCGCAATATCCAGCAACTGAGGCGGAGCCGTGCTGACCTCCGCCAGCGCATCCCGAAACATCGTATTGCAGAAGGGGCAGGCCGTGCCGACGACCTGCGCTCCTGTGCCTGCGAGTTCGGCGGCGCGGATGTGGCTGACGCGCTCGCCCTGCTCTTCGCCCAGAAAAGCCAGACCGCCTCCGGCTCCGCAGCAGAAGCTGCGTTCGTGCGAGCGTGGGGCCTCGACCAGCGTTCCTGCCTGCCGCACCATCTCGCGCGGAGCTTCGTAGACATCGCGGTATCGCCCCAGATAGCAGGGGTCGTGATAGACGATGCTCTCGCCGGAGGCTTGCTTTGGAAGACGGTCTTTGTGACGCGCCATGAACTCTGAGTGGTGCTCAATCTCCGGCGCGATGCCGTACTCGCGCCAGTCGTTGGCGATGGTCCTGACGCAGTGTGGGCAGATGGCGACGATCTTCTGCACCTTCGCGGTCTCGAACGCTTTGAGTCCAGCTTCGGCGAGCGTCTGGAAGACGAGGTCGTTGCCCAGCCGCCGCGCCGGATCGCCTGTACATTTTTCCTTCTTCAATACGCCGAAGGTGGTTCCCAGATACTTCATCACGCGCGCGAAGTCGGCAATAATTTCGCGGCCCTTGGGATCGTATCCACCCATGCATCCCAGCCACAGGCAGTACTCCTGCGTGCCGTCGAAGATGGGGAATGCTTCTTTCTGGATGAATTTGTCGCGCTCCATTGCGCTGAGCCCCAGCGCGTTGCCGTTCTTTTCGAGCGCCAGAAAGAGCTTCGTGCCGTAGGTGTCTTCCCATACGCCAGTATTGGTGGCCCCGCGCCTGAGCCCGACAATCACCGGCACATGCTGAATCCCGACCGGGCACTGGTACTCGCAGGCACCGCAGGTCGTACACTCGAACGCGGCTTCCATCGAGAGCAGATTCGCAAAGGCAGTCTCGGGCCGCGCTTCGGCAAGCAGTGCTACGTCGCTTACAGACCCAAGCTCGTTTAGATAGGAACGGACCCCAAGCGCAATCTCCTTCGGGTTGAGCACCTTGCCGGAGTTGGCTGCCGGACAGTGCTCGGTGCAGCGTCCGCACTCGACGCAGCTATAGACCTGCAACGAGATCAACTGAGTCACGTCTTTGCCTGCGACGAGACCGAAGTCCTCATCGCCTGACAAGGGTGGGATATTCGAGAAGCCGTCGCGCTTCAGAAATACCGTGACAGGGCTGATGACCAGATGCAGATGCTTGGTGTGAGGAATCAGCGGCAGAAAGACCAGCAGCGTGAGCGTGTGGGTCCACCAAAGGGCCTTCACGGCAGCGCCGCCCGGGCTGACGAAGAACGCGCCGAGGTAGCTCACCATGAGCAAAAAGATGAGAAAGGCGATCCATCCGGACTCGATGGAGACCTTCTTGCCGAACCAGATGGGCCTCACAAAAAACCGCCGGATGAAGAGGCCGGTAATCCCTACGGCTACCAGCAAGGCCCAGGCCGCCGCGAATAAAAAGTAGAATTTTCCGAGGGAGCTCTCCGGGGAGAGAAATCCTATCTGTAGCCCATTGGCAATGTGGTTCGAGCTGACCAGCGCGAACGCGAGGAATCCCCAGAATACGAACGCATGGGCCAGCCCCGGCAGAGGGCGTTGGCGGATAACCTTCCCCTGGCACAGGACCTCCCAGAAGAAGTCCCACACCCGGCGTCCTACCGGGTGGAGCGAAAAGTCGGCATCTTGTTTTGAGTGAAGGATGTTGCGAAGGATCGGCCCGAAGCGCCAGAAGAACAGTGCCAGGGAGATCACGATTCCGGCGGCGAGGAGTCCTGTCTCAAGCCAGGAAAAATGAGCAGGCTCAGCCAGTGTGGCCGAAACCCACATTGCCGGAAAGAGCATGGTTCCCGAGGGGTGTGCACAGGTCACAGCGGCAAGCGTCACATCAACCATCCGAACCCATCCGCCAGCGACGTGCTAACCGCCATCGCGGCAAAAATCCTGACAGCCTCCGTGGAAGCCGGTCTGTTCTGGACTTAGTAGCTGAAGAACTCTGTGATCCCGCGACGGTAACGCACGCCCAGCGCGCCAAAGACGATCCAGCCCAGGAACAGGATCGCGTCCCAGTAGACCATCGGCTTGTCCCATCCCGGCGACAGGGTCCAGTCCTGCCCGGCCCAGCAGAGCACCAGCAGGGCAATGATCAGACACTGCCAACTCAGCGTCAGGCAGGTCTGCCCTCGCCGCCGCCGCCGGTCCAGTTGATCGACCTCATCCGGTGTCAGGTTCCGCTCTTCAGGGGGAAGCAGTGTGTTTGCCATGTCTTTGTACGAATCTCCCGCGTAATGTTCCGGTTTGGGGTTGCCGTCCCGCCGGACGTCAGCTAGCACCATTAAACCACACCCTCTCCCCGGCTGAATTCGGGTGCGGAAAAGCGCGTTGTCCCCGGTGTCGAAGGATATAGGAATCGCCGTTCATCCGTAAAGTTGCGCCTGAGATTCCGTTTCGATGGCTATATAAATGCCACCGACTGAATTCCCGCTACGTCGAACCGCTTTCTGCACCGGACGTTCTTGCACCCCACCATGTCGTCGCGCCGCACCATGTAGCTCTGGGCCTTGGCAAACCGTGCCCGGTCGCGCTCGTCGGCCCCCCTGGGCAACTGGGCCTTCTTGCGTCGCACCAGCCAGCTTAATTCGTACTCGGCCTGTTGTCCGCAGTGCGGACATGTCATGACGTGCGTCTTTTGCTCGGCTTTCTCATCAAAAAAATCGCGCTCTTCCATCCTGCACCTCGCGGGCCCCGGATGCCGGAACGCATCCATGCGCACTCGGGCCACCTTGCCATCCTGCATCACCTGAGCCGCAATGAGCAAGAGTAGGGCATAATCTCCCATGAGTTCAAAAGTCCGAACCGGGCTGGACAGCATGAGCAAGTCGAAGAAGGCGACATTCTCGAAGATCACGGCCGCCAAGGCCAATGCCCGCGACCGCGTCGGTACGCCGCCTCCGGTTCGTGTCCTGCCCGATCCCAAACAGAAGCGCGCCGCCAAGCCTAGACATAAACCTACCCTCGCCGACCTGCTCGACTCTGCCGGCACAAAAGGAGAACTTGAATGAAGTTACCGTTTGCTGTCACCGCGCACGTCAACCCCAAGACCAGCCGTAAGCAGGTATCCACTCTCGTACTTTTTGGAGCATTCCTCGCCGCCGTCATTCTGGCGGCCCTGCCTGCATCAGCTCAGACCATTCAGGTCAGCAAGGAGAACCGCACCATCGCCGTCACCGCGACCGACAAAGTCACCGCGCTGGCCGATACGGCTACCGTTCACATCGGGTTTATCGACTACGGCCCGGACTCGACAGCCGCCTACGCTACCGGCTCCCGGACCTCGAATGCCATTATGAATGCGCTGACTGGCGCGGGCATTCCCAAGGACGCCATCGAGAGTGAGAACCAGAATGTTTCGCCAGTGCAGCCTTATCAGGTGGAAAAGCTCGATGCCGCCGAGCGTGCGCGGCGTCAGTTCCAGGTCACACAGAGCTGGACGGTCCGGGTGCCTGCTGCTGATGCCGCGAAGACTCTGGACATTGCCGTTAAGGCCGGGGCCAACCAGTCCGGGCAGATCGACTGGTCTTTCAAGGATGAGAATGCTCCACAGGCCGAGGCCGCTGCGAAGGCGCTTCAGCGCGCCCAAGCCCAGGCAGAGCAGATGGCCCACAGCCTGAATGCCAAACTCGGCGCGCTGCTCTATGCCAGCAACGAGGTTCAGGCCACGCCGGTGCGCCCGCTGATGCGCGCAATGGCTGCCGCTCCGATGGCGCAGGAAAAGGTTGAGCCGCTTGCCATCAATCCGCGCCAGATTGAAAAAACTGCCACCGTTTATGCTGTCTTCGCCATCGAATAGCAAGCTCTCGGAGGAACATCATGCCCGTCCTCAACTACCGCGATCCCAAGCCTACTGCCGAAGCGGAGGCCGTCTACCGCCGCTGGCTTTCGCAGCTCAACGATGACTTCACGCGCCACCAGTCGCCCGACCGCCGCTCGGAGATCGTCCGCGACGAACTGTACCAGATATACCTCGGCAGGGCGCACAGCGGGCGCGCTATGGCCTCACTCACCACCGAGCTTGCCTCGAATGTTCTCGTCGAGTCGTTCGACCCGCGCAACGCCACGCTCGAACCCGAGTACTACGGCGACGTCGATCCCGAGAAGTATGCTGTTCGCAAGCCGCTCATCTATTTCTGGCAGATGTTCGACCGTTCTCCGCTGGGCCTGAACAACTGGCTGGGCTATCGCTTCCGCTGTATGTTGGGCCGGCACATCTTCAAACACCTGGGCAAGCACGTCAAAATCTTCCACAACGTCGAGTTCACCTTCGGCTACAACCTCACCATCGAAGACCGCTGCACAATTCACAAGAACGTCATGCTCGATGATCGCGGCGAACTGATCCTCCGCGAGGGCACCAGTGTCTCCGACTACGCCAACATCTACTCGCACACGCACGACATCAACGTGCAGGCCGACGTCATCAACAAGCCGACCGTCCTTGGCCCGCGCGCGCGTGTCACTTATCACGCCACTGTCCTTGCCGGGGCGAATGTAGGCGAAGATGCGATGGTAGGGGCGATGGCCGTGGCTACCAAGCCCATTCCGCCCTCAGTCGTCTCCGTGGGCATCCCGGCAAAGACCAAGCGCCAGAAGACCCAGCCGGGAACGACAGGGTTTTATAAGGAGTAGGCTGATGGCTGAGTAGGCTGATGGCTCCGGTAAACTTATATCCATGAACCAAGAAGTCGTTCTGATTGTCTTTCAAGTCGTCGTGCTGGTCTTCGCCTTCAGCTTTCACGAGTGTGCCCACGCCTGGACGGCCTGGCGGCTGGGCGATCCTACGGCGCGGATGCTGGGGCGCGTCACACTCAACCCGCTCAAGCACCTCGACCTCTTTGGTTCGGTCATCTTTCCGCTGATTGGGCTCTACTACGGCGGGATGCTCATCGGCTGGGCCAAGCCTACACCTGTGACGGCGCGCAACTTCAAGAACTACCGGCGCGACGACATTCTGGTCACGCTCGCCGGTCCGGCCAGCAACCTGCTCTCGGCTATCGTTGCGCTCATTCTGCTGATCGTCATCAAGCACGCCGGCGGAGCGCAGGCGGTGGCAACTGCCGTTGCGCTTGTCACCAGGGCTCCGGCTGCGGCTACGGTTGGGTTGCCCGTCCTTACTCCCATTGCGCTACTGCTGTATTACGTCATCTTCATCAACCTGCTGCTCTTCGTCTTCAACCTCATTCCTATCCCACCGCTCGACGGCAGCCACATCCTTCGCCACTACCTGCCGTATAAAGCTGTCCAGATCTACGACCGCATGGGGATGATTCTGCTCATCGCGCTGTTTCTCGTTGGCGGAGGGTTCATCTACAGCTTCTTTGGTCCGATCTTCAACACCTTCAACCATCTTCTCTTCACGCTCTGAGGGCGGCGCGCCAACAGGCCATTTTCCGGCTGAATCATTTACCCTTGCATTTAACTGCAAATGACTGACACGATCATTCACTCCTCGCGCCCCCGCGTACTCAGCGGTATGAGGCCCACCGGACGCCTGCACCTGGGCAACTACATGGGCGCGCTCTACAACTGGGTGCAGCTCCAGCACCAGTACGAGTGCTATTTCTTCATCGCCGACTACCATGCGTTGACCACCGACTACGCCGATCCAAGCCAGCTCAAACAGAACCTCTTCGATGTAGCTCTCGATTTTCTCGCTGCCGGACTCGACCCGGAGAAGTGCACTATCTTCGTCCAGTCTCATGTTCCGCAACATGCGGAGTTGCATCTTCTGCTCAGCATGATTACGCCGCTCAGTTGGCTGGAGCGCGTTCCTACCTACAAAGACCAGCAGGAAGAGCTTCGAGAGAAGGATCTGGCGACGTATGGTTTCCTTGGCTATCCGCTGCTTCAGTCTGCCGACATCCTGATCTACCAGCCTGACTTTGTTCCCGTCGGCCAGGACCAGGTCTCGCACGTCGAGCTGACGCGCGAGATTGCGCGGCGGTTCAACTACTTCTACAGCCCGAAGCGGGTGGTGGCGGGCGCGGAAGGCTCCGGGGTGATTACGGAACCCGACCCGGAACGCCTGCTGCTGCCTGAGCCTCAGGTGTTGCTGACGCCATCGCCCAAGCTACCCGGGATTGATGGCCGCAAGATGTCCAAGAGCTACGGCAACAGCATTCTGCTCTCGGCCAAGCCGGCAGAGGTTGCCTACAAGATGCAGAGCATGACCAACGGCGGCCAGCGTCCTACTCCGTCGGACCCGGGCGACCCTGACATCTGCCCGGTAGGCGACATGCACCGTCTGTTCAGCTCCGAAGAAGTGCTTACGCAGATCACCACAGGCTGCCGGACGGCGACCATCCGGTGCGATGAGTGCAAGATGCTGGCGGCGAACTCGATCAACCAGCACCTCGCTCCTATCCGCGATCGCCGCGAGGCCCTGGAAGACAATCCGGAGAAGGTGTGGGAGGTGCTCTACCTTGGGGCCGTGCAGGCAGCAAAGCGTGCCGAGCAGACGATGCAGGCCGTCCGCGCGGTGACGGGACTGTCGCGCGACCGTTCCGGCGTTCGCCTGGAGAGTGCCGTCTCCAGCGTGGAGGATGCCCAGAACGCGCGCAACCTGGCCAGCTTCAAGCACTGGTGGGATACGCCAGCACCGGTGCTGGCACGCAATCTGCGCGAGCTTTGGAAGAAAGACCTCGTTCCGCCGGGTACGCCACTCAAAGCCGACGCGGATGGCGTCTGGATTACGCAGAACGGGCGGCGCATCTTTGTGGCGGTTGCGAAACAGGATGATGGCTCGGAGTCATGGAGCTTTTCGGTCAAGCCGAAGTCCTATGAGATGCTGGTGCTGCTCTGTTGGGGCAAGGACTATCGTGTCCGCGACTTCGTTGTCCCGCAGAAGCTCTATCTGGCTCCGTGGATCGCGGCGAAGAAGCAGGCGGGCAAGAACAACATCGACTTTTCGGTGGCGCGTGAAGACGGGCGATATGTGCTGCATCTTCCCGGGGCATCGGGCATTGACGTGACTGCCACCGAGGCGGGCTATCAAATCATCGGTGACTAGAAGAACTGTGCATGGCTGACGAGATCATTCAACCCGAAGTTGTCGAGCAGGAAGCAAGCGCGGAGCCGCAATCTCCGGCGTCCGGCCAGCCTGTTGCGCAGGAGCCCTTCGCGCTCCAGCATCCTCCTGTGCCGGAGCCTTTACCCGATGCAAAGCAGGCCGCCACCCAGAAGGAGAAGAAGGACAAAGAGGAAGCGTCGCAGTCGCCCTTCTCCGTCACGGTCGGTCAGGTCTACGACGGGCCGCTCGACCTGCTGCTCGACCTCATCCGCAAGCAGAATATCGACATCTACGACATTCCCATCGCGCGCATCACGAGCCAGTTTCTCGACTACACGCACCAGCTCAAGCAGATTGATGTCGATTCGGCGGGCGAGTTCATCTACATGGCCTCGCTGCTCATCCACATCAAGTCGAAGATGCTGTTGCCGCGCGACCCTTCGGACGTGACCGGCGCCGATGCCGAGGACCCGCGCCGCGAGTTGGTCGAACGGCTGCTGGAACACGAGCGATTCAAGGCTGCCGCGCAGATGCTGCTCCAGAAGCAGCAGATTGAAGAGGCGACCTGGAGCAATCCCGGCCTGAAGAACTTCCGCCGCGATCAGGGCGAAGACGCTGGGCTGGATCAGGAGATCGCCGCCGATACCGTCGATCTTGTTCGTGTCTTTCAGGACATCCTGACGCGAATGCGCGAGCGGCCCATTCTCAACGTCGATGAGGAGTCCGTTACCGTCGCGCAGATGATTGATTACGTGAAGCGCCGCCTTATCATGGAGGACAAGCCGGTCAGCCTGAAGCGTCTGCTGCACAACACCCACACGGAGCGCGCGCTGATCTGCATGTTTCTGGCGATGCTGGAGCTGGTGCGCTTGCAGGCGGTGTTACTGCATCAGCCCGTGCAGCTCGGCGATATTCTGGTCAAGAAATCTGAGACCTTCGATCAGGTCGTCTCCGACCAGACCCAGGCCCGCGACGACTGGCGGTAAAGCGGCTTCGGGAAGCAGCAAGTAAAAGCAGATTCCTTCCCCTTCGGCTTCGCTCAGGGTACGGAATGGAAATGCAAAAGACCGCCGCTCCACTATCGCGGCTTCGCCTCGTCGAAGCTGGCGCACATGGCGAAGAAGGCCGGTGTCGGCTTATAGTCCGCGTCGAACGGCAGCGGTCTTTCCGCGCGTGCGGGGTGTTTGGGGTGGAACCTTGGCCCGTTATTGAGCCAGGTGTTTTTGTCTGTAGCGCCCCATGTCAGCACGGCTTTGACTTCGGGCCCGCGCAGCATGGCCTTCAGATAGTTGCGATAGACCTCGGCAACTTCCTGATCGCGCACGGCTACGTTATCCGATGCAACTCCGTCGTCGTTCACATCCATCTCGGTAATGAATACCTGCAAGCCCAGCGAGCGAGCGCCGTCGAGCAGCTCTCGGGTGCCTTTGCCGAACGGCGAATCGCCGGTATGGATATGCGACTGCACGCCGAGTGCGTCGATGGGAGTGCCCGCAGCCTTCATCCGGCGCAACAGGCCGAGCACGGCGTCGCGCTTCTTCGTGTCATCTTCCGTGTCGTACTCGATGCCGTAGTCGTTGTAGGTCAAGAGCGCATGAGGGTCGGCCTTACGCGCGGTCCTGTAGGCAAGGTCGAGGTACTCCGGGCCAAGCATCTGGAACCACGGTGAGGAAGAGCGCAGCCCATCGGTGCGGCCGTCCTTAATCCAAATCGCTTCGTTCACCACGTCCCACGAGTGGATCTTTCCCTTGTAGCGGCCCGCGACGGTGTTGATGTGATCGACGAGGAACTTGCGCGCGTTGTCCCTGTTCACCGTCGAGGCGAACCACTTGGGCAGGGCCTCATGCCAGACGAAGTTGTGGCCGCGCACCTTCATGCCATGCGCTTCGGCGAAGGAGACCAGCGCGTCGGCGTCGGCAAAGTTCCAGGTATCCGGCGTGGGCCGCAGATAGCCGAACTTCAGGCAGTTCTCCGGAACCACGATGCTGTATTGCTCTGTAAGAAGCCGGCGAAAGGCCGGGTCGTCGCGGAAGAGATTTGCGTTGACGGCGCAGCCAGTCAGCAGGCCGCGCGCCGCGGCGTGGGCCTTCAGCGAGCCTGCGCCTGCACTCGCTTCGTCGCCGGTTGCGGCATGGGCGGGGTTGGTCAGCACGGCAGGTAATGCTGCGGCTGCGACTGCTCCGGCAGCCTGTTTCATCCACTCTCTGCGGGTCATCATGCCTGGGTCTCCAGATTTAGCGAAAGCAATCATGGGCGCTGTTGGGTATGCTTAGTAGAACACCGAAACTATGAGCCTCAAAGCAAAGATCGAAGCTGTCATCTACGCCTCCGAAGAACCAGTCACCCTGGCCCAGCTTGTGGGTCTGCTTGGCCACGAGGGCCAGGCGGAGTTGGATCACCTGGAATCGGCGCAACAGGCGCTCACCCTCGAAGAGGAATCTGCCGACGCGGACACGTGGAATGCCGAGACCGAACATGCCGCAGAACTCGGCCATGCCCTCCATGTTGCAGCGGTTCAGGAGGCAGCAGCCGCGCGCGCCGCGCATCATCACGCGGAAGCCGACACCGCAGCGATGAGTTCTGCTGAAGACACGGTGCCGTTCCACGAGACGACAACGGATATTGCGGCAGCGGAATCCTCAAACGAGGAGCAGGCAGGCCCCCCACCTGAAGCGCAGGAGGACAAGCGATCTGCGCGTGAGAAGGAGCGCAGGCTGCGCGAGTACTTCCGTTCCATTCTCGGCCAGCTCATCGCCGACTACGCCGACGGAGACCGTGGTCTGGAGATACGCGAGGTGGCCGGAGGCTATCGCCTGGCTACGAAACCTGAGTACCACGATGCCGTGCGCGGCTTCGTGAAGTCGCTGAAGCCGCCGCTGAAGCTCTCGCTGCAGGCACTCGAAACGCTGGCTGTCGTTGCCTATAAGCAGCCCGTGACGGCACCTGAAATTTCGGAGATTCGCGGCGTGGATTCAGGCGGCGTACTCGGCTCGCTGATGGGGCGCAAGCTCGTCACGACTGCAGGCCGCAAGCAGGTCATCGGGCGTCCGATCCTGTATAAGACGACGCGGGACTTTCTGGTGCGGTTCGGCCTGAAGGACATCGGCGAGCTTCCCAGCATTGAGGAGTTCGAGAAGATGGCGGGAGAGCTTGCCGAGCAGGAAGAGATTCCGATGGAGCACCACGCGCACGCAACCGGCGAGGGCATTGAGCAGGAACAAGTCACGGATGCTGCTGGAGAGAGTGAGTCCGCAGAAGACCAAGCTGCCGTGCTGGAACAGGCTGTCGAGCGGACTCCAGGCGAGGATGCGGAACAAGTCGCGGAACAGGTCACGGAGCAGACGGAGAACTAAGGGAGGCCCGGGGCTAAAGCCCTTGAATTTGCTGGGATTTTTGCAGGGCTAAAGCCCTGCGCTCCCACCGAAAGGCACAACGCCCGAGTTTTTCGCATCCTGTGAAGTCGCCCCTTCAAAACGAAGACTCAATCCGAAGTTCCCTGATACGCGGATGAGAACCCGCAAGTGCGCTTATCCGCTCCAGGCAGTTAGATTGCGTCAGCCAGCTTCCGCGCCAGCGGCTTGACGGCCTCGGTATTGCATGGGCATGTCGTATAGATGATGCGGATCAGTTTGTCGCCCTTGCGGACGAACATCATGGCTCCGGACGAGTCGAATGCCTCGTCACCGATACCGGAAATTGCGGTCGAACCGTTTGGTCCGAGGACGCCCAGCACCTTCGAGTTCAGTTGCATCTGCTCGCGCGCGCCGGTGGTGTCGATCGAGAATGCCAGAACCGGCACGTTGCCATTGGCATCGGAAGTGGGTTCCTTGTTTTCTTCCTGCAACGCTTTGAAGAGTGTGCCTGCCATCTGATGGACCTGGTCCTGCGTTTGGCTGTCGGCCCCGCGGGTGCCTGCCAGCGCGGACACGTGCCTTGCGGTCATGTCGGCCTGGGTTCCTTTAGCGAGATAGGAACATCCCACGTCTGAGTTGTGCGTCGCGACGATGGGCACTCCGATTGCGGCCCCCACGTCGTCCTTGCTGAGCAGGGCGCAGTAGTCGGTGTGGGATACAGCCGATGCAGTCTCGGAGTTGGTGCCTCCGCTGGGAAGGGAGAGGCCCTTTTCGGCGGCTGCGGTCTTGATCTTGTTGACGATCCGGTGCCCTACATAGAAGAGGCCACCCAGTACAACGACCGCGCCGACAAACAGCACGGCAAGAATGGCGAGAACGATTTTGACCCCGGAGCCTGACTTCTTCGCCACCGGCGCTGCCGGATACCCCGAATAGGAAGGTTGAGCGCCGCCCGGAGGGTTCACCGGGGCATACTGCGCCTGTTGGGGCGCGTCGACGGGTGTATAAGCGGGTTGGGATGGCGCATAGTTCTGCGCAGGGGGAGGCTGCGGAGGCTGCGACTGAGGCGTGGCGCTCTGCGGCGCTCCACACTGAAGACAGAACGATGAGGCGTCGCCAAGCTGTGCGCCGCACGATCCACAAAACTTTGCCATGACGGGAATCTCCTTTGTGCTGGAAACCGGCCCCTCGATCATGCCGTGGGCGCAGGATTTTGAAGGGGGCCCATTGCAACGCTGGCCGTGCAGCCGGAGTTCTGGCGCGGCGGAAAACCCGAAAAAGAGACGCGTCCATAAAGCCTCTCCGCAGCCGGTTAGTCAAGTGAAATCCGAGCAGGATGGCTACCGCGAGTGTGGTAGTCCAGGAACAGGCGATAATAGAGCCTATGGCCGAAAACACTGAACCCAAGGGCGACCGCCTGCAGAAGATCCTTGCGCAGGCCGGCATTGCCAGCCGCCGCAAGGCCGAAGAACTGATTCTGGCTGGCCGCGTACAGGTTAACGGAAAAGTGGTTACGGAGCTGGGCACTCGCCACGATGCCGCGCACGACCACATTCGCGTCGACGGCAAGCTGTTGCACGGACCGGAACAGCAACGCTACTACATGCTCAACAAGCCTCGCGGCTATGTCACCACGCTCGATGACCCCGAAGGCCGTCCCACTGTGATGCAGTTGATGACGAAGCACAAGGGGCCGCACGGAGACCGGGTGAGACTGTACCCGGTGGGCAGGCTTGATTACCTGAGCGAGGGCCTGCTGCTGATGACGAACGATGGCGCGCTCGCCAATGCGCTCTCGAAGGCCGCGACGGGCGTCGAGAAGACATATCTGGTCAAGGTGAGCGGCGTGCCGACCGTGAGCGGGATCGACCAGATTCGCCGCGGGATCATGATTGATCGCGGGCGGCTGAACGAGGTGCGCGGCGGTCGTCGGGACCGCGTGATTACCGCTCCGGCAAAGGTGGAGCAGGTGCGCGGCGGCGACAATCCCTGGTTCGAGCTGACCCTGACCGAGGGGCGCAATCGCCAGATTCGCAAGATGTTCGAGGAGATTGGCCACCACGTCGAAAAGATCCGCCGCATCGGCTATGGCGCGTTGCGGCTGGATGTCCCTCCGGGCGAGTTCCGCGAGCTGACTCCCGGCGAGGTGACGGCCCTGGGCCGCGCGGCCGAGGGCAAGAAGGTCGTCCCGAAGAAGAGAACGCCTGAGTTTGCTCAGCTTAAGGCTCCCGCGAAGCGAAAGCCCACGAAGCAGCACCGGAGTCCGGCCTCGAAACAGCGTTTGGACAGACGCTCGGCCAGCTAGCCTGGCGAGGCTGTTCGGCGGGCCGGGTGCTTATTCTGGCACCCCCTTTGCGTCTAACACTTTCGTCTCTTGACTCTTTGTTGGGACAGCGCAAAAATACTTCCCGCTGTGCAACTTAAGTTATTCAGATTGTGCTGATTTTTTCACAGCGCGGGTGATGACAATCGCAGGCCGAATGCATCCAATAGGCGTAGAAGGAGCAATACGAGTGGCAATTGAAACAGCAGCATTTGGAGCAGGATGTTTCTGGGGAGTAGAAGCCCGATTCAGCGAACTCACAGGGGTCATCGATACAGCCGTAGGATACGAAGGCGGCAACCTCGAACACCCAACCTATCAGGATGTATGCACCGACCGCACCGGCCACGCGGAAGTCGTTCAAGTCAAGTTCGATCCATCGCGCATCTCGTATGAGGCGCTTTTGGACACATTTTTCACCCTCCACGACCCGACCCAGGTGAACCGCCAGGGGCCCGACTTCGGGACGCAGTATCGCAGTATTATCTTTGCCCACAACGACCAGCAGTTCCGCGAGGCGCGCTCCCGTGTGGCTGAGCTGAACGCCTCCGGCACGTACCGCAACCCCATTGCAACTCAGGTTGTTCCTGCCGGAACGTTCTGGAAAGCAGAGGAGTACCACCAACGCTATCTGGAAAAGCGCGGCATGGTGAGCTGCCACATATAAATGTGGCGGTTGCTTTGCCGCCTGCACGCCACGCTTCTCGCAACGTCAGCCTCTACGAGACCCGTGGAGGCTGATTGCTTTCTGTGGCAAGTGAAGCGATAGCCTCGCCGGTGACGCGCATGGTGCGCCATTCCGTGAGCATCTTTGCGCCGAGCTGCTCGTAGAAACCGATGGCTGGAGTGTTCCAGGTGAGCACATCCCATTGGAGGCGCGAGCAGCCCTCCTGGTGGGCGATGGCTGCGACGCGGGTAAGCAGTGCCTTGCCGATGCCTTTGCCGCGGTGCTCGTGCTGGACGAAGAGGTCTTCGATGTGAATGCCATGATGGCCGCGCCATGTGGAGTAGTTGTGGAAGTAGAGCGCAAAGCCGGCCGGGACGAGATGACAGCCCTGCCGCAGCTCGGCCATCAGGCAGTAGAAGCGCGGCGCGGCGCCTTCTGCAAATCCATCGCGAAGAAGGTCCGCTTCGGTGGCGTGAACGGCTTCAGGCTCGCGCTCATAGGTGGCGAGAGCGCGGATAAAGGTGAGGATCTGCGGAACGTCTCCGGGCGTGGCCGGTCGAATGGCGAGAAGGGTGTCGGTCGCAGGTAGCAGGTTATCGGTCGTCATAACAGGAAATGTTCCTTTACTCTTAATGGCTCTGTTCGTCCTCGTGCAAAAACGAGGACGCGACACCTTTTCCGGGCGGTTCCGCATCAAGTGCTGCTTCCGCTTCCGAGCGCAGCCTGGTCAGCAGGTTCCACTGGTCTTTTTTGCGAGGCTGAGCAATCCAGGCCGGCAGCGGCATCCTGAGATACGCAGCCAGCGCGATCGCATGGGGTTCATACAGGGAACGGATAGTGCGCAGCCTGTGCGCCGTCGCGGGGTCGCCGCACAGGCGCAGATTCGCATCTGCAAGCGCGCCGCAGAGATGATTGAATTCGGCCGCGGGCAGCCGGTCCGGCTGTGCCTGATGTAGCTGGGTCTTCTTCTGCCGGAGATCGAAGACCTGACCCAGATCGATGAGCGCATGACGTGCCATGATGAAGGTCAACTGCGCCTGCCGCGACGGTCTCTCTTCAAGCACCGAGATCAGCAGCGCGCAGGTGTCGAGGATGGCCACCAGTGCCGAAAGCCAGCTCTGGTTGTCGTGCTGCGACCGATAGAAACACAGGATGGGATAGGAGATGTGCGACTCGAGTATCTCGGCCGACCATCGCTCCCACTCAGCCAGCAGCGCCTCAAGCGCCTGATCGCCGCCCTCGAAGCTATGCCGCCCAAGCAGCTCGGTGGCGGTAGGCGGTGAGCCTGCGCGCGCATCGAGCAACGCAATGCTGACCTCTCGCCGCGAAAATGCCTGGTACAGCACCGGCAGGTAGCCAATGACCAGCGCGACCAGCCCCAGCCCCACGCCGGCTTCACAGATGACGAGCGCGCGAGCCAGCGGACTCCGCGGCAGCACATCGCCCAGTCCAAGCGTTCCCAGCGTCGTTCCACTCACGTAGAGATCAGAGCCGAAGCGCGTCCACATGCCCGCACCCGAGCCGACGATCGAGTCGGCAAAGGGCGAGCCCATCGAGAAGAAGAACAGCCCGAACCCAAGAATCAGCAGCAGCGCCCAGATAAGCAGCAGCATGAGCAGCGAGAGTGGTCCGTAGATGCTGAAGCTCTGCTCGCGCGCCTTCGGGTTTTTCATGCGCTCTGCTACAGATGCCCACGGCGCCCAGGTGATGGCCAGGAAGATGCGCGTGATCTGGAAGCGTCCGGAGGGACGGCGGGGAAGAATAATCGTCTGAAAGGCGTCGAGTGCGACGGCCAGACAACACAGAACTCCGGCGATGAGGGCGGCGGTGTGCAGGGTAAAGGTCCTTCACAGGGGGCTGGCACGAAACGTTATGGCTAAACCATAACAGAGCACAAATTGCCGCGCACAAGCACATTTGTCTCGCCGTCCGGAGAATTATTCCGGACGTGCGGAACTTCTTTCCTCGCCTCGGCTTTATGCGGATCAATTCGCATCAGGGTCTGCAAAATAAACATAAAATTCATTGAAAATGGCGTATGATTCCGCCTATCCTGATGACCATTGAACGGACTTCCGAGTCCATCATATGGAAGCGGACGAAAGGAGAGTGCGATGCGGCGCGTGCTGGTTGTGGATGACGATCGCCTTGTCGCGGACACGCTCGCCCTGGTCTTTGCAAAGAGCGGTTTCGCGTCGCGGGCCGCATACTCCGCCCACGAGGCGCTTGAGTGCGCGCGCGAGCTCGCCCCGGACCTGCTGCTCTGCGATGTCACCATGCCGGAGCGCGATGGCCTGTCACTGGTCAACGACATCACCAACGAGTTTCCCGCCTGCCGCATCATTGTGCTCACGGCGTTCTACTCGAACCTGAAGAACGTTCGCGAGCAGGCCAGCAAGCTGCCGCGTCCTGTCGGCATCCTCACCAAACCGTGCCAGCCGTCGGAGCTTCTGCGCGAGGCCGCAGCGATGCTGGCCACTGCATAGGTTTTCTGCTCCATGATCGATCTGGGCCGCCTGCTCATTCTTTTCGGCATAGTCCTTGTTGTTGCCGGGCTTGCTGTTATCGTCCTGACGAGGCTGCATCTTCCGCTCGGACATCTGCCGGGAGATATGACGTGGCACGGACGCGGCTGGTCGGTCTCGTTCCCGATTGTCACCTGTATCGCCTTGAGCGTACTGATCAGCGTTGTGCTGTGGGTCATCGGCCGTCTCCGTCCATAGCGCAAAGGGCGCTGCCTGCACGGTAAACTGGAGCATCGTGCCTGCCTCTGAAGACAATCCGCCGACACTGGCCAGTCTGCGTGCGCGACGTGGCAAGGTGCAGTCGTCTCGGAGGGCGCCTCAGCACAGCGCGCCTACGTCCAATCAGGCGGACCTATTCATCGCCCCACAAGACCCGGCCAGTTCGATTGAGACACCGGCGCGTGAGACACCGGCGCGCAGCAGGGCCCTTCTGGCCGAGAGCGCGGCGCCCGCGGACATCCTGCCCGTTCCTGCTGAGACAGCGCCTGAGCGCCGTGTCTGGAGTGTGCGCTCGCTGGTGGCCAGCATCCGGCAGCAGGTCGAAAGCACCTACAGCGACTTGTGGGTCGAAGGCGAAATCTCTAACTGCCGTTCCGCGCCTTCGGGCCACATCTACTTCACGCTCAAAGATGGCGAAGCGCAACTGCCGGTGGTTTTGTTTCGCCGCCAGGCGGTGTTGCTGCGGTTCACGCCCGCCGACGGTCTTGCGGTGCTGGTGCGCGGGCGCATCTCGATCTACGAGACGCGCGGCCAGTTGCAGCTCATCGCCGAAACGATGGAGCCACGCGGAGCAGGAGCGCTACAGCTTGCCTTCGAGCAGCTCAAGACGCGGCTGCTCGCCGAGGGCCTCTTCGATGCCGAACGCAAGCGCCCGCTGCCCGCGTTTCCGCGCTGCGTCGGCGTCATCACGTCGCCCTCGGGCGCGGTCATCCGCGACATCGTCACGGTGGGTCGCCGCCGTCATGCGCGGCTGAACCTGCTGGTCTATCCGGCGACGATGCAGGGGCCGACGTGCAGCGCCACGGTCGCGGCGGGCATCCGTTGGTTCAACGAGCACCCTGCTCTTGTGGACGTCATCATCATCGCCAGGGGCGGCGGCTCGGTGGAAGACCTCGCCGGGTTCAACGACGAGACACTGGCCCGCGCGATCGCCGCGTCAGCAATCCCTGTCGTCTCGGCGGTTGGTCACGAGACAGACTTTACGATTGCCGACTTCGTCGCCGACCTGCGCGCGCCTACGCCTTCCGCAGCCGCTGAGCTGGTTACGGCGGCGCAGCATCGCGTTGAAGAGCACATCGACTCGCTGACCTTGCGCATTCATCGCGCGGGCCGGTTCCATTTAATGCACGCGCGCCAGCGTTATGCGCGACTCTCGCCGGAGTCGGTCATGGAGCGTCTGCACGACGCCGTCGATCATCGCGGGCAGCGCATCGACGAGCTGCAACTGCGGTTAGAAGCCGCGGCGCGCCGCAGCGTGCAGGCGCGGGCACAAGGGCTGGGAGTACTGACCGAACGACTGCGCAGGCAAGACGTCTCTCGGTTGATTGCCACAGCCGAGCGCCGGTTGCAGAGCGCGAACGAGCGTCTGCGCCGCGCTCCCATCCAGACCATCGCCTCGTTCCAGATTCGCTTGCATCGCGCGTCTGCTCAGCTTGAGGCGCTCTCGCCTGTAGCGGTGCTGTCGCGGGGCTACGCGCTCATTTACGCTGAGGATGGCAGACTTCTGCGCGCGGCGGCAGATACCGCCGCGGGACAAAACATTCATGCCAGACTCGGCACGGGTTCGCTCGATGCCACGGTGACAGCTACCAACCTTACGGAGACCGGAAAACGATGAAGAAGCTCTTTGGGACCGACGGCATTCGCGGCGTGGCTGGACAGCCTCCGCTGGATGCGGCCACGATCTATGCGATTGGCGTTGCGCTGGCGCACCATCTTGGCGCGGCGTCGCGCGTCCTGCTCGGCATGGATACGCGCGAGTCGCGCAACTGGATTGCCGCTACGCTGACGGCCGGGCTGACTGCGGGTGGCGCAACGGTCGAGAGCGCAGGAATCATCACCACTCCCGCCATCGCTTTTCTGACCAGCGCGCGGGGATTTTCAGCAGGTGTCGTTATCTCGGCTTCGCACAATCCCTGGCAGGACAATGGCATCAAAGTCTTCGGCCCGGACGGTTACAAGCTGCCTGACGCAACCGAGCTTGCCATCGAGGAAGAGATCTTTCGCCAGAAGGATGTCTCTCCAGCGGCGCTCGAGCACGCGGCCCCGCCTGTGGTGAATGAGGCAGACCGCGCCAGCTACATTCACTTTCTGCTGGCTGCCGTGCCCGGTCTCTCGCTCGATGGCAAGCGCATCGTAGTGGATTGCGCCAATGGAGCCGCTTCGAGTGTTGCCCCGCAGTTGTTCGCGGACCTCGGCGGCGAAGTTGCCATTACGCACGCCAGTCCCACGGGACGCAACATCAATGAGCGATGCGGCGCGCTCCATCCGGAGGCCGTTGCCGCCGAGGTCGTCCGCTGCAACGCAAGCCTTGGCATTACCTTTGACGGCGACGCCGACCGCGCACTCTTCGCCGACCATCGCGGCCGCGTAGTCAACGGTGATGCCGTTCTGTTGCTTGCTGCGCGCGATCTGCAGGCTAGGGGGCTACTGGCTAACGACACGGTGGTCGCCACGACCATGTCGAACATGGGTCTCGAAGCCGCGCTCAAACGCAGCGGCATCCAGATGCATCGCGCCAACGTGGGCGACAAGTATGTGCTCGAACAGATGCTCGCTACGGGCGCGACGCTGGGCGGCGAGCAGTCGGGCCATATTATCTTCTCCGGGCGCAGCACTACGGGCGACGGGCTGCTGACCGCGCTGCTGGTGCTCGACATGGTGCACCGCAGCGGCAAGCCTCTCGCCGACCTCGTCAGCGACCTCAAGGTCTTCCCGCAGGTCATCGTCAACGTCAAGGTGCGCGAGAAGAAGCCGCTCGACACCATCCCAACGGTGGTCGCAGCCATCGCTGCGGCGGAGAAGGACCTGGCCGACTCAGGCCGCGTCGTCATCCGTTACAGCGGCACGGAGGCGCTGGCGCGCGTCATGATCGAGGCCGAGTCCGAGCCGCTGATGCGCCATCACGCTGAGACTATCGCCAACGCCATCCGTGCGGAACTGGGAGCCTAAGGCCCCACGATTGCCCTCCTCAGAAGGGCGGGAGACTGTTCGCCGTTGATGTCTCTTCGGACCGGGACACTGCCAGCGGTACAGCGCGGATGGACGCAATCAGCACCAGCACATTCGTAAACAGGATCAAAGCAAAGGTCAGCGATGGAAGGAAGGCAAGTTCCGTAGGCATTGCCTGAACGACTTCGAGCGCGAGCACGGCTGTGATCAGGCCGCGCGGAATCAATAGCGTGGCCAGTTCGCGTTCGCGCGACGAGGTCCCGCGCCAAGCGACGCGGCTCATGGTGACGGCGATCATCCGTGCGATGAGAAAGACCACGAGGATACCGACACTTGAAAGAAGCTCTTTCTTGAGGCCGTTGAAGCGGATCATCGCGCCCAGCAGGACAAAGAAGAAGCTGCGGACCAGAAAGGCCAGCTCCGAGTGGAAGGAGTGGATCTGGTTGCTTTGGCCTGCGGGCAGAAGTTCAAACCCCTGCTGAAGCACGTTCTGCGGATCGAGCAGGCTGGTCAGCGTTGCACCGAAGACCATCACGGCGACCAGATCGCTGCCGCCCAGCGCGTGCGTGACCGAGTAGACCATCAGCACGGCGGCAAACGTAAGGGCCTGCCAGAACTGCTTGTCCGAGATGCGCGGCAAGAGCCGCACCCACAGAAATCCGGCCACAATCGCGATCACGACCGCCAGCAGAAACCGGAAGAAGAACATGGCAAACATGCCGCGCACAATGGCTCCGGCGCTCTGCATGTGCGCGCCTCCAGCCATGGTCAGCAGCACACCGACGACGAGCGCGCCAAGACCGTCGCCGAACGACGCCTCGATGACGAGCGTTGTCTTCAGGTCGAAATGCAGATCGAGCTGGTCCAGAATCGGCAGCACAATGGAGCCGCTCATGCAGGCGAGCGGCGCCGCCACCAGCATCGCCGGCATCTTCTGCATGTGGAGCACGCGCAGACAGAAGTACGTAACGCCTGCCATCGTGAGGACATAGCTCAGAATGCCGAGCACCATCCCGGACAAGAACTGCCTCCAGGATCGGCGCAGGTCCAGCTCAAGACCGGCCGCGAAGAGGATCAGGATGAGTGCGAGCGTGCCGACTCCACGAATGATCTCCGGAAACCGTCCGGCATCGATCCAGTGCAGGACAGGACCCAGAACAATGCCGCTACCCAGCAGGACAATTACGTCGGGCACACGGGTCCGGCGCGAAAAACGGTTCGCCACATAGGCGAGAACGAGCAGTCCGCCGAGCAATCCGAAGAGGTTGGTAAGGGTTAAAGTCACAGTCTGGCCACGAACCGTTGCTCCAATCGAGCCCGAGCGCAGGAGTGACTAACTATAAGACATAGCGGGCATAAAATCACCCTTGTGCCTGCTTCTGATGGAAAGCGTCGGATGGCTGTCTTGCGGTTGCGGCCCGCAACATTTAATCTGGAACTGACCATGTATGAAGACTTCAATGTAACCGACCGCTGGACCGGAGAAGATCTCCGCTGCGTCTGGAAGGGGACGGTGGTGGCGATTGCGACCCGCCACGCCGATGCCACCGACATCCGCTTCGCCGTCAATGGCAAACCGGTTTGGATTGCCATGCCCAATCAGGCGTGGGTGGAGCAGAAGCGCCGCACCGGCTACGTCATCACCGACTACCTGGCCGCGCAGACTGCCGGGCGCTACCTGAAGCACGCCATCCTCTCCGGCTACGACAACGGCCGCGAGATGTACACGATGACGGTCGATGAAGTGCTGGAGCACGCCAATGCCGTGGTGAAGGAGGCGGGCCGCACCGACAAGCTGCCCAGCCTGCCTGTCATCAACGAAAACATCCGGGCCGAGGACGAGATGGCCATTCACCTGCCAGGCGAGCCGGCCTGAAGGCGCCGATGCTGACGCGGCGCAGATTTCTCCTGCTCCTTCCCGCGGCAACTGCCTCTGCGCAGGACCTCGCCTCCATCTTTCGCAAAAAGAAGGCTGCGCCCCCTCAGCCTGTCAGGGTCTACTTCGGCACCGACACCACGAAGGGCGCAAAGGGCATCTATCAGTCACGTTTCGACCCGCTGACCGGCAACCTGACTCCGCCGCTGCTGGCCGCTGCCACAGCCCGGCCATCATTCCTCGCGCTCACTGCCGCGCGCGGCGGCCCACGCTATCTGTACGCAGTCAACGCCATCAACGACCCCGCCGCCACAGTTTCGTCTTTTGCGATGGAGAAGAACGGCGGGCTGCGCCATATCGGCAAAGTGCTCTCAGGCGGCGCAGGCCCGGCGTATGTGTCGGTGGACGCGACCGGTCACGCAGCGTTTGTCGCCAACTACTTCGGCTCGACCGTCGCGTCATTCCGTATCGAGGCCGATGGCGCGCTCAGCTCTCCGGTAGAACGCCTCGACTTCAACGATCATGCCAGGTTTGGCGCGCTTGGCCCAAACGCCACCCGGCAGGACCGCTCGCATCCTCACTGCACGACCATCTCGCCCGACAACCGGTTCCTGCTCGTCTGCGACCTCGGCACCGACCACATCTCCGTCTTCAGCATCGACCCGGACACGGCCCGGTTGACCACCAGCCAGCCGTACCTGTTTACCAACGGGCGACCCGGCTCCGGCAACCGCCATGTCGTCTTCCACCCTAATGGCCGGTGGGTCTACGGCATCAACGAGATCGACTCTACCATCGACCACTACCTCTGGACTGAGACGCACGCGCTCAAGCCCGCCGAGGGGCTTCTGGTCACGACGAACCATCACGTCAGCACCATCGCCAAGGACTTCCCGGCGGAGAAGAATACCGCCGCCGAGGTTGCTGTCTCGCCCGACGGCAACTTCCTCTACGCCAGCAATCGTGGCGAAGACACACTGGTGGTCTTCGCGATTGACGCAGACCACGGCCGCCTTACCCTGGTGCAGCGCATCTCCTCGGGTGGCAAGACGCCACGCCATTTCACGCTCGATCCTACGGCGCAGTGGCTCGTTTGTGGCAATCAGGACTCGGCAAATGTGACGGTCTTCCGGCGCGATCAGGGGACGGGACGCCTTACGGGACCCGTCCAGACCGTCGAGATCGACTCGCCGATGTACACGCTGTTCGCGTAGGAACAAGTCAGGCGTACATGCCGCGCTGCTTGGTGGTGTAGGCCACGCGATCAATCGCCAGCATGTACGCTGCAATGCGGTTATTGACGTTGTGGGTCTTCGCATACGCCATCACGTCCTTGAAGCTCTGCGACATGATGTGATCCAGTCGCTGGTTGACCTCCGGCTCAGTCCAGAAGTAGCCCATGCGGTCCTGCACCCACTCGAAGTAGCTGGTCGTCACGCCGCCTGCATTGGCGAGGATGTCCGGAATGATGAAGACATGCTTGTCGCCGAGGATGTCGTCAGCCAGCGGCGTTGTGGGGCCGTTCGCGCCTTCGCACAGAATGCGGCAGCGTATACGGTCGGCATTGTGGCTGGTGATGACGTTCTCCATCGCCGCGGGAATCAGGATGTCGCACTGGCGGGTGATGAGTTCGTCCTTGTCGGCGGCCTCGGTTCCGGCAAAGCCAGTGACGGTGCCTGCCTGTCTGCGGTGCTCAACCAGTGCTGGAATGTCGATGCCTTTCGCGTTGAAGAGGCCGCCATCGTACTCCGCGATGCCGATGATCACGTAGCCTTTCTCGGCGAGGTGCTTCGCCGCATTGGACCCCACGTTGCCGAAGCCCTGCACAATCACGGTGCAGCCCTTGGGCGACATTCCTAACTGCTTCAAGGCCTCGTCGCAGACGACCGACACGCCGCGACCGGTCGCTTCCTTGCGTCCGCGCGAGCCACCCAGGTTCACGGGCTTGCCGGTGACGACGGCGTTGACCGTCTGGCGCATGTGCATCGAGTAGGTGTCCATAATCCAGGCCATGGTCTGCTCATCGGTGCCCATGTCGGGCGCGGGAACATCTTTTTCCGGGCCGAGGAACTCGATCAGCTCGGCGGTGTAGCGGCGTGTCAGCCGCTCCAGCTCGCCCTGCGACATCTTCCTTGGATCGCAGACGACGCCGCCCTTTGCTCCGCCAAAGGGGATGTTGACGACGGCGCACTTCCACGTCATCCAACTGGCCAGCGCGCGCACCTCGTCGAGTGTGACATTGGGCGAGTAGCGGATGCCGCCTTTGCCCGGGCCTCGCGCCGTGGAGTGCTGTACTCGATACCCCGTGAAGACCTCGATGGAGCCGTCGTCCATGCCGACGGGAATATGAACGATGATCTCGCGGGCTGGCTGGCTGAGGACGCGCCAGATGCCCTGGTCGAGGTTGAGTTTCTTCGCGGCGAAGTCGAATCGAGCGGCCTGGGCCTCCCAGGGGTTGGTCTCCTGCTCGAGGGTGACGGTCTGCATGGTGGGTTCCTTCTTGTCCGTCGCTGGTATCAGCGATTCTCCGGCCATCGTTAGCTCCCGTAGATGGGATGCACAAACTGCTTAGGCCGGACCGGTCTGTGGCCAAGCCCGATGGAGTATAGGCTTTGGCGGGGAAGGTGGGCAATTACCCGCATGTGCGCAGTTAACAGGCGGAAACACAGGGAGATCGCTTTCATGCGCAGGTATGATGGTTGTAACTATGCCAAAATCTGCGTCGAAGCCCGCCGCCAACGCTCTGCCCTCTGCCCAGGTGTTTTTGAAACTCGGCCGGAAGCACTCGCTGGTGCCGGTGTACCGCACGGTGACGGCCGACCTTGAAACGCCGGTGTCGGCATTTCTGCGCATCGCAGCCGAGGAGCCGGAGGCATTTCTGCTGGAGTCGGTCGAAGGCGGCGAGCACGTTGGCCGGTACACGTTCATCGGCATCGAGCCGTACAAGAAGATCGTCGCGCGAGGGAAGTCCATCACAGTCAGTGAAGGAAAGCGCCGGCGGAGCCTGACCGGAGACATCTTCGACGAGCTGAAGCGCGAGCTGAGCGGGCACACTCCGGCGCGGCTGCCTGAACTGCCGCCCTTTACTGCCGGGGCCGTGGGTTTCTTCGCTTATGACGCAGTGCGGCTGATCGAAAAGCTGCCTTCACTTGCAAAAGATGAACTCGGCGTGCCCGATGCGTGCCTGATGTTCTTCGACCAGGTACTCGCCTTCGATCATGTGAAGAAGGAGATTCACCTGATCGTCACCGCCGACCTGAAGCGCGAGACGCGCACCGGAGCCTACGAGCGCGCTGTGCGGCGGTTGAACCGGCTGGAGAAGCGGCTTGCTTCCGCGCTGCCCAGGCCGAAGAAAAAGCGCGCAGACGGCAAGCTGAAGCTGGTGCATCGCATGTCGAAGGCGCAGTTTCTGCGCGGCGTGGAGAAGACCAAGGAGTACGTTGCGGCAGGAGACGTCTTCCAATGCGTGCTCTCGCAACGCTTCGACTGCGAGCCGGGAGTCGAGGCGTTCGACGTGTACCGTGCACTGCGCATCGTGAATCCGTCGCCCTATATGTTCTTCCTCAGATTCGCGCAGGAGAGCAAGACGAAGGGAAAGCCGAAGCTGGCGCACATCGTCGGCTCGTCGCCCGAGCTGCTGGTGCGCGTCCACGGACGCGACATCGAGTACAGGCCCATCGCCGGAACGCGCCCGCGCAGCGCCGACGAGGTGCGCGACCGCGAGATCGAGGCCGAGATGCGCGCGGACGAAAAAGAGTGCGCCGAACACATCATGCTGGTGGACCTGGGCCGCAACGACGTGGGCCGCGTCAGCGAGTTCGGCAGTGTGCGCGTGAAGGACCTGATGTTCGTCGAGCGATACAGCCACGTCATGCACCTGGTCACGTCGCTCGAAGGCCGCCTCAAGCCCGAACTCGGAGCAATCGACGCACTCCGCGCCTGCTTTCCCGCTGGCACGCTGAGCGGCGCTCCGAAGGTTCGTGCGATGGAGATCATCGAAGAACTGGAGCCTGCGCGGCGCGGCGTCTACGGCGGCAGCGTCCTTTACGCGGACTTCAACGGCAACCTTGACTCCTGCATTGCCATCCGCACGCTCTATATGGACGGCGAAAAAGGGCACATCCAGTCTGGGGCAGGACTGGTGGCCGATTCCGTACCCGAAAAAGAGTACGAAGAGAGTATCAACAAAGCGCAAGCCGTTGTCCGCGCCATCGAGCGTGCCCGCCAGAGCTAACTCGCGCTTTCAAGACAGTAACGCCTCCTGCGCCGGCACCTGTTCCTGCCGGTACTGATGTTCCTGATGGAGCGCCCACCAGATACCGCCCACAATCTGCGCGGCGCCGATGCATCGCGTCAGCGTGGGACGTTCTTCGAGGGTGCCCATCAGCGCCTTCCACGGCGCGGGCCCGTGCTTCCACGCGAGAGCATCGTCCTCCGGCCTGAGGACTGCCATCACGCCGTCGCCAATCAGGGCCATGGCCGCAAAGTGCTTCCAGCGTCTTGATTCAAGGGACATGTTGATCACCTTTCCGGTTAGAGGGTTCAGCGCACGCGGATGTTGTCTGCTCACTCGGCGTAGAATCAGAGTATCTCCATGGTCTTCGTTCTCGACAACTACGATTCCTTCACATACAACCTTGTCCAATACATGGGCGAGCTTGGCGCCGAGATGGTCATCCGGCGCAACGACGAGCTGACGCCCGCCGAGGTCGAAGCGCTTGGCCCGGACAGGATCCTCATCTCCCCCGGCCCATGCACGCCACAGGACGCGGGAATCTCCATCGACCTGATCCGGCACTTCGCGCAGCTCAACCGCGAGGGACGGCGCGTGCCGCTGCTTGGCGTGTGCCTGGGCCATCAGGCCATTGGCGCAGCCTTTGGCGGTAGTGTGGTGCGCGCGCCGAAGCTGATGCACGGCAAGACCAGCGAGATTGAGCACGACGGTAAGACCATCTTCAGCGGCATCCCGCACACGATGACCTGCACGCGCTACCACTCGCTGATCGTGGCCGACAAAGATTTGCCGAAGGAACTGGAAGTCTCGGCGCGCACGCTGGACGGCGAGACCATCATGGCGCTGCGCCACCGCGAGCTGCCGATTGAAGGCGTGCAGTTTCATCCCGAAAGCGTGCTGACGGCGCACGGCAAAGAGATTGTTCACAACTTCCTGAAGATGTAGGCGGACCTGACGATGGTGCTTCGGCTGGCGGCGATGTTTGCGATAGCGGCGGCGTTCGCGCAGCCACTCCAAACGCAAGCGCAACAGGCTCCAGCCCAGCAACCCATCGGTACAGTCTCGGTCGAGGACGCAACCGTTGCCGGTGCATTGGTCGTTACCAATGGCCGCGCGGCGCTCGAAGGCGGCGCAACCGTCACCGCGAAAGACCGCACAGCAACGGTCAAGCTGATACGCGGCGGCGAGGTGCGTGTCTGCTCCACCAGCAGCCTGCACCTGACCGAGGGCAAAAGCACGTCAGCCCCGAAGCCGTTGCTGCTGGCGCTCGACCACGGCGCAGTCGAGGTCCAGATGCCCGTCACCACCAGCGATGTCGTGATGACGCCGGACCTGCGCATCGCCATGAAGGCCAGCGGCCCGCTCGACCTCCGAATGCGCGTCACCAGCAACGGCGATACCTGCATGGAAAACCGCGGCGTGGACGCACCTGCGCTCCGCATCACCGACCCCTTCGGCGGAGCCATGTACATCCTCATCGGTGGCCAGCATGTGCTCTTCGAGCACGCCAGCCTCAAGGAAGTAGTCGATAACGAAACCTCTCCCTGCGGATGCCCGCCGCCGCCCGTCGTTTCGGTCGCGGATGCGGGCCTCACCTCGCTCACTCCCGCCGCGCCGGGCAGCAAGGTCGATAGCAAAGACGCCGCCGCAGAGCACCCATTTCCGGCGGCAATCAGCGACGGACTGGCAGAGCCCGCTGTCCCGCAGGCCACACCCGGCGTGACGCACGTGCAGGTTGCGACCACGCTCCACTACGACGGCACTGCCGACGCTCGCCCGAAGCCTTCGTCTGCGGCGTCCGCCGAGTTGCCTGCGCAAAACAAGCAGACAGCTTCGACCCCGGCCGAAACAGCCATTGCGCAGGCCCCGCCCCCGCCCATCCACAAAGGCAAGGGCTTCGGCCACTCCATCGGCCACTTTTTCAAGCGCCTGTTCGGAAGGTCAAAGCCCAGCAGTACGTTACAATGAAAGAGGTAGCGGGTGACTCGGCGGCGCATTGGCCCGCCACCTTCCCTGCGCCCATTCTCAAAAGTTCAGGCTGCGTTCCGCACGGACCGTCAGTATAGATCGTTAGATCAGGGGTTTTCTTATGTCAATTCCAGCAACGCAGATGCGTCCGGGCATGGTTATCAAGTTCAAGGACGACCTGCACCTCGTCTTCTCGGTCGAGCACCGCACGCCGGGCAACCTCCGCGCCTTCATCCAGGCCAAGCTGCGCAATATCCGCACTGGGGCCATGTTCGTCGAGCGGTTCCGCTCGCCCGACCCTATCGACCGCGTCGTCGTCGATGAGGTCAAGATGGAGTACCTCTACAACGACGGCGACGACTACTACTTCATGGATATGGAATCCTTCGAGCAGACGCACCTCAAGCGCGAGACGCTGGGCGACGCCGTGGACTACCTGCTGCCGAACCTCACCATCGCAGTCAGCTTCCATGACGGCAAAGCTGTGGGTATCGAGCTTCCGGGCGTCGTCGAGATGACCGTCGTCGAGACCGAGCCCGGCATCAAGTCAGCCACCGCATCGTCCGTCACCAAGCCGGCCAAGCTCGAAACCGGCCTCGTCGTGCAGGTGCCGCCCTTCATCAACGAAGGCGAGAAGATTCGCGTGGACACGGCAGAAGGCGCATACATGAGCCGCGCATAGGTTCTTGACCGCGCAAATTCAGAGGCGGAGCCAGCAGGCTTCGCCTCTTTTGCTGTCTGCCTGGCCACAACCTTGCGCCCGCCAAGCCGCTCTGCGAAACTGAAGGCTCATGGTCTGCCACTATCTCGTCAAAGGCCGCGTGCAGGGCGTCGGCTTCCGCTGGTTTGTGCAGCGGGAGGCCGCGGAACTCAGCCTGCGCGGCTGGGTGCGCAACACTGACGACGGCCATGTCGAGGTCGTCGCCTCGGGCGGCCCGGAAGACCTGGCCGAGTTGAAGGATGCACTGCGCAAAGGCTCGCGCGGCAGCCGCGTCGATGCCGTTATTGAACACGAGCTGGCCGAGAGCGAAGCCGCCGATCTCGGCCCATTTCAGATTGAAGGAGCCTGGTAGAAAGCCGATGAGTCTGCCCATTAACTGCGAACCACTGAAAGCATTGATCCGCACCGTGCCGGACTTCCCCAAGCCGGGCATCCTCTTCTACGACATCACCACGCTGCTCAAGGACAAGACCGGCTTCGCGCAGTTGATCGACGCCATGGCCGCGCACTACATCGGCCGCGAGGTCGATCTGGTGCTCGGCATCGAGGCGCGCGGCTTCATCTTCGGCCCCGCGCTCGCGTACCGACTCAATGCCGGCTTCGTACCAGTTCGCAAGCCGAAGAAGCTGCCAGCCAAGACGGCCCGTGTCAACTACGACCTCGAATACGGCACCGACGCGCTCGAAGTCCACCTCGATGCCATCCAGCCCGGCCAGCGCGTCATCATCGTCGATGACCTGCTCGCCACCGGAGGCACCATGCAGGCCACCGTGCAACTCGTTCGCCAACTCGGCGGCGAGATCGTCGGCCTCGGCTTCGCCATTGAACTCGACTTCCTGAAGGGGCGAGAAAAGTTCCAAGAATACGATGTATTGAGTTTGTTGCATTACGACGAATAAACTTCGCAGGGGCGGACCAATTTCAACGATGAGAATGATGCGATCTGCACTTATTGGAACGGCGGTGCTCCTTGCATGTGTCACAACGGCTCGGGCTGAGGATGCTGCACAGATTGCGGACCGGCTGCATCGCGTTGAAACCCTGAACAGCATCGACGACCCAGCGTTAAAGCCCTGGCATCTGAAGTTGAGCTTCCAGCTTTTCGATGCCAAAGGAAAGCCCTCCGAGCAAGGGGCGGTGGAAGAATGGTGGCGCTCGCCTTCGTCTTACAAGATCGTCTACACCAGCCCGTCTTACACTGCCACATCAATCGAGTCCTCGGATGGGCTCTACCGCAGCAAAGGAGCGTCCTCTCCACCATATCTGCTTGACAAGGCGCTGAATGGCATTGTGCATCCCCTCGCGCTCGACGAGAATGACCAAACAACCCCCGAGCTGCGCCAGCAGAAGTTCGGCAAGGTACCGCTGGATTGCATCATGCTGTCGATCCCCATCAAGCGTGTTGCCTTCGCGCCGCTCGGGCTCTTTCCTACCTTCTGCCTGGACCGCGACAAAGACTCGTTGCGAGCCAGCTACGACTTTGGCACCGATCTGACGATTCGCAACAGTATCGGCATGTTCCAACAGCGGGATGTGCCAATCGATCAGTCGATTACCGTGAACTCAATCAATGCCATCAGCACTCACATTGAGGTCCTTCGCGGGGAGTCCATGCCGGATGCTGAGTTTCAGCCCTCGGCCGATTTGGAGGACGTAACCCGGAACTTCGCGCAGGTCCCCAGCGGAGTGATTGCTGGTCGAATTTTGAACAAAATCCCGCCCATCTATCCAGAGCGAGCGAAGGCGAATCGTGCAACTGGCTCCGTCGTGATGCACGCGACAATCGGAACGGACGGCCATATTCACGCGCTAAAGCTAATCTCCGTACCCGATCCCGATCTGGCAATCGCGGCAGTCTCGGCTGTGCGGCAATGGACGTACAGGCCATATACGCTGAATGGAGTGCCCGTGGGGGTATCAACAACCATCACGGTGAACTTCAACATGAGTCCATAGCCGAGAGCGGGCTGCATTACCCAACCAAAGGAGTAAACAATATGAAGTCCCACGGCTATGCCGCGCACGATAAGAAGTCCCCACTGGTTCCCTTCAGCTTTGAGCGACGCGACCCCGGCTCGAACGATGTCGTTGTCGAGATCGCCTACTGCGGCGTCTGCCACTCCGACATTCACCAGGTGCGCGATGAGTGGGGCAACGCCATCTACCCCATGGTCCCGGGACACGAGATCGTCGGGCGCGTTGCCAAGGCTGGCTCAGCCGTGAAGAAGTTCAAGGAAGGCGACCTGGTTGGTGTCGGCGTCATGGTCGATACCTGCCGTGTTTGCGCGGCGTGCAAGGCGTCGATGGAGCCTTACTGCACCAAGGGCATGGTCGGCACCTACAACGCGCGCGACTACAACGGCGAGATCATGTACGGCGGCTACGCGAACAACATCGTCGTCGATGAGCGGTATGCCTTCACCATCTCACCCAAGCTGAATCTCGCTGCGGTGGCACCACTTCTCTGCGCGGGCATCACCACCTACTCGCCGCTGCGCCACTGGAATGCGGGTCCGGGCAAGAAGGTTGGCATCGTCGGGTTGGGTGGCCTGGGCCACATGGCGCTCAAGTTTGCTCACTCCTTCGGCGCGCACGTTGTGCAGTTCACCACATCGGAGAGCAAAGCCGCTGATGCGAAGAAGTTGGGTGCGGACGAAGTCGTCATCAGCAAAGACCCTGATGCGATGGCAAAGCAGGCAGGCACCTTCGACTTCGTGCTCGACTGCGTGGCCGCGCCGCACGACATGAACACCTATCTGGACCTGCTCGCGCTCAACGGCACGCTCTGCTCGGTCGGCCTGCCGGAGACGCCGCTGTCCGTTGCGCCGTTCGCTATTCTGAAGAACCGTCGCTCACTTGCTGGCTCCATGATCGGCGGCATGACGGAGACGCAGCAGATGCTTGACTACTGCGCGGACCACAACATCGTTTCCGACATCGAACTGACGCCGGTCACCAAATTGGCCGAAGCGTACGAGCGCGTCATCAAGGGAGATGTGAAGTATCGCTTCGTCATCGATATGGCCACCCTGCCCAAGGGCTAGCTACCTTACAGTGTGACCTTCATCGTGACCGTTGCTGTCACCGCGCCGCTGGTGAGAGCATTCGCACCCGCGCCTGTAGGTGTGCCAATCACCTTGACGGAGTAGCTGCCGGGCAGTGTCCCGAGGTCGGTGCAGGTTCCGCAGCCGCTCAGGCCGCCGATTCCGCAGAGGGCGATCAGGGCGATCAGTGGCCCTTTGAATCTGCGCCGTTTGCTAAAGGGAAGAAGCAGCACCGCGCCTGCGAACGGCAGCCCGGTGCCGAGGAAGTAGGGTGTCGAGGAGTTACAGTCGTGCGGGGCGATGGTACTGATGGCGAGTATCGTCGTACCGCCGCCGGCTGGAATCGTGTGCTGGCCAAAGGTGCAGGCAGACTCAGCAGGCAGGTTGGCGCAGGACAGCTCAACCGGCTCGGCAAAGCCTTGTTCGGGCGTGACGGTGACAGTCAGGTTCACGCTGCGGCCCACGCCGACGCTGGCAGGCCCGGTTACGGCGATGGTGAATCCGCCCTGAGGCTGAATCGCTGCGGCGTTGATCGTCTCGGTCAGCGCCGGAGAGACGCTGGCCTCGGAGCCGGAGTCGCCTGCGTAGCTCGCGGTCAGACTGTGGCTGCCCGCGCTGAGCGAGGCGGTGCTGAAGGTGGCTATTCCTGACGAGTCCAGCGTCGCTGTTCCCAGCACACTCGTGCCGTCGAGGAAGGTCACTGTCCCGGTCGGCATGGCATAGGAGCCGGCGGCGGTGGCGGTGAGCGTCACCGGCTGACCGGAGGCGGCGGGGTTGGCGGAGCTGACGAGGCTGACTGCCGTCGGGTTCTGGAGCACGGTCACGGAGGCGGCGTTCGAGGTCGCGCCTGCGTGGGTCGAGTCGCCGGAGTAGACAGCCGAGATGACGTGGCTGCCGACGGCGAAGTCAGTTCCCGTGGACGCCGGGCAGCTCGCCGACGGCGTGACTGGGATAGTGCAGATACCTTGGGTGCCGTCGTAGAAGGTGATCGAGCCGGTGGGCGTCGTGCCGTCGCTGGTGGTGACGTTGGCGTAGCCATCGACGCTCTGGCCGAAGTAGATGGTGCCGGGCGAGGTGATGGTCAGGACGACGCTGCTGGAGACGGCCGTAGCGAACGCGACTCCGGGGATGACGCCCAAAAGCAGCGCGGCAACTGTCCTGATTTGAAGACCTCGACTCGACATAGGGATACTCGGTGGCCCGATTTCGGACAGTCTCTATATCGGCGGCGCTTCCTGAAACAAGAGGGGCGGCGTCCCGTCACGGTTCTGCTCTATTCCCGCGCTGGGCAGCCGCCGCGCCTGCCGTTGCTCTGGTGTGGCAAAATGCTAGTGTCGGGCATAGTTCCCGGCCGGTGCCTCCTGCGATGAACCTGCCTAATTCCATTACGATGAGCCGGATTGCCAGCGTTCCGCTGCTCATCTGGATACTGTCTTCTGTCTTTCCGTGGACGGGGCACGGACAGGTGGGGCTGCGGGGAGGCGAGCAGGAGATTATTGCTTCAATCGTCTTTATTCTGGCGAGCATTACGGACGGGCTGGACGGCTACCTGGCGCGCAAGCGCGGACAGATTACGACGATGGGGATGCTGCTTGATCCGCTGGCCGACAAGCTGATGGTCTCGGCGGCGTTCATCATTCTGGTTGGCTACAATCCGCGCGTCGTTCCTGCGTGGATCGCGGTACTGGTCATCGGGCGCGAGTTTCTGGTGTCTGGGCTGCGCTCGATTGCGGCGACCGAAGGTTTCACCATCGAGGCCAGCGAGATCGGCAAGCTCAAGACGGTGATCCAGATCGTCTCGGTGGTGGCGGCGATCCTGGCGCACCGGTGGGACTACTGGAACTGGGGCGGCTTCATCGTCGGCGTCCACCTGATTGCGGTGACAGCGGTCTACTGGATGGCTGTGGTCTCGATCATCTCGGCTGTGGATTACTTTGTTGCCTTCTGGAAGAAGATCGACCACGCGAGCGAACGGCAGCGTCGGCGCAGCTTCGTTCTGAGCCGGAAGAAGAAGCCTGTTCCCCCCGCCGAGCACCCCTCGCGCATCTCCTGAGCGCAGGTACCCCCTCCCCCATTAAAGTACTCAAAGTCCTTTGAACAAAGGACTTAGGTCTGGACTTCGGTTTGGACTTGTGTCGGCTCCGGTGTGGGGTATGACGATTTTACCCCCTTGGCTGAGGGGCGGATTTGTCAAGAGACCCCACCTTGAAAATGCTTGCGAGCTTTGTTACCTCATGTCGAAAACTACGGTTCACTCGTGACGGTCCTTGACCAAAAATTGAACGTCACATCCGTTTCAAAACGAACGGGTTGCGTTCCTACCATGAGCGGTTTGAAGGTCCACAGCTTCATGGCATCAACCGCGCTGTCTCGCAACTTATTGGGCCCACTGACGACGAATACCTTCTCAGGCATTCCAATCTCCGAAACAAACACCCGCAACGTTACCCATCCCTTCCACAGCGTATGCGGACGGGATGGCTCTTTTTGTGTGAGCACCTGTTGCGCCGCCTGAGTTACCGGGAGCTTCCACAAAAAGTAGTGTGAAGCATCTTCATTCTGTTGCAGAATGACGCCATCAGTTCCATCGCCAACCAGCTTTACGACCCACTGGCACGATACTCCGTCCTCCGGAACCAGGTACAGAATGAGCACACAGGCATCCGTAGTCCGGGGACAAGCTGCAGGCGACTGGTTGCCAACTGACCATTTGCCGGCTGGCAGCGGCTTGCCTGTTTTCTGAACAAGAGCTGTCTGATCAAGCTCACCCTGTCTCAGTATCACGTTGATCGCCTGTTGCCCTACTGCTTCCAGACCGGAAGGCTGATCCTTATCGCTTTGTTGAGCCGCGAGAAGCGGAGAAGCGAAGGTGCCTGCCAAGGCAATCCACACACAGGCTCGTAGTACCACATTCGAAGCGCCTCTCACGTAACACTCTCCCGTGATTACTGAAGAATCGGAATCCCGGCAATTCTACGCGACCATTCCTCCGGGCCGGTGGTGTGGACGCTGGTTCCTTTGGCATCGACTGCGACGGTGACGGGCATGTCTTTGACGTCGAACTCGTAGATGGCCTCCATGCCGAGGTCCTCGAAGGCGAGGACGCGGGAGCTTCTGATGGCTTTCGAGACGAGGTAGGCTGCGCCGCCGACTGCCATCAGGTAGACGGCCTCGTTGTCGCGGATGGCTTCGATGGCCGCCGGGCCGCGCTCTGCCTTGCCCACCATGCCGAGCAGGCCGGTGGTTTCGAGCATCTGGCGGGTGAACTTGTCCATGCGCGTGGCCGTGGTGGGGCCGGCGGGGCCGACGGCCTCGTCGCGGACGGCGTCGACCGGGCCGACGTAGTAGATGAAGCGGCCGGTGAAGTCGACGGGGAGCTTTTCGCCGCGGTTGAGCATGTCGGTCATGCGCTTGTGCGCGGCGTCGCGGCCGGTGAGCAGCTTGCCCGAGAGCAGCAGGACTTCGCCGGGCTTCCACGTCTTCACTTCTTCGCGCGTGACGGTGTCGAGGTTGACGTGGCGGGCGCGCGAGACATCGTGGGTGAGCGAGGGCCAGGCGTCGAGCGAGGGCGGCTCGAGCATGACGGGGCCGGAGCCGTCGAGGTGGAAGTGCGCGTGGCGCGTGGCGGCGCAGTTGGGGATCATGGCGACGGGCAGGTTGGCCGCGTGCGTGGGGTAGTCGAGGATCTTGATGTCGAGCACGGTGGTGAGGCCGCCGAGTCCCTGCGCGCCGATGCCAAGCTGATTGACCTTGTCGTACAGCTCGATGCGGAGGGCTTCGAGCTTGTTTTGCGGGCCCCGGGCCTTCAGCTCCTGCATGTCGATGGGGTCCATCAGGGCCTGCTTGGCGAGTAGCATCGCCTTCTCCGCGGTGCCGCCGATGCCGATGCCGAGCATTCCGGGCGGGCACCAGCCGGCGCCCATCGTCGGGACGGTCTTGAGCACCCAGTCGACGATGGAGTCGGACGGGTTGAGCATGACGAACTTCGACTTGGCTTCGGAGCCGCCGCCTTTGGCCGCGACGGTGACTTCGACCTCGCCGCCGGGGACCATCTCGACCGAGACGATGGCGGGGGTGTTGTCGCCGGTGTTTTTACGCGAGAAGGCGGGGTCGCGGAGGATGCTGGCGCGGAGCTTGTTGTCGGGCAGGAGGTAGGCGCGGCGGACGCCCTCGTCCACCATCTGCTGGACGGTCATGAGCGGCTGGCCGCCGTTTTCCCAGCGGGTCTCCATGCCGAGCCGGACGAAGGCGGTGACGATGCCGGTGTCCTGGCAGACGGGCCGGTGGCCTTCGGCGCACATGCGCGAGTTGATGAGGATCTGCGCCATGGCGTCTTTCGCGGCGGGCGACTGCTCGAGCTCCCAGGCGCGGGTGAGGTTGGTGATGAAGTCCTCGGGGTGGAAGTAGCTGATGTACTGGAGAGCGTCGGCGATGCTCTGGATGAAGTCGGATTGCTTAATCGTTGCCATTCTTTCCGATTCCTTAGACAAACTGTCGCATGTGCGTCATCTAAAAGTTTACAGTGGCAAGCGAGGCTGCATATTCATGCTCGATATCCGCACGGAAACTGACTCTCTTGGCCCGGTTGAAGTTCCAGCCGATGCTTTGTATGGCGCGCAGACAGCGCGTGCGGTTGTGAACTTTCCCATCAGCGGGCTGCGAGCGCATCCAGCGCTGATTCGTGCGTTGGTGATGGTGAAGCTGGCTGCGGCGGAGGCGAACCAGTCGCTTGGGTTGATCACGTCGGAGCAGGGAGGGGCGATTCAGCGGGCGGCGCGGGAGATTGTTGACGGGCAGCATCATGAGCATTTTGTGGTGGATGTCTTTCAGGCTGGGGCGGGCGTGAGTCTGCACATGAATACGAATGAGGTGATTGCGAATCGCGCGGGGCAGATTCTGGGTGAGGCGCTGGGGACGTATAAGCGGGTGCATCCGAATGATCATGTGAACTACGGGCAGTCTACGAATGATGTCTTTCCTGCGGCCATGCGGCTTTCGGCGTTGCTGGCGCTGTGGGAGTTGTATCCGGTGCTGGATGATCTGGCGGGGAGCTTTGAGAGCAAGGCGGAGGAGTTCCGCGATGTGCTGAAGGCTGGACGGACGCACATGCAGGATGCGACGCCGATTACGCTGGGGCAGGAGTTTGCTGCGTATGCCGTTGCAGTGCGTAAGGCTGCGGGGAATATTCGCGAGCAGGCGCGTGGGCTGATGGAGCTTGGGCTTGGCGGGTCAGCGGTAGGGACGGGGTTGAATACGCATCCGGAGTATCGCGCGAGGGCGATTCGGAACCTGGCGCGTGTCTCCGGCTTCGACGTGAAGGCTGCGGAGGACATGCGCTGGGCGATGCAGTCGAATGCGCCGATGGCGGAGGTTTCGGGGGCGCTGCGTGTGCTGGCGCTGGAGATGATTCGCATCTCGAACGACCTGCGGCTGCTTTCGAGCGGGCCGAATACCGGCCTGAACGAGATTCATCTGCCGAGTTTGCAGCCGGGGTCGAGCATCATGCCGGGCAAGGTGAATCCTGTGCTGGCGGAGCTGACGGCGATGGTGGCGTTTCAGGTGATCGGCAACGACACGGCGACGGCGTATGCGGTGCAGGCGGGGCAGCTTGAGCTGAACGTGATGATGCCGGCGATGGCGCACAATACGTTGCAGTCGATTACGATTCTGACGAATACGTTACGCGAGCTGGACCACCGATGCGTGCGCGGACTGACCGCCAACCGCGAGCGGTGCGCTTTTTATGCGGGGAGTACGATTGCGCTGGCTACGGCGCTGAATCCTTATATTGGGTATCGGAAGGCGGCGGAGCTGGTGAAGGAGTCGGTGGCTTCGGGGAAGAGTATTGTGGCGCTGGCGCGGGAGAAGCAGTTGCTGACGGAGGAGCAGATTGCGGAGATTCTTGACCCGAAGAATATGACGGAGCCTCATGCCAGAGGGAGATGAACTATGGGGCGGGCTTTCAGAGGCTGCGGAAAAAGTCCATCGGGCAGCATGTCCGGAAAGGCCCGGGGCTAGGTAGTGTCTGACGAATCGGAATCTTCGATTTTGGGGATCATGCAGGCGAGAAAAAGGCATACGCCAGGGGCTGAAGCCCCATTTTTCACGGTTCGTGAAGAGAGCCAAGCCTAAAGGCTTGGCCTACCCAGAAGCAAAAACGATTCTCGTCGATTCATCAGACACTACCTAAAGCCCCTTGATTTTGCTGGGATTTTCGCAGGGCTGAAGCCCTGCACTCCCACCGAAAAGCACAAAGCGTGCATTTTCCCGCAACCTGTTTCAGCCCGTGGGTTTTCGATGGGATTGAAACCCAGGCATGCGACCTGGGCTGGTATGGAGCGCGCCTTCGGCGCTTTTGGTTTTTGCGGGTTCTCACGCAGACGCTGAAGCCCCACGCGAGAAGAGACTGACCGAGAGCCGAAACAGCAGATTCCTCCGCTACGCTACGGAATGGAAATGCAAGAAAGCTGGGTACTACTGGCTTTCTGTAGGGAACGGGCCTTTACTTGATTTTGCCGAAGCGGTAGACGATGCCGATGTTGACACCGACGTTGTTCTGGAGCGAGCCGTGCGGGGTGGGGGCCGAGTCCTGCGGGTCCAGGTGGTAGGTGGTGCCGACCCAGGTGGGCGTGATGCGGAACGCGAGGTTGGGGTAGAAGTTGTAGTCAAGGTTGGCCCCTACGCTGAAGGCCGGCCGCGTGGCTGACTGCCAGACGTGGAGGTACTTCGAGGGGATGCCTTTGCTGCCGCCGTCGAATTTGCCCAGCGCCACGCCGCCTTCGCCGGTCAGGCTGACGGCGAACTTTTCCTTGCTGACGAGGCGGTAGACGACGCCGCCCAGGAAGGGGTACTCGGAGATCTGGGGGTTGAAGTTGAGGAAGATGGGCTGGGTAGGCGTGCCGGCGCCGTTGGCAATCTTGGCGTTGCCGTACATGCCGCGCACCTCGCCGATGATGCCGATCTTCGGGTTCAGGTAGTAGGTGGTGCTCATCCAGAAGTTGACTTCGTTGTTCTTCTGCAGGTACTGGCCGGAGCGGAAGCGAAGGAAGCCGCCGCCGCCGCCTACCTCCCAGCGATGGCTGTAGGTCTCCTGTATGGTGCGCTCGATCCGTGCTTTGCGGTTGGCGTTCTCCCGGCGGCTTCGCCGTGTTGTCTGCGCCGCGAGGGTGGTTGCTCCGCCGACGGCCAGCGCCAGCGAAAGAATGGCTGCACTCTTCACACGTATCCTGAAACCAAACATCAACAATGACTCCTGCACAAGCTGCTTTGCTAAGGTGAAACCTGGGGTGACGGCAAATTAAGTCGGGGGTAAGCCTGAACCACCTACTATTAGAACATCTGGCGCCCGTTTCGCGGTGGGCGGGGACATGGAAAAGGAGCGAATCGGAATGGCAAAAAAGAGCGGCGGCGGGTTGGGCAAACTCGTTCTCGGATTTGTGCTGGGTGTTGCGGCGGTGGTCGCGGCCGTGTTTGTGTACTTCCGGTTCGGCACGCCTCCGGTGGCGGTGGCGGATGCGCCCTTCCCGTTCGAGCGGCAGGTGGTGCATGTTCCGCTGAACGCGCGCATCGACCGCGAGATGAAGACGCCGCCGTTCGGCATTAGCGAAGATGTCTTCGAGGGCGGAGCGCACGTTTACATGGAGCAGTGCGCCAGTTGTCACGGTACGCCGGGACATGACGTGGCCCACGCGCGGGAGATGTATCCGCGAGCGCCGCAGCTTTGGAAGAAACATGCGCGGGGCAATGTGGTGGGGGTAAGCGACGACGAGCCCGGTGAGACCTACTGGAAGGTGGCCAATGGCATCCGGCTCTCGGGGATGCCGGCGTATCACCACATTCTGAGTGAAGTGCAGATGTGGGATGTGACGCTGCTGCTCAAAAATGCTGACAAGCCTTTGCCTGATCCGGTCAGCCAGATACTCAGCGTCCCGGTGCACTAGAGAGACGCAGATTCCCTTCGGGAATGGCAACAAAAAGTACCGGCGCGCCTGGAATGGAGTCGTCTACTTGAAACGGAAGACGAGGCCGGTGCTGACGTTGAGCATCTTCGAGGTGTTGACGGTGCCGCTGTTGATGACGCCGCTGCCGATGGTCTGGGCGGCGCTGTAGCCAACCTCGAACATGCGGAAGTCCACATGCGAGCTGAAAGAGTAATCGACTCCGCCGACGATGCCGTACTGGAATGCGCTGAGGCCGCGAGGATTGTGCGGCGGACGCGAGCGGGCCACGCCGATCAGGCCCTCGACGTAGGGCTTCATCTTCGAGGACGGCTTGAAGACGAAGCGCGGTCCAACCAGGAAGCTACCCAGAAAGGCGCCGTTGCCGCGAAGGAAGCTGCCGCGAACGTCCACGCCGATGTCGTTCGAGGGGGAGTGCAGGAAGTCGTCGTAGCCACCCATGGCGAAGCCGGCGAAGATGCGCGAGGACGTATTGGGACCCAGAAAGGCGAACAGGCCGGTATCGGCCGGGTTGCTGATGCGCGATACGACCGGATTGATGTAGACCCCAACCTTGTTCTGGGCCTGGGCCGCGCTGGTCATCAAAACAAGACCGGCGAGTGCAGCGAGCAGAGGCAATTTCATGTCTGAATCGGTTCCTGACTATTCAAAAGCAGTGATTTGCTGTTGGCAATGCTCCATCAAGTCTACCGGAAGCGCGGGTTTCCCGGGTGGTCGAAAGGCTGAACACCGATTAACGCCGATGACACCGACTTAGATCATTTCCATCAAGGTGTAGCCCGTCACGGCCGATGCGAAACGCAGATTCCCTTCGGGAATGACAACAAAAGGGCGCGGGCCGATGCGAAACGCGGGTTCCCTTCGGGAATGACAACAAAAAGTGGGGACTGTCCTGGAGGTGAGGAGGTTCCCGGGGCGATACCTCCAGGAAAACAGCGATCAAGACGACCACGGATTTTGCGGATGACGCGGATCTTAATCCGCGATGATCCGTGGAATCCATGGTCGCTTTTGGTGTTCGAGGCTATCTCAGGGTGTAGGTCACTCCGGTGATGAACTGGAAGCTGTTTTTGTTGTAGAAGGGCGGCGGGTTGTTAAGGTAGTTGTCCAGCATGTTCAGGCTGACGCTCAGGCGCTTGTAGGCGGGCAGCGTCAGACCGGCGGCGACGATGGCCGAGTAGGCGTTGGAGTTGTTCCACGAGGGGATGAAGCTGCCGTTCTCGTTGAAGACGATCTTGTGCGGCAGATTGCGGTGGTAAGTCTCGCCGAAGATGGAGCCGATGAGGTTGCCGCTGGGAGTGGGCGGGAAGAACTTCTGTCGCTCGTAGTGGAGGTCGGCCTTCACGTCGGTTGCTGGAGCGGCGACTGGATGACGGTGTAGCCGATGCCGCCTCCGTAGATCTGCTGGAGGTCGAGGCCCTGGGCGAAGTTGTGGTCGAAGGACGTACCCACAAGCCCGTAGAGCCGAGAGTTGAAGTATTTGTCGTGCTCGGCGTCGGCGTGGAAGATGCTGGTCTTGGTAACGGCGGCGGAGGGCGGGGTCGTTGGGGGAATGGCAGGCGAAGTCAGCTTGCCGTAGGTTTCGAGAACGTTGATGGTGCTGCGCGTGCGCGGCGGCAGAAAGGGCACGGTCGGGGTGGCGCGGATGAGTCCCAGCCCGAGGGTGAAGTTTTCGCCGTAGTCGGTGGCGCGAATCAGCGTGGCGCCGCCGGTGATGGCGCCATTCCATCCCTGGAGCGGTGTCGGGTTTTCGAGGACCTCTTTGTTATAGGTCGCGCCGTCCATCACATAGGAAATGTCCGGGACGGGGATGGTTTCGGCCTTGGCTCCGCTGACCGTGACCACGTTGTTCGCGTAGCTCACCGGGCCGGGAGTCCGCGAAGTTCGCGTCACGGTCTCGCCTTTCTGGAGCACGACAAACTGGCCGTTTGAGCGCAACTCCTTCACCTTCGAGGCCGAGACGGTGACTTCGCCGGCTGAGTCGCTCTTGAAGACGATGGAGTCGCCAACCTCGCGCTCCAGCTTGCCGGTCAGGCGATCGCCGTTGGTGAAGACGATCACATCGGGAGCGGGGTTGGTTTGCGCCCGAGCGGGAACCACGGTCAGTAAGGGTGCGCTGGCGAGCAGGCTCAACAGAGCAAGGCTCCAGACATCGTGTCCACGTTTCAGGATGGAGTTGTGTAAGGCGTTCATTCCAACAAAAATAGCAGCCTTCGATGGGACAGCCGCAAATGCCCGGCCATGCGTTTTGGTGATACGAGAAGACGTTTGCATCGGATGGAGGTGGATGCGCGGATTTGAGGCCCCGTAATATGTGGAAATCACAGGATCAGGAGGCAGAAAGGGAGTTCCGGGCTGAGGAAATCCTTTGCGGAAATGCTTCGCCGGTCGCGCCGGGGTGAAGCTAAGTTAAACATTTAAAAAGGGAAGTGTCCTGTGTCCCGGGATTGAGCGGAAGGCGGCGAGGCTGGGGGGTTGCCAATCGTCTTCCAATAGGCATACTATCCGTTTCGGTTTGGGAAAGTTGGCGCTCGGTTAGCGTTCTCTCCCGCACCAAATCGCTGCGAATGAATAGTTTCCTGACCACTACCGTATCAGTATGAGTTAAACAACCAACTACCTGAAGAGGCGGTTCGACCCCTTCAGCGCGTTTTGGAAGGATAAAAACATGGCATGGTACGCCTATTGCATTGCAGAGAGACAGGCCTTTCCGGAACTTTGCCGGCACCGCCGCCCGATGCCCCTGACGGGTGTTTCGGGTTTGTTTGGTAATCAGACCTTCCTGTTTCCAGCCAGCGATCTGGCCGTCATCGTCTCCGAGCATACTGCGGAAGACAGTGCCCGGCTGGACCAGCAGGCTGCCCAGGACCACGCTCGTGTCGTAGCTGACTGCTTCAAACTTTCCACCGTTCTGCCGTTTCGCTTTGGGACTACGTTTGCGGATGACGACGCGCTGCGCCGCTCGGTCCGCTCCAACCAGCGCCACTTCATGGCCAACGTCGAGCGTCTTCGCGGCAAAGCCGAGATGCACCTCAAGGTTCTGGTAGACGATACCTGCCCGGGCAATTCGAGCCGGAACATGACCGTCGGCCAGCAATACCTGACCAGCCTGAGAGAGAGCGCCACCCGGCAGCGGGAGCGCCAATCGAAGGCGCGTGCGCTTTCGGTCCAGATGCACCGCATGTTTCTTCCCATCGCCGAGGAGATTACCTGCAAGCGGATGGAATCGGGGAAGATGCTGCTGGATATTGCCCACCTGATCGACAACAAGACGGTGGAGCGGTATCAGAACAAGTACACTTCGGCGACCCACGAGCTGAAAGAGTGCCGTATGCAGCTCTCCGGCCCCTGGCCTCCGTATCACTTCGTGCATCGCTCGAACGCACAGCAGCACAACGCTTAGCGCCGTCGCGCTCCCTTTGACCCCGCCAACGGTCGGGTCAAAGGGAGCGTGTCGCCGGTTCATTGATTCACTGGATGCTGTGTGGTTCTGAACGAGTATGCCGGGAACCCTTTGTCAGGACCGGGTTTCGAGGCGGGCGATGCGCTTGTCCAACTCGTTGGATGCTCCGACCATCGCCATGAGGTCATGGTGGGTCTGGATTCTCAATGCACTGATCTCAGCGCGAAGATTGTGTCCGACGCTGGTGATACGGGCATCGAGACGATTGGCATCGTTGCGATTCAGCAGGATGCCGACAAGCACTGCCAGGGTGGGGATTCCGATGGTGAAACTGGTATTCTCATCTACAACAAGAGTATAGAATCTCCCCAGTTGGATCGGCGTAATTTTTGCTCGCCTTGGTCTGTTTGTTTTGAATGCCTTAGCTACTCTCTGGAAACTGGGAGGATTTGGCAGGAAGCGGCCTTGGGAGCCTGGGACTAACCTTTCTCCATACTGCCGCATCGCACTACGAGAGTGAAATCTTTCTACACATCAACATGCCTGTAACTCAAGTGAACTGAGGGTAAGGAGAGTGTGCATGAATCGCAAGGGGAAGGTCTCTGTAGTTCTGGCTTTGGCGGTCTTCTGCGGGTATTCGACGGCGGCGCTTCGAGGGCAGGAGCCGAATCCGACCTCGCAGCCTGAGTCGCAGCCGCAACAGCAACCGCAGGAGCTAAAGAAGGGCGACAACGGAATCTATATCTACCGCGTGAAGGTCGTGCAGCGCGACCTGGACGCGGTGAACTACCTGCATCGCAGCGGCACCACGACGGTCGGCTTCAAGGGGACGATGCTGCTGCCGCTGGCCAAAGGCGAGGCAAGAGTGACGAGCGAGCGGGGCGGCATTCATATTGAGGCGAAGCTTCAGGGACTTACGCCCGCGAACGGATTTGGCGCCGAATACCTGACCTACGTCCTGTGGGCAATTACGCCGGATGGGCGTCCGAACAACCTGGGCGAGGTCCTTCCCTCCAGCGGAGGCAAGGCCAGCATCGACGTGACGACGGCGCTTCAGTCGTTCGGGCTGGTGGTTACGGCGGAGCCGTACTTCTCCGTGACACAGCCGAGCGATGTGGTCGTTTTGCAGAACGTGATTCTGAACGACAAGACCTCGGGCGTGCTGGAGAAGGTGAACGCGCACTACTCGCTGCTGCCGCGCGGCACGTATGCGGGGAACGGGTCGGATACGATTGCGAACCCGATCACGCGCAACGAGAAGGCCCCGCTCGAACTCTATCAGGCGTATAATGCCGTTCGCATTGCAACCGACGCGGGCGCTGAAAAATATGCGACCGACATCATGGCCGAGGCCAAGCAGGATCTGCGCAATGCAGCCGATATCGCCGGCAACAAAAAGGGCAATCCCAAAATGGCCGTTACGTTTGCGCGGCAGGCGGTACAGCGCGCCGAAGACGCCCGCATCGTGACGCTGCGCAAGCAGGCGGACGAACGGCAGATGAACGCCGAACTCGCCAAGCGAGACGCGCAGAATCAAGCGCAGCAGTCGGCACTTGAAGCGCAACAGGCGCAGCTTGCCGCCGAGAAGGCCAGGGCAGCCCAGGCAGAGGCCGACGCGGAACGCGCCCGCGCCGAGGCCCAGGCCGCCGCGGACCGCGCTGCCGCAGCCGAGGCCCAGGCCAAGGCCGCCGCGGCGAACAAGAGTGCCGACGATGCGAATGCCGTCCGTGAGAAGCTGCGCAGCCAGCTCAACAGCGTGCTCGCCACCAGCGAGAGTGCGCGTGGGCTGATCGTCAATATGTCCGATGTTCTGTTTGATACGGGCAAGTACACGCTGAAGCCAAACACGCAGCTTGCGCTGGCCAAAGTTGCGGGCATCCTTGCGGCGTACCCCGGCCTGAAGCTACAGGTCGAAGGCTACACGGATAGCGTTGGCGGCGACGATTACAACCAGAAGCTCTCGGAGAACCGCGCGGATGCCGTGCGAAACTTCCTGATGACCCAGGGGGTCGCGCAGGACAACATCAGCTCGACTGGTTACGGCAAGGCAAACCCGGTGGCTGACAACTCGACCTCTGCGGGCCGGGCGAAGAACCGGCGTGTGCAGCTTGTTGTCTCCGGCAATGCCATCGGCGTTACGCAGAGTGCTCCCACGGCATCGGCGCAGCCTGCTCCGCAATAGGGCGAACATCAAAACAGCGAGACGAGAGGCCGCGCGGTCTCTCGTCTCGCTGTTTTGAGCATTCCCCATCTAGGTGCAGCCCGACGCGGGCCGATGCGAAACGCAGATTCCCTTGGGGAATGACAACAAAAATGAGGACGAGACGGCGCGCTACATGTGGATCGTCCAGCCCAGCTCGGCCAGCTTCTCTTCGATGTCGGCCAGCGCGAGCGAAAGTGCGGAGCGCCGGTGCGGGCTCGACGTCCGCTCCGACAGAATGCGCTCGCGCTGTAGTTCGAGCGCCTGCCGCTGCCGTTTGCGTTCCGCCGCCTTGGCGTGGGCCTCGGCAGTGTTGGGCTTCCGATCGGCGGCCTGCGACTGTTGTTCTTCCACGGATTTACTCTCCCATCCTCGTGACATGCTTAAATTCTACGCCGCCGCGGAGCATAACAATATGCAGGATGCGCGGCAGGCGCGTTGTGCCGTCTAGGATGAGGCTTCGGCGCGCTTCCGGCGCAGCGCCTCGGCGATGGCCTGGCCGTGAAATCTGCCGTTCTCGATGAAGATCTCATTGGTGCGCTCACCCGCGATGATGACTCCGGCAAGATAGATTCCCGGCACGTTGCTCTCGTGCGTGGCCGGGTTGCATACGGGGCAGCGGTCGTTGTCCGGGTCAAGCTTTACTCCGAGCCGCTCGATGAAGCCGAAGTCCGGATGGTAGCCCGTCAGCGCGAACACGAACTGGTTTTTGAGTGTGACCGGGCCTTCGGGAGTGGCCAGCGTCACGTCGTCTTCGGCGATGTGCGTCACTGAGCTGTTGAAGTATGCCTTGATCTCGCTGTGTTTGATGCGGTTGTTGATGTCGGGCAGAATCCAGTACTTGACGTGACGATGCATCTCGGCGCGGCGATGCACGAGCGTGACGCGCGCGCCGTGACGCCAGAGGTCGAGCGCGGCGATGGCGGCTGAGTTTTTTCCGCCGATGACCAGCACGTCCATGTCGTAGAAGGGGTGCGGCTCATCGTAGTAATGGCGCACCTTGCACAGGCCCTCGCCCGGCACGCCGAGATAGTTGGGCAGATCGTAGTAGCCGGTGGAGACGGCGAGCCTGCGCGCGCGATGCTCCAGTGTGCGACCGAAGCGGTCTGTGGTGTGGACGGTGAAGTTGCCCTCAGCGCCGCTGACGCGCTCGACGTTCTCGTACTGCCGCACGTCGAGCCGGTAGTGCTCGGCGACTTTGCGGTAGTATTCGAGCGCCTCGCTGCGGTTGGGCTTCTGGTTCGGACTGGAGAACGGCATATTGCCGATTTCGAGTAGCTCCGGCGTGGTGAAGAAGGTCATGTTCGCCGGATAGTGGAATAGCGAGTTGCACAGGCAGCCTTTGTCCACGAGCAGGGTAGAGAAGCCTGCACGCTGCGCCTCAATCGCGCACGCCATCCCGGTCGGCCCCGCGCCGATGACGAGCAGATCAACGATGTCTACGATCTCTTCAGCGCCTTCGCCCATAGTTTCATCTTACCGAAGGCTGAATATGCATGGCCCGGCTTTGTATCGTCATGCGGCGTGTTTGATCCTGATGGGGCGCACCTTTGGCCGTCTGGCGTGTTTGGCCTGCCAGAAGTCGTACTTGTTCTGCATCTTGAACCAGAGATTGGCGGTCGGCTGATTGAATGCCTGGCTAAGTCTTATCGACATGTCCGGGGTGATGGCGGCGTGCTCGTTGAGGATGCGCGAGAGTGTATTGCGAGAGACGCCGATGTGCGCGGCAAACTCGCCGACGGTCATCGGGACACTTTCCAAAATGTCTTTGAGGACGGCTCCGGGGTGAGGGGGGTTATACATCTCCATGGTTTCCTCCTAGTGGCAGTCCTGATAATCGACGAGTATGGCGTCCTCGCCTTCAAAGCGGAAAGTGATCCGCCAATTACCGGTCACTTTGACCGAATAGTGACCGGAGAGATCGCCCTTCAATGCATGGAAGGCCCATCCGTTCATGTTCATGTCGAGCGGTTGTTCCGCATCGTCGAGTGCACCCAGCAGGATGCTCAGCTTTCTGGCATGGGCAGGTTGGATCCCGGCTTTGGATCCCGTCTTGAAGAATTTCTCCAGCCCGCGATGCCTGAATGACTGGATCATGCATCAAGCGTAATGTGTAACGTGTCACTTGTCAAAATAGAAAAGAAGTTTTATAGAAGCCCAAGGCAAAACCTTGCCCGTTTCCGGCTATGGAATCGGTGGAGACGGTGCTGTGTTTTTCGCCTCAGCTTTCGAGCACGACCAGCTTGTGGGCGATGGCGAAGAGCGCGAGTTCCAGGCGCGTCGAGACGCCGGTCTTGTCGAAGATGTTCGAGAGGTGGCGCTTCACGGTCTCTTCGCTGATGGCGAATTGCTTGGCGACATCCTTGTTGCTGCATCCTTCGACGATGCATGTGACGACTTCCAGCTCGCGCGGCGTGAGGCCGTAGGTCTTGCGCTCGGGGACCGAGGCGGCTTCTTTCATCAACTCGTTGAGCTTCGAGACCAGGTTGGCGACGCGCTCACCGCCGATCCAGTAGTCGCCCTGGAGCACGGCGCGCAGCGATTTCGAGAGGTCGCCTGCGACGGCGTCCTTGAGCACAATGCCGCGCGCGCCAATCTGCAGCGCCTCGATAATCTGCTGCGTCGAGATGGTGCTGGTCAGCATGATGATCTTCACGCGCGGCGACTTGCTCATGATGGCGCGCAGTGCTTCGAGTCCCGGCAGGCGGGGCATGGCGAGGTCGAGCAGCAGAATGTCCGGCTCCAGCTCGAGCGTTTGCGTGATGGCGACGTCGCCGTCTTCGGCCTCGCCGACGACCTCGAAGCCGACCTCGCTCTCCAGCATGTTCCTGACGCCGAAGCGGACGACGGGATGGTCGTCGGCAACAACAACGCGAATGGGGGCGATACTTACTCCGGCCTCGGAAGTCTTCTTCGCTGCTTCTTTCATGTGTGGTTCTCCTCGAAACGTTCCATGGCCCAACGTTTACGTCGCACGGCGACGTGCGAACAGAATACGCCGCAGCCGTTTGGATGCCAGCAGGAATTCATCGAGAGAAGCTACATGATTAGCCTCTATCCCTTTCGTTTCCATTGAGGTTGCAAGAGTTTGCATCTCTGTGGCCCCGACCATGCCGCACCCTCCCTTGATGGCGTGCGCCTCGCGCCGATAGATGTCGTCGTCTCCTCTTGCCGCTGCGCGCCGCATCTCGGCGATCCGCTTTTCCGCGTCGTCCATGCACATGGTGTAGAGCTTTTCGAGTTGAACTGCGTTCATCGACGCGGTGAGCTTACGGTACACGGCCTCGTTCAGTACGCCTGCGGCCTCGTCGTGCGTGGCGGGCGCAGGGCCACCGTCGATGGCCGCGCGAAGCTGCTCCATGGTGAAGGGCTTCAGCAGGAAGGCGTCGAAGCCGCGGCGGGCCTCGTCTTCGGGCTGGCTGCCGCTCATGGCTAAGAGCAGCGTGGCGTGGCCGCAGACGGCGCGAAGCTGCCGCGCAAGCTCGCCGCCGCGCATGCCGGGCATCTGCATGTCTGCGAGCACAACGGCGGGCAGTGCGTAATCGGCGTCTTTGAGCCGCAGGAGCGCCGCTTCGCCGGAGTCGGCGGACTCGACCGCGTAGCCTGCGCTTTCGAGCAGCACGGCGAGCACCTCGCGGCTCACCTCATCGTCATCGACCACCAAAACATGGACCGGCGTATCGGACATATCGCTCATCGAGCGAAAGAGTATCAAGTGCGGAAGTTCTTTGCCACTCCGCACGGAGGCGGTAGAGTAGTTGGCATGGCCGCAGACGAAAATCCGTCGCAGGCAAACGACATGGCGCGTGAGCTTGCCGCGCTGACGGCACGGGTCTATTCGCTTGAGCGCCAGCTTGCCGAACTGCATCCTGCGCCTTCGTATCCGCAAGAGCAGGAGCACGCGGCGCCTCCGCCGAAGCCCGAGCCGCAGCCGGTTCCGGTGCCGAACTTCACCCAACCGCTGACGAAGCCGCAGGTCTCGCTCTCGCTAGAGAGCCTCATAGGCACGCAGATCTTCAGCCGCATCGGCATCATCGCGCTGCTGATTGGGGCGACGCTGTTTCTGAAGTATGCGATGGACAACCACTGGATTGGTCCGCTGGGTCGCGTGCTGGCCGGGCTCATTGCAGGGACGGCCATCGTCGTCTGGTCGGAGCGGTTCCGCCGCAAGGGGTTCCCCGCGTTCTCCTACTCGCTGAAGGCCGTGGGTTCGGGCGTGCTGTATCTGTCGCTGTGGGCGGCGTTCCAGCTTTATCATCTGATGCCTGCCGGTGCGGCGCTGGCCCTGATGGTGCTCGTCACAGCGTGGAATGCCTTCATGGCGTGGTCGCAGTCGAGCCAGATTCTCGCGGCCTATGCGCTGGCTGGAGGCTTCGCTACGCCGCTGCTGCTTTCTACCGGCGGCAACCACGAGGTCTTTCTCTTCACCTACATTCTTGCGATTGACATTGCCGCTGTTGCGCTGGTGCGGCTGAAGGCGTGGCCGCGACTGTTGCTCGGCGCATTTCCGGCGACCGTGGCGTTCTTCATCGGCTGGTACATGCAGTTCAATACGGCCGAGGAGCTTGCCGTGACGAGCATCTTCGTCGCGCTCTTTTTCCTGGCCTTCATCGTGCCCTCGCTGCGGGGAGGCGACACACAGCCGCACGGATCGAGCGTGATTACGGAGGTGCTGCTGCCGCTGGCGAATGCGGCCTTCGGCTCGCTGGCGTTTTATTCGCTGCTTGAGGACTCGGGCCACCACGCGCTGCTGCCGTGGATGGCGGTTGCGTTTGGAGCCGTCTATCTTGGCTTGATGCGTCTGCCAGCGGCGCGCGTGACCGCGGCGGTGCATCTCTCGCTGGCGATTGTCTTTCTGACGATTGCCATCCCGCTCAAGGCAAGCGGCCGGTGGATTACGATTGGCTGGCTCGCGGAGGGCGTTGCGCTGTTGTGGATCTCCGCCCGCCTGGCTGTGCCTGCTGTTGAGATACCGCCTGCGGCAGAGATGACGCCCGTGGCGGCGCATCGCGTGCTGCGCCTGCTCTCGCTTGCCACGCTGGTGCTTGGATTCATCAGCGTCATCGCGCAGCCATACTCGCCTTACTTCGCTGTCGAAACTGCTTTTCTCAACCGCCGGTTCGCTACATCGATCTTCGGTGTCGCGGCATTCGCGCTCTCGGCGTGGATTGCGCTGCGCACCGGCCGGAGTTCCGATGAGGCCACGCCTCGGTGGCGCGAGATTGCGGGCGGGTGCATCATCGCATTCAACTTGATTGCCGTGCTTGCCAGTGTGCGCGAGATTCACGTTGCCTTTGGCCGGTCCTACGGCAACGTTGAGGCCGCGCTCCAACGGTCACTGGCCATCTCGGCGTTTCTGCTTGTCTATGGCGCGGCGCTGCTGGCTGTCGGCTTCTGGAAGCGGAGCGCGTTCATCCGCTGGCAGGCGCTGGTGCTGTTGATCTTCACCATCGGCAAGACGTTTGTTTACGATGTGCGCGATCTCGGCTTCAGCTATCACATCATCAGCTTTCTCGCACTGGGAGCGGTGTTGATGGCAATCAGCTTCGCCTATCAGAAAGACTGGCTGGCGCTTCGCGAGCCCAAACCTCACTCCACGGCAGAGCCAACTGCGGGAGCCGATCAGTGAAATCAGCCTTCCTTCTGGCAGTCTTCTTCCTGCAAGCCGCCGCTCCTTCGGCCCAGACCGCTGATTTGCACTACTTCCGCTACATGCGGCAGGTCGCGGCACCCGGCGCGGGACAGGCCTGCGCTGTGCTCGATGCCGAGACGTTCGCGCACGCTTCGGCTTCGCTTAAGGACCTTCGCCTCTACGAGGGCGCACGCACGGCCACGCCGCGCGAGGTTCCCTATGCGATTACGCTGAGCCAACCGGCGCAGCCGGACAGCTCTCCTGCGCACGTCGTCAACCTCGGTCTGCGCAACGGCAGCATCGTCTTCGACCTCCAGATGACGCAGCGTCCTTACACCGAGGTCGCGCTCGACCTGAGCGGCCAGGATTATATCGCCACCGCGACCGTCTCGGGATCAACAACGCAGGGTGGAGCTGCGACCGCTCTCGGCCAGTTCACGCTGTTCGACCTGACCTCGCAGCATCTCTCGCGCAACTCGACGCTCCACTTGCAGGAGTCCACCTTCCCGTGGCTGCACGTCGTGCTCACCGCCTCGCCCGCGCCCGGCACGCGGGGCTTCAAGGCGACACCGCAGATGGTGCTTGGCGCAACGGTGCCGCCCAGCCGCGAGGCCCAGACGCTCTATACGACGGCCGTTGCGACCACCTCCATTGCCAACCACGAGCGACAGAGCATCGCTACCTTCGCCCTGCCTGCGCGCGTTCCGGTGGAGCGTGTCTCGTTCGAGATCGCGTCCGGCTTCAAGGGCAACTTCAGCCGCGACGTCCACATCTTCGACCGGCCTGAAGGCACGCCGGCAACCTCTGGCGAGAGTCTGGCTGGGGCCATTCAGCGCGTGCGCATTACACAGGCGGGGCGCGAGATTCGCCAGGAGCAACTGAGTGTGCCGGCCACCATTGGCGCGAACCTGCAAGATGCGGCGACTGTCGAGGTCGTCGTCGAAAACGGAGACGACGCGCCCTTGCCTATCACCTCGGTGCGGCTGGAGATGCGCGAGCGCAACCTCTGCTTCAATGCGCCCTCGGCCAGCCCGCTCACGCTGTATTACGGAGACCCGGCGCTCCCCGCGCCTGTCTACGACTATGCACGCATCTTCTCGACCGCGGCGCGCACGTCGGTGGCGCGGCTGGGGCCGGAGCAGGAGAATCCGGAGTATCGCCCGCGTCCGGATTCGCGCCCGCTCACAGAGCGTTATCCCGATCTGCTCTGGATTGCGCTGCTCGCGGTGATCTGCGCGCTGGGCTTTGTGGCCATCCGCTCATCGAGAGCGTTGCCGCGCTAGAGATGCCGGGGGCCGTAGTGCAGATAGAAGACCACCGCTGAGGCCAGCAGGCAGTAGATGCCGAACAGGTACCACCGGCCTTGCTCCAGCCAACTGCTCAGCCACTTCAGGGCAACGAGGCCGGCGATGAAGGCGAAGACCATCCCCAGCACGCTGACGACGATGCTGCCGTGCAGATTGAACGGCGCGCCCATTGCGGCGGCTTCGTGCGAGGCCTTGAGCAGGCGCCACACCTCGCGCGCCACGACCGGCGGAGTCAGCACGACGGCGAGCGCAAAGCTGAATCGCTCGGCGCGTTCCTTGCTCGCGCCGGTCAACATGCCGGTCGAGATGGTCGCGCCTGAGCGCGAGAAGCCGCGAAACGGCAGGCACAGGCCCTGAATCGCGCCCATCCATCCTGCCTGGCGCATGGTGACGCTGTCGCCGTAGACCTTCGCGGCGGCGACCGAGAGGCGCTTTTCCAGCAGCCCGGCGATCAGAATCAGGATGCCTACCGCGAGCAGCGCGGGAGCAATCAAGTCGAGACGGCCAAAGAGTAATTCGATCTCGGCCTTCGACTCGCCCTTGAAGGCCGTCTTTTGGATCGCGACGTTGAGCGCCTCGCCGATGATGCCGGTCAGGAAGGTGGCCCAGATGAGCCGGACGAGAAACCGCTTGAAGGAGTCGGCGCTGGAAAAATAGGTCCGCTTCCACTGGCTCCAGAAGTAGGCGATGACGGCAAACATGGTGCCGGTGTGCAGCATGACCAGCAGCAGCGTCATCTGGGGCGAGGAAGGGTCGAGCCCCATCAGCTTTTCGGCAACAACGACGTGCGCGGAACTGGAGACGGGCAGCAGCTCCGCCATGCCCTGCACAATGGCAAGAATAATCACCTGAAGGATCGGCATGTCCCAATCCTAAATGGTGGCCTTTGCCAGGCTAAGTACCTTCTCGAACACCGCCGAGGTTTTGGTCTGGGTGAAGCCTTCGCGGAGATAGAACCGGTGCGCTCGCTCGCGGGTCGTCCGCGAGGTGACGCGCAGCAGAGCGATGCCGTTGCCTCGGGTCCAGGCCTCGGCCTCAGCGCACAGGCGTTTGCCTACGCCGAGGCTCCGCATCCCGTCCCTGACGACGAGGCCGGTAATCATGCCGTGAGGCGGCGATTGCAGATGGTGCTCGATGACCGCCTCAATCCAGCCGACGACTTCCGCGTTTGCGCAGGCGACGAAGGCAGCTTGATTGCGAGGGTATGCAGTCAGGGTGCGAATGCGTTCGGTGACGGTTTCGATAGAGATTGAGTAGCCTAACTGGCCGCTCAACTCCACGACGGCCGCCGCGTCTTCAGGCGCAACTCTGCGCACCACCAGCGAGATTGCCGCCGGTTCAGTCTCGATCGCTGCCATAAACGGGAATTCCTTGTTGTACCTTGTAGGCGATTGCCGCAGCCCGCGCAGTGTAGTCCGATTTCGGGTACTGCTGCTGCAACTGCGCTGCCAGATCGGCGGTGCGCTTCGCCGCGTCGTCGGACCTCTTTTTATCGTCCTGGACCAGATACATGGTCACGGCCACGCCCTGGCGATAGGTTGCGTTGTAGAGAGCTTCGGGCGCCTTCGGGCTGTCGGGATACTGGCGCGCATACTTCTCATAGAGGCCAGACTCCATCTCGGGACACTTCGGCAGGCCCTGCCAGTCGCCGCACAGCTTGTTGTCGAGCATCTCGTAAGCGGCGCGCGCGGCGTAGCCGGTGCCGGGATACGTCTTCATCACGCGCTTCATCGCGCCGTCGTAGATCTGCGGGCGCAGATACGCCTGCTGCTCCTTCGCGCTGGGCAGCGTGCTGATGTCGAGCTTGTCGAGTTGCCAGCGAATGTCGGCGGCGCGCCAGGCCGCCTCGGCTGCGAGAGGTGAGTTGGGGAAGTAGTCGGGCACGCGCTTGTAGAGCAGATGCGCCGCCTCGGCCGCGCCCTTGGGGGCGTGCGGCTTCTCGGCTTCGGCCTCCATATTGGCCGCCGCGCCAAACAGGATTTCGTCGCCGTTTGGAGTTTGAGGCGAGACGATGCCCTTGTCGTGGATCCATCCCGAAGCAGGAGTCGGCGTGCTGTCGTCGCCAAACTCCGGCGTATCGGCGGCATCTTCCTGCTGCTCGTCGCCTGCATCGGTATTGGCGAAGACCTGCACCCACGGGCCGCTGCGCTGCACGATGACGACCTCGTGCCCCGGCGTCACCAGCGAGAGGCGCTGCGAATTCACGTCCGCCTGAACGTACACGTTGGTTTCGTGCAACATCGTTGCCCGCGCCGCGCGGTTGTAGCCCGCTGCACCCTTCCGGGGTTTTGCCTGACCCATCGCCATCGTTGCGGTCAGCGCAGCCGCGCCAACCCACGCCACAAGACTTCGCCGAAGGAAAGGAACTCGCATAGACACCACTTTAGACGCTGACTGTCACATCGTGGAGAGCTAATTGCGCCCGAACCGCTTTGGGAGATGGCCTCCAGGTTCCAGCCCAGTCGGCCCAGGGGCTGAAGCCCCTTTTTTCACGGTTTGTGAAGAGAGCCAAGCCTAAAGGCTTGGCCTACCCAGAAGCAAAAACGATTCTCGTCGATCCATCAGACACTACCTAAAGCCCCCTTCAAAATGGGCGCTTTGCGGCATCCTTCGACTACGCTCAGGACAGGCTCTGAAGCCGTGCCCTTAACAAAACAGGACTTATTCAGAGGTTCCTTAGACGTGGATTCACGTTGCGGATGAGCCGTTGACGTTTGCTGCCGCTCGGTCCAGTTCCGTCTTCAGTCCCGGTTCAAGATTGCCGCCGCTGAGCACCACGGCCACCTTACTCGCATTAGGAAGCTCGGCGGAGTGGAACAGCGCCGCCGCCAGCGACACGGCGCCGCTTGGCTCCGGCGTCAGCGTGGTCGTGGCCAGCATCACGCGCATCGCAGCCAGGATTTCTTCTTCCTCTACCGCGACAATGCCATCGACATAACGCACGACGTGCTCGAAGTTCAGCGTGCCCAGGCTTTGCGTGCGCAGCCCGTCGCCGATGGTGCGCGTCGTTTTCTCTGCGGGCCACTCCACCAGCGTCTTCGTCTCGAAGCTCTCTTTGGCATCGGCGGCCAACGCCGGCTCTGCTCCCCAGACCTTGACGTGCGGGGCTGCCTGCTTTACAGCGGCGGCGACTCCACCCAACAGGCCGCCGCCGCTGACCGGCGCAATCACGACATCGACGCCCGGGAGCTGTTCGACGATCTCCAGTCCGCACGTTCCCTGTCCGGCGATGATCGCCGGGTCGTCGTATGGAGGAACGATGGTGTAGCCGAACTTTGCCGCCAGTTCCTCGGCCTTCGCGCGACGTTCGGAAGACGCAGGCCCCACCTCGACGATCTCCGCACCAAGCTCTCTGATGGTTGCTTTCTTCACTGCGGGAGCATTCTCCGGCACGACGATGACGGCCTTGGTGCCAAGCGCGCGCGCCGCGTAGGCCACACCCTGCCCGTGATTGCCGCTCGAATACGTAATGACCCCGTGCCGCAGAGCCTCGGGCGCAAGCTGCGACATCATGTTGTACGCGCCGCGCAGCTTGAAGCTGCCGATGGGCTGCTCGCTTTCTGCCTTGATGTAGAGATCGAACTCCGGCTCAGGCGCGCGGGCCATGCGCAGTCGCGCGCGAGAGACGCGATAGAGCGGCGTCCGCACCGCAGTTCCCGCAATCCGCCTTTGCGCGGCGCGAATCTCATCGAGCGTGACTAGCTGACTCATCTATTTTCTCCGCTGCTCCAGGCCCGCATGGCCCACCGCGGCCGGCGCAGTGTTGGCCTGTTATCGAGATCCCACTTTACCTGCTGCGTCTTCTCCGTCATTAACCAGTCGAGCCCTGCGCAGAATCTACTACAACACGTTGCAATCAACGGCTCCCATCATAGCCGCAATCAGTCTCTGCCTAAAAGACGCGGCCCAGGCCGAAGAACCATTTGCGGTGGTCGCTGTCGCCGATGCTCAGCCCGCCATACATTGGGCCGATCAGCGTCTTCATCACCAGTCCTGCGGCGAAGTCGTTCGGCAGTGAAGGCGTGCCAGTTGGCCCGTTCCATGTCTTGCCTACCTCGTAGAAGGCCGCTGCATAGACTGCGTCGCCGATGACGGGGCTCAGGGTGGTCAGTTGATGCAGGTAGCCCGCCTGCAGAAGAAAGTAGTCGTCGCCGAGCAGCTCGCCGCGTTCATAGGCGCTCAGACGCAGTGGCCCTCCCAGTTCGAAGCCGGCCAGCCCCAGATTCTGCGCTTTGAAGCTGGTGCCTCCGTTCAGCGTGACCGCGACGATCCCGCGCTCCTTCACGGGCATGAAGTGCGCAAGGTAGGTGTTCATCTGCGCGTAGCCGCTGCTCCGGTTGGGCCGCTGGGTGTAGTAGCTCAGCGACGACTGCACAATCGATCCGCGCGTGGGCACCTGCACGTTGTCCTGCCCCAGATACTGAAACCGCGTCGATGTGACCCAGGGCCTCAGGCTGAACTCCTTCTGTTCAGGCTCGCCGATGGTTCGCTTGTCGCCGTACCACTGATAGTCTTCGCCTATGCGCAGTTCGGTGCGGGTGTTGAACTGATAGCCTCCGTCCACGCCGAAGCCGTTGCGGTGCTCTCGGTACTGCGAAAGCTGGCTGCTGCCGTTGAAGAAGTACGCCGTGGTGTAGGTCAGGTAAGCGCGCCCCGCCACGAAGTAGCCTTTCCTGAAGTGCAGAAAGTGCATCGGCTTGTAGAGTTCGCCGACCAGTCCTGCCACAGGCCCAACTGCGCCGTCCAGTCGCAACTCCGATCCTGGCCCGGCGATGTCGGTGTACGTGGCGCGCGCGCCCATGCCCAGCAGAACGTTGTTCGTGTTGTTCGAGGAGAGCGTCATGCCGATGTTCAGGAACGGCGGCGCGTGGGTCTTGGTGCGCGGACGAACGAGCAGCCCTGTCTTGCCGTTCATCTCAATCATGTTGTAGCTGATGCTGTCGTAGGTCCCGGTGCCGAGCAGTTCGTTGATCGTTGTCTCGACCTGATCGATGTCCAGAGGATGTCCGACGAACCTGGTGAACTCGTTCTCGACCTCGGCCTTCTGCGCTCCGCTCAATCCGTAGACGTCGATGAACGCCGGAACTGGTACCGTAGTTCTGCGCCTCGCATTGCGCTGGGCCACATAGGCGTTCCAGTCAGCATCGCTCAGTGCATATTTTTCGAGTTCGGCTGCGTGTGCCTGTGCCGCCTTGTAGCCCAGCGGGATGATCTCCACGCTTTTGGTGAAGTCTCCCGAAGAGTACTTGCTCACGTCGGCCTTCAAGAGGATGTCGGCGTTGGCCATGTTGGCCTTCTCGTTGGCCGCCACCATGATGGAGAGGTTTCTTCCTGCGACGCCGACCAGCGAGTTCAGGCTCTTGCGATCCACCGTGCCGGTGTCCAGGTACACCGCAATCACCACATCCGCCCCCATCTTGCGCGCAACGTCCACTGGCAGGTTGTCCACGGCCATGCCATCGGAGTAGACATCGTCGCCGTGCGTGACCGGCGCGAAGACTCCGGGAATCGACATGGTTGCGCGCATCGCCTGCGCTACCGAGCCGTCGTGGAAGACGTGCGCCGTGCCCGAGACCATCTCCGTTGCCACGCAGCGGAAGGGAATCGGCAGGTCGTCGAAGTTCTTGAGGTCGTAGTAGGGCAGCATCTGGCGGTCGAGCAGCAGGCCCACGGCTGCGCCCGAGTTCAACCCGCTCGGCAGGCCGAACCCATGCTTGAAGCCGAACTCCAGACGGTTGGGAAAGGCGACGCGGTCTTCCTTGCGCCGATAGCTCAGGGTCTCGAACGGGGCCTGGCCACCCAGCACGGTGGACCAGTCGATGCCGCCGACAAACTGCGCGATGTCCTTCGGGCTGTTGCCCGCAGCGTAGAGTCCGCCCACCAGTCCGCCCATGCTGGTGCCGGCAACGTCATCGACCGGAATGTGGTGCTCCTCCATCCACTCCAGCACGCCGATGTGCGCGAAGCCCAGCGCGCCGCCGCCTTCGAGCGCCAGTCCAATGCGCTGCCGTCCATGAACGGCGGGCTGTTGCGCGTCTGCTGCGGGCATGGCCACGGCAGCGCAGAGCAGCACCGCAATCGTCATCCAAACGTGTCTCGGGAGAACAATACGGTGGCAAAGAAGGTTCATAACAGGGAGTGACCGCCGTACGGCAAAGAACGCCGCCTTCATTTTAAGACTGTCGCGGGCCATTGCTCGCGTCTTCACCGCCGCAGAATCACGGCGATTACCCACGTGCTAACTTGCCTTCTCAAACCCGAGCCGTCGCAGCAGCGGCACCATCGTCAGGCCCTGCACCAGAACGGAGAAGACAACGACGATGTAGGTGATGGGCAGCAGAGGCCCGGACCACGGCGTAGCCGCCAGCGCCAGCACCAGCGCAATCGAGAGCGCCCCGCGCAGTCCGCCCCACGTCATCACGATGCCGGTCTTGTTGAGGCCCGTCGCCGGCGGCGCGGGAGAGAGCAGCGTCCACACTGTTACGGCGCGCGCCAGCAGGATCGCCGGAATGGCAAGCAACCCCGCGACGACGACTCTGCCGGAGAGCGTCACGACGATCAGCGCAAAGCCCAGCAGGCAAAACAGGACGACGTTCAGCATGTCGTCCAGCATCCCCCAGAACTTGTCGAGATTTTCGCGCGTTGTCTCCGACATGGTGTAAAGGCGGCTGCGACTGTTGACCGCCAGCCCTGCCATTACCGCCTCCAGCGGCGCCGAGACGTGCAGCGCATCGGCCAGCGCATATCCACCCATCGCCAGTGCCAGGGTCAGAAAGACTTCAATCCGATAGCTGCCGCCTGCCAGCCGCAGCAGCCAGTGAACGAGCAGTCCCAGTGCGATTCCCAGCATGATGCCTCCGCCTGCCTTCAGCAGAAAGAGGCTTGTGAACGAGCCGAGCGAAGGCACTGCGCGCGACTCCGGCGTCGCCAGCAGAGTGAGAAACAGCACCGCGCCCACGCCGTCGTTGAACAGCGACTCGCCCCCGAGCAGCGCCTGTATCTCGGCAGGCGCGCCGACGCGACGCAGCATCTCCAGCACGGCAATCGGGTCTGTCGGCGAGATGAGCGCGCCGAAGATCATGCAGCTCATCGCGCTCGCAGGCAGGTGTACGGCGCGGAGAATCACCCACAGCAGTGCGGCGACGATTCCCGCCGAAGCCACCGTTCCGAGCGTCGAAAGCAGGAAGACCGCTGCTTTTTGCCGCTTCAACTCATCGAGGTCAAGATGCAGCGCCCCTGCAAACAGCAGAAAGGCCAGCAGGCAGTGCAGCACCAGGTCGTGAAAGTCGATCCGTTGAAACATCGCCACTGCGTACTCATGCAGCGACGGGACCATCTTGCCGGTGACAATCAGCACCAGGGCCAAGACCAGCGACAGCACCATCGTGCCAATCGTTGCGGGCAGGCGAAGAAAGCGATGGCTCACCAGGCCAAACGCCGCCGCCAGGCACACGACAATGCTGGTCAGTTCAAAGACGCTCACACGTTCAACGTACAACAGCCGATGCGCGAAGCGAAGCTCAAATCTCGAGAATCACTGGCATAATCAGCGGTCGGCGGCTGGTGTTCTTCTGGATATACCGCTTCAGGTCGTTGCGGATCTTCTCTTTGATGACGCCGTAGTCTGCCTTCTCTTCCGCCGACGAAGCATCCAGTGTTCGCTGCACCACCTGCTTGGCTTCGGCGATCAGTCCGTCCTCGGCAATCGCCATGCCGCGTACCACAATCTCCGGAGAGTTTTCGACGCGCCCTGTACGCTTATTGATGGCGATGACCGGCAGCACGATACCGTCCTCGCTGAGGTGTCGGCGGTCCTTGATCACGAGGTCCTCGACGACATCGGTGGAGGTGCCGCCTGAGTCGATGCACACCCGCTCGACCGGAACTTTGCCCGTCTTCGCGGCGGAGTTTCTGTCCATCTCCAGCACATCGCCGTCTTCCATCAGAATGGTCTTTTCGACCACGCCCAGCCCGGCGGCCAGCTCCATGTGCCGCTTCAGGTGGCGATAGTCGCCATGCACCGGGATGAAGAACTTCGGCCTGACGAGATTGATCATCAGCCGCAGCTCTTCCTGGCTGCCGTGTCCGCTCACGTGGATCAGCCCTGAAGCGCCGTCGTCGTAGATGACCTCGGCATCGCGCCGCTCCAGATGGTCGATCATCCGGTAAATCGACTTCTCGTTGCCCGGAATGACGCGCGAGCTGAGCAGCACCGTGTCGCCTGCTTCGATGTGCGCGTGCTTGTGGTTGTTCACGGCGGCGCGGCTCAGCGCGCTCATCGGCTCGCCCTGCGTGCCGCTGATCATCACCAGCAGCTTATGCGCGGGCGTGTCCTTGATCTGGCCCGGGTTGATGATGAGTCCGGGCGGCGGGTCCAGATACCCCAGGTCCTGCGCGATCTCGGTCGAGTTGTCGAGCGAGCGGCCAATCACCGCAACCTTGCGCCCGTGGTCATGGGCCAGCTCCATCGCCAGCCGGATGCGGTGAATCGATGACGAGAAGCAACTGAAGAAGAGCTTCTGCTTGGTCTGCGTGAAGATCTCGTCCAGGCGCGGGCGCACGGCCTTCTCGCTGGGCGTGTAGCCGCGCCGGTCCACGTTGGTCGAATCCTGCAAAAGCGCGAGCACGCCCTGCTTGCCCAACTCGGCAAAGGCATGAAGGTCGAAGGGCTTGTTGTCCGGCGGCGAGAAGTCCACCTTGAAGTCGCCCGTATGCAGCACCACGCCCACCGGCGTGTGGATGGCCAGCGCCACGCAGTCTACCAGCGAGTGCGTTACGCGGATCGGCATCACGGAAAACGGTCCCAGCGTGACGCGCTCGCCGGGAACGATCTCAATCAGGTCGGCATCGTCGAGCAGGCCATGCTCTTCGAGCTTGCCTTCGACGTAGGCCAGCGTGAACTCGGTGCCGTACACCGGCACGTTCAGCTCGGAGAGAATCCACGGCAGCCCGCCGATGTGGTCTTCGTGCCCGTGCGTCAGCAGAATGCCGCGGACCTTGTCGCGGTTCTCGGTCAGGTAGCTGATGTCGGGCACGACAATATCGACCCCCAGCAGCTCTTCTTCAGGAAACATCAGCCCGGCATCGATGACGATGATGTCATCCTGCCAGCGAAGGACCATGCAGTTCATCCCGAACTCGCCCAGGCCGCCCAGCGGAATCAGCTTCAATTTATCTTGTGCCATGAACCTTCAATCTTAGCACCCGGAGCTGGTTTCCCCTTTTGATACAGGCAATCCGTAGCGGTGCAGTTTGATTTCGTTTAGCTTAAGGGCACTGGTTTACCCGTGCCGTAAATGCTTCATTTGCTATAGGGGCTTCAGAGGGTGCTGAAAAAGCCTCTACACGAGCTTTTGGGGATTAGCGTGGGGCTTCAGCCCCACGAAAACGTCAGCAAATACAAGGGGCTTTAGCCCCGGACCTTCTCTCCAATCAACACGAGCGGCTTTTTCAACACCCTCTTCAGCCCCTGAGGTACATTTTTCTCAAACTGCACCGCTACCAGGCATTCAGCGCAAGATGTCTTCGAGCGCCGAGGAAAGCTCGGTCTTGTCGTCACGGTATTTCACGATCACCGGAGCCGCCACACTCAGGCCCCACTCCTGCCCCTTGCCTTTGGTAACGGCGCGTGAGCCGGGCACAACGACCGCGCCTTCGGGGATGATGAGCGGCGTTTCGGCGGTGGCCTTGTAGACCTCGCCGCGCACCAGGTCATAGACCGGGGTGCCGCGGGTCAGCACGGTTCCGGCAGCCAGCACCGCGCGCCTGCGCACGACCGTGCCTTCGTAGACGCCCGTGTTTCCGCCGATGAGGCACTCGTCTTCGATGATGACCGGCGAGGCGTTGACCGGCTCCAGCACGCCGCCCACCTGCGCCGCCGCGCTCAGATGCACGCGCTTGCCAATCTGCGCGCAGCTTCCGACCAGCGCGTGCGAGTCCACCATCGTGCCCTCGTCCACATACGCGCCGACGTTGATGTAGGCCGGGGGCATCACGACGACACCCTTCGACACATACGACCCGGCCCGGACGCTCGACCCGCCCGGCACCACGCGCACGCCGTCGGCAACGGTGAATCGCCGCGCCGGATAGGTTGCCTTATCGACAAACGAAAGGCTCTCTCCGCAGTCCATCTCGACCATCTGCCCAAGCCGGAAGCCCAGCAGAATCCCACGCTTCACCCACGCATTCACGCGCCAGCCCAGCGGCAGGGAAGCATCCGGTTCTGCGGACCGCAATGTGCCAGCCTCAAGCGCCGTCCGTAGTTCGAGGAACGCAGCCTCGGCGTCCTTGTTTCCAACTGCCGCCGCCCCCTGCTCGAACCAGTGCTCAATCTGCGTCTCTAACGTGTCCTTCAAGATCACAAGCCGCCTTTATCAAAATCAGTTTCAGAGAATCAGAACATCCGCAGGTCTTCGCTCACGGGGCCGGTCGTAGCCAGCATCCCCAACTCGCCGACCATGCGTTCGAGCTTGCGCCGTGTGCCTTCCGTGACTGGCACCATCGGCAGGCGAAGAACATCTTCGCCGCGACCCAGCATCGCCAGAACAGCTTTGACCGGCGCCGGGCTCGGCTCCCAGAAGTGCGCCTGCATCAGCCGGTAGAACTGCCGATTGATGCGCCGTGCGCCAGCCCAGTCGTTTTCGAGCGCCGCGTGGACCATCCGGCTCATCTGCGCGGGAATGACATTCGAGGCCACGGAGACCAGCCCCGCTCCGCCGAGCGCCAGAATCGGCAGCGCCAATCCATCGTCACCGGCGAAGACCTTGAAGCTCCGTGGGGCCGTCGTCAGCAGCTCGGTAATCTGCGCGATGTTGCCGCTCGACTCCTTCACGCCGATGATGTTCTTGATCTCCGCCAGCCTGAGGACGGTTGCGGGCTCCAGGTTCGCGGCGGTGCGCGGAGGAACGTTGTAGAGCAGGACCGGCAGATCGACCGCCTCGGCAATCGCGCGGAAGTGCTGGTACTGGCCCTCCTGTCCCGGCTTGTTGTAGAAGGGGTTCGCCGTCAGGATGCCCGACAGCCCGTGAATGCCGGTCAGCTTGCGCGCGCGGGCCACTGCCTCGTGCGTCGCGTTGTGCGTGCATCCGGCAATCACCGGCACACGCCCGGCCGCGCTGCCGACAACGACATCGACCACGCGCAGCCACTCCTGCTCTGTCAGCGTCGCCGCCTCGCCCGTCGAGCCGCAGGGCACGAGGAAGTTCACGCCGTTCTCGATCTGCCAGTTCACCAGCGCATGAAGCGCAGGCTCGTCCACACCGCCGTCTCTCCGGAAAGGAGTCACCAGCGCCGTCCCACAACCCATCAATTCCATAATGATTGAAGTTTATCGCGTTGAAGATAGTTGCGCATATATTTGGTGAAGGATTGAACGAGGTAGAACCAGCTACATTCAGGAAAGGAACTCGATGAGTCCGACAGTTGTTGCCGTCATAATCTCCAGTTTGGTTTCGGGCTGCGTGTCTTTGGGTGTCGTAGCACTTTCGGACACCTTTGGGAGAAAACGCGATAGAGAGGCTGAATGGAGGAAGGTTAAATTGGCACAGTATCGCGAGTTTACCGCGGCGCTCTCTGGGATTGTTCATCATGGTACTGATGAGGCTTCTCAACGTCGCTATGCGGATGCAGTCAACAATATGACTCTTATTGCTCCTCCTCAAGTTCTGGAGGCGTTGTATGCATTTCAAGATGAAACGTCGTTTAAGAACACTCAGCGTAACCCCGTTCGATATGAAAATCTCTTCAGTGATCTTGCTCGAAAGATGCGCTTAGACTGTCACCCAATCAAGCCCAGGGACAGTGAACACTTTCTATTTCGCACAGTGGATATTCCTCCCACTGTTGAGGGCGTAGAGCGAGCTATGCCTTCCCGCTACACCCATTCGCCCTTGCGCATCAGCGGCTCGGCCTTACCATCGGCGGCGATGCCGTCCACATCCATCGCGCCCGACCCGATCATCCAGTCCACGTGAATCAGGCTGGAGTTGGCGCCGCGCGCGGCCAGCTCGTCGGCGCTCATCTTGTCGCCGCCGATCAGGCACGTCGAGTACGCCTGCCCAAGCGCAATGTGGCTGGCGGCGTTCTCGTCAAACAGCGTGCTCCAGTAGAGCAGCCCGCTCTGCGCAATAGGCGACCCATGCGGCACCAGAGCCACCTCGCCCAGGTGGCGTGCGCCTTCGTCGGCACTGATGAGCCGGTTCAGCGCATCCTCGCCCGCCGTCGCAGTGGCCTCGACGATCCTGCCGTCCTCAAACCGCACGGCGATGTTCTCAATCAGCGTCCCCTGGTGCGAGAGCGGCTTCGACGCGCGCACGCGGCCATTCACGCGGTCTTTATGCGGAGTCGTGAAGCACTCCTCAGTCGGAATGTTCGGCTGGCAATAGACGCCGTTGCCCGCGGTCGTGCCGCCGCCCGCCCACAGATGATCGTCCGCGAGTCCGACCGTCAGGTCCGTTGCGCCGTCCTGCGACTTGAAGTGCAGGGCAGAGAATCGCTTCGCATTCAGCAGCTCGACGCGCTTCTTCAGCCGCTCGCCATGCGCACGCCACTCGGCCACCGGGTCGTCTACAGCGATGCGCGACGAGACGAAGATCGCGTCCCATAGCTTCGCCATCGCAACGTCCAGCGGATCGCCGGGGAAGACAAGCTTCGCCCACTCCGGCGTTGCGCAGGCAACGATGGTCCAGTTGATCTCGTGGCGCGTGATGAGTTCCATTGCCGGCTTGCTCGCCTTCGACATTGCCACGTTCGCGCGAGCCACCTTGGCGGGGTCCTGCTTCGAGAGCAGTGCCGGGTTCGCGCCCGCAATCGCCAGTCGCGCCGCGCCGCTGCGGAAGCCGTTGGCGACGCCATCCTGCAGCCACACCGGCGCAAAGTCGAAGCTCGCATCCTGTGCGTACTCATACCGCGCCAACACGCTGGGGTCGTCCGAGTAGAGCGTCGTCACCAGCAGCGCGCCAGCCTTGTAGGCGTGTTGAGTGATGAGCCGCGCCAGAGGCAGTGCCTCAATGGGCGCGGACATAATCAGTTCCTGCCCGGCACGCAGGCCAAGCCCGATCTTCACCGCGACCTCGGCCAACCGGTCCAGCTTCTCTTCAAACGCCAGGTCTGAAAACTTCGTCGCCACTGCTTCCATCACGCTCATCGCACGCCCCCTCGTCGGTTACATCTCCAAAAACACATCGCGGAAGTCGTAGCATCCTGTCCGCGTTGAGAGCCATTCAGCCGCACGCACGGCTCCCTCAGCGTATCCGCGCCGCGAAAACGCCTCGTGCGTCAGCACCAGCTTGTCGGCCTCGCTGTGCGCCACCAGCGTGTGGACCCCCACCACGCCGCCTTCGCGCTTCGCCTCGATAGAAACAGTCTTTCCGCTTGCTGCCTGCACTACACCAGCAAGAGTGAGCGCCGTTCCCGAAGGCGAATCGAGCTTGGTGACGTGGTGCGTCTCTTCGATGGCGAATGTGTAGCCGACATTCTTCAACGCCGCGCCCATCTTCTCCGCCAGTTGCAGCATCACCTGCACGCCGACCGAGAAATTCGTCCCATAGAGCAGCGCGCCCTGATGGCGCTTGACCACCTCGCACGCGCGGTCGAGCCTGTCGTACCAGCCCGTCGTGCCCACCACCATCTTTGCGCCGGTGGCGAGACACGCTCTCATGTTGTGCACCACGGCATCGGGTGTGGTGAAGTCGATCACTACATCGAATCCCGCGATAAACGGCGGCGTCAGCGCGGACGCATTCGCGTTCTCCTTCGCATCCAGCACATGAACGCTATGGCCGCGCTCGGCGGCAACCTCGGCCACCAGCCTGCCTGTCTTGCCTTGTCCCAGCACCAGAATCCGCATTGCGCCCTTCCTATGCCTTGCCCGCCACCTGCACGCGAGCCGTCACGTCAAACACGTTCTCATCGGGATCGATGAAGAACGCTCGATGCAGGCTGCGCACCGCCTCTTCCACATCTTCCTCGTCGATCATGAAGCTCATGTTGATCTCGCTCGCTCCCTGCGAGATCATCCGCAGGTTCACATGGCTCACCGCGCTGAAGACGCGCCCCGCGATGCCGTTGTGTCCGCGAATGTCCTCGCCCACCAGACACACCAGCGCCTTGTTGCCTTCCATCTTCACGTCGGCAATCCTGCCCAGCTCTTCGCAGATTTCGGGCAACTGCTGGTTCGAGTCCACGCTCAATGAGATGCTCACCTCGCTGGTCGAGACCATGTCGATCGCGCACTTGTACTTGTCGAAGACATCGAAGACCGCCTTCAGGTAGCCGTGCGACATCAGCATCCGGCTGGCCACGATGTCGATGATCGTCAGCCGCTTCTTTGCCGCGATGCTCTTGAACGGGCTCGCGCACTTCACCGGCGTCGCCGTTATCTTCGTGCCTTCGTTCTCCGCATTGCGCGAGTTCAGCACCCACACTGGAATGCTCTTCTGCACCGCCGGCAGGATCGTCGCCGGGTGCAGCACCTTCGCGCCGAAGTAGGCAAGCTCCGCCGCCTCTTCAAAGCTGATCGTCTTCACGCGCAGTGCATCGGGGCAGATGCGCGGGTCGGTCGTCATAATGCCGTCCACGTCTGTCCATATCTCGATTGCGCCGGCATGAAGTCCGCCGCCCACCAGCGCAGCCGTGTAGTCGCTGCCGCCGCGTCCCAGCGTCGTCGTAATGCCTTCGGCGTTCGAGCCGATGAAGCCGCCCATCACCGGCGTCTTACCGGCAACAATCAGCGGCAGCACCAGCTCGCGCAGCTTCGCTTCAATCGCGGCCTCCTGCGGAGCGGCCTTGCCGTAGTGCGAGTCCGTAATGATGCAAGTGCGCGCGTCCACATGCGCGCCGTTCAGGCCGCGCTGTTCGAAGGCCGCCGCGACCATCTGGCTCGAAAGCCGTTCGCCGAAGCTGACCACCAGATCATTGGTGCGCGCGGTCAACTCGCCCACAGCCGCGATTCCACGCAGCAGGTCGTCCAGCGCGTCGAACTCGCGGTGAATCGCCGGATGCAGCCGCTCGACGCGCTTCGCATCGAGCAGATCGCTGGCTGTATCGATGTGCCGATGACGCAGCCTCGCGCTGATGGCCAGCGCGCCCGCCTTGTCATCGCGTCCCGCCGCAGCCGCCGCAGCCAGCAGATGGTCCGTCACCTTCGCCATCGCCGAGACAACCACCACCGTATCCAGCCCGCGCTCGCGCCGCCCGCGCACGATGGCCGCCGTGCGCTCCATCGCCGCAGCGTCCTCAACGGAGGTGCCGCCGAACTTCATCACAACCAAGTTCTCTCGCGCCACGCTCAAGCCAGCACCGCCTGACGCTCCGCCTTCGCCGCAGTCGCGCCGCCGAGCTTATCCAGCTTGCCCATCCGCGCCAGCACCTCGGCGTTCAACAGCGCCGCCCCGGCAGCGCCGCGAATCGTATTGTGCGAGAGCACCACAAACTTCCAGTCCAGCAGCGAGCACTCGCGCAGCCGCCCCACGGTCGAGGCCATCCCGCGCCCGCGCATCCGGTCCAGTCGCGGCTGCGGCCGGTCTGCCGCCTCGTCAAATTCAACGGGCTGGTCCGGGGCCGTCGGCAGATGCTGCCCGGCCAGCGGAGCAAACTCACGCCACGCCGCCAGAATTTCTTCGCGCGAAGCCTTCTTCCTGAGCTTGATACTCACGCACTCCGTGTGCCCGTCCTCGACGGCCACGCGGTTGCAGTGCGCGCTTACCTTCGCGTCCAGCATTTTGATCGATCCGCCGCTCAACGAGCCGAGCAGCTTGCCCACCTCTTCCTGCATCTTCTCTTCTTCGTTCTTGATGAACGGGACGACGTTGCCCAGGATGTCCAGCGAAGCCACGCCCGGATACCCCGCGCCGCTCACCGCCTGCATCGTCGAGACAAACAGCCCCTCAATTCCGAAGCGTTCTTCGAGCGGCTTCAGCGCCAGCACCAGCCCAATCGCCGAGCAGTTCGGGTTGGTCACAATATACCCGCCGCTCTGCCTGCGCCACTGCTGCGTCTCCAGCAGAGCGAGATGGTCGGCGTTCACCTCCGGCACCACCAGCGGCACATCGGCCACCATGCGGAAGGCGCTCGAGTTCGAGATCACCGCGCACCCGGCGGCGGCAAACTTCGGCTCCAGCTCGCGGGCAATGTCCGCGTCCAGCGCGGCAAAGATAATCTTCGGCAGCTCACCCTTCGCGCCCTCGGGCACGTTCGGCTGCACCGTCATGGCGGCAATGTGCTTCGGCAGCGGAGTGTCCAGCTTCCACTTGCACGCCTCGCCATACGTCTTGCCCGCGCTGCGATCACTCGCCGCCAGCCACGCAATCTCAAACCACGGGTGATTGCTCAGTAATTGAATGAAACGCTGCCCGACCATGCCGGTAGCGCCAAGAATGCCAACTTTACGCCGTTCCATATCCCTTAAGGATACCCGACCCGCCCAAAACCGTCATGTTTCGCATCGCAGCTCTACTTGCTTCCTATGAGGCAGTCCATTCTACGATTCCTGATACCGTCTCCGGCTCATCTTGTGCCCGCTGCTACCCCACACAAGCAGCGCCGCTGCCAGGTGGATGATGAACCGGAGGTTCGATCTCTTATCAACATATACAGAAATAGAACCAACTTAATCTGCCAGTCTGCTGCTCGCCTGCCGAGGCCTCGGCTTACCCTTGCTTTTGAGAGCCTGCCCCTCAAGATTGAGCGCCACCGCCGCACGAATCAGCGCCTTCAACGCAGCCTCATCAATCTTCTCGCCTTCGCGGATGTCGATCGCGCGCCGGACATTCCCCTCAAGGCTGGAGTTGAACAAACCAGCCGGGTCCGCCAGCGAAGCACCCTTGGCAAAGGTCATCTTGACGGCATTTTTGTACGTCTCGCCCGTACACACGATGCCGCCGCGCGACCACACAGGCACCCCCGGCGAAGTCGCCTTGGCCCACTTCCACTCTTCAACGATCTCCGGATCGGCCTTCAGGATGATCGCGCGCACCCTCGCCAGCGTCTTCCCACGCCAGTCCCCAAGCTCGCTGATCTTCGCGTCAATCGACGCAGAGGCAGATTTCACAGCAACGGTCTTTTTCATATAAGCTCCAACGCTCGCACCTAATTTAGCCGTGCCCACCGTAACCTGCAACCAGCTTGCATCCCGCGCGTAAGTCGTCTAGCTTTATCTCCGCCGAAACCCTTCGACCATGACCCTGACCAGACTTCTCCTCTCCGGCATCTTTTTGTGCAACCTGTCCTACGCACAGCTTTTGCATCCCACGTCTCCGATGCCCGGCTTCTCGGTCGTCAGCGTTCGCCCCACCAACCCCAGCCAGGATCTCTCACACGGTGGCGTTAACTCCGACAGCTATCGCGCCGAGCGCACCACCATCAAAGACGTTCTCGGCTACGCCTTCGGCCTTGGCTACGACCACGAGCTGGTCAACGCACCCTCATGGGTAAAAGAGGAGCACTACGACATTCAGGGCAAGCTCGATGAAGACCAGATTGCCAGCCGTCGCAGGCTAACCCGCGACGAACGCGATGTGCAGATGCGCCTCATGGTGCAATCCATGCTCGCCGAGCGGTTCCACCTGACCTACCACTTCGAGACGCGCACCCTTCCCGTCTACCTCCTCGAAGTTGCAAAGAGTGGCCTCAAGTGCCCGCGCGATACCACCTCGCCGCCAGCTATTGCCGATCCCTCACGTCCGCGCTTCCGCTGGTTCAACGCACCCGCGCCGCCACCGCCGCCACCTGGCTGGCACCCGCCCTCGCCCGAGGAGCAGAGGGTCCACCTGCAATCCCTGCACATGCGGACCAGGGGCTGGCCGTTCTGGCTCATCGTCACGACTCTCAGCCACCAGCCCGAGCTCGAAGGCCGTCCCGTGATCGACAAGACCGGCCTTGAAGGAGCCTACGACTGCGAGATGAATTGGTCTCAGGCCGACTCCGGTGGCACAGGCCAATTTTTCTTCTCAGCCGTGCGGGACCAGCTTGGGCTTAAGCTCCAACCCGCCAAAGGCCCGGTCGAAGTCCTGGTCATCGACAGCATCAGCCGCCCTTCTGCGAACTAGTCTGTATCGACATATAGCCTGAGCCTGAATGGATGATCCATCTAGAAATTGTCATCCTGAGCGCAGCCTCTCGCGGCTTTTTGCGAGAGGCAGAGTCGAAGGACCTGCGGCTTGCTTATAGCGTCATCGTACTGTGCTCGGTTTCGAACCTCATCGCCTTCCACTCTTGGCGACTTTATATGTCGATACAACCTAACATTGGAGAGCCTCATGCTTATACCCGCGCATCGTCTCTCCCTGGAACGAGAACGCCGATGACACGGCTTTCCGGTCGCAGCGCCCACGATGCCGCCATAAGACCGGCAATGGCGAGCGGCGCGATGAGGTGAAAGCCATAAGCGCCGTAAACACCGGCCCCAGCGGAGGACGCCGCCGCGCCGGTCAGGTCGAAGAAGATGCCGGCATACGCCCATTCCTTGAGCCTCGGAAAACGCGGCACGAGGATGGCAATCGCCCCAAGCACCTTCCAGACGCCCAGGATGGTCACAAAGTACGCCGGATAGCCCAGGATGTGCACAAAGCCATCGACCGTGGCCTGCACACGCGCCACCTGCGCAGCGCCACCACTCCCGATAAAGAACGCCACGAGGACGGTCGTCGTCCAATAAGCAATGCTCTTTGCCTTCATACCGCACCTCCGCTCTATCGTTGCTCTTTACGAATCCCGGTACCGCCTCCGCCGAATCTTGTGCCCTCCGCCGGCCCAGACCATCAGCGCCACCACGAGATGGATGATGAACCACAGGCTCAGCCCCTGATCGACGTAGATTAGAAATAAGATCAGGATGCGCGGCAGGAAGATAGCGAACAGCAGCGGGATAACGCCATGCAGATGAAAGGGAGCCAGCCCGCCCTGAACCCACATTACAAACAGCGCAATGCGCGGAAGGAAGAGCGCGAACACCAGAAACCACAGCGGCAGGCTGTGGGTTGCGAACGAGAGCGAGATGGTCAGTTGCTTTTCGACCACCGCAAGCACAGCCGTCCCACCGGTCAAAAGCGCAGCGACCATCCGCGCCTCCTCACTTCATCGAATACGTAAAGTCCGCCTTGCTTGTCTTCTGCGGGGCCACCGTCACGGTCATGGTCTGCTCGCCCAGTTTCTCATGCACGGCTGCCAGAGTATACGTCCCCGGCGGCAGTCCCTTGATAGTAAATTTCCCGTCCGCATCCGAGACGGCAAAGTACGGCGTCGCCGAGACATTGATAAACGCATTCATCCACGGATGGTTGTTGCACCGGACCGGCATCATCGTCTCCGGCGCACTGAACATCTTGCTGTCAGGACCACCATTCGCCGCCTGCGAGACATCGAACGCAGGGTTCCCCGCCACGTCCGGCATGGTGTGGATGTTATGCATCGTCGCGTCGGAGTTTTTAAACTCGACCGGTTCGCCCGCCATCACCGCAATCACGTGCGGAACATACTTGCAGCCGATCTGGTCCAGCACCACGGGCACCGTGTCGGTCGCGGGCTGCGCCATCGCCGCTGGAGGCCCGCTCTTCACGTAGAGATAGACATTGGCCAGCTTGCCGTCCTTCACCACATACTGCTCGGCGTAGTTGTCGCCGCCGGTCATGGCACAAACCGGGTCCTGACTCATGTCAATCTTCAACCGCTCGGGCGGCTTGCCGCTGAAGTGAATCGTTCCGCTGATCGTCCCCAGCGTCGCCGGGTCGAGCGGAACGATGGGAACCTGCGGCTGCGCCTTCGCTGCATTGCTCGTCGCGCCTTCGTTCGCTGCCGTATGCGACTTGCAACCCGTCAGCCCGCTCACCAAAACCGCAACCGCCAACCATCCCAACGCCCGCCCCATGCCAACTCCCTCCTCTACGCTCTGCGCACTGTTCTGTGCACCAGGAACCCGTCTATAAACCACAGGCATTATGACGACGCCTCTGGTTCCAACTAATTGCCTCTCTAGCTACATGTCTTCGCTTCCAGCTAAACGCCTCTGCTTCTAGGTACCCCAAGGCTTCAGCCTTGGGCCTCTCTATCCAATCACCGAACTGGGGTTTTAGCCCCGGGGGGATGCCCTCGTGTCCGTCATATCAGGGCATCGCCGCAATCACAGCCTCGGCAAACTCCCGCGTGCCACTGGAGCCGCCAACGTCCTTCGTCAGCACGGTTCCTTCACGGTAGACCTGCTCCAGCGCCGTCTGCACCCGCTCGGCCGTTGCACCTTCGTTGATGTGGTGGAGCATCAGCACCGCGCTTTGCAGCAGCGCCGTGGGGTTCGCCATGTTCTTCCCGGCAATGTCAGGAGCGGAACCATGCACGGCCTCAAAGATCGCGCACTCCGTCCCGAGGTTCGCGCCCGGAACCAGGCCCAGCCCGCCCACAAACGCGCTGCACAGGTCGCTGATGATGTCGCCGTAGAGATTTTCTGTCAGCAGAATGTCGTACTGGTAGGGGTTCATCACCAGTTGCATACAGGCGTTATCTACGATGTGCTCTTTGTACTCGACCTCGGGAAAACCCTCGGCCACGCTCCGGCAGCAGCGCAGAAACAACCCGTCCGACAGCTTCATGATGTTCGCCTTATGAATCGCATGGACCTTCTTCCGCGCATGTTTCCGCGCGTAGTCGAAGGCAAACTGCGCAATCCGCGTCGAGCCTTTTTCCGTGATGATCTTGAGTGCCTGCACCACGCCCGGAACGACCGTGTGTTCGAGGCCCGCGTACAGGTCCTCCATGTTCTCGCGCACGATGATGAGGTCGATGTCGGGATACTTCGTCTTCAACCCCGGCAGGCTCTTCACCGGACGAAAGTTCGCAAACAGCTCGAACTTCTGCCTGAGCGTCACGTTGATCGACGTAAACCCGCCGCCCACCGGCGTCGTCACCGGCCCCTTCAGCGCCACGCGGTTCTCTTGAATCGAGTCGTACAGTGCCTTCGGGATGTACTCACCGGTCTTCTCGAATGCGTCCGCGCCGGCATTGTGCGTGTGCCACTCGAATTTCACGCCGGTGGACGCACCCGCCGCCTCAACCATCTTCACCACAGCGCCCGAAACCTCAGGCCCAATCCCATCGCCGGGAATCAACGTAATCTTGTGCGTCTTCTTCGTTGTCATCGCCACCTTACTTCCGCCGCTTCGTATCTTTGCCGCTCAGCAGCTCTTCCAGTTCCGCCTTGAACTCGCGCACGTCCTTGAAGTCGCGGTAGACACTCGCAAACCGGATGTACGCGACTGTGTCGATGCTCTTGAGCCGCGTCATAATCAGCTCGCCCACCTCGGTCGTTGTGCGCTCGCGCTCCGGCGAATCGACAACATAAGCCTCAGTCTCGTCCACAATCTGTTCGAGTCGCACCGCAGGCACGGGCCGTTTCTCGCACGCATGGAGCAGCCCGCTCAGCACCTTCTGCCGGTCGAACTTCTCCCTCCGCCCATCCTTCTTCACCACCATGTAGGGAATCTCGTCGATGCGCTCGTAGGTCGTGAATCGCTTGTTGCAGCCTTCACACTCGCGCCGCCTGCGGATCGAGTCCGCCTCTTTGCTCTCGCGCGAATCGACCACTCGGTCCTGGGCAAAACCACAGTAGGGACATTTCATCGGGGCTGCTTCGATTCTAGCAGCGCGCGATGACCGAATCGTCCGAGCACGATCGCATCGAGCAGCGCGCCCGCCGCAATCGCCACCCAATACGCCACGATGTTCCGCACGGAAAAGTACCGCCCCAGCAACACGGCCCCAGCCAGGCTCGCACGAAAGGCATCCAGCCAAGCCGAGTGATAGAGCCGCGAAAACTCCACCAGCGTCGCAATCACACCCGCAACCAGGGCCGGCGCCGCCGCGCTGCTGCTCGTCCACACCAGTCGAAGCACCCAGTAGATCATCACCGCCCACAGCGCCGAGCCGCCATACTTCATCACAAACCACGGCAACCCGAGAGGCTCAAACCGCACCGCAAGTCCGGCAGCAATCGTCGCCAGCGCAACAATCAGATAAATCCGCCTTCGACGTGCCGTATTCACTATCACTCGGCCGTGCCGACGCCGGACGTTATCTCCCCGGCCTTCGCCGCTTCGCTCTCATCGGCAATCTTCTTCAGACTCACGTGCTCAATCTGCGAATAGACCAGCCCAGTCGGAATGATGCAGAGGAACGTCACCAGCAGCAGCAGCGCGCCGCACGCCGTAGCCGCTTCAATCGGCGCGCCATAGAACTCGTGCATCGCGGCGGCGGTGACGGCAATCTGCGTGAACCATCCAATGATGGGCAACTGCAACAGCGAGCCGCCGATGCTCGCAGCCATCAACAGCATCGTCCGCGAAAACGTCAGCGTCGCCAACTCAGGCGTATGCACAAAAGCATGCGCCGTCTGCACGTAGGCCCAGCCGATCAAAAACCACATCAGCAGCGAGATCGCCGCCGTCACGCCGAAGTCCTTCACCGACTTCAGAGCATTCAGCCCATCACGAAACCCGAGTATCTTCGACGAGATGCTCTCGCCCGCCGACTTTGAAAGCAGCCCCACCGTGCCGCGCGCAAACCCGGCCACCACACCGCCGGCCAGCCGCACCATGCCGGCGAAAACGGCAATCACCAGCGTCAGCGCCAGGCTCACCACGCCCGCGCGCACGAAGACATCATGGTGCGGCAGAGTCTTCGGCGTAAACGCCAGCGCGCTTGAAAACACCAGCGCCGCCGCGCCCAGGTCGAACATCCGCTCAATCGTGTAGACCGCCACCTGCGTACTCAGCGGCAGCTCCACACGCCGCGCCACCAGGTAAGGTCGCGTCAAATCCGCCAGCCTGCCGAACAGAGCCACAGCCGTAAAGCCGATGAACTGCGGCCCCAGCAGCGTCACTGCCGGGACCTTCTTCGTCGGCGAAAGAAACACGGCCCATCGCACCGAGCGCAGCCAGTACGTCGCATAGATCAGCGCAATTCCGGCCCAGATGTGCCGCCAGCTCACAAACCGCAACTGCTGCCAGAACATCGCCCAGTCAAAATGCGCCTTGTGCCGGAACGCCACAACCAGCACCGCCACGGCCACCAAAACAACGGCCCAGAAAATTGTCTTCCGCTTGTCCATATTTCTTGAGTTGCCCTGTCCCTGAAATCCGCAACATAAACAACATTGTCATCCTGAGCGGAGTTTGCCGGCTTCTTCGGCAAACGCAGTCGAAGGACCTGCGGCTAAACCTCTGACTTCTGTCATGAATCTCAGAGACTCCACCATGGCGCCCTGAGGCCACTCCTTCAATTGTCATCCCGGCCGAAGCGCAGCAGAGTGGAGGGACCTGAGGTTTTCTTCCGCCCGTTCCCATAATCCTACTGCCCGCGAGCCGTCATAGCCATCCGCTTGCGCCGGTTGAACTCCCGAATCACCCGCGCCACATAGGCTCTCGTCTCGCGGTACGGAGGCACACCGTGATACCTGTCCACCGCGCCCGGCCCTGCATTGTAGGCAGCCAGCGCCAGCGCAACGTTATCGTGATACCGCGTCAGCAACTCATCCAGATACGCCGTCCCGCCAGCAATGTTCTCATCGGGACGAAACGAATCCTTCACTCCCAGCGTGTTTGCAGTCGCAGGCATCAACTGCATCAGCCCGCGCGCGCCCGTGCGCGAAACGGCCCGCACCTGTCCGCCGCTCTCGGCCCGCACCACGCTGGCCAGCAGGTCTTCATCAATATCGTGCGCGGCCCCGGCGTGCGCCAGCATCTGGTGCATCTCCGCCTTCGTCAGCGCAGTAGAAGCAGTCTTCGTCTGGACAACAGGCGTGTTCACGGCTTCCGGCCGAGGCGGGTCCGGCACTGTCTCCACGCGAACCACATCGTCGGCCGCAACCTCAAAATAATTCGCGCCATCCAGCGCGCTGTTCAGATACAGCCGAATCTTGTCACCCACCACCTCGCGCCGCGCGCAATCCACGGCAAACCCATTCTTCAGCGTCACGTGCTCCATGCCGCAGGCCAGCGGACACACTATCATCGCCAGCACGCACAGCCACACCGCACTCACACGCATTGCCACTCTAAAAGCCTACCATCGCAACGCTCGAAACCCTCTCCCACCATCGCGTCATGCGCTCACCGGGCCATCGCAGCCAGAGCAGCTTCAATCGTCCCGGCAACCCCATCCTCATCATGGCGTTTCGCAACCGTCCAGCCGCGCTCGTGCGCCAGCGTAATCAGGTCCTCGGGAGCATTCCCCATCAACGCGGCCCGTCCCGCCACCTCCAGCATCGAGAGATCATTCCAGTTGTCTCCAATCGCCACAATCTCTTCGCGCGCAACTCCGCGAGCAGCGGCCAGCCGCAGCAGTGCCGCGCCCTTGCTGCACCCGGCAGGCAGAATATCCACGATGCTCAGATTGCGCTCCGCATACTCCGTCCTGTGCAGCGCCACCTCAAGTTTCACATCGCCATCAAGCTGCGCTGTATGCGTGATGCTCGGCGCGGAGATCGCAGGATGCTCCAGCAACCGCGCCTCAGCCCTGCGCATCCGCTCCACCGTGCCGCACAGCATAATTTGGATCGGCGCCTCGCCGTCGAGCGCCCGTTCCAGCGGATCGACGTGCAGAATATAAGGCTCATTCGCCGCCATCCATCGCCCAATGCTTGCGTTCAACTCCTCCAGCCGCTCCACCACCAGCGCGCCGCGCGAGTCTTCGCCATCGGGGCCAACCTTGTCGAAGGTCATCACCAGCGCATCGCGGAACTCATCTACATGCTCGCAGAGCCACCGTGCTGTTTCGACCGGCAGTAGCGTCCGCTCCAGCAGCCGCGAGCCGATCGTCCGCGTCACCGTGCCGTTCGAGCTGATCAGCGCATCGTCTTCACCCAGCCCAAGCCCCCGCAGCACCTTCATCGCGTAACAATGCCGCCGCCCCGTCGCCACCACCACCGAAACGCCCGCGCGCTCCGCCGCTTTGATCGCGGCAAGGTTCCGCTCGCTCACCCGCCCATCCACCGCAAGCGTTCCATCAATATCAACCGCAATCAGCCGCACCGCGCCAGACTCATCCATCCCTCTATTCTCTCCCAGCTTTCGCAGTTCCCGTTTTTGCATTTCCATTCCGCAGCGCAGGAATCTGCTGTTTCTTCAACTACCACCAATGACGGGGTGCCCCATCCATCGCGCTTTTTGCGATGGGTGGGAAAGTACAAAGCCAAACCTGCCAGTCTTTGCAGTTACTTGTTTTTGCATTTCCATTCCGCAGCGCAGCGAAGGAATCTGCTGTTTCCTCAACCACCACCAATGACGGGGTGCCCCATCCATCGCGCTTTTTGCGATGGGTGGGAAAGTACAAAGCCAAACCTGCCAGTCTTTGCAGTTACTTGTTTTTGCATTTCCATTCCGTAGCGCAGCGAAGGAATCTGCTGTTTACTTTCCGAAGCCCGTCCCTTCACACCCCCTTACACTAAGTACTCCATGCTCATCCGCAGCCAAATCCGCCCCATGCTCACACTTGCGCTGCCGCTCATCGCAGCCGAACTGGGCTGGATGTCGATGACCATTGTGGACACCATCATGGTCGGCCACATGCACAACGCCGCGCTCAACATCGCCGCCGCCTCACTCGGCCAGATACTCTACAACACCCTCGCCTTCGGCATCGCGGGCATTCTCCTCAGCCTCGATACGTATCTCTCGCAATCGCATGGCGCAGGCCACTACGACGAAGCCAACCGCTGGCTCTACCACGGACTCATCCTCGCCGCCGCGCTCGCCGCCATCCTCGCAATCCTCATTGCCGCCGCGCCGCTCGTGATGTTCCACCTGCCCATCGACCGCAGCATCCTCAGCGGTTCAGCAGTATTTCTGCACGCGCTCAACTGGGGCACGCCCACGCTCTTTCTCTACTTCACGCTGCGCCGCTATCTGCAGGCCTTCAACCACGCGCGCCCCATCGCCATCGCGCTTATCACAGCGAACCTGCTGAACTTCATCGGCGACTGGCTCCTCATCTTTGGCCACGATTCAGGCCCCATCCACATCCCCGCGCTCGGCATCTATGGAGCGGGCCTGGCCACCTCCATCGCACGCCTCTACCTCGCGCTCTTCCTCGTCATCACTATCTGGCGCGTCGAACGCAAGCATAACTACGGCCTCCGCTCTATGCTGCGGCACATCGAAAGCGCGCGCCTGCGCAGCCTCACAATACTTGGTGCTCCAGCAGGCGGACAGATATTCGTCGAGATTGCCATCTTCGGCACCGTCACCTTCCTCATCGGCACCATGGGTACACTCCCGCTCTCCGGACACGAGATCGCGCTCAACTGCGCCAGCTTCACATTCATGGTTCCGTTCGCCATCTCGGCAGCAGCCGCCGTGCGCGTAGGGCAGGGAATCGGCCGCAAGGCCCCGGCCGAAGCCGCCGCCGCGGGATGGGCAGCCATCCTGCTCGGCGCGGCCTGCATGTCCACCTTCGCACTGGTGCTGTTTTTCTTCGCGCACGACATCGCCCGCGCCTTCACGCCCAACCGCGCCGTCATCGCCGCAGCGGTGCCGTTGCTCTACGTCGCCGCATTCTTCCAGTTCTTCGACGGTGTGCAGATCACCGCCACCGGAGCCTTGCGCGGCGCGGGCAACACGCACGCCGGCCTCATCTCGCACTTCATCGGCTACTGGGTCATCGGCCTGCCCATCGGCTGCCTGCTCGCCTTCCGTCTCCACTACGGAGCAGTTGGCCTATGGTGCGGCCTCTCCGCAGGACTCATCATCGCCAGCACCACCCTCACCACCATCTGGCGACGCACGATGAAAAGACAGCTTCTAGCCTCTAGCTCTTAGCTAGAAGCTAAGAGCTAGAGGCTAGAAGCTGTCTTCAGGTCACCGGCATCTGCTCGCGTACCCTCGCCTCCGAGCGCGTCGTCAGCGTCACCGCCGCCGCCAGAATCAGCCCGCCGCCCACCCACGCATTTGCACCCAGATGTTCACCCAGCACCAGCACGCCCAACAGGCTCCCAATCAGCGGCTCCATATTCAGCAGCACGCCGGCTTCAGAAGCAGGCACCTGTGTCATCCCCCAGTTCCAAAGCAGCGTCGTCGTCGAAGTGCACAGCAGCCCGCTCGCCGCCAACGCCAGCCAGGCCTCCGTCGAAATCCCATGCAGCGGCGGCATCCCATACCGCACGGGCACCCACACCGCCAGCATCACCGTCCCCAGCAGAATCCCATACGCCGTCACCACCACAGCCGAGTGCCGCTCCATCAACTGCTTATTCAGCAGCACCCAGAACATCCCCACCACCAGCGACGCAACCACCAGCAGGTCGCCGGTCCGCGAAGCTCCGCCGCCGGAGTGATGGAGCGCAATCAACGCGGCTCCGCAGCTCGACACCGCCAGCGCCGCCCATCCCACCGAATCCAGCCGTTCATGCACCATCACCGACGCGCCCGCAGCCAGAATCACCGGCATCATCCCCACCATCAGCGAGGCGTGGCTCACCGTCGTCAGCGAAAGCCCATAGAACTGAAGCAGAAATTGCAGCGGAATCCCCAGAAACGCCGTCAGCGTCAGCACGCCCCACTCGCGCACGTTCAACCCTGGCCGATGCGTCACCATCAGCGGCAGAAGCGCAAGCACCGCAAACAGAAACCGGTACAGCACCATGTGCGGCACACCCATCTCGCGCAGCGCAATCTTGCCGAAGAAAAACCCGCATCCCCAAAGCGAGCTGGCGACAAAACAAGCCGCAAACCCCGCCGCCCGCCCCTTCACCAAAGCCGCCATACCTCCACTCTCGCACAACACAGGGTGTAGGGTGTAGGGAATAGGGCGTAGGAGCAACAGGGGAACGAGGGGCGGAAGTAGAAGAAAACTCTCTCGCTTAACAGAGACACGAAAGAGCGGAAGCCGAAGCCTCCGCTCTCATGGCTACACCCTATTCCCTACACCCTACACCCTACACCCTACACCCTACACCCTACACCCTACACCCTACACCCTACACCCTACACCCTGCTTCTACCACACTCGGCAGCTATTCACCGGCACCATCGGCGCGCCCTTCTTGCATCCGAATGCCGCCGCGAACCCCGGCTGATTCACAATCGCGCCATTGGCCCGGAAGTGGTCCGGCGAGTGCGGATCCGTCAGCACCTGCGTCCGCACCATCTCCGGCCGCGAGTTCTCGCACCAATTCTGCGCGTATGCAATGTAGAAGCGCTGCTCCGGCGTGTAGCCATCCTTCTTCGCCGTCAGGTCCACACCCTCTTTCTTTGCGCGATCCATATACGCCATAAAGGCCAGCACCAGCCCACCGTTGTCGGCGGTGTTTTCGCCCAGCGTCAGCTTGCCGTTGATCTTCACGTCGTCCACTGCGGTAAACCCGCCGTACTCATTCACCAGGCAATCCGTGCGCGTCTCGAAGTTCTTCTTGTCGGCGTCGGTCCACCAGTTGTCCAGGTTGCCCTTGCCGTCGAACTTCATTCCCTGATCGTCGAAGCCATGTGTCAACTCATGCCCAATCACCGCGCCAATGTGGCCATAGTTCACCGCATCGTCCTGTGTCTTGTCGTAGAACGCGGGCTGCAAAATCCCGGCAGGGAAGTTGATGTCGTTCATGCTCGGGTCGTAGTACGCATTCACCGTCGGCGGAGTCATGCCCCACTCCGTGCGGTCCACCGGCTTGCCGATTTTATTCAGCTCGCGGTCATTCTCAAACGCATTCGCGCGCTGCGAGTTCCCCAGCGCATCGTCCGCCTTGACTTCGAGCTTCGAGTAATCCCGCCACTTGTCCGGATAGCCGATCTTGTTCGCCACCAGATGCAGCTTCTCCTTGGCCCGCACCTTGGTCGGCTCCGACATCCACTCCAGCGAATCGATGTCGCGGTCCATCGCCCCTTCGATGTCATGCACCATCTGGAGCATCTTCGCCTTGCTGTCGCCAGCAAAGTACTGCTCGACATACACCTTGCCCAGAGCCTCGCCCAGCGCATTGTTCACCGAGTTCGAGCACCGCTTCCAGCGCGGAGACTGCTCCGGCTGCCCATACAGCTTCCGTCCGTAGAAGTCGAAGTTCTCAGCATCGAAACGCTTCGGCAGCCGCCCCGCAAACGCCGTCAGCACGTGATACCGCATATACGCCTTCAGCGTTCCCAGGTCGGTCGTCTTCAACTGTGCAAGCACGGCGGGAATAAAATCCGGCGTCGCATTATTCAACTCGCTCACACGCGGAGAGTGAATCGCGCTCTGAAACTCGCCAAAGTCCACTCCCGGCAGACTGCCTTCAAACGTGGCAATCGGCTGCAGGTGATACGTCTTCTCCGGATCGCGCATATCCGTCACGCTCATCGAAGCCTTCGCCAGCGCCGTCTCCATCGCCATCATGGCGTCAGCGTCTTTCTTCGCGTCGTCGGGCGAGGTGCCCGCCAGCTCCAGCATCTTCGTCACATGCGCCACATACTCGGTGCGCAACTGCACGTCCTTCGCCCCGGTGCGCAGGTAGTAGTCCTTCTCGGGCAAGCCAAGCCCGGCCTGCTGCACAAAAGCGATCTGTTTCGTCGCGTCCTTCAGGTCCTGCTGCTCGCCGTAGCCGAAGAAGACATCCACGCCCATGCGCTGCAGCTTGCCGATCAGCGCGGGCAACTGCGCACGGTCGTCCACCGCGTCAATCTCCTTCAGCAGCGGCTCCACCGGCGAAAGGCCCTTTGCCTCAATCGCATCCGTATCCATGCAGGCTTTGTAGTAGTCGCCAATCTTCTGCTCTTCGGCAGACCGGCTCGCGCCGCCCACCTCCGCCTTCTTCAAAATCCCATTCAGCTCCTGCGTATTTACGTTAAAGAGCGCATAGAACTGGTCCACCGCCGGCTGGTCCGCCGGAATCGGATGATTGGCCGCAAACTTTCCGCAGGCAAACTTGTAGAAGTCGTCGCAGGGGTCCGCCGTCTTGTCGATCGAGGTCAGGTCGAACCCCGGAATCGGCAGATACACCTTCGCGGGTGCGCTGTTGTTGGGAGCAGCCTGTGTCTTCTGCGCCACAGCCGCGCTCCAGGTTCCTGCTGCTGCCAGCGCAACCGCGCCTACGGCCATCCTTGTAAGTTTTGTCATACACCTCTCCTGTCTTTTCCTGCTCATTCCTGCTCACTCGCCTCGGTATCAACGGCACAGACGCAAGTTAACACGAATTGCCTGCCCTTGTCTGCGTTCACTGTCTGCACACGTTGGCGCGCCTGCCGCGTCTGTGAAACAGTGATGGCAGCGCCTCGCTGCCGACGCAAGGGTGTCCTCGCGTCTAACCACCATACGCACTCTCAGCCATGCGGGTTCCCATCCATTTCGCGCTGATTCGCCGCCTCATCGGCCTGCCGCTGATGCTCTCGGCTGCACTGGCTTTTGCGGCGCGCGGCCCACAGCCGGACCTCCGCATCCCGCTCGACTCCCTCGGCTTCCAGACACTCACACAGGACTTTCTGCTTCAGGGCAGCTCCATGCTCACGCTGGGCTTCGTCGATAAAAATCACCTGCTCGTCAGCTTCGAGATCCACACCCTGCTCAAGCGCATCCCCAACGACCCGCCCACCGACCAGGACCGCGTCATCCGCGCCGTCCTCGTCGAGCTGCCCTCCGGCCGCGCCCTCGCCCACGCCGACTGGCGTCTTCACGACCGCGGCCAGTACCTCTGGAACCTCGGCCAGGGCCAGTTCCTGCTCCGCATCCGCGACACTCTCACCACCTTTGCCCCGCTTGCCAACCTCAACTCCGGCGACGCCTTCCAGCAGCGGCCCTTCCTCGAAGCCGTCGGCCGCCGCATCGGCGCAGTCCAACTCACCCCCGAAGCCGACGTCCTCACCGTCGAGACCAAAGCCCTCGCTCCCGCTGAAAAGCCAGTCTCCGACGCGGTCTCCGCAGGGTCTGCCGCCCCAGATTCCAGCCCCGAGCCCGACGCCGCCCCCGTTCAGGTCAACTTCTACCGCATCGACAACACCGGCAGCAGCATCCGCGCGCTCTATGCCGGAGCAGGCCGCGCCCGCTCCTTCGGCTCCTTCGCCATCACCAACGCCGGTTATCTCCAGGTCCTCGACCAGGGCCACCAGCACTGGGCCTTCAACTTCGACACCTTCGGCGGCCAGGTCTGGGAGCTTTCGCCCTTCGACTCCACCTGCCGCCCCTCGCCCATCTTCGTCAGCCACACCGAGTTCATCGCCTTCGGCTGCCACGGCGCCGACAGCGCACAGATCTTCGGCGGCTTCAACATGCGCGGCGAGCAGACCTGGCAACAGGGCCTCTACGGCAGCTTCATCGCCCCCTACCTTGCCTTCTCTCCAGCCAGCGGACGCTTCGCCCTCAGCCGCATCCTCACCACCACCCCCCTCGCCGACACCACGCCGCTGATTCCCGAGACCCTCAGCAGCCAGACCGTCGTCGTCTACCAGGCCGGCAGCGGCCGCCAGATACTCAAAGTCGAATGTTCGCCCATCGAGCCCGCAGGCCAGAACCTCGCCCTCTCGCCCGACGGCCTCAGCCTCGGCATTATCCACGACGGTGCTATCGAGATCTACAACCTCCCCGCGCTCACCGCCAAAGAGCAGGCCGACCTCAAACGCGACCAGTCCTCCAGCCCCAAACCAGCCGAACTTCCCGTCCGCTTCGCAGCATCCGGTGCGGCCCAGCCCACCTCCGGCGAAGTCAAAGACGAACCCGCCGCCCAGCCTGCCACAGCAGCCGCCACGCCAGCGCCCTCAACCGCCCAGCCTGCCACAACTCCGGTCCCGGCAACGCAGACGCAACCACCCGCCGCGCAACCCGCAACCGCCGCTGAAAACGCATCGGGAGACCAGCAACCCGAGCACCGCAAACCGCCAACCCTCTACACCCTCCCCACCGACCCGCCCCACAACCAGCCCCAGGAAAAATAGCAACCGGCCACAAACGCCCGGGTGCCCCATCCATCGCGCTTTTTGCGATGGGTGGGAAAGCACAAAACCCAATCTGCCCGCCTTTTTGCATTTCCATTCCGTACCCTGAGCGAAGCCGAAGGGGAAGGAATCTGCTTCTCTTCGTCGTCAAGTCCCCGTCGCTCACCAATCCAGGTAACTCATTGCAAACAAATAATTTAAAGCACCGCCCATTTGGCGGTCGAGTTTCCCCCCATCCGCTACAATAGAAATAGAAGCAAATTCACAAATGAATTCGCTCGTCATTCTGCCCCTGAGCTTGTCAAAGGGGGAGGCCCCGCATTGTGTCCGGAGCAGCACCGTTCCCCGCGCACCCAGGTTCTGCATAACACCATTATAATGAATACTTTACAGTTAAAGCATTCATAATCAATACTTTACGCCGCGCAAGCGATGGTAGTCCGAACCTAACCCCTTTGTTAAAAGGATTTTGCGCAAAAAGTAACCGGGGGGAGTACCCCCTCCCGCAAAAGCAAAAAAAGGTGCAGGAGCGTAGCCCGAGGCCACGCTCCTGCGCCTTTCAGAATCAGAAAAAGTTCTTAAGCCGACTTCTTCGTCGAAACAGCCTTGACCCGGGCATTCAGCCTGCTCTTGTAGCGGCTGGCCGTGTTCTTGTGCAGAACGCCCTTCTGCACGCTCTTGTCGAGCGCCGAGACGGTCTCGCTGTATGCCTTGCCCAGCGTGGCCTTGTCGCCGGCGGCGATGGCCTCGCGCAGCGAGCGCAGCGTGCCGCGCAGCTTGCTGCGGTTAGCGCGGTTCACCGCGGTCTTGGTCTCGGTCTGACGTGCGCGCTTCAACGACGAAACATGATTTGCCATAAACTCTCTTCTCTCAACCCTAAAGATTGGAATCGGGGATGGGGTGCAGGCCCAGGCCGGTCAGAACACAACCTGCCGCACTCCCTGCAACTTCTAAGTCTACGGAACTCCGCGCCGCCGGTCAACCGCAGAAACCCTGTCCCTGCACCATCGTCCGTGAACCATGATTTGCCACTTGACGGCCCAGCGGGGCCGGTCTAGTCTGTGCCCATCTTCGGTACTCGATTGGTGCCTTTCGCCATCCCGGTCGCAGTCACCACCTTCATACCACCCCCTGCGTGTCATCTTCCATTGCAACCGCGCACCCTTCTCCCGTGTCTAATTGGCAGGGCGGAAGATAACCCAGCTTCCCCTGACGGAGGTCAGCGACTACTTGATTAAAAAATCCATGGAAATCACGCCTGGCATTGAGCCCCTCTATGGGACCCACGATGAAAACCTCCGGCTCCTGGAGGACAAACTCAACGTCACGATCGATCTCCGCTCCGACGCCATCCACGTCACCGGCGAGCCCGACAGCATCGCCCGCGTGGAACAAATCTTCAATGACTTCGACTACCTCCGCAGAATCGGCGTCAATCTGCACAACGGCGAACTCAACGGCATGTTGCGGCTCGTCGTCTCGGATCTCTCCGTCTCCCTCCGCTCGCTCGTCGAAACCGGCAAACAACGCTCCACCGGCATCAAGCGCATGGTGCAGCCGCGCTCGCCCAACCAGCGCAAGTATGTCGAGGCCATCGAGCAGTGCGACATGACCTTCGGCCTCGGCCCCGCCGGAACCGGCAAGACGTACCTTGCCGTAGCGATGGCCGTCGCCGCGCTGATGGCCAAAAAAGTCAGCCGCATCGTCCTTGTCCGCCCCGCCGTCGAGGCAGGCGAGCGCCTCGGCTTCCTCCCGGGGAGCTTGCAGGAGAAGGTCGATCCCTACCTGCGCCCGCTCTACGACGCGCTCTATGACCTGCTCGATCCGCCGCGCGTCGACAAGATGCTCGAGACTAACGTCATCGAGGTCGCACCGCTTGCCTTCATGCGCGGACGCACCTTGAACGATGCCTTCATCATCATGGACGAGGCCCAGAACACCACCACCGAGCAGATGAAGATGTTCCTCACCCGCATGGGCAACAACTCGAAGGCCGTCATCACCGGCGACCTCACCCAGACCGACCTGCCCAATCCGAAGCGGTCCGGGCTGCTCGAAGCGATTCATGTGCTCGATGGCGTCGAAGGCATCCGCTTCTGCCACTTCGAGGACGTGGACGTGGTGCGCCACCAGCTCGTGCAGCGCATCGTCCGCGCCTACGACAGCTACGGCCGCGCCCAGCAGCAGCTCCCGCTCGCGCTCAGCGAACCCGCCACGCTCGAACCAACCATCGTCCAGGCTCCTGCTCCGCAGACGCTGCCGAAACCGCAGTAGCTCTGGTTCTATGCGATACCATCATCAGAGCGCATGAGCTTGCACTGAGAGATCAAAGCGCCAAAGGCGCGACATAGACCAGCCTGGGGCGTAGCCCCAGGTCTCGGTGCAGCATGCATACGAGGGCTGAAGGCCCGACATAGATAGAGGCGCTGACCACGTAGCAGTTGCGATAATTGATGTTGAGCGACCCATCCCGATGACTGACGTGCCTCGAAGTCACACTCTTCCGAAGCTGCTCTGCCTCGCCCTGCTGCTCAGCCCCATCGCCGCAGCCCGCGCCCAGCAGCCCGCGCCCTCCAAATGGCAGCTCACCTGGAGCGACGAGTTCTCGGGCCCCAACGGCTCCTCGCCCGATCCGGCGAAGTGGTCCTTCGAGACCGGCGGCAGCGGCCACGGCAACGACGAGCAGGAGACCTACACCGACCGCCCCGCCAACGTCGAGCAGCAGCATGGCAACCTCGTCATCACCGCCCGCAGCGAAAACTTCACCGGCAAAGACGGCATCCCGCGCCACTACACCTCGGGCCGCATCCGCACCTTCGGCCGCTTCAGCCAGGCCTACGGACGCTTCGAGGCCCGCATCAAGCTGCCCACCGGCAAAGGCATCTGGCCCGCCTTCTGGCTGCTCGGCGACGACATCGAGACGAACCACTGGCCCAACTGCGGCGAGATCGACATCCTCGAAACCATCGGCGCGACGGACACCATGTACTCGACCCTGCACGGCCCCGGCTACAGCGGCGCGCACGGCATCTCCGCTAAATTCGCGCTTCCGCCCGGCGAAGCAGTCAACTCCGCCTTCCACACCTACGCCGTCGAGTGGACGCCGAACGACATCAAGTTCTACTTCGACAAGCACCTCGTCGCCCACCGCACTCCTGCCGATCTGCCGCCGGGCACGAAGTGGGTCTACGACCATCCCTTCTTCATCATCCTGAACCTGGCAGTAGGAGGCCGCTGGCCCGGCAACCCCGACGCCACCACCGTCTTCCCGCAGACGATGCTCGTAGACTACGTCCGCGTCTACTCGCTGAAATCTCCGCCGGCGAAGCAGGCCGAGCCATGATCACGCTCGACCCTGCCGCGGAATCTCAGGCGCTCTCGAAGCCAGCCCTGTCGCGCTTCGCCACGAATGCCCGCCGCGCCATCGGCCTACCCGGCGAAGTGGACATCCTCCTCTCGACCGACGCCGAACTCAAGCGTCTGAACCGCACCTTCCGTGGCAAGAACAAGCCCACCGACGTCCTCAGCTTCCCCACGCCCCCCGAGATAGCCGATGCACACGCCGGAGACCTCGCCATCTCCGTCGAAACCGCCGCGCGTCAAGCCGAGTCGTTCGGACACACGCTCGCCGAGGAGATTCGCATCCTCATCCTCCACGGCCTGCTGCATCTCAATGGCATGGACCACGAGACCGATCAGGGCCAGATGGCGGCACGCGAGGCCGAACTTCGCACCCGGCTTCGCCTCCCCGCGACACTCATCGAACGCGCGCAAAAACGAGCGCCCAAGCCAAGGCGGCGCGCATGAGCACGAATATCATCGGCACGATTGTCTTTATCCTGCTGCTCTTCATCCTCGCACTGGCCGCCTACGCCGACCGCATCTACACCGAGATGGGCAAGTTCCTCGCCCGCGAGTACCAGGACAACATCGACGCCTGGGAGCGGCTCGTCGAACCGCGTCTCCACCTTGGCCGCGAATCGATCGCGCTCTCGGCCTCCGTGCTGCGCCAGCTCACGCTCGCGGCCATTGCGCTCTTCGCCGGCCTGCGCCTCTACACCCACACCACCTCGCTGCTGCCCACGCTGGCACGCTCCCCGAGCGTGGCGGAGATCGTCCGCGCGGCCTTCGGGATCATACTGCTCATCCTCATCTGCGACTGGTTCATCCCACGGCTTCTCTTCACCCGCACACGCGGGCTGTGGGTCGTGCGCATTCGCGTCATCCTGCAGGCGCTCTTCTATCTCATTCTCCCGATCACGCTTCTGCTGGGCCTGTTGCTCTCCATCGCCGCACTGGCCGAACCCGAAGACACGTCCGAAGAAGACAGCCCATCCGAGGCGATGGACGCGCTACTCGAAGCCGGCGAAGAGGAGGGCATCCTCGAAGAGTCCGACCGCGAGCTGGTGCGTTCCGCCGTCGAGTTCGGCGACAAGATTGTGCTTGAAGTCATGACGCCGCGCCCGGAGATCTTCGCCGTGCCCGGCACGCTGACGCTGCGCGAGTTCACCGCGAAGATCAACGAGAGCGCCTTCTCGCGTGTGCCGGTCTACGAAGGCTCGCTCGACCACATCACCGGCCTCGCCTTCGCGCACGACCTGCTCCAGGTGCTCGACATCGAGGCCAGCGCCCGCACCGTCGCCGAGATTCAGCGCCCGGTCGCCTTCGTGCCCGAGACCAAAAAAGTTGCCGCGCTGCTCCGCGACATGCAGCGCGAGAAGCAGCACATGCAGATCGTCATCGACGAGTACGGCAACGTCGCCGGCCTCGTCACCATCGAAGACCTCATCGAGGCCATCGTCGGCAACATTGCAGACGAGCACGATGAGCCCGAGGCCGAAGACACGCCCCGGCGCCAGCCCGACGGCTCGTTCATCGTCCCCGGCACGTTTGAACTCTCGCGCCTCCGCGACCTCTTCAGCGAGCAGCTCAGTCCCGACGAAGAAAGCGTCGCGCACGACCCCGCCGACTCGCCCGAGGAGTACGGCGCACCGCATGATCAGCACGATGAACCAACGGCCCTTCGCCTGCCTGCGCACTACGAATCGACCACGCTCGGCGGCCTCGTCTCCGAACTCGCAGGGCACATCCCGCTGCCCGGCGAGGTCGTCGAGCAGGACGGCCTGCGCCTCGAAGTGCTGGCCTCGACCGACCGCCGCATCGACCGCGTCCACGTCAGCCTGATCCCTTCGTCGGCCAGCGCATAGGGGGTTGCTCGCCCGCACGGATGACCAACGTGCCCCTCATTCCGTATGATTGTTCACACTTGCAACTGAACCGAAGGCGTAGGGAATTTGGCGGGACGCGCTCGAAAACTCGCAACGCAATGCATCCGGGCCCTGTTGCTGACGGCGCTCTTGAGCCTGCCACTGGCCGCGCAACCCGCGCTCCAGCGGTTCCACCAGACCCATCCTGCGATGGGCACCATCTTCACCATCGATCTCTATGCACCCAGCGAAGCCCAGGCTGAGACAGCCATGAACTCCGCGTTCAACGAGATCGACCGCCTCGAAGCCCTGCTCAGCAACTATCGCCCGTCGAGCGAACTCTCCCGCATCAGCCGCGAGGCCGGCTCCGGCCCGGTCGTCACCGACCCCGAAACCTTCCGCTTTCTCGAACGCTCGGTCTATTGGAGCCGCGTCTCCGGCGGCGCATTCGACATCACCGTTGGCCCCCTGCTGCGGGCGTGGGGTTTCTTCTTCCATCAGGGACATGTGCCGCCGCAGGCCCAACTTGACGCGCTCAAAGACAAGATCGGCTGGCGGCACATCGCGCTTGACCCGGCGACGCGCAGCGTCTCGTTCACGCAGCATCAGCCCATGGAACTGGACCCCGGCAGCATCGGCAAAGGCTTCGCCGTCGAAAGCGTCGAGAAGCTCCTCCGCGCACAAGGCGTTACCTCGGCGCTGATCGACGCAGGCGGCAGCACGCTCTACGCCATCGGCGCGATTCCCGGCACGGCAGGCTGGCCGGTTGATGTTCCCGACCCGCAGCACCCGGGCAAGATCGCCGGCACCGTCGAGCTGAAAGACACGTCGCTCTCCACTGGAGCCTGCACGCAGAAGTTCTTCATCCAGAACGGCCACCGCTACTGCCACATCTTCGATCCGCGCACCGAGCGGCCGGTCGAAGGCGTGCTCCAGACCACCGTCATCGACCCGAGCGCGACGGACAGCGACGCGCTCTCGACCGTCGTCTTCGTACTCAATCCCGCAGCATCCCGGCGCCTGCTCAGCACCATGCCAACAGTCCAGGCACTCATCTTCACCCAGACCTCCTGCACGGCCATCCACTGGACTGGCGAACCGTGCAGCCAATCTCAAGCAACACAAAAAGGACCCCAGCCCCATGATTGATCGCCGTGAATTCGTCCGTGGCATCTCTGCCGCCGTTGCCGCCACCACCCTTGCCTCGGACTCTGCCCTTGGCCAGGTCTTCGCGCAAACCACGTCGAAGACCGAAGCCGAAGCCGAGCGCCAGATCGCCCGCACCACCGACCACTCTCCATTCCGCATCGGCATTATCGGGCCGGGCAGCCGAGGCAAGGAGCTTGTGCGCAACTTTCTCCGCGTCCCCGGCGTGAAGATCGTCGCGGCGGCGGACGTCTACCAGCCGCGCTTCGCCGAACTGAACGCGGTCTGCGGATACGAGGTCCCGTCCTACTCCGACTTCCGCAAGCTGCTCGACCGCAAGGACCTCGACGCGGTCATCGTCTCTACGCCGCTCGGCCTGCACGCCAGCCACGTCATCCCCGCGCTCGAATCCGGGCACCACGTCTACGGCGAAAAGGCGATGGCCTACCACCTCGAAGACGCTCGCAGGACCGTCGAAGCTGTCAAGGCGAACAAACGCATCTACCAGATTGGCCACCAGTACCGCTACTCGCCGTGGATTCGCGCTGCCGTCGCCCGCGTCAAGCAGGGCGAGATCGGCCAGGTCACGCACATCATGGCCTACTGGAACCGCAACAACAACTGGCGCCGCCCCGTGCCCGACCCTTCGCTCGAACGGCTCATCAACTGGCGCCTCTACAACGAGTGGTCGCTTGGCCTCTTCGCCGAACTCGGCTCGCACCACATGGACCTCGCCAACTGGATTCTCGACGCCACCCCAATCTCGGCGCTCGGCTCCGGCTCCATCTGCTACTGGCGCGACGGCCGCGAGACCGACGACAACGTCCAGGCCATCCTCTCCTACCCCGGCGGACGCCGCTGCATCTTCACCTCGATGACCAACAACGCCAAGATGGGCGACCAGCTCTGGGTCTACGGCGACAAAGGTTCGCTGAACCTCACGCTTATGGACGCGACCTTCTACTACGAGCCAAAGCACAAGCCCCACGTTGTGCCGGCCAAAGGCGCAGGCAAAGCCGTTGTCACCAGCGCGTCCTACCAGCCAGCGGGCGAGATGCCGTATCGCGGCCCCGGCAAGCCGGTCGAAGTCACGACCGCCGAGGACCCCACCACCGCCGCCACGCGCGCCTTCGTCTACTGCGTCCGCACCGGCACCGACCCCATCTCGAACGTCCACGTAGGCTACGGCTCCGACCTCTGCGTCATTCCATCCAACGAATCCCGCCACAAAGGCCAGGAGGTTCAGGTCCCGGCTGCCATATGAAATCATCCCAGCAAGTTTTGTAGCAAGCTGCAAATTTGGCTTGCTGCATGGCGGAATGACCGATACTATCGCTGCCATGTTAAAACGGTTATTTTTCCTGCTTGTAGTGTTTGCCTTGTCGGGTCCATTTGTGGTTCGCGCGCAGAGCGCGGCACAGAAGCTTCCCGATGCCCCTACGGCTTCCGATTGGCAACACGTACAGGCGCTTTCTGTAGGCACTGAAGTCTATGTACAGGCCAATGCTGTTCGTTTGCGATGTGACCTCGTAAACGTGAGCGCAGACAGCGTCACCTGCAACGGCTTACTGCTACAACGCAGCAAGGTTGAAGCAGTTAAGCGGCCACGGCGCCTTCTCTCCACGCTAGCGGGAGCCGCAATTGGAGTTGCCACCGGCGTCGCGATAGGCGCGGCTGTCTATAGAAGAGGAGATCAAGGAACTCGTGGACAAACTGCTGCCGGAGGGGGCATCCTGTTCGGCTCCATTGGAGCCGTTGTCGGATACTTTACCGATTTCACCCGCGCGACAGTCTATCGAAGCTCTCGATAGAACGCTGAGGAAGATCTCGATCAGTCGATCGAGATCTTCCTGAGCAGGTTGAAGTCCGAGAGCATCTTGCCCGTGCCCAGCACTACCGAGGCCAGCGGGTCGTCGGCAATCGAGACCGGCAGCCCGGTCTCTTCGCGGATGCGCTTGTCGAGGTTCTTGATGAGCGCGCCGCCGCCTGTGAGCACGATGCCGCGGTCTGAGATGTCGGCTGAAAGCTCCGGAGGCGTCCGCTCGAGCGCGACGCGGATGGCATTGATGATCGTCGAAATGCACTCCGAGAGCGCCTCGCGGATCTCGGAGTCCTCAATCGTGATGGTCTTCGGCACGCCCTCGATGAGGTTGCGCCCCTTGACCTCCATCTCGATCGGCTTGTCCAGCGGATAAGCCGAGCCAAGCGAAATCTTAATCTGCTCGGCGGTGCGTTCGCCGATCAGCAGGTTGTACTTTCGCTTCAGGTACGTCATCACGGCCTCGTCCATCTGGTTGCCGGCCATGCGGACCGAGCGCGAGTAGACGATGCCTGCCAGCGAGATCACCGCAATATCAGTCGTCCCGCCTCCAATATCCACCACCATGTTGCCGCCCGGCTCCGTAATCGGCAGGCCCGCGCCGATGGCCGCGACCATGGCCTGCTCGACCAGGTGGACCTCGGAAGCCTTGGCCCGGTAAGCCGAGTCCATGACCGCGCGCTTCTCCACCTGCGTAATCTCCGAAGGCACGCCGATGACGATGCGCGGATGCACCATCATCTTGCGGTTGTGCGCCTTCTGGATGAAGTAGTTCAGCATCTTCTCCGTGTGGCGGAAGTCGGCGATGACTCCGTCCTTCATCGGTTTGATGGCGACGATGTTGCCCGGCGTGCGGCCGAGCATGTCCTTGGCCTCTTTGCCCACCGCCTCGACCTCATTGGTGATCTTGTTCACCGCGATGATCGAAGGCTCGTTGACGATGATGCCCTTGCCGTGCGCGTAGACAAGCGTGTTTGCCGTGCCCAGGTCAATGGCCAGGTCGCTTGAAAACAGGCTGAAGAGAGACCGCATATTGTGTATGCGGGAGTACCGCATCTGAAAACCGTTTGAAGACATAGATTGAATACGAAAATTCCCGAGAATTTGTAGAGGTCGCTTCCTGAAAACGAGGCTCCCACTAGTGTAATCCCTTTGCAAGAAGGGATTCTCCACCGTCATCTAACCAGTAAGCATTCCTGTCCTACTTTGGTGTTAGCGCGAGACTTGCCCAGGGTGCAACAGCATCCGGCAGCACATCAGCGCGGCGGGATAGATGAGTACGCTCACATGCCGCGTATACGCGAAGCCAACAATATAGGGCAGGAGGCAGGCTGCCACCAGCGCGAGCAAGACCCACCCAACCTGGCGCAGTGAAGGGTCTTCGAGCGGAGCGGGACGGGCGGCCGCATAGAGCGCGCCGAGGACCGCGGTCCATAGCATGAGTCTGAAGAACACAAGACCCGCGACCTCCCAGGCCAGCCACGCGCCGTGCTCCTCGGTAGAACCAATCTTCCGAATGGAGAAGAGTGCGACCTCCAGCTTGCGAAGGTCGCCGTGAAGGGTTTCACTCGGGTGGAGGCGCATGGATAGAAGTGCCGCGTGGAGGTGATAGCCGTTGAAGCTCCACTCGTTGGTGAAGTGGAGGCCCCGGTTCAAGTCCCTGTCGAAGCGGTCGAGCGTCTCGCCCGGCGGGGGCGGATAGTGCTCAAGAAAATCCGCGTTGTTGCCTTTATGCAGATTGAGTCCGTCCAGGCTGGTGCCGAGCGTGTAGCGCCCGCTTGAGTGATGCTGGTAGGCGGCCCATCCAACGGGCGCAGCAAGTATGAGCGCGGTTGCCAGCAGGTGCAGCCGCCAGCGGCGCTGCATCCGCAGGTAGCCAATCAGAAGGACCATCACCGCCGGGGCCATCGAACTCTTTGACAGGAAGAGGCAATCCAGCGTTACGGCAAAGAGAAGCGTCAGCGGCAAGTCCAGTTTTTCGGCAAAGAAGAGGATCGCAACTGCAAGAGCAAGCAGGCTGTAGGTGTAGCCCTCCTCCACCTGCATGTTGACTACGCATGCAAGAAACGCCGGGACTGCGAATGGAGCGAGCAGGAGGAAGGCCATGCCGAGCCTTCTGAGAGCATGACTGGGCATACGGAGCCAAGCCAGATACATCGCCAACTCGATTGGCAGCAGGAACAGCAATGCCTTGAAGATGGCCACGGGAAGATAGTGGTCTCCCATCAGGCGAATGCCCAGGGCAACCACCAGTGAAGCCAGCGGCATACGCGCCGCGTGAAAGCAGATAGGGTTTCCGGGAGTCCCCATCGCTTCCGTACATGCCGTCAGGCCGCCGCCATGGAGCAGGCTTTCGGTCGTTGGCCCAACCAGATTCGCAAGAGAAAATAAAGACTTGTGCTCGTTGCCACGGTTAAAAGAGAGGACGACGGCAAGCGAAACGGAGATTGAGATGATGAACAGGGCGGACAGCACGAAGCGGCTTCGCGGCGTTCGGGGCTGCATAGCGTCGGACGTGGAAACCATGCGCTCAATCTAAATCACACAGTGCAATGCCTGCGGGCAAATGCCGGGGTGTCGCCTAAGTAGATACAATCAAAGCTGATTGAACGGGAGACGAAGATGATCATTGGAGTGCCAAAGGAAGTCAAAGACCACGAGAGCCGGGTAGGCATCACACCTGCCGGCGTCAAGGCATTGGTAGAGGCCGGACACAAGATGCTCGTCGAGCACGACGCGGGCGCGCTCTCGGCCATGCCCGACGATGAGTACCAGTCCGCAGGCGCGGAGATTGTCGGCTCCGCGCACGATGTCTGGCGGCTGGCTGAGATGGTCGTCAAGGTGAAGGAGCCGGTCGAGTCGGAGTATCGTCATTTCCGCGAAGGGTTGGTGCTGTTCACGTATCTGCACCTCGCGCCTGTTCGTGATCTCACTGACGCGCTGCTGAACAAGAAGGTCACGGGCATTGCCTACGAGACGGTCCGCGACCGCGCAGGCTCGTTGCCTTTGCTGACACCGATGAGTGAAGTGGCTGGACGCATGAGCGTGCAGGTGGGCGCGGCCTATCTGGAAAAGGAACACGGCGGGCGGGGCGTGCTGCTGGGAGGTGTTCCGGGCGTGCCTCCGGGCAATGTGTGCATCATCGGCGGGGGCATTGTGGGCACCAACGCGGCGAAGATGGCGCTGGGTCTGGGTGCGAAGGTGACGCTGATTGACCTGAACCTGAACCGGCTGCGCGAGATCGATGACATCTTCAACGGGCGTGTGTTTACGGTCGCCTCGAACAGCTATAACGTCGAGCGGGCGGTCCGCGAGGCCGATCTGGTCATCGGCGGCGTGCTGATTCCGGGAGCGGCCGCGCCAAAGATCGTCACCAAAGCGATGGTGTCGAAGATGAAGAAGGGTGCCGTGGTCGTGGACGTGGCCATCGACCAGGGCGGCTGCATCGAAACCGCGCATCCCACCACGCATAGCAATCCTTCGTTCGAGGTCGATGGCGTGGTCCACTACTGTGTGACCAACATGCCCGCCGCGGTGCCGAACACGTCAACGCTGGCCCTGACGAATGCGACGTTCCCCTACGTGCTGAAGCTGGCGCGCATGGGCGCGAAGGCCGCTATCCACGACGACAAAGGCATTGCCGAGGGTGTCAACACCTTCGATGGCACGCTCACCTACGCCGCCGTGGCCGCCGCGCAGAAGCGTGAGTGGAAGCCGGTCACGACGCTCGTCCAGTAAGCGGTGGTTGGCTAAAATAGTGTCGTCACCGAGGCGTGCATGGCGAACGAGATGAACCGCCGGAAGTTGTGGAGCATCGCCCTGGGCACGTGCCTGCTGGTGCTGCTGGCAACACTGGTCGCGCTCCAGGCCTTCAACGTCAAGTTTTTGAATCCAGCCACAACCGGACAGATCTTTGTCTTTACGGGTCTCTCGGTTGTGGCGTTTCTTCTCTTCGTCACGGTCCTGATTCTGCTTGCGCGCAATGTGCTCAAGCTCTATGCCGAGCAGCGCAGCCGCGTCATGGGGACGCGCCTGCGCACGCGGATGTTGCTGGGCGCGGTCCTGGTGAGCCTGCTGCCGATCGCCTTCATGGCGTTCTTCAGCTACGGCCTGATGAACCGCGCGGTGGACCGCTGGTTTTCGCAGCCGGTCACGCAGATGCGCGACGCCAGCAACCAGATGGCACTTGACCTGGCGCAGTACACCACAGCAAACGCGAGGGCCGAAGCCGACTCCATCGCTATAGGCCTGCCTGTCTTCACCGCCACGAACGGCGCAACAGACACGGCCGAGCACCGGCAGGAGATCTACGACGTACTGCGTAGGCACGACATCACGCTGCAAAACGGCTTTGCCATCATCTATCGTGACGGCGTTCCCGTTGTGGCCTATCAGATGCCGCGACACGCAGGCGCGGCCGCGCAGGTTAAAACGTGGATGCCGGAACAGGGTGTTGGAGATGCCAAAGCAGAACGCGGGAGTACGGCTTCGGGAGACTCTGCCGATGCTCAGATATTGACCGCGTCAAAGCGCGCCGATGAACCGGTCTTCAGCATAGGAGGAACGGACTATGCTCTCGGTGCGGCGGCCCTCAAGTCGGGAGAGACCGTCGTCGTCGGGCTTCCCATGCCTAACGGTATGTCGGCCACGATGGAGTCGCTGCGCGCGGCGGCTGATTCCTACTGGACCATCTTTCGCAGCCGCAACCAGATTCGCAACCTCTACATGCTGCTTCTGCTGATGATGACCTGCCTCGCACTGTTTGCATCAAGCTGGCTTGCGCTGCACCTCTCCAAGCAGGTCACGAAGCCCGTCGAGGCTTTGGCGGACGCGATGGAGGCGATTGCGTCGGGCGACTACGGTCATCGCGTCGGCGAAAGCGCCACCGAAGAGCTGGGCGAGCTGGTGCGCAGCTTCAACCACATGGCTGCGGACCTTGAAGGCAGCCGCCGCGCCGTCGAGTACTCGACCGTGCAACTGAGCGCCGCCAACGCCGCGCTCGAAGCGCGCCGCAGCGAGCTTGAGACGATGCTCGAAACCATCCCCAACGGTGTGGCCACGCTGGACGCCGAGCGCCGCATCGTCCTTGCCAATCGCGCGCTCAGCGAGATGATGGATCCCGGCGGCCAGCGGTCCTTTATCGGGCGAATCATGGAAGAAGTCTTCCCTCCGGATGTCGCTGACGTGCTCGATAGGCTGATTAAACGCAGCCACCGCATGGGATCAGATTCGAGCGAGATCGAGGTCGCCGGCAGCGCGCACGGACGCTTCGGCGGCACGATGAACCTGCTTGCCACGGTCGCGCTGCTGGAGATGCCTCTGGCCGCCGACCGCACGCGGCGCGAGCATCGCGGCTACGTGCTGGTGCTTGAAAATGCGACTGAGCTGCTGCGTGCGCAGAAACAGTCTGCGTGGAAAGAAGTCGCGCGTCGCGTCGCCCACGAGATCAAAAATCCGCTGACGCCCATCAGCCTCAGCGCCGAGCAGATTCACCGCCACATCGACCGCCTGGGCAGCACGCTTGCGGAGCACGAGATTGCTTCGCCGTCGCCCGCGATCATCCGCCGGTGCAGCGAAGTCATCACGTCTTCGGTCGAGAGTATGCGCTCCCTGGTGGACCAGTTCGCTTCTCTGGCGGAGTTTCCCACGGCGCGGCCCCGGCCCGCTGACCTGAACACCATCGTCGAAAACTCGCTGGCGCTCTTTGCCGGACGCATGGCAACGATTCGCATCGTACGCAAGATGGCCCCCGCGCTTCCGCTCGTCATGGCAGACCCGGAGGCGCTGAAGCGCGCTCTCGGCAACCTGATCGACAACGCCGCCGAAGCGATGCAGCAGAGCCTGCTCCGCGAGCTTTTCATCTGCACGACGCTGCTTGAGAATGGCATCGTCGAACTCACGATTGCAGACACAGGCTCCGGCCTGACCGATGAGATGCGTGAGCGCCTCTTCCTTCCATACTTTTCGACCAAACAGCGCGGCACCGGGCTTGGCCTCGCCATCGCGGCCAAGATCATTCAGGAGCACCAGGGCACGATTCGCGCCGAACAGAACGAGCCTGCGGGAGCGAAGTTCATCATTGAACTCAGGACCGCCAGCAGCGTCGAGGCCGATGCCGAAACGCTTGCGGCGGCGAATGCCAATGGAGGAACGCATTGAACCACGTCCTGATCATCGATGACGAAGCCGAGATACGCGAGTCGCTCGAAAGCATTCTGCGCGAAGAAGACTATCTTGTCACCACGAGCGCGACTGCCGCCGAGGCGCTCGAACTGCTGCGCGATGCAACCTACGATGTGGTGCTGCTCGACATCTGGTTGCCCGACCGCGACGGCCTGGACGCGCTCCACGAGATACGCCAGATGGAGGCGGCCAATGTGCCGGAGGTCATCATCATCAGCGGCCACGGCACGATCGAGTCCGCTGTGCGCGCCACGAAGCTGGGCGCTTACGACTTCCTCGAAAAACCGCTCTCGCTTGACCGCACGCTGATTGTGTTGAAGAACGCGATGCGCGCGCGGCAGATGCGTGAGGACAATGCCGAGTTCGCGCGACAGCTTGCGGTGAAGGGAAATGTCACCGGCCAGAGCGTCGCCATGAAGGCGCTGCGTCAGCAGATTAAATTGATGGCCCCGACCAACGGGCGCGTGCTCATCTTTGGCGAGAGCGGCACGGGCAAGGAGCTGATTGGCCGCGCCATGCACGCCGAAAGCCTGCGCAGGGACCGTCCCTTCATCGAACTCAACTGCGCCGCCATCCCCGAGGACTACATCGAGAGCGAACTCTTCGGCTATCGCCACGGTGCTGTTCCTTCCGGTACCAGCGGCCCGCCGGAGAAGCGAGGCACCTTCGAGCGCGCTGACGGCGGCACGCTCTTTCTCGATGAAGTGGGCGACATGAGCCTCAAGACACAGGCCAAGGTGCTGCGCACGCTCGACGAGCAGCGTTTTCTGCCGGTCGGCGCATCGCACCCGATTCACGTCGATGTCCGCGTCATCGCCGCAACGAACAAGGACCTCGAAGAAGAGATTGCGCGCGGCAACTTCCGCGAAGACCTCTTCTACCGCCTCAACGTGATTCCGTTCTACGTGCCGCCGCTGCGCGACCGCAAGGAAGACATTCCGCTGCTGGTGAAGGAATTTCTGCAACAGTTCGGCCAGCAGTATGGGCGTCCGCACGTCGAGATGACCGAAGAGGCGCTCGCCGCGCTCAAACAGTATCACTGGCCCGGCAACGTGCGCGAGCTGCGCAACCTGGTCGAGCGCGTCATCATCCTCAACCCGAAGGTGCAGCGCATCGAACGCAAGCATCTGCCGATGCTCGTCTATCGCGGCCCCGCGAAGCCGACGGAAGGCCGCGGGAATGCACGCAGCGAAGAATTCTCGAGCCTGCTCGAAGCGCGCGAAGCGTACGAGCGCGACTACATCCTCAAAAAGCTCGATGAGAACCACGGCAACGTCAGCCGCACAGCAGAAGGGCTGGGCCTCGAACGCAGCCATTTGTATCGCAAGATGAAGGCGCTCGGCGTCAGCGTGAAGGAGTAGGCTACTTCTCTTCCGCGTGCTGCTTTTCCGCAATTTGTTCCAGTTGCCGCCGCCAGTCCAGGTCTTCGACGAAGCCGCGTGAGCTGCGCCACTCTTCCTGTACCTTGACGAAGAGTTCCAGAAAGACGCGCGTGCCCAGCAGGCTTTCAATCTCCTTGCGAGCAGCGGTGCCGATGCGCTTCAGCATCTCACCGCCCTTGCCAATCAGGATCGCTTTCTGGCCAACGCGCTCGCAGTAGATGGCGGCTGCGATCTTCGTTACGGGCAGCTTGCCGTCGCGCGTCTTCTTCATCGAGGCAGGCTCTTCGTATTTCTCGATGACGACGGCGGTGGCGTAGGGGACCTCCTCGCCAGTCAGGAGCAGAATTTTTTCGCGGATAAGTTCGGCGACGAGGAAGCGTTCGGGCTGGTCGGTGAGCTGGTACTTCGGAAAGTACCGCTGACCCTCTTTCAACTGGCCGACGATCTTTTCGAGCAGCAGGTTCAGACCTTCCTTCTTCCGCGCGGAGATTGGAATCACGTCGGCGAACGAGTGCAGTGAACTCCAGTGTGCAATCAGAGGCAGGAGTTCTTCTTTGCGCACGGCATCCATCTTGTTCAGCACCAGGATGACCGGGCACTCCAGCTTTTTGATCAGCGAGAGAGCGAAGTCGTCCTCGGCGGCGGACATGGCCATTCTGCCGGTCGTCTTCGCGTCATCGGCGCTCGATTTTTTTGCGAGTCTGTGTGTCGCATCGACGATGAAGAGCACGGCGTCGCGTGATTCGAGCGCGTCGTGGACCTCCTGCATCATGCGGCGGTCAAGCTGCGTCGCGGGTTTGTGGACGCCAGGCGTGTCCACCAGCACGATCTGCGCGGCGGGATGGCCGGCTGCTTCTTTCGTCTTCTTCTGGAGCGGCACTTCGAGCACGCCGTGGATGCGGGTGCGCGTCGTCTGGGGTTTGTGTGTGACGATGGCGAGCTTCTGGCCCAGCAGGGCGTTCAGCAGCGTGGACTTGCCCGCGTTGGGGCGGCCAATGATGGAGACGAAACCGGAGCGAAGGGCCATTCTGTTTATTATGCGCTGGCGGGCGCACTTCAACGCGCACGCGCATCGACTCATCGGAAGAATTCATGCGGCGGCGCTCCCGCGTGCTTCGACTTCTCGGCTACACTGGCGCGGACGTTATCGCAGACCGAGGGCCATCTTCATGCGCCGAGCCATCCTGATCGCAACCATCTTCTTCTTCGCAATCGCAGCAGCCGAGGCGCAGCTTCGTATTGAAGTGACCGTGCCGTCGAAGGCGCCATTGCATGGCCATCTGGTGCTGGTGATGACGAAGCCGGAGCCGGGTCAGACCGGCCGCCGCGCCGCCGAGGAGCCGCGCTTTCAGTTGAACGAGGACTACGACTCGGCCGAAGGCTTTGGCGTGGATGCTGACGGCACGCCCGCCGGCCAGCCGCTTGTGATTGACGAGAAGACTGTGGGCTATCCGCTCGACCTCGCCGCTATTCCAGCGGGAGATTATCTGGTGCAGGCGGTCTTCAATGTCTACGAGCAGTTCCATCTGGCCGATGGCCGCGTGCTCTGGCTGCCGCCGGACAAGGGCGAAGGGCAGCACTGGTACTCGAAGCCGGGCAATCCTTACAACGCGCCGGTGAAGCTGCACATCGATCCGAAGTCTGCGAAGACGATTCGGCTGACGCTCGACAAGGTGATTCCGCCGATCGAAGGCACGGACGAAGACCCGGCGGTGATGGCGCGGAAGAGTCCGGCGGGAAAGTGGCTGAAGTATGTTCGCTTCAAGAGCGACAGGCTCTCGAAGTTCTGGGGGCGAGACATGTATCTCGGCGCGTGGGTGTTGCTGCCGGATGGGTTCGATGAGCATCCCGGCGCGCACTATCCGCTGGTGGTCTATCAGGACCACTACCATGCCGGCTTCAGCGCACCGATGCCGTTTCTGACGACACCGCCGAAGACCGACGCGGAGCAGGGACGCGGGCCGGTGCGGGAGCAGTACGGCTACAAGTTTTATCAGGACTGGGTTTCGGGCAGGCTGCCGCGCGTGATCGTGCTGTATGTGCAACATGCCAATCCTTACTACGACGACTCGTATGCGGTCGATTCGGCGAACGTGGGGCCGTATGGTTCGGCCATCAACGAGGAGCTGATTCCGTATATCGAGAGGACCTATCGCGGCATCGGGCAGGGATGGGCGCGGGCGACCTATGGCGGCTCGACGGGCGGGTGGGAGTCGCTGGCCACGCAGATCTTCTATCCGGACATGTACAACGGGACGTACACGGCCTGCCCGGACCCGGTAGATTTCCATGCGTATCAGAATGTCAGCATCTACGACGACACGAACGCTTTCTACCGGCAGGGGCCGTTTGCGAAGATTCCGATTGCGGCTGACCGGAAGCCGGATGGCAGCATCATCGCCAACACCGGGCCGGAGTATCGGTTTGAGTATGTGCTGGGCACGCATGGGCGCTCGACCGAGCAGTGGGACATCTGGCAGGCTGTCTTCTCTCCTGCCGGGCCGGACGGCTACCCGGCGGAGATTGTGGATCCGCTGACGGGCGCGATTGACAAGAAGGTGGCGGCGTACTGGCGCGAGCACTATGACCTGGATGCGATCCTCGCGCGCGACTGGCCGACGCTGGGGCCGAAGCTCGAAGGCAAGCTGCACCTCGCCGTCGGCGACGGGGACACATACTTTCTGAACAATGCTGTGCATCTGCTCCAGAAGACGCTGGAGGCGACGCGGAACCCTCACTCGGACGCTACGTTCCAGTACGGGCCGGGCGAGCCTCACTGCTACACCGGGGGGCCTGCGGAGTACACGATGCAGGAGAACTCGGCGACGTGGGCGCAGCGGGTGCTGCCGCTGATGGTTGAGCACATGCTGAAGACTGCGCCGCCGGGCGCGGATACTGCGAGCTGGCGGTACTGATGGGGTGGTACCCCTCCCCTACTTTTTGCGCAAAGTCCTTTGAACAAAGGACTTAGGTTCGGACTTGTTTTGTAAAGTATTCATTCTGCGTGAGTTATTTGCAAAGTATTCTTAATAAAAGACTTATATGGGAAAAGCCCCGGAGGCGTCCGGGGGCTTTTTCATGCTCTGTATTTATTTTACCTGGGCAGGGAAAACTAAACCGCCAGATTCGCGGGCGCGATTTTCTGTTTGCTTTGTTTGGGTTGGAGTGGATTTGAGCGGGGCGGGGGCTTGACGACGAAGAGAAGCGGCTTCCTTCCCCTTCGGCTTCGCTCAGGGTACGGAATGGAAATGCAAAAAGCGGGCGACTGGAGTGTGTTGATTCCCACCCTTCGCGATGAAGCTGCGAAGGATGGGGCACCCGGCAGATTCTCTTCGGGAAGGACAACAAAAGGGGGATGACAACAAAAGAGGGATGACAACGAAAGGGGTGGGATGGGAACGCGGATTCCCTTCGGGAATGACAACAAAAGGGGGGATGACAGCAAAAGAGGGATGACAACAAAAGGGGCGGGATGGGAACGCGGATTCCCTTCGGGTCTGCATTTGGGAAGCGGCAGCCGGTGCGCATCCAGGCTGACACCTCCGCCGATGGGCCATCTCGCGGATAATCTAGTTGTAGGCGCATGGAATCCTTTTTCGTCCGATTCAAGAATGTTCTGGTGCTGGTCGCGGTGCTGCTGGTGCAGACGATCGCGCTTGCGGTGCAGGTGCGTCGTCCGGTCGAGTCGGGCGCGCCCGATGCGTCGCAGGTGCGGCTGATCCGTCTGTGGGTGGTCTCGGCAGTGACGCCCATCGAGCGCCTGGTTCACGCGGTTGGGTACAACGTTCGCTACGGCTGGTCGAACTATATTGACCTGCGGCATACGAAGCAGCGGAACGCCGATCTGGAGAAGCAGATTGCGCAACTGAGGATGGAGCAGGCGGCGCTTGCCGAGGACGCGATTCAGGGGCACCGGTTGCAGGCCCTGCTCGACTTCAAGGAGCACTACATTTCGAGCACGGTTGCGGCGCAGGTGGTGGGCACCAGCGGCAGTGATCTTTCCCACGTGATCTACATCGATAAAGGTTCCGATGACGGACTGAAGCCGGATATGGCGGTGATTACGCCGGACGGTATCGTTGGCAAGACGCGCGATGTCTTCGGGCATACTTCGCAGGTGCTGTTGGTCAGCGACCAGACCTCGGGCGCGGGGGTGATTCTGGAGGCGACGCGGGTGAGTGCGATTGTGCATGGAAGCTCGACCGGACGGCTGGAGATTACGAACCTGACCGAGGACGACCGCATCAAGCCGGGGGAAAAGGTCATCTCTTCGGGCGGCGACCAGATCTTCCCGCGCGGGCTTCCGGTGGGAACGATTGTGTCGGTTGCCGCGGACCCGAACAATCCTCCGTACACGATGATTCAACTGGCGCCTGCGGCGAACCTGACGCGGCTGGAAGAGGTGCTGGTCATCACCGGAACGCAGACGGCGCTGCCTGTTCAGGCGCAGAAAGATCTGGAGGCCGGAGCCGCTACGGCCAAAGCACAGGAGGCCGCGAAAGCGGAGGCTGCGGCTGCTGCTGAGGCTGCTGCCGAAGCCGCGGCTAGCTCCGCCGCGCAGATTGTGGCCGAGCGGCTGCCGAGTCTCCAGGACGCGAACGCTCCTGCAGCCGGGGCCAAGCCGGCGCCTCCCGGGCCGCCCGGAGGGATTGTGCCGAAGCCCCTGCAGGCGATCCATCCCGACCGCTATACACCCGGCGCTACGCCTCCGGCCGCCGACCTGACGCCCGGCGCGCGGACGACCGTGATTGAGACACCGCCGGCGCCTGCGGGCAATACTCCACCGAAGACGGACACTCCGAAGAGCGAGCCGAACCCGAAGGAGGTTAATTGAGGCTTTGAAGACTCCATCAGAACATTTTCCATTCAGGCGTAGCCCGGCGCGGGCCGAAGCGAAACGCAGATTCCCTTCGGGAATGACAACAAAAAAGTGGGACTGTCTGGGGGAACGAGGAGGTCACCGGGACTATACCTCCAGGAAAACAGCTATAGAGGTTGAATAAGATGCTGAAGAAGTCCGTTTGCGCTGAGTGGAGAGAGGGCCCGGGGCTAAAGCCCCTTGGATTTGTCGGCTGTTTCGTGGGGCTGAAGCCCCACGCTAATCCCAAAAGCAACCGCAGGGGCTTCGCCGCAGCACCCTCTAAAGCCCTGCGCTGCGACCGAAAGGCGCGTAGATTGAGTCTTTTGCAGCGTGTAAAGGCGCTATGAATCGAAACGGTTGCGGCATGGAAACCCAAGGCTAAAGCCGTGGGCTACGAGCCGTTCCCTTAACAGCAGCACTGAAACAGCAGCGCTGAAAGAGCAGGACTGAAACAGAGGTTTCCTCACTCATCTATGGCCATACGCAGTTACACGTCCCGCCGGGAACTCGAGCAGCACAGCTTTCCGCCAGCCGTCACGATCCTTGTGCCGCTGGTGGCCATCCTGTTGCAGGCGCTTTTGCCGCGTCCGTTTCCGCGTCTGGGCGTGCTGGAGCTTCCGCTCATTGTGGTGGTCTTCTTTGCGGTTTCGCGGCGCAACCCGGTGGCGGGTACGCTGATCGGGGCGGTCATTGGGCTGCTCGAGGACGCGCTGACCTCGAACCCGATTGGCGTCAACGGCATGGCCAAGTCGGTAATCGGCTATATCGCCGCCAGTATCAGCCTGCAGATCGACGTGGACAATATCTCCACGCGGTTTCTTATCAACTTTGTCTTCTATCTGCTGAATCGGGCGCTGCTGTTTCTGGTCAATCGCCGTCTGCTCGGCATCTCGGACTTCCACACGGAGTGGGGGCACCAGGTGCTGTATGCCGCCATCAATGCCGTAGTAGCGGTGCCTATCTTCCTTCTGCTGGATCGGGCCAAGCGCCGCGAATGACCCGTCGCGGGCGTCTCAACGTCGGGCCTACACTGGAGGAGACGTTGAAAAGCCAGTGGCGGCAGGAAGGATGGGAAGAGTGCTTATGGGGAGAATGAAAAACGGCCCGGGGCTAAAGCCCCTTGAATTTGCCGGCTTTTTCGTGGGGCTGAAGCCCCACGCTCATCCCAAAAAGCAACCGCAAAGACTTTTTCAGCACCCTCTGAAGCCCGACGCTAATCCCAAAAAGCAACCGCAAAGACTTTTTCAGCACCCTTTGAAGCCCCACGCTCATCCCTAAAGCAACCGCAAAGACTTTTCAGCACCTTCTCATGCTCGACGATAGAGGAAGGACTCACAGCGCGGCTGAAGCAGCGCCTTTCATCAAGACAGGAGTTTGCAGTATCTTCTGGAAATCAGTATGGAACCGGCAAGCCATCCCGATCTGAACAGCCTTGGTCCTCACGGCAAGGAAGAGAAGCTGCCTGCCAGCAAGCTGACGGCGGCGCAGTATCTGGTGGCGCTGGTTCTGGTCATCCTGGTGACGGGACTGTGGCGGTTGCAGGTTCTTGGTGCGAACAACTTCCGTGCGCTGGCGCAGGCGAACCGCATTCGCAATGTGCCGATTCTTGCTCCGCGCGGACGCCTGTTTGATCGCGATGGACGGCTGATTGTCGATAACTATCCGTCGGTTTCGTGCTTTCTGCTGCGCGAGCAGGTGAAGGACCTGGATGCAGACCTGCCGCTGATTTCGCGCGGGCTGCACATTCCGGTTGAGCAGATACAGGCCACGCTCCGCCGCTATCAGGGCACGGCGAGGTATCAGCCGATTCCGCTGAAAGAGGACATTACGCCGGACGAGCAGGCGTTCATTGCCGCGCACCGCGACGAGCTGCCCGAGCTGGAGACGCTGGACGAGCAGCGGCGGCTGTATCCGAGCGACGGCTTCGCCGCGCATCTGATCGGCTACGTCGGCGAGGTTTCGGAGCAGATGCTCAATGATCCGCGCTATGCGTTCTATTCGCCGGGCGACGTGGTGGGCCGCTCCGGGCTGGAGGAGACCTACGACGCGCTTCTGCGCGGCACGGACGGCAGCCGCGAGATCATCGTCAACAGTCACGGCAAGGAGATCGGTCATCTTGCCACGATCCCCGCTGTTCCCGGCAAAGACCTGCGACTGACGATCGACCTCGATGTGCAGATGGCGGCGGAGAAGGCGATGGAAGGCAAGACCGGCGCCATCGTCGCGCTGGACCCGCACACGGGCGAGGTGCTGGCGATGGTCTCGCGCCCTACGTTCGATCCGAACCAGTTCGCCGTGCGGTTGACGAAGAGCTACTGGGACCAGATCGTCAACAATCCTGACCATCCGCTGCTGAACAAGGCGATTCAGGCGCAGCTTGCGCCGGGCAGCACGTTCAAGACGATTATGACGCTGGCCGGATTGCAGGAGGGCGTTGCGCAGAACATGCACGTCTTCTGCAACGGCGGGGCCACGTTCTACGGACACTTCTATGCCTGCGACGTTCACCACGGCCTGCTTGATATTGAGAAGGCGCTGCCGGAGTCGTGCGATACGTTCTTCTATACGCTGGCGAACCGGCTGGGCATCGACACGATTGCGAAGTATGGCACCGAGGTCGGGCTGGGCGAGCCGACCGGGATCGACCTGCCGGACGAGGCTTCGGGCACGATGCCTTCGACGGCGTGGAAGCTGAAGACGCAGCACGCGCCGTGGTATGCGGGCGAGACGATTTCGGTGGGTATTGGGCAGGGAGCTGTGACGGTGACGCCGGTCCAACTGGCGCGGGCGTATGCGGGGATCGCGTCCGGCGGGGTGTTTCATCGGCCGCATCTAGTGTTTCCGAGCGAGGTGCCGCCGCAGGAGTTGGAGGCGGTTCACGAGACGTTCAATGGGTCAGGCGAGAAGACGATCTCGATGACGAAGGAGAATTGGGAGATTATCACCGATGCGCTGGCGCAGACGACGGTGATGGGGACGGCGTCTGCCTCGCATCTGGAGGGCATCGACTTTGCCGGAAAGACGGGTACGGCGCAGGTGATGAGTCATGCGGCGCTTGCGCGTTCGGGCGGCGGCCATAAGACGGTCCCGAATGCGTGGTTCGTTGGGCTGGCCCCGCGCCGCAACCCTGACATTGTGGTGGTGGTGCTGTGGCAGAACGGAAACTGGGGCGCGAACTCTGCCAAACTTGCGGCGCGGGTGATCGAGGCGTATGTGGATAAGCAGCGCAAGCTGGCGCATAACGTTGCGACTCCTCCGCCTGCACCGGAGACCACGTCTGCGCCTGCGCCTCCACCCGCAAAGGCTCCTGAGAAGATGCCGACTGCGGAGTAGAGGCGTTTGATTGAGTCCGCGACGATCGCCTCAGAAGCGGAGGCATTTTCCATCCTGGGTTTGCCTGGCGCGGGTCGATGTGAGACGCAGATTCCCTTCGGTAACGACAACAAAAAGGGTGGCTACTTGGAGGCCTGGGTCAGGGCGAAGTCGCCGATGCCCGGCAGCTTGAACCAGTTGCCTTTGTAGGCTTGCAGGACCGTGTAGATCCATATCGCCAGAAATGCGAGGGCGACGAAGGGCAGCATGATCCAGCCGATGACCGGGATCACACCCAGAATCGTTTCGACGATGATCGCGGCGACGCCGAGGCAGATGCTCTGGAACGAGTGGAAGCGGACAAAGGGAATTTTGTTGTACGGCTCCATCACCAGGAAGATGATGGCCGGGATGATAGTGACGTAGGCAATGGCCGCGGCCGCGTTCTGCGAGAGACCGCCAGCGGGAACAGCCCCGGTGGGATTTGTCCCTTGAGTTGAGTTGTATTCCATCGTTGCTTCTCCTTTGGGATGTGTTCACACTGAAGATCGAAAGCAAGTGCGGGCCCGAATCAATATCGCTCAGCAGCGCCATCTGGAATAACGTCGATTTCTACCCCTACTTCCTACAGGAATGGGGCGGAACGGTCAAGGAAAGAATGCATTCGGTAAATGGCGGCCACTTCTACTCTTTGCACGGAACCGTCTAAACTAGCCACATCCATGCCTCGTCTCACCTCCTACCGCGACTTCGACTGGGTCCTTCTGGGCTTTGTGGCGCTGCTCTCGATTGTCTCCGTGCTGGAGATCAAGTCAGCTACGCTGCACACGAAATTTCATGGCTTCGATCACAAGCAGATGAGCTTTCTTGCAGTTGGCGTGGTGCTGATGTTTCTGATCTCGGCGATCGACTATCACCGGCTGGTTGATATTGCGCACTGGGCCTATGGAATCGGCCTTCTGGCGTTGGTCGCAGTACTTGCCGTGGGCACCAAGGTGATGGGCGGCAGACGATGGATCAATCTGGGCGGCGGGATCCACTTTCAGCCTTCGGAGTGGGTGAAGCTGATTCTGATCCTGATGGTGGCGCGCTACTTCTGGGGGCGTACCGGCAAGGGGCTGACCTGGGCCGACATCGGCAAGGCGTGTGCTCTGGTCGGTATCCCCATGCTGCTGGTGCTGAAACAGCCGGACCTTGGCACGGCGCTGACGTATCTGCCGATTCTTCTCTGCGGCCTGTTTTTGGGAGGCATTCGCTTCAAACAGACTGCGCTGATCGTGCTGGGGCTGGTGTTGGTCGCAGGCGCTGCCTACAAGAGCGGCAAGCACCTGAAGCCGTACCAGCAGGCCCGTATCAACGCCTTCCTGAACCCCGACACGGACCCGCGCGGGTCTGGTTATCAGATCCGGCAGTCGCTCATTGCGGTGGGTTCGGGCGGCATCTGGGGCAAGGGAGCGAACAAGGGCACGCAGACGCAGGGCGACTTTCTGCCTATCCCTTATACGGACTTTATCTTTGCCGCCTTCTGCGAAGAGCATGGTTTTGCGGGGGCCATCGGTGTGCTGCTGCTGTACTTCCTTGTCTTGATGCGGCTGATTCAAAACGCGCAGACCGCGTCTGATGTTCCGGGTACGTTTATTGTGATGGGGGTCGTTGCCGTCATCTTATTTCAGATAGCGGTCAACATCGGCATGGTGATCGGCCTGATGCCTGTGACAGGCATTCCGCTGCCGTTGATGAGCTATGGCGGTTCGTCGATCCTGTTCACCTTTCTGGCGCTGGGTATTGTGATGAATGTGCGGATGCGGCGGTTTGTGAATTAGGGCATTTGCCATCCAGGTGTAGTCCGGCGCGGTCCGATGCGAAACGCAGATTCCCTTCGGGAATGACAACAAAAAGGGGAATGACAACAAAAACGGGGATGACAACAAAAAGTGGGGACTGCCTTGGGGATGAGAGGTCATTGGGACTATGCCTCCAGGAAAACAGCTATAGCCACGCTATTGAAGAACCTGCATTCCTGCGTGGCGGGCAGGAATGCAGGTTGGTGGGAGAAACTCTCACGGACAGGATTGGCTCAGTTCATCTACTCGATGAATTTGCCGATGAGCTTACGGCGAAAAACGCCAGCGAACCCCAGAAGGCCAGTGCCAAGAAGAAACAGGCTTGCCGGTTCGGGTGTGGCGCCGATGCCGGAACCGCCCGGAGCGGATAGCAATGTTGCGACCGCCTGGTTGTCCGACTCGAATTGTCCGGCTGATTTGTCTTGATCGAACACGATTTTGTTGAAGGTTCCGGTTGGGTCGTAAAAGTTGAGATAGGCAAACTGCTCTGCTGTATCAAGGCCGTTGTTGGGGTTGCCGCAGTAGGGGTTGGCGGTGGTGGAGCAATTTCCCACCAGCCCCACGAAATTGGCCGGCGAAAACGCAAATACCAGGTTCTTGCCATCGTAGAAGTTGATAGCGTTTCCCGCGTCCAGCGCCGAAAACCAAAGTCCGAAGTAGTTGACGGACTGGCTGAGCGAGAGGGTGTATGAGGAGTGGGTGCCGGAGGTGGAGATGAAGTTGCTTCCACCCGCACCGCCGAAAGCGTCAGCCGGCAGAATCGCAAACTTGCCGGTGTAGGTCCCGGTGACGGAGCTGCCATTGAAGTTGGTGGTGAGGGTTCCGCCTGAGGGAGCTACGGCGTCGAAGTTCTCGTAGTAGGTGGTAATGCCGGTTGGCACCTGAATTCCAGGCGCCAGCGACGTGATGGCCAGGGTATCGGCACGTGCGCCCTGTACGTTGGCGACCAGCAGAAACAGGCCGCCGAGTGCTGCCAGATGCATGAGTTTGTTCCAATTGGGGAGGTTCATTTGTAAGACTCCTTGGGGAAGATTTTCTTAGAAGTGAACAAGCAGGCCGCTGGCTGCGACGTCGCCGGACACAAAGACATGTTCGGCTTCGACGCGCATCGAGCGCGCCCGGAAAAACCAGGCAGGTTGTGTTTTGGGAAAAGACCTGCCGCCGGTTCCGCAACGACGATTCCGTGTGATCGCGTATCCGTGCCAGACCGGGCAGCTACGAATCAGCCTTCAAGGGCAACGATTGAAAGTTCAAATTCGTCTGTGATCGCTCTCCGTTTCCTCCGATTGCTGTATGCGTCGAATGCGGGAACGTTCTGGTTCAAAGTGAGCTGCGCCTTGAGTTAGCGCAGACACTTTCATGGCGGTTCCTATGATTTGGAGCGCCGGATGGTCGAAAACGTCGTCTCGTCTGCGCCAGTTGCTTTTGAACCGGCGAACAGTCTTTTGACCGGAGGAGCATTTCCAGTCCGCGCCCTACTGTTCTCAAGGGCTTAGCGCAGCGGGCTTCTGGAACTCACCTAGACACTGGCCCTGGCAGCGCCTTTAGTGCAATACTGTTAACAACGTCAGACGGCTGTAGATGCCGATCGGCGTTCTATTCCGCTGCCTTCGGCGCAAGGTCGCCAATGAGCGGACATAAAGATTTTCAGATAAGTAAAGGCCGGCCAGACGAGAGATCCATCGATCCGTTGGCCGGACAGGTTCAGAGGGAAATGATTGCATCCGGATGGCAAACGGCCGCGCCTCAGGTGGTTGACGATGAGGTTGTTACGGTCACCAAATCCGCCTGCCCGCGATCCCTGGAAGCCCGATTGCACGTCCCCGGTTCCCCGAGCACCGCCATGTCCGCGCAGATTCTGAGAGCGGTCAAGGCTGAAGCGTTGCCACAACGTCTCGCTCCGGGTATCGTCCACGCCGCTTCCCCGTCTCGCATCCGGTTCTCGACCCTGTCCGCCACGGTGAGCACGGCTTAGCTTCGCTAAGTCGGCTCCCGATTGTTCTCTCGCTCGTCTGCCGCTCGCGCCCCAAGGGGGCCGGGCAGAAAGAGCAGAGCACATGTCGAAAGAAATTTACATCTCCAGCACCCCGCACGAGACCCGTCTCGCTATCGTCGAAGACGAAGGCCTCGCGGAGATTTATTACGAGCGCGAGAACGAGTACACGCTTGCAGGTTCCATCTACAACGGAAAAGTAACGCGCGTGTTGCCCGGGATGCAGTCCAGCTTTGTGGACATCGGGCTTGAGCGCGACGCCTTCCTCTACATCACCGACTTTATGGAAGAGGCCGGCGACTCCGCCGACTTCGACACCAATGGCGACAGCCACCGCCAGCGCGGCGAGGGACGCCGCACGGAAGGCGACGATGCCGAGCGTCGTGGCCGTGGCCGCCGCGACCGTGGAGGCCGCAGCCGCGATCGCCAGTCCGGCGAGTCTGCTCCGCCTGCGGCGGAGGACGCGGAAGCTACGCACGTCGAAGCCGTTGAAGAGGGCCATGACGAACCGGAACGTTCTGAAGCAGAGCCTGTCGGTGAAGGAGCGCCGGGAGCCGATGGAGGCCGCCGCTGGCGTGGCCGTCGTGGACGCCGTCGTGGACGCGGTCCCGCTCAGCGCGAAGCTGCTCCGCAGCACGTGGCGGCGGATGAGTCCGAGGGCGGCTACACCTCCGAGGAAGCAGGCGACTCTCACGAGGTCCACGAGACTCACGAGATTCATGAAGACACGTTCGATCTCGAATCGTCGGCTGCTGCTCCTGTTGAAGAGTCTGCCGGCTATCCGCAGGAGAACTCAGGCCGCCGCGATCGTGACGACCGCAGCTCGCGTCGTGGACGTGGAGATCGTGGTTCCCGCGACCGTGGCCGCGATCATGACCGCGATCAGCGCCAGGCTCGCGCTCCGCGAGGGTTTGAGCCGCGCGCCTCGTACTATGGCGTAGAGAACTCCGGCCACGAAGAGACTGCTTTCGACGGCCCTGCGCCGGAGCCGATTCTGCTGCCCGGCGAGTCGCTCTCAAAGTACCGCAAGCCGGGCGACGAACCGGCAGCCTCGGCGCCCAAGGCCGCTGAGCCAAGCATCATCCTCCCAGCTACACCCAGCTTTGCCATTCCCGCAGGATGGGACGGCGGCGCTGTACTGCCGGGTGAGACGCTCTCGCGGCATCGCCGTTCTGAATCGCGGCAGGAGTCGCGTCAGGCACAGCGTCGGGAACAGCGCGCAGAGCAGCCGAAACCGGTGCACGCAGCGGCCCTGCCCGAGGCTGAATACGAGCCGACCGAGGCGTCGGCGTCTTATCGCGTCGATCCCGTTGCGCCCAGTGAGTTCCGTCAGAGCGCGCCCGTTGTTGAAGCTCCAGAGGCTGCGGAGGCTGCGCAGCCTGAAGCTGCTGAAGAATCGTGGCAGCCGCGCACGACCGAGTTTGAGAAGTTCGATTGGCAGACGGACGCTGCCGCTCCTGCTGCAACCGAAGAAGCTGTTCCGCAGCATGAGCTGACCGCTGTCCACGCTACAGGCGAGATGACGACGGAGCCTCCGGCTGCTGCGTTCGTTGCGGAAGAGACTGCCGCTGCCGCCGAGCCCATCCAGCACGAGACCGCTGTATCGCAGCCTGCCCAAATCGCCGAGGAGCATCCGCACTTCGCTCCCAGTCATGGTGAACCCGCCGAAGAGGCAGCGGACGAAGAGGACTTTGCCACGACGCTGCACGCCTCGTCTATTGAAGAGATGGATGACCTCGACGAGGAGGAGACGCTTGAAGGTGCGGCCGACCTGGGCACCATGCTGCGGGAGATGTCGATTGACGAGATTACGCGCGTGAATGGTGAAGAGGAAGAGGACGATCTTGAAGAGGAAGATACCGTCCACGATCTTGCGCTCGATGACGAAGACGAGTTAGACGCAGCCAGCGTGGAGGAGACCGAAGAGGACGGTCTTGAAGATGAGTTTGCCGCCGACGGTGCGGCGGCTCATCCCGATGGCCACGAAGACGCACATGACAGTGATGCCGCGCCACGCCGCTCGCGCGATAGTGAGGGCCGCGAGGGGCGTTCCGGCCGCCGCGATGGACGCCGTGACGGTCGCCGCGGAGACCGTGGCCGCCACGACCGCCATGACCGCTCGCGCCACTCGGGCGACCGCCGCGACCACCGCGGTCGCGCTTCCGTGCAGGCCACCGACCTGCCGGCCATCAGCGAATTGCTCAAGCCCGGCCAGGAAGTGCTGGTCCAGATTGCCAAGGAGCCCATCGCCAAGAAGGGCGCGCGCATCACGTCGCACATCGCGCTGCCGGGCCGATTCCTGGTCTTCATGCCTACGGTGAACCACACCGGCGTCTCGCGCAAGATTGACTCGGACGGCGAGCGCCGCAGGCTGAAGGAGATTCTGCTGAGCGAAAAGGGCGACGCCTCGGGCGGCTTCATCGTTCGCACAGCCGCCGAGGGCGCGAGCGAAGAGGAGTTGCGCTCGGACCTTCGCTTCCTGCTCAACCTGTGGGCCGACATCAAGCAGCGCAGCGACTCCTCGAAGTCGCCCGCGCTGATTTATCACGACCTGAATCTTGTCGAGCGGATTCTGCGCGATCAGGTGACGGACAACTTCTCCGCCATCTGGGTCGATTCGGAGGCCGACTACGAGCGGATTCTGCGCTTCCTGCAACGGTTCCAGCCGTCGCTCATCCGCCGCGTCAAGCTCTACACCAAAGAGACGCCGCTGTTTGAGCAGTTCGGCATCACGGAAGAGATCAACAAGGCGCTGCGCTCGAAGGTCTGGCTCAAGAGTGGCGGCTCGATCGTCATCAACCAGACCGAGGCGCTGGTCGCCATCGACATTAATACGGGTAAATATGTCGGCAAGACGGCGCGGCTTGAGGACACCATCGTCAAGACGAACCTCGATGCGATTCCGGAGATTGTGCGGCAGATTCGCCTGCGCGACCTGGGCGGCATCATCATCATCGACTTCATCGACATGGATGAGCGCAAGAACCGCAACCGCGTGATGGCGGCGCTCGAAGAGGAGCTGAAGAACGACCGCGCGCCGTCGAAGGTGCTCCAGTTTAATGATTTCGGTCTGGTCGCCATCACACGCAAGCGCGTCAAGCAGTCGCTGGAGCGCACGCTCTCGACCACATGCGGCGTCTGCCAGGGAACCGGCATGACGAAGTCGCCCATTACCGTCTGCAACGACATCTACATCGAGATGCGGAAGATGCAGCGGCACCTTGACCGCGGCGACGTGATGCTGCGCGTCAATCCCGAGGTCGTTAAGCAGCTTAAGGCACCAGGCACGAAGTGGCTTCAGGAGATGGAGGACATGGTGGGCAAGACCATTCTCGTCAAGTCCGACCCAAGCCTGCACCCGGAGCAGTTCGACATCCATTAAGGCAAAAAGCCCAACACCGATTTAAACCGATACACACCGATTTAAGAGCTTAGAGGAACGACCGCGGATTGGCGCGGAGAGCACGGATAAGGCAAAATCAAATCCGTGTTGATCCGTGTTCATCTGTGATCGTGTCTTACCGGTGTCGTTGGCGCAAATCGGTGTTGAGTTTCGCAAATAGCGTCTATCATTGAACTTCCGGTCATCCAAAACTGTTTTTTAAGCGTCTTACACAACAAGATTCGAACTGCCGGGTTTATGGATTCGAAGCTACGCGATAGAACCAGCCCACGCATAAGGGAGCACATCGAGATGCACATGACGATCAACGTGAATCGCCTGTCCACTATTCTTGCCGGCACTGCCGCTTTGGCTTTTTTTGCAGCCGCGCCCGCTGCGATGCAGGGCCAACAGGCATCCGGCACGGCCCAGCAGCTTGCACCGGTCAGCCTTAAGTCCACGCTGATTGCGCCGCTCGATATGTCCTCTTCCAGTTCCAACGCGGACGACCTGAACTATCTATCGAATGTCGGCGCGGTCGAAACCGCGAAGGCCGAGGGGTTCAGCTTCGGTGCGCGCGAGGGCCAGCCGCCGCCGCGCCGCCGCTATGGCCGTCCCAACTACTCCGACAGCCATACCAACGCGGACGGCTCCAGCAAGTACACCTTCATGGTTGGCGGAGGGTTTTCGCTGCCTACCGGCGGAACGCATAACTACGCCAGTCCCGGCTGGAACCTCCAGGTAGGCGCGGGACGGAACTTCAACAGGACACTCGGTGTCCTGCTTCAGTTCGACTATGACAAATTCGGCTTTACGACCAGCACCCTCAACAAACAACTTGCCTTGTACAACAGCTTTTGTACCCCTGCGGATCAAGCGGATGGCTTCTGCTCACCGCTCACGCAACTCGGCGGCAGCGTCAAGGACTGGTCTTTCACGCTCGACCCCATCGTGAACTACTACACCTCGGACACCTTCGGAGCCTATGTCATCGGCGGCGCCGGCTTCTATCACAAGTACAGCGTGTTCACGACTGCGACGACCGGCACGTGCTACGACTACTACTATGGCTATTACACCTGCCGGGCTGACCAGCCCATCGACTGGTATACCAGTAACGCCTTTGGCGTGAATGGAGGCTTCGGCTTTACCTACAAGCTCTCCCGCTGGGCCAGCCAGCGCCTCTACGTCGAGGCGCGCTATGTGTGGACCGACAACAAGCCTCGGCCATACTATGACGGCACATCCGGTCCACCCCCGAGTCCGAATTACTCCAATGTTTTCCCGCAAGCGAGCGCCCGGACCACGTGGATTCCCGTCACCTTCGGTATTCGCTTCTAAAGCAGATTTTTCGATGGTATGCAGCGAGAATGATGTGTCGGGCTTTCAGCCCTTTCATGTTCTGCCATCATGAACCTGGGCCTCCGGCCCAGGCTGGTATGTTGTCGGGCCTTTGGCCCTTGGAAGGCTACTGCACAGCGATACGCAATTTGCTCTA
>Ga0207639_10000034_pt1 | contig 154355 bp, 145 predicted proteins | sample KBSCornC32_FD_184299 | JGI IMG/M metagenome (GOLD analysis project Ga0207639, IMG submission 184299) | Corn rhizosphere microbial communities from Kellogg Biological Station, Michigan, USA - KBS Corn C3-2 (SPAdes) (version 2) | ecosystem: Host-associated > Plants > Roots > Rhizosphere > Soil ... | reverse complement strand
CGACAACATACCAGCCTGGGCCGGAGGCCCAGGTTCATGATGGCAGAACATGAAAGGGCTGAAAGCCCGACACATCATTCTCGCTGCATATCATCGAGAAATCTGCTTTAGCCGCTGAGGGAGCGATTGCCGACTCAATCAGACTCCCCTATAGGGAAGATGGGCTGGTCGTTCGCCCGAAGCCTTTGAAGCTGCTCTTATGCTGAAGCTTGCCTACTGGACAACTTCCTCCGGCTGCTCCGATGGGCGATCCATCTTGCCATAGTCGTAGGCTTCATCGATAACCGTGGGTACTTCAACGAAATTTTCCGTAAGCGGAGGCGATTGGATCTGCCACTCCAGCCCTGTCGCGCGCCACGGATTCGCGCCCGCCACCTTGCCGTATTTCAGTGACCAGATGAGATAGATCGCGGGAAGAATATAACCAAGCGCGAGCACGGATGCGCCCGCGGTGGAGAGGACGTTCAGCACCTGAAACTCCGGCGGATAGGTGTGATAGCGTCGCGGCATCCCCAGGTAGCCCAGAATAAATTGCGGGAAGAAGGTCAGGTTGAAGCCAATGAACAAAATGGCGGCAGCCAGCTTCCCCATCGGCTCCGGATACATTCTGCCTGTCATCTTGGGCCACCAGAAGTGCAGGCCCGCCATGTAGGCGCTCACCATGCCGCCAACCATGACGTAATGGAAATGGGCCACGATGAAGTACGTCTCCGTCAGGTGAATATCCATGCCCAGTGTGGCGAGCATCACCCCGGTCAGGCCGCCCAGGGTGAAGAGTCCGATAAAACCCAGCGCATACAACATGGGCGTGGCAAACGTGATTGATCCCTTGTGCATCGTGGCGGACCAATTGAACACTTTGATCGCAGAAGGTATCGCGACCAACATGCTGAACAGCGAAAACACCAGCGCCGAGTAATTCGAGATGCCCATGATGAACATGTGATGGGCCCAGACGAAGAAGCTGAACAGCGCAATCGCGACGGACGAAAAGGCCACTGCGGTATAGCCGAAGACGCGCTTCCTGCAGAAGCACGCGACCACCTCAGACAGCACTCCCATGCCCGGCAGAATCATCACGTACACCGCCGGGTGAGAATAAAACCAGAACAGGTGCTGAAACAGAAGCGGGTCGCCACCCAGCTTCGGATCAAAGACGCCGATGCCGATCGTGCGCTCGAGAACGATCAGCACCATCGAGATTGCGATCACGGGAGTCGCAAGCACAAAGATGATCGAGGTCGCGTAATACGACCAGATAAACAGCGGCAGGCGGAACCACGTCAGGCCGGGCGCGCGCATCCGGTGAATGGTGACGATGAAGTTTACCCCGGTCAGGATGGATGAGAAGCCCGCGACAAATATCCCCATCGCGGCGCCGACGACATGGGTGCTCAGATAATGCGTGCTCAGAGGAGTGGTAAACGTCCATCCTGTGTCCACGCCGCCGACGATCATGACATACAACTCGAAACAGCCGCCGAGCATGAACAGATACCAACTGAAGAGATTGAGCCGGGGAAACGCTACATCTTTTGCGCCGACCATCAGCGGTATCAGGAAGTTTCCCAGCACGGCAGGCGCAACCGGCACCAGGAAAAAGAACACCATGATGATGCCATGGGTCGAAAACAGCTTGTTGTACGTGTCGGCCGCGACCAGTTCGCCACCGGGAGTCAGCAACTCCAGCCGTATCAACGCTGCGGCGGTGCCGCCAATACAAAAAAAGAACGTCGTCGACAGCATGTAAAGGATGGCGATTCGTTTATGGTCGAGCGTCAGCAGCCACGACTTCAGACCATAGCTTTCGCTCAGGTAGTTTCTTGCTGGAATCGACTGATCTAAGGCTGGTGCAGTAGCCATTACACCCCCGGTTGGGTGATGTCCAGACGTTAAGCTCCTTATCGTGACGAGCTATTCGCTGAAATGTTGAATTTCGCGTCTCTGCCTTTCGGATGCAGGCTACGCTTTGCCGGTTGCACATGCTATGACCTGAGTCATAGCGTGGAGCTACGCCTCCACCAGCCCATACTTCCGCTGCCACTGTATCTTCAGGCGTGCCCACACTGCCGCGCGCTCTTCTTTCGATATGGCCAGGTCGGTCTGCGAGACGAACCGCGCGGCCTCGGCCTTCGCCAGCTCCAGCGTGGTGCGGTCGCGCAGCAGGTTGGCCACGCGAAACTCCGGCATCCCTGCCTGCCGCGTGCCGAAAAATTCACCCGGTCCGCGGAGTTGCAAATCCAGTTCGGCCAGGTCGAATCCGTTCTGGGTCGTGACCATCGCGTTCAGACGCGCCTCGGCCTGCTCGCTTACGCGACCGCCGGTCATCAGGATGCAGTAGCTCTTCGCCGCGCCGCGCCCCACCCGCCCGCGAAGCTGATGCATCTGCGCCAGCCCGAATCGCTCCGCGTGTTCAATCACCATGACCGATGCATTCGGCACATCCACACCCACTTCAACCACTGTAGTGGCGACCAGTACATCAATCTCGCCGCGCTGAAACCGCCGCATCACTACTTCCTTGTCATCCGCGCTAAGACGACCGTGCAGCAACCCCAACCGCAGCCCTGCCAGCGCACCTGCACGCAACTGCTCATACATATCCGTGGCGGCGCGCAAGGCAGGCTTCGGTGCAAATAGCGCCTCCGTCCTGCCAGCCTTTGCCTTTGCAGGTTTTTTTGCATTTCCATTCCGCAGCGGAGCGGAGGAATCTGCTTTTCCCTCCGATGCGTTCTCCTCATCCTTTGGAAAATCCAGTTCCGGTTGGTCGTCGCGCGCGCCTTCAATCACGGGATAGACGATGTAAGCCTGCCGCCCTTCGGCAACCTGCTTGCGCACAAAGCTCCAGACATCGTCCGCGCGCTCCTCGGTGGTACGGCGCGTCACGACCGGCGTCCGCCCCGGCGGCAGCTCGTCAATCACGCTGGCATCCAAATCGCCATAAAGCGTTAGCGCCAGTGTTCGCGGAATCGGCGTGGCCGTCATCACCAGCACATCGGGGTCGAGTGCCGTGTCTTTCTTCATCAGCCGGAACCGCTGCTCGACGCCGAAGCGGTGCTGTTCGTCCACGATCACCAGCCCGAGGTTGGCGAAGTCAACCTTGTCCTCAATCAGCGCATGCGTACCAATCGCCAGGTCGGTCTCGCCGCGAAAGACCCTGCCACGCGCCTCGCGCTTTGCCGCGTCATCGAGCGATCCAGTCAGCAGCGTCACGCGATACGGCCTGCCCGTGCGCGGCGAGACCGCCTCGCCCAGCAGCTTGCGCGCTGAAAGGTAATGCTGCGTCGCCAGAATCTCCGTCGGCGCCATCATCGCCGCCTGATAGCCGTTCTCAATCGCCACCAGCGCCGCCTGCATGGCGACAATGGTCTTGCCCGAGCCGACATCGCCCTGTAGCAGACGCCGCATCGGGCGCGGCCTGCGCATGTCGTCCACAATCTCGCCCAGCACGCGCTTCTGCGCCGCCGTGGGATGAAACGGCAGCACCTGCTTGAGCGCCTCGCGCACGCCTGGACCGGTTGCAAAGGCTGTGCCGTCACGCTCGCGCATCCGCCGCCGCTTCAGTTCCAGTCCAAGCTCCAGGTAGAACAGCTCCTCGAAGATCAGCCGTCGATGCCCCGGCGTCGTCGCCGACATCAGCTCCACCATCGGCGTCCCCGCCTCGGGAAAATGCACGGCACGCAGCGCGGCCAGCCGCCTCGGCAATCCCAGCCGCTCCAGCATCCCCGCAGGCAAAGTCTCTAGCGTCGCATCCTCTTCATTTCCATTCCCGGGTGCCCCATCCTTCGCGGCTTCATAGCGAAGGGTGGGATCGGAGATGGTTTCCAACTCCTCGAAGATCGACCAGATCACCCGCCTCAGCCACTTCGAACTCAGCTTCGCGCCGCGCGTCGTCGTGCCGCCCAGCGACTCATACACAGGCACAATCCGCCCCACCTCAAGCGAGGCGAACTCCGCCTCCGCGCCGCCGTGCTCGGGCAGAATCTCCCACTGCGGCTGAATCATCTTCAGTTTGCCCGCGCTCGAACGCGAGGCGTCGAGCCTTCCGTAGAGCGCCACCATCTGTCCCACGCGAAACGTGTCCCGCAGATAGCTGCCGTGAAACCACATGCACTTCACCGAACTGAGTCCCTGCCCCACGGTCATCTCAAACAGCGGCATCCGCTTGGTGTAGAGCAATGCAGACCCGCGCACCTCGCCGATCACCGAGGCCACCGTTCCCGCCTGCAACTGGCCGATTGGAACAGGATTCAGCCGGTCTTCATAGCGAAACGGCAGATGATACAGCAGGTCTTCAACGGTCTCGACGCCCCGTTTGGCCAGCTCGGCCGCCACGCGCTCCCCTATGCGCTTTACGAGCCTGATCGGTGTAGAAAGTTCCAGCACAACCCGATGCTATCAAGCTCCGTGCCGGACAACTATTTCGCGGCAGGTTGCGAGGCGAGCCATTTGTTGAAGGGAACCGAGAAGGAGAAGAGCTGCTTCTTGCCGTCAAGCGTATGAATCTCCTTGACGTAGAGCGAGGCGTTTTTAAGCGGCGGGTCATCGAGGCCGCGCACATCGTAGAAGAGATAGCCGCTGAGGGTCGAGTGTGCGTTGACCACCGTGCCCTGAAAGCCGAAGTCGTCCTCGTCCTGGCTGATCTTTTTATTGACAGGCGCGTGGTGGATAGTGATGGGCGTCATCGGAATGTGGGTACCGGCGACGCTCTTGAGGGTGAACAGGCGGCGGTTGATGTCCTCTTCGGTGGCGGCGGGGATGACCTGGTTCGAGGCGGAGATGAGCTGGATGCGCGCATCGTCGAGCGAGAGCGCCGTGTCGCCGTCGTTGGTAAAGACAACGCGGATGGGGATAAAGCCATGCTGAATGTAAGGCAGGCGGAAGAAGTCGCAGTCCTTGGGGTCGTTGCAGGGCTCGGCGGCGACGGTGACTTTCTCGTTGGGGTGCGTGTCGAAGGCGGCGTACTGAGCGGCAGATTTGGCGGGCGGCGCCTTCTTTTCGCGGGCCTGCGAAGGCGTTGCGGCGAGCGCGAGAGCGGCGGCGAGGAGCGGAATCGTGCGGAGCGTGTAGGACTTCATGGCCAGGTTGATTATCATCTTGGCTGACGCATGAGGCAAAGCGAGGTTAGCCGAGGGTGATGATGCTGGCGTATAGCGCGCTGCTGGCAGGGGTGCTTGTCGTGGGCGCTCCGTACTGGCTCGTGCGCATGGCGACGAGCGGGCGGTATCGCGCCGGGCTGTGGGGACGGCTGGGGTTTGTCCCTGCCGCCTTGCGGGCGGCGGTGACTGGCAGGCATGTGGTGTGGATCCACGCGGTCTCGGTAGGCGAGGTCATGGCCGCGACCTCGCTGGTGCGCGAACTGCGAGATGCCCTGCCAGGATGGGTGGTGGCCGTTTCTACGACAACGGCAACGGGGCAGAAGCTCGCACGAGAGAGGTTTCAGGATGCGCCGGTGTTTTATCTGCCGCTGGATTTCAAGTTTGCGGTCAGACGGTATCTGGCGGCGCTGCGACCGCGATTGGTCGTGCTGATGGAGAGCGAGCTTTGGCCGCGCCTGATCCAGCAGTGCGAACAGGACGGAATTGCGTTGGCCGTGGTGAACGCGCGGGTGTCCGACCGTTCATTACCCCGATACCTTTGGCTGCGAAGGCTGTGGCGGCCGCTGCTGAAGCGGGTTTCACTATACCTGGCGCAGAGCGCGGAGAACGCCGCGCGGTTGCGCCGCATTGGCGCTCCGGCAGACCGGGTGCGGGTGACGGGCAATCTGAAGTACGACATCCGCGTCAGCGGCGAAAGCGAACTGACGGCGATGCTGCGGAAGCAGCTTCCTGAAGGCTCGCCCGTGCTGGTCTGCGGAAGTACTCTGGAAGGCGAGGAGCGGATGCTGCTGGAAGCATGGCCTCACATGCTCGCGGCACAGCCGAACGCCGTGATGCTGCTGGCCCCGCGGCATCCGGACCGCTTTGCGGCGGTCTGGACTCTGGTGGTGGAGGGCAGATTTTCCTGCGTCCGTGCCAGCGAGTTTCGCGCGTCTCCCGCCGCTATACACGCAGGGAGCATCTTCTTGCTGGACACGATCGGCGACCTGGCCTCGATGTACTCACTCGGCGCGGCGGCGTTTGTAGGCGGAAGCCTCGTCGCCAAAGGAGGGCACAACCCGCTGGAACCGGCGCGGTTTGGCGTTCCGGTCGTGATGGGCCCCTCGTTTGAGAACTTCCGCGAGATCGTAGCCGAGATGCGCGCCGAGGACGCGATGCGCGTCGTCTCGCCCGCAACTCTGGGCGACACGTTGGTTGCTATGCTCAGTAACAACAGCGAAGCGCAGGCGATGGGCGAGCGCGGGTGCCTGGTGTTTGAGGCCGAGTCTGGCGCAACGGAGCGCACCGTGGAGGCGCTCATGGCGTTGTTGAACGAGAGGGCGGTGAGCGCGCAATGAAGATTCGCAGACCGCTGCTCCTGCCGCTTGCGCCCGTCTACCGGGCCGCGCTGGCGCTGAAGGCGCAGATGTTCCGCTGGGGCTGGCTCAACCGCGAACGGCTGGAGAGCCCAGTCATCAGCGTGGGAAGCGTCTCGGCCGGCGGCGCGGGCAAGACGCCGGTGGTGCTGATGCTGGCGGCGATGCTCCGGCATCGCGGCTACGCGGTACGAATCCTGACACGCGGATATGGTCGCAGCTCGGCCACGGTCGAGCGCGTCGAGCCGTTCGACGACCCGGGCTGGCATGGTGATGAGCCGGTGCTCCTCGCGCAGCGGTCGGGTGTACCGGTGTTCATTGGCGCTGAGCGGTACAAGGCAGGCTTGCTGGCCGAGCAGAGCGAGCCGACCGAGAAGACGATGGTGCATCTGCTCGACGATGGCTTTCAGCACCGGCAACTGGCGCGGGATGTCGATATTGTTCTGCTGACGAAGGAGGACGTGGAGGACAGGCTGCTGCCTGCCGGGAACCTGCGCGAGCCGCTCGCTGCCGTGGCCAAAGCGGACGTACTGGTGCTGCGCGAAGAAGAGGTAGAGGCGTTGCACGGGTTTGTTGAGGAGCTGATGCGCGGCGGAAGCGGACCGGCGGTGTGGGTCATCCGGCGCACGCTGAGCCTGGGCGAAGGCGGCGAGGTTGCGCTGCCGACCATGCCGCTGGCGTTTTCAGGTATCGCCCGGCCGGAGAGCTTTGAAAAGATGCTCAAGGGCCAAGGGTACGAGCCGACTGCGATGATGGTGTTTCCGGACCACCATCCGTACAGCGACCGCGACGTGCAGACGCTGCTCGGTCGCGCGCGCTCCTGTGGCGCAAACGGATTCGTAACCACGGAGAAGGACGCGGTGAAGCTGAATCCCACGATGCGTGAGCGGCTGGAGACGGTCGGGCCAATCGTCGTGGCGCGGCTGAACGTCGAGTTACTCGAAGAGAAAGACGCGCTGGTGCAACTGGTGACGATGGTGGGCGGGCTCGATCGTCGTCGGCGTTGATCCGCGGTTGATGCGCGCATGAGAAAATGACAGATTGACGACACTATCCCAATTTGCTGACGCTGGACCGCGACCACGTGTGCTGATCGTGCGCATGGGCGCGATGGGCGACGTGCTCCACGCCATGCCTGCCGTAACGGCACTGCGCGAGCTGCGGCCGGATGCGTTGATCGATTGGGTCATCGAGCCGCGATGGCTGCCGCTCTTGCGCACGAGCGACGCGAACACGCGCGGCGATGCAATGCCTCTGGTGGACACGACGTATCTGGCAGCGGCGCGTGACTGGAAGCGGCATCCTCTTTCACGCGAAACGCTGGCGAGCATCGCCACGCTCAGACGCGAGCTGCGAGCGGAGCACTTCGACCTGTGCGTAGACATGCAGGGCCTGATCCGCACGGCGGTAGTCGGAAGAATGGCTGCTGCTCGAAAGTTTGCCGGCCGGGCAAAACCGCGCGAGGCCCCGGCACGCCGGTTATACGGCGAGCGCGTGCAGACGACGGCCCCGCACGTCATTGAACAGGGGTGCGAGCTGCTCGGCGCGGCTCTAGGCGTGGCGTTGAAACCCGCATCGGTCCGCCTGCCGTTCGATGAAGCAGCCGAGGCTTCGCTTACAAAAAAACTGGCAAGCGACGCGCCGTTCGTGTTCCTCGCGCCAACAGCGGGATGGGGCGCGAAGGAGTGGCCGTCCGAACGGTATGGCGCAGTGGCGTCTGAGTTAAGGCGCGCGGGATTTCGCGTGCTGGTCAACGCATCTTCGCAGGAAGACGCGACTGCTCAAGCTGTAGTGCAGGCAAGCGGCGGCGCGGCTGCTGCGATACCCTGCACCATGCCGGAGTTGATTGCGCTCGCCCGGCGTGCCGCGCTGGTCATTGCAGGCGATACCGGCCCGCTGCATCTGGCGGCGGCGTTTGGCAGGCCGGTCGTCGGACTCTATGGGCCCACCGATCCGGCGCGCACCGGGCCGTATGCGACGCCGGCGCGGGTGCTGCGCCATGCTTCCAGCGAGACCAACCACTCGCGCCACTCTTCCACCGAAGCGGGGTTGATGCAGATTACCGTGGACGAGGTAATCGAAGCGGCGCTCGCGCTTTTGCGCGGCGGAGAGGATAAAGTAGTCGAGTGAGCGAACGGACAAAGTGGCAGAAGATCGCCCGGCGCATCCGCGTGCCGTTGGGATTCGTGTTTGCCGCAGTGTTTCTGTGGCTGGCGCGGCCCACGTGGCACACGATGCTCGCGAGCCTCGTGCTGGTCGCGCCGGGTGTCTGGCTGCGCGGCTACGCGGCGGGCTATGTGCGCAAAAACGCCGAGCTGACCCGCACCGGACCCTATGCCTACACGCGCAACCCGCTCTATCTCGGGTCAATGATGATTGCCTTTGGCTTCGCACTTGCCGCGTGGAGCTGGATCATCCTCCTCGCACTGGCGGTTTTGTTCGCGGCAATCTACCTGCCGACCATCCGCTCCGAAGAGGCATTTCTACGCGAACACTTCGCGGGGTTCGACGAGTATGCAAGCAAGGTGCCGCGCCTGCTGCCCCGGCTGACAGCCGCCAAAACCACCGACGAGGCGGGAAGCTTTTCGCGCAAGCTTTATCTGCATCACCGCGAGTACAATGCCTGTATGGGAGCCATCGCCATCTATGCGGCGCTGGCGGCGCGGCTGCTGTTTTTGAAACGGTAGCGACCCACAACTCCAAACCTGCGAGCGGCCCTCTGTCCACGCATAAACCGATTCTGATCCTCATTGCGATTGCTCTGCTTGCGGCGCTCCCGCCGGGGGCGCGCCTTGACGCGCAGCAACCGGTGTCGCCGCAGGCGCAGCAGCCCAGCCAGATTCCTGTCCTGCAACCTCCTCCTCCGAACTTTACCTACCCCGAGCGGCAGACGCTCATCTACAGCGTGGATTGGCGCGTATTCACGGCGGGCACGGCAGTCTTCCATCTGGAGCAGCAGGGTGACGTGCAGAAGATCACAGCCTCGGGCGACTCGGTAGGCGCGGTGACGATGCTCTTTCCCGTGGTCGATACCTTCCAGGCAGGTTTCAACACCAAGACCGGCTGCTCGACCGGCTTCAGCAAACAGTTGCTCGAAGGACGCCGCCGGGTTTCCAGCGACCTTACCTTCGACTACGCCACGGGCAGGCAGCATCAGGTCGAACGCAACCTCGTCAAAGGCACGCAGAAGGAGCAGACGGCCTCGATCCCTGCGTGCGTCACCGACTCACTCTCGGCCATCTTCTACGCAGCCTCGCAGCCGATGGTCGTCGGGCAGAGCTTCAAGTTTCCGCTGGCCGACTCCATGCGCACCGTGACGGTCACGATGAAGGTGGAGGCGAAGGAAGAGATCAAAACTCCCGCAGGCGTTTTCCAGACCATCCGCGTGCAGCCCACCGCCGACGAGGGCGTCGTCAAAAACCGGGGCAATATCTGGATATGGTATACCGACGACGCGCGCCACATGCCGGTGCAGATACGGGCGCGGCTGTTCTGGGGAACCATTACGGCCCACCTGCAATCGTATGATGCGAAGTGAACGGGGACTCTATGACAGCATTGCCGGAAGATCCAGAAGAGTTTGTCACCGTGAAGGAATTCATTGAGCCGATCGAAGCGCAGATGGCCAAGAGCGTGCTCGAATCGGCAGGCGTGGAGTGCTTTCTTCTGAGTGAGAACACAAACAGCCTGCTCAGCGCAGCCTTCTACGCACGGTTGCAGGTGCATAAGAAAGACGAGGCTGACGCCCTCGCAATTCTCGATGCGCCTGGCGAAGGTGCCGTTGACGAGCAGGTAGATGTAGATAACGATGAGTAATCCTCGAAAGCCGCGCGCGGTCGTGTGCCTGTCTGGCGGCATGGACTCGTGCGTATGCGCGGCGCTGGCAGCGAGGGACTACGCAGTCTACGCAGTCCACTTCGGCTATGGGCAGCGGACCGAAGCGCGTGAGCTGCGCTCGGCTGAGACCGTCGCCCGACTGGTTGGTGTCGAGGAGTTCATGCACTTGAAGATGGACCTGTTCCGCAGAATCGGCGGCTCCGCCCTGACCGACCCCGGAATTGCCGTGCCCACCGCCCCTGCCGAGGAGTCGGCGATCGGAGCAGAGGTTCCAGTGACCTATGTGCCCTTCCGCAACGCGCACTTTCTCTCCGCGGCGGTAAGCTGGGCCGAGGTCCTGGGGGCAAAAAAAGTCTTTATCGGCGCGGTCGAGCAGGACAGTTCAGGCTACCCGGACTGCCGCCCGGCCTACTACGACGCCTTCAACCGCCTGATCGAAACCGGCACAAAAGACGGAGACATCCGCGTCGTCACTCCGCTCATTGCCATGCGCAAAAGCGAGATCGTGCGGCTGGGAGTTGAACTGGGCGCGCCATTCCATGTAAGTTGGTCTTGCTATACCGGCGAGGACGAGGCCTGCGGCCTGTGTGAAAGCTGCGTGTTGCGCCTGCGGGCGTTCCGCGAGGCCGGCGCCCCCGACCCGATACCGTATGCGGCCCGGTAGTGCCGCTGGTCGCATCAAAGTTTTTGTGGGCGGCAGTTTTTGAAGTCGAAGACATATCCCCGGTGGATGGGGCAGGAGAAGAGAGCATGAAACGGACTGGATGGAAGGTAGGCGGCACACTGGCCGCATCTCTGCTGACAATCTTTGCGCTGGCGCTGCCGGCAAACGTGAAGGCGCAGTCGGGAACGGCGAGCATACACGGCCACGTGAACAACCCCGCGGGCCAGGCCCTCAACTCCGGCGACGTGAAGCTGACTACGGACAGGACCTCCCAGACCAACGACCGCAAGTACGCCTATACCTTCGCCATCGACGCGAACGGCGACTACAAGGGCTCGGGCATCGCTCCGGGAAACTACGTCGTGGTGGTCTTTCAGGGCGCCAAGAGCATCGACTTCAACGACAACGTGAGCCTCGCGGCGAATGACGACAAGGTCGTGAACTTCGACATGTCGCGCGCGGAGTACGTCGCCAAGATGACTCCCGAGGAGCGGAAGCAGCTTGAGGAGTACAAGAAGAAGAACGCCGAGGTGATGGCCGCCAACTCGCAGATCAAGAACCTGAACGCAGAGTTGATTCAGGCGCGTACCGACACCAAGGCCGGTAACTTCGACGAAGCCATCAAGCTGATGCAGACTGCCACAACCGCCAAGCCCGACGAGCCCATCCTGTGGATTGCGCTTGGCGACGCACAGCTCGGCAGCGCGGACGCCGCAGCCAAAGCCGCGCGCGCAGCAGGCACTTCTCCCTCCGACCCGTCGATCCAGCAGAAGTATGGCGACGCAGCCGCTTCCTACAAGAAGGGCATCGACCTGAACGCAGCCTCGAAGAAGCCCAGCGTGGAAACGGCCGCGGTGGCCTATAACCAGCTTGGTCAGGCCTACGGCAAGCAGGGCGATGCCAAGAATGCGTCCGACGCCTACGAGGCTGCCGCTAAGGCGCAACCGGCCAGCGCGGGCATGTACTACTACAACGAAGCTGCCACGTTCTACAACGCAGGCAAACTGGATGAGGCCGCGGCAGCCGCCGACAAGGCGATTGCGGTTGATCCGAACCGGGCAGACACCTACTTCATCAAGGGACAGGCCCTGATCCCGAAGGCGACTGTTGACCCGAAGACGCAGAAGATCATACCGCCGCCGGGATGCGTCGAGGCGTACCAGAAGTATCTGGAACTGGCTCCGGACGGCCCCCACGCAGCGGATGTGAAGGGCATTCTGCAAGGCATCGGCCAGACCATCGAGTCCAGCTATAAGGCCGGAAGAAAGAAGAAGTAGCCGCATACGCAGGAAGGCTCCAGGCTCAATGCCTGGGGCCTTTTTTGCTTGAGGAGAAGCATGAGCGAAAACATTGCCAGCTTCGACGACGCGCTGGAGATCGTGCTGCGCGAAGCCGCGCATACAGGCCGTGGGCAAACCGAATCGAAGTCCTTGCTCGATTGCACAGGTCGTGTGCTGGCCGAAGACCTCGCGGCGGACCGCGACCAGCCTCCCTTTGCTCGCTCAGCCCGGGACGGCTTTGCCGTTCGCTTCGCCGAGGCCACGACAGGGGCCAGTCTCACGGTTGCGGGACTGATACGAGCCGGTGAGATGTGGAGCGGCCCGCCTTTGGCAAGCGGCACAGCAATTGAGATCATGACCGGCGCTCCCGTGCCCGAGGGGGCCGACGCCGTAGTGATGGTCGAGCACGTCGAGCATCCGACCCCGAACCAAATCTGCCTGGCCGATGGGCGCTCAGTGCGGCAGGGCGAGAACATCGTTCCCCGCGGATGCGAGGCGCGCGCAGGCGAGGCAGTACTCCGCGCAGGAACTGTGCTGAATGCCGCCGAGATCGCGCTGGCCGCCGCCTGCGGGCGGGCAACACTCGCAGTGTTCCGCAAACCAAAGGTGGCGATTGTCGCCACCGGCGACGAGCTGGTGGAGCTGGACGTAGCCCCCGCGCCGCACCAGATTCGCAACTCGAACAGCTACGCGCTGGCCGCACTGGTGGCCGAAAACGGCGGCGAAGCAGTCCGGCTGCCCATCGCCCCGGACCGGCGCGAGGCGGTCGAGGATGCAATTCGCCAGGCAAGAGAATGCGACCTGCTGCTACTCTCCGGCGGAGTCTCGATGGGCAAGTACGATTTGGTCGAGGAGGTACTGCTCGTGCTCGGAGCAGAGTTCTTCTTCACCGGCGTGAAGATGCAGCCCGGCAAGCCGGTAGTCTTTGGCCGTTTGCCCAAAAGCGAAGCGGCACCGGTGCAATACTTCTTCGGGCTCCCTGGAAATCCGGTCTCGACCCAGGTAACGTTTCACTGCTTCGTCGCACCGCTGCTCCGGGCCATGCAGGGCGCGGCAGTGCGCACACCGCAATTCACGCAGGCCACGCTGGGCGAAGACATCGCCGGAAAGCCAAACCTGATGCGAGTACTCCCAGCGCTGCTGACGGCCAGCCGCGCGAAGCCGGAGGTGAAGCTGGTGCCGTGGCAAGGCTCAGGCGATCTGGTAGCCAACGCTCGTGCCAACTGCTACGCCGTATTGCCGCCTGACCGCGAGCGGTTCGCAGCGGGTGATGTGATTACGGTGCTCTTGCGATAGGCTCTTTGCATGGAGAAGCTCTCTCATTACGACGAAGCGGGCGAAGCCCACATGGTGGACGTCAGCAGCAAAGCGGAGACGCGGCGCGAGGCAGTAGCCAGCGCGTTCGTCGAGCTGTCAGAAGCCGTCCTCGCCGCCCTGCCTCGCAACCCGAAGGGCAACCCGCTCGAGGTCGCGCGGTTTGCCGGCATTCAGGCCGCGAAGAAGACCGCGGACCTCATTCCAATGTGTCACCCTCTGGCGCTCAGTTTCGTCGATGTCACAGCGCAAATCGTGACGGGCGGTGTCGAGATCGAGGCGACCGCAGCCACAGTAGCTGGGACCGGCGTCGAGATGGAGGCAATGGTGGCCGCGTCCGTAGCCGCCCTCACCGTCTACGACATGACCAAGGCGCTCGACAAAGGAATCCGCATCCGCGAAGTCGTTCTCGTGCGCAAGAGCGGCGGCAAGAGCGGAGACTATTCGCGGAAATAATTCTGTTCAAAAAATCGGCCCTGAGATACCCTCATCGCACCCGATATGCGAGTCCTTTCAGCCACCGAAGCCATCACGCCGGCCATCGACCGCGCCAAAGCTCTGCTCCAGCCATTTGCCCTGGGGCGATGGCTCAAACTGGGTCTCGTCGCGTTGCTCGCCGAGATGAGCGGTCAGTTCGCCTTTCCGCCTCTGGGAGGAAGTAGCCAACCGCACCAGCACTTCGCCGCTCCCTGGTCCGGCGCAGCCGGCGGAGCGGCCATACTCGCAATCGCGCTGATTGTTGTCCTCGGCCTCATCCTGACGCTGGTGCTGTTCTATCTTGGCTCGCGAATGCAACTGGTCCTGATGGACCTGGTCGCCACGCGCACCACGCTGGTTGCGCCAGCCTGGCATCGCACGGCGTCAAGAACCTGGCGCTGGATCGGCCTGAAAGTCCTCTGCTTCCTCGCCTTCGTCATTCTCATGGGAATACTGCTGGCGTACCCCATTTTTCTTCTCGCGCACGCTTTTGCTCAAAACAAGGCCGGTGCTATAGGTGGCTTCGCCCTCTTCTTCGTGGCAATTTTTCTGGCAGTGTTCGTCGCTGCGCTGGTGGCCTGGTTTTTACGGGACTTCGTGCTCCCCTTCATTCTCTTCGGCGACGCGCGCCCAGGCGACGCGCTACGCAGCGCGGTCTTCATCGCCCGCTGCGAGCCCGGCAGCGTCCTGTTTTATTTCTTCATGAAGTTTGTCCTGATGCTCGCCGCCGGAATCGCATGTGAACTATGCTTCGTGCTGGCCGTGCTCGCCTGTGGCATCCCGACCGGCGCCATTGGAGCAGCGATGTGGTTTCTGCTGCGACACTCCGGCCCTCTTGCGCACGCGATCATGTACGGAGGCTTCGCCCTGCTCGGCGTCGTCTTTCTAACCGGGATGGTGTGCTCCATCCTGTGCATCTCGGCAGCCGTGCTCATCTTCTACCAGAGCTACGCGCTCTACTTCGTCGGAGGCCGCTACCCGCAGCTAGGCAACCTGCTCGAACCGCCGCCGCCGCCCATGCCGGGACTCGAGTTCCAGTACGACCCGGCCTGAAGACAGCGAAGCCTCACTCCGCCTTCTTCTTATTCCGCGCCTTCACCTTGAACCATATCGGCGAGCCGATGAAGCCGAAGCTCTCCCGAATCTGGTTCGCCAGAAAACGCTCAAACGCAAAGTGCAGCTTCACGTCCTTGTCGGTGAAGAGTACAAACGTCGGCGGAGCGACCGCAGCCTGCGTCATGTAGTAGATCCTGACGCGCCTATTCATCGGCACGCTGGCGCGCTGAAAGTCCACGCGCTCCAGAAAGCGGTTCATCTGGCCGGTCGTGACGCGCTTGCGGCGCTCGCGTGCCACCAACTCCACCTTCTTGAACACCTGATCGATGTTCTTGCCATCGGCTGCGGAGATGAACAGCAGCGGTGCATAGTCCAGATACTTGAGCGCGTCGCGTACCTGCTGCTCGTAGACCTTCTGGTTCGCCGGAGGCTTACCGTCGAAGAGACGCATCCCGTCCGCGCTGGTCTTCGTCATCAGGTCCCATTTATTGACGACGATGATGACGCTGCGCCCGCTCTCATGCGCATAGCCTCCGATGTTGGCGTCCAGCGCAGCCACGCCTTCGGTTGCATCGATCACCAGCAGCGACACATCCGCCGCCTCCAGATGCTTGCGCGCCATGATGACCGAGAGTTTCTCCGCCATCAGCTTTGTCTTGCCCTTGCGCCGAATGCCGGCGGTATCGACAAACCGGAACGTGTGGCCGCCACGCTCGACCACCTCATCCACGGCATCGCGCGTCGTTCCGGCAATCGGCGAGACGATAGCGCGGCTCGTGCCGGTCAGCGCATTCAGCAGCGTGCTCTTGCCAACGTTCGGACGCCCGATGATGGCAATCTTCGTCTCGCGGCTCTGATACTCGCCGTGCGAGCGCAGCCTGCGCACGCGCGTGGCGGCGGGATCGACCGAAAAGTCCGGCCCATCCTCATCCTCAGCGGCCTGGTCGTTTGTGGTCAGCATCGACTCAGGCTCTTCGAGGTCCACCTTAGGCAGCACAGCAAACACAGCATCGAGCAGGTCGCCGATGCCTGATCCGTGCTCAGCCGAGATGGGCAGCACGTTGCGAAAGCCCAGGCGGCGGAAGTTCTCAGCGCCGGCCAGCATCGCATCGGTGTCCATCTTGTTGACCGCCAGAAACACCGGCTTGCCGCCGCGCAACAGCAGCCGCGCCAACTCCATATCGGGCGAAGCCAGTTCGGTACGGCCATCCACCACCATCACAATCGCGTCGGCCTCATCGAGCGCAACCCGCGCCTGTCGAAAGATCTCCGCAGGAATCAGCGCCTCGTCGTCGGGAATCACGCCGCCCGTATCGACGAGGCGCGCATCGCGGTTCATCCACTCAATCTCGCCATAGATGCGGTCGCGCGTAATCCCCGGCTCGTCGCCCACAATCGAGCGCCGCGACCCGGTCAGCCGATTGAACAGCGTGGACTTGCCCACGTTGGGCCGCCCGCAGACGGCAATCAGCGGCAACTCACGAGCATCGGCGCGCTCAGTCCCGGTCGCCATCTGCGAGGCGAGCAACTCGACCTCGCGCCAGTCCCGCTCTTCGTGAGCATCAGAAGCGCCATCCCGCGTTCGCCTATCTGCACCATCAGAAGTTGTCATCCTTCCGTGCAGCGGGAGGACCCGCTTTTCTCCAGCCTGTCCACGGTCTCCACCAAGCGTCACCCGCCGCTCCTTGTCAGGAGACTTCTTGCCCGCCCGCGCAGCCTTCTCCGCCGAAGCGCGCTTGGTCGACAGCACCTTCCGCTTGCGAGGATCGACGGCCCCGGTCGTCGGAGCAATCTTCGGCGCGCGCCCCTTCTTGGGCCGCGTACTAGCCTGCCTGTGCTTCTTGCCTAATCTCTTTTTGCCGTCTCGTTGGGCCACGGAACGTCCAGCTTTCTGCCGCGCACCATTCGGTGGCCTGGCGAACTACGCTAAATCTTCGCTACCGTGTCTATTATAGAAACAGCGCGGCTCTCTTCATTGCCAGAAGTTGCACAAACTTACCTTGTCTACCGATGTTCCCATCTCGATTACGCCCGCTCCTCTGGAGAAGCTGCCGAATCTTCACGATTTCTTCTCCCCCGGCGGCATCCTCTCACAGTCTTCGCTGGCGTTTGAGCATCGCAAAGGCCAGTACGAGATGGCCCGGGCCATCGAGAAGGCATTCAAGGAGAAGCGCCACCTGATCGTCGAAGCAGGCACCGGTACAGGCAAGACGCTGGCCTACCTGCTCCCCGCGCTACGCCTGGCCCGCGAAAAGCAGCAGCGGGTCATCATCTCCACCGGCACAAAAAACCTTCAGGAGCAGCTCTACTTCAAGGACGTACCGTTTCTCGAGTCACTGCTTGGCCCGCTGAAGGTCTGCTACATGAAGGGCCGGGCGAATTACCTGTGTCGCCACAAACTCTACGCGCTGCGCGACAACCCCCTGTTGAACGGCCTCGAAGAGATCGATCAGTTCCACCACATCGCGCAGTGGGAGAAGACGACCGAGACCGGCGACCGTGCCGAGATCGACGCCTTGCCCGAGTCGTCCGCGCTATGGCAGAAGCTTGATGCACGCACTGAAGCGTGTCTGGGGCAGACGTGCCCGGACTGGGAGCAGTGCTTTGTCACGGCGATGCGGCGCAAGGCGCTCGAGTCGGACATCATCATCGTCAACCACCACCTCTTCTTCGCCGATCTCGCCATCAAGCAGGAGGCCGCTGGTGCGCCTGACGCAGGCATCCTGCCCGAGGCTGCGGCAGTCGTCTTCGACGAGGCGCACGAGTTGGAAGAGGTCGCCTCGAACTACTTCGGCCTGGGCCTCGGAACGCAGCGATTCGACGAACTGGTGCGCGACGTGGAGTTGATGCTGAAGTCGAAGCACGCCAGCACGACGGCCATCGAGAGCGCCTGCGCCACGCTCAAGGAGCGCGCGCGGATGTTCTTTGGCGTGCTTCCGATGGAGACCGCAGGCCCCGGCAGAATGCCCTTCACCAACCGCGAAGCGTTTCTCGAAGAGAGCGGCGACTACTACACCAGCGTCCTCAACGCGCTCACACGCCTCGAAGGTGAACTGGAACACCTGAAGAACGTCGAAGAAGCCCCCGGCCTGCGCCGACGCGCCGCCGAGATTCGCGCCCATCTTGCCTTTCTGCTCGAATCACCCGACCGCAACACCGTCTTCTGGATCGAACGCCGCGCCGCCGGAGGTGTGCGCAATCTGGCGCGCGGCCACGCGCATCCGGCCTTCCACACGCACCTGCAGGCCACGCCCATCGACGTCTCCGAACTCCTGACAACGACACTCTTCGATTCCTACAGCTCCGTCATCTTGACCTCGGCGACGCTCACCGTTTCCGGCGGATTCGAGCACATCCGCAGCCGCCTCGGCCTCGCCAGCGCGCGCGAGCTGGTGGTGCCCAGCCACTTCAACTACGGCAGCCAGGCTCTGCTCTACCTGCCGCCCAACATCCCCGACCCACGCGAGCCCGACTTCTTCGAGCAGGCCGTCGAACGCATTCGCCGCGTGCTCGAAATCACCCGAGGCCGCGCCTTCTGCCTCTTCACCAGCTACGCGCAGATGCGCAATGTCCACGACCGTCTGCTCGCCGAGCTGCCTTATCCGCTGTTGCTGCACGGTACCGCGCCGCGTCATGTTCTGCTCCAGCAGTTCCGCGAAACTCCCAACGCCGTCCTCTTCGGAACGTCGAGCTTCTGGCAGGGCGTCGATGTGCAGGGCGAGCAGCTCAGTTGCGTCATCATCGACCGTCTTCCCTTCGCCGTCCCCACCGACCCGGTCGTCGAGGCGCGCATGAAGGCCATCGAAGACATGGGCGGCAAGCCCTTCTTCGACTACCAGGTGCCCAACGCGGTCATCACGCTCAAGCAGGGCTTTGGCCGCCTCATCCGCTCACTCACCGACCGCGGCGTGCTCATGCTGCTCGACTCGCGCATCCAGCGCCAACGCTACGGGCGCATCTTTCTGGAGAGCCTGCCGCCCTACCGGCTCACCCAGGACATTACCGACGTAGAACAGTTCTTTGAGGTCCCAGCAAGAGAAAGCCGATCACAATGAGATGTGACTATCGCTGAGGTTGCAAATCTCAGTAGGATTAAGGACGAGTCGAGCCGCTCACAAAAGACAAACGCGATACCAGCAATCAGCTCGCCTTATGCTGATCGAGCCATTCGCGTAACGCAAGGTCAACGCGCGCCTGCCAGTCCTCTCCGCTTGCCTTGAACTTCTCCACCACGGAACGCGAAACGGGAATGGAAACCTGTTCCTCATCCGGTCGAATGACAACATTACCCTTTTGAATCTCCCGCAGCTTCGTCTGCAAATCTGCTGGCAGCGAGCTGAACGGTTTCATCCGCTTGATCTCGTCGTCGGTCAGCTCCCGGACTTCTCCTTCGTCATCAGTCCAATCGCCTGTATTCTTCACCTCGTCGGCAGACTCATCGCTCCAAACCCTTTTCTCGTTCATACGATGCCCGCTCCTTTCGTCCCGCCCTACGGAAGCTGATTGCTCTGATTCCATTCGGTGTATCGAGGAAGCAGAGCATGTGCAACAAACCATCCAGATAGCCGAGAGCCGTCCAACGAAGCTCGCCATGCCGCTCTACGAGCTTTACCACTGCTGTTTCAAAATCAAAGTCACGTGCCCGATCAAAGCTCAACCCATGCTTGTGAAGATTCTTCTCGTTCTTTGCCGGGTCGTACGTAATCTCCACATGGCCAATTCTATCTGCGATATTCTGGCCTTGTACACGAAAATGGGACGCAATCTTTACATTCTGGCCGGCACGCTGCTGCTCTGTGCAATCGTTGCCTTCGGCGCTTCCTACACCAACCTTGCGCAGCAGCCAGGCAGCCCGGGAGACGTTTCTCTGTGGCGCACCATGGGGCTGGGTTTGTTCGTTGTCAGCATGGTCGTGGCGCTTGCGGCCATCCTGACTTCGTTGTTCGAGCAGGCCGAGCGCCGCGCCGACGACGAGCGCCGCAAACGCCGCAATCGGTAGATTTCTTGTAAAAACAGTACAATAGAAGTCGAAAGCTGAAGCCGCGCCTGCCGGTTCCCCATCTAAATCTGAGACAAGCGCGCGATGCCGCACTGAAAGTGAAGGTGTTCCCTACCCATGTTTGAAGTCACCGTAGAAGCCGGTTTCTCCTCCGGCCACTACCTCCGCAACTATCGAGGCAAGTGCGAGAACCCGCACGGCCACAACTACAAGGTCTTCGTGACCCTGGTGGGAGAAGCACTGGACGAGACCGGCCTGCTCCTGGATTTCAAGCTGCTCAAGCAGGTCATGCGCCCGACAGTCGAGTACCTCGACCACTTCATGATTAACGACCTTGCGCCCTTCGACAAAGAACTCAACCCCAGCGCCGAAAATCTCGCCCGCTACTTTTATCAGCAGACCAGCAAGCAGGTACACGAGATGACCGCAGGGCGCGTGCGCGTGAAAGACTGCACACTCTACGAAACCGACACCAGCTTCGCGCGCTACTACGAATAACCCTCATGCACCTCATCGAACTCTACAAATCCGTACAGGGCGAGTCGTCCTTCGCCGGGCTGCCGTGCATCTTCGTGCGGCTGGCGGGGTGCAATCTGCGCTGCGCCTGGTGCGACTCCGAGTACACCTTCACCGGCGGCAAGGCGTTCACGCTCGACGAGATCGAAGCGCAGATCAAGGCGCTCGCGCCCTGCACGCTGGTCGAGTTTACCGGCGGTGAGCCGATGCTGCAGGCAAAGGAACTGCTCCCGCTGATGGATCGGCTGCTCGCGCAAAACTACACCCTGATGATCGAAACCTCAGGCGAACGCCCGCTGGCCGACGTCCCAAAGGCTGTCCATAAAATTGTGGACGTGAAGTGCCCGGGAGCAGGAGCTGCCGCAAATACCTTCCACCTCGAAAACCTTGACGCTCTCACACGCAACGACGAAGTGAAGTTCGTCCTCTCCGACCGACTCGACTACGAGTTCGCCCGCGACTTCATCCGCGAACGCACGCTCGAAAAGAAAGCCGGACAAATTCTTCTAAGCCCCGCCTTCCAGAAGACGCCCAGCCCTCAGCGCACCGCCGACAACATGGCGCTCGACCCGCGCAAGCTCGTCGAGTGGATGCTGGCCGACGGCCTGCCCGCGCGGCTCTCCCTCCAGATTCACAAGTTCATCTGGGAACCGATGAAGAAGGGCGTCTAAACGGTCGATGGAAGTTCTGGTTTAGTTCCGGCTTTGTTAGTGCACTGCTTCGCAGCCTGCAAAAATGCGCACTTGGTGTTTTTCGGTGGGAGCGCAGGGCTTTAGCCCTGCGAAAAAGCCAGCAAACTCAAGGGGCTTTAGCCCCGGGCCTTCTGCAAAAGCTGCCAGGCGGACTTTTCCGCAGCCTCTCTAGCCTCCGAAGAAGCGTTCGCTGACTTACTCGGACACTTCCTATCTTCCGGAACGGCGCGGCCACAGGTGCGCAAGCACATTCACGCGCCGCAGCCCAAACCATACAGCCAGCGCAAGAAGCTGCGCGTAGACGATCCACACCACAGCCAGACCGATGGCTGTGTTCCCGAAACCATTGACCAGCAGGGCCACCAGCGCAACCGCAAGAACCACCAGCGAAGCCGCCATCGCCCATTGCCCGTAGTGCGTTGCGTGCAGAGGCACGTCGCGGCGCGCAGCAACACCATGAGCGGGGCCACGCGCAGGAACCCGGCTGGCCACGTGCGCGGCAAAGCCTGCAGGGATGGCCACCCCGGGCCGCGACTCCAGCGCCTGAACGATCTTCATGTCGAGCGCCCTATCGAGCGCCTCCGCCGGATTGACATCTTCATTCGAGTTCATGGCTTCACCGTGCATAGCTCACTCCTTCCCCCAGGTAGGTTCGCAGATACGCTTGTGGACCTGTTTATGGACGCGCCTGCCAGCGCATCGCGCATCTTTTTCCTGCCGCGATGCAGATGCGTCCTGACCGTGCCAATCGGCATCCCGAGCACCTCGGCAATCTGCTCATACGTCCGTTCTTCCTGATGATAAAGAACGAGCACAGTGCGCTCGACCTGGCTGAGCTTGTGCAACTGTTCCTCAACGCCCAGTCTGAATTCATTCTCGGAAAGCTGCTGCTCCGCGTTCGGGCCGGGATGCTCCAGCCGGTCCTCCCAGCCGGAGACCTCGTCCGAGATCGACACCATCGACCGCGCGTGCCGTTTCCTTCGCTTCCACTCATTCTGCGCCACGTTGACCGTGATGCGATAAAGATAGGTGGAAAGCAGCGCCTCGCCGCGAAAGCCGGGAAGCGAGCGATACAGCCGCAGAAAGACCTCCTGCGCCAGGTCTTCAACGTGCTCGCGGCTGCCTGTCAGACGCACCAGCGTGCTGAAGACCATCGTCTGATGGTCGCGGACAATCTGCTCGAAGCTGGAGTCAGTCGCCAAGGAAAAGTTAGACCACGCACCTTGCCCAAAGTTTCACGCCGCGCGGTGAAACTTTGCAAATGCGCCGCGGTCTAACGCGGGCAGAAAGCGAGGTAAGTGATGCACGAAGCCATTTTGTCCCCCTTCATTGTGCCGGTAGTGGCCATGTTGATCCCGATTGTTGCCATCATCGGCGGCATCTGGTCGCACATGCACCAAACGCGAGTCAACGCCGATCAGCGGATAGCCATGATCGCGCGCGGCATGTCCATCGACGAGATGGAACGTCTTCTGGGAAAACCGGGCGAAGAGATGCGCCCGCCGAAGGATCCGCTGCGCAGCTTGAGCAACGCCCGTCGCGCAGGCATTGTATTGGTCTCGGTCGGGATCGGCCTGATTGCGTTTTTCCTTGTACTGACCGCAATTCTGCACGTGCATGAAGTGCTATCCGGAGCGGCCGCCGGCCTGATTCCGCTGGCCATCGGCATCGGCTTTTTCATCGACTATCACCTCCAGAAGCGCGAGCTGTCGCGCTTCGGGATGGAGGTCGATGCCGATGTGGCCCCGGACAGCCGCGCGGGCTAACCACAATCCAGCGGTTGCATCGTCATTTTGCAGCGCCGGAATCCGCATTTCCTACAGATGTCCCGGGCCGTAGACTCAGGAATGCGTGCTGAGCAGGCGGGCGAGGAAGTAAGCTGCCGCTGCGGCGACGCCTCCGATGAGGACGGCCTGGATGGCGCTGCGGAGCCAGCCCGTGCCGACGAGCTTTCCCTTGAGCGCACCGAAAACGGCAAGCGCCAGCAGAGTGATGACCACGGAGAGTTTAAGCGCGGAGAGGTTATGGCTGACCAGCATGTACGGCAGCAGAGGGATGAATCCGCCGGCAATGTAGGACGCCGCAATGGTGAGGGCTGAGCGGTAGGCGCGATTCGGTTCCGGCTCTTCCAGCCCCAGTTCAAAGCGCATCATGAAGTTCACCCACGCGGTAGGATTTCGCTTCAGCGCGCTCAGAACCGGCGCGGCGCTCTCCCGATCGACCGCGTACTGCTCAAAGATCTCGTAGATCTCTTCTTCCTCGTCCTGGGTCCGCTCGGCGATCTCGCGCTCTTCGCGGTGGCGCTCGGAGTCATAGTGCTCCGCGTCTCCGCGCGCGGCCAGATAACCGCCAAGTCCCATCGCGATGGAGCCTGCTGCTATCTCCGCCAGCCCCGCAAGTACCACAATGTGCGACGACGCCACGGCCCCCGAGAGTCCGGCGGCGAGCGCGAAGGGAACGGTCAGTCCGTCGGAGAGCCCGATGACAATGTCGCGGACAACCTTGGACGACTCAAAGTGACCTTCTATGTGCGGCGTATGGCTATGCGGCGTGTGGCCGTGCGGGGCCTGGACTGCTTCACTCATGCCCGTAGTTTAGTCGAGAGCCGGTTGCCCGCCCTGCAAGGCGGCAAAGTTTTTTAGAAGCGAAACCGCGTCTTTCTCCGTAGGAAAGCGTCAGTATGAGCACAGGTTGAAACGGGTTGCATGACATCAGATATGTGCAAAATGCGATGGAAAAGTATTGCCTCGTGCGGCGCGGTGCTGCTCCTGTTGGTGTTAGCCGTCTGCGTTCAGGCACAGGCTGGCGTACAGACTGGCGCACAGGAAGATCAGGGGCCAGGTGAAGGACGCCCCGCCTTCGCCGGAGGCCAGATGGTGCGCGGCACGGTGACGGCCATCGACGGCGACCATCTCACCGTGAAGACAGACCAGGGTGAGGTCTATCAGGTGGCCGTCTCCGCAAACACGCGCGTGATGAAAGAGCGCCGGCCGCTGAAGCTGGCAGACATCAAGCCGGGCGACGGCATAGGCGCAATGGGCGTCATGGACGCACCCACAAAGACGATCCACGCCGTGTTCGTCGCGGTCATGGACGCCGACGAGGTGCGCAAGGCGCGCGAAGGACTGGGCAAGCTCTACATCACCGGCAAGGTCACGGCGGTCGATATGGACGCGCTGAAGATTACCGTGCTCCGGCCCGACGGCGTCAGCCAGATCATCGGCGTCGATGAGAGCACCTCGTTCCGGCGCGGCGGACGCTCCCTGGCCTCCGTGATGAATGGAAGCGGCACAGTAGAGCCGCGCAGCGCGCAGAGCAGCGCAGCCGACGAGAGCATCACGCTGGCTGACGTCAAAGTGGGCGACCGCGTAATGGGCCGCGGCGGCATGAAGAACGGCGTGTTTGTACCCACGGAGCTTGGCGTGGTCGATCCCGCCACAATGCGGCAGCGGCGGCAGCGCGGCGCCGGCGACGCGGGAACAGGCAACCAGGGCGCCTCGTCGCATCCGCCTCAGGCAGGCTCCGGAGCACGGCCGCAATGAAGAGTTTTCCAGATTCATACAGCTTGGTGGATTCGATGAGGACCTCGTGCAGAAATTGATTCGATTGGCAATGGCAGGCGCGGTGCTGTTTGCAGTGGCTGCGGTCGAGCACGCAGAGGCGCAGAGCGCGCCCACGCAGCCCGCGCCGGCAAACGTTTCCGCTGTGGCATCGGCGGGCGGGACGATCTCCGGCTCAGTCAAAGCAGGCGCGGTGCCGCTGCCGGGCGTTGCAGTCACAGCAGCCAACACGCTCACCGGAAAGAAGTACGCGACCACCACGGACGTAAACGGCGCGTATTCCATGAAGGTCCCACGCGACGGGCGCTACGTCGTCAAGGCTGAGCTGGCGGCCTTTGCCACCGAGACGAAAGAAGTCCTCGTCAACGCCAACAGCGCGGACGGCGGCAAGCCGCAGCAGGTTGCGGAGTTCGCAATGCAGTTGGCCTCGCGCGCTGCCGCACAGGAAGCGCGGCAGCAGTCGCAGCAGGCAGGAACCGCCAATGCAGTTGCAGGTGCGCTGGCACGCGGGACGCAGGCGTTGAGCCTCTCGGGCGAGAGCGCCGACATCTCCGACGCGAGCGCAGGCACCGGAGACACCGGCACCCAGATGCCTTCGCTGGCGAACCTCGGCAACTCCGACGCCGCAGCCTCCGACTCAGTGACCGTCAGCGGCCAGATGGGCGAGACCAACGGCCTGGCCAACTTCAGCGAAGACGAGATTCGCCAGCGCGTTCAGGATGCGATGGAACAGGCGCGCAGGCAGGGCGGCGCGGTCGGCGACATGGCCGGCGTCGTCTCGGGAATGCTTGGCAACATGATGGGCCCCGGCGGTGGCGGCGGTGGCGGCGGGCGCGGAGGTCGCGGCGGCGGCGGCGGACGCGGCGGGTTCCGCGGATTCAACCCAACCGCTCCGCACGGCGCCATCTTTTACCAGGGCGGCAACGGCGCGCTCGATGCCGCTCCGTTCTCGGTAGCCGCGGCGCTGGGCGAACCGGGAGCGCAGGTCGTCAAGCCCTCGTCCATGCAGAACCGCTTCGGTGTCAGCTTTGCCGGGTCGCCGTTTATTCCCGGCCTCGTGCAGGCGAGTACCAAGCAGTTCGTCTTCTTCAATCTCACCGGACAGCGCAACATCACCCCGCGCATCTTCAACGGGACCGTGCCGACGCTCGATGAGCGGAGCGGCAACTTCTCCGCGCTCACCCAGACGCTCTACGATCCGGCAACCGGACAGCCGATTCCGGGTAACAATCTGAACAACGCCCAGACGCCCATCTCCGCGCAGGCGCTCGCGCTACTCAAGTTTTACCCCGCGCCGAACGTGCCCAATGCAGGCTCGCTCAACAACTACCAGACGGTAACGAACGCCGGGCAGAACTCGACCTCCGCCTCATTGCGCTACGTCCGCAACTTCGGACAGAACGCAGGCTTCGGCAGGGGCTTCGGCCAGCGACGGCAAAACGGCCCCGCGACGCTCGGCCAGAACATCAACTTCAACGGCAGTTACTCGCACTCAGCCAGCGACGTCAGGACGATCTTCCTCCCGCTGGGCGGACGCACCGAGAGCACCGGCTACGGCATCACCGCCGGCTACTCGCTCACCTACGGACGCTTCCGCAACAACGCTTCGCTCAACTGGAACCGCTCCCACGCAACCACCGAAAACTACTTCACCAACGGAGCGACGAACCCGGCGGCAGACGCAGGCGTCCTCGTAGGCAACTCCACCATTCAGTCGAATCCGTTCTACTACGGTGTTCCGTCGCTCTCCTTCGGCGGTTCCACCGCCTTCACCGGCCTCGGCAACACAACGCCGAGCGAGACCATCAACCAGACCATCTCCTTCAGCGACTTCGTCAGCTATCGCAAGGGCAAGCACAACATGCGCTTCGGCGCGGACATTCGCCGTGTCCATGCGGACTCCATCGGCGCCGGCTCGCCGCTCGGCTCCTTCAGCTTCACCGGATACGCCACGCAGAATCCGGCGGCCAACTGCGTGTCGTCGTCCACGACGACCTGCCCCGTGGTGCCCGCCAGCGGCAACGGCTTCGCCGACTTTCTGCTTGGCCTGCCGCAGAAGGCCTCCGTGCAGGCGGGCCTCTACAAAACCTATCTCCGTGCGAACGTCTACGACTGGTACGCGCAGGACGACTGGCGCGCGCTCGCGAACCTGACCCTGAACTTCGGGCTGCGCTACGAGTACTTCTCGCCCTACATCGAAAAGAACAACCGGCTCGTCAATCTCGACCACAACGCCGACTTCACAGCCATCGAAGCCGTTCAGCCAGACCAGCACGGAACTTACAGCGGCACATTCCCGCGCTCGCTCGTCAACCCCGACCGCAGCATGTACGCTCCGCGCGTCGCGTTTGCCTACAGGCCAAAGCAGAAGCTCTTCAAAGAGCTGGTCATTCGTGGCGGATACGGCATCAACTTCAACACAGGCCAGTACGGCTCCATCGCGCGACAGCTTGCCAACCAGCCGCCATTCGCCGTCACCCAGACCAACATCGCCGGACAGCAGGGCTGCGGAACGCTCGCGCAGTTCACTCTCGCCGGGGCCTACAACTGTTCCGACGCTCCCGTCCAGAACAACTACAGCGCAAACCTCAACTACCGCCTCGGCCACGTGCAGATATGGGACCTCGACATTCAACACACTCTGCCCATGGGCATCGTGATGAACGTCGGTTATGACGGCTCTACTGGCGGCAACCTGGACATCGTGCGCGCGCCAAACCGCACGCCCAACGGTGTGCTCAACACCGGCGCGCAGCCGTTCGACTACGAAGACTCGCTTGGCTACTCACGCTTCAACGCTCTGCGCGTGAACCTGCGCAAGCGGATGCAGAAGGGCATCTCACTCGGCGGCACCTACCAGTATGGACACTCCATCGACAACGCCTCGTCCATCGGCGGAGGCGGCGGCACCGTCGCCCAGAATGACAAAGACCTGAAGGCCGAAGAGAGCAACAGCTCCTTCGACGTGCGCCAGCGGCTGACCGGCAACTGGGTCTTCGAGCTGCCCTTCGGGCCCAACCGCGCCCTGCTCTCCAAAGGCGGCTTCTGGTCCAAGGCGCTCGACGGTTTCTCCCTCTCGGGCGACTACTCGATTGCGACCGGCAGCTATTACACGCCGAACTACATCCTGACCGTGCAGGAGACAGCCTCCGGCTCCAGCAACTCGCTGCGCCCAAACCGCAACTTCAGCGTGCCCATCAGCGGCGAGCGGCGGCTGGGCAACTGGTTCAACGCCGCCGCATTCTCCGCGCCCGCAGCAGGCCAGTTCGGCACCGCGTCGCGCAACTCGATTCAGGGTCCAGGGACAAAGTCCGTGGACGCTTCACTCTCGAGGAGCGTCTCGCTCGGCGAAACGCGCTCCTTCGAGGCGCGCGTGACAGCGTCCAATGTGTTCAACATGGTCCAGTATTCAGGCATCAACACTACGCTCAATTCGCCAACCTTCGGCCAGGTCACGGGAACCGCCTCGATGCGCGCTCTCAACTTCATCGCACGTTACAGGTTCTAGGAAAAGGTTCACTGGATATGTTCGAGGTTGCGGCAATGAGACGACAGATGAAGAGAACGGTGATAGGTGTAATTGCACGACGGATGTTGCTGACCGCGCTGACCGCGACGTTGGCTGGAGCTCCCCTTGCTGCCCGGGCGCAGCAGTCAAACCCCAACGGCACCTTTACGCTCAAGGTGCAGAGCAACATCGTGCTCACCAACGTCGTCGTGCGCGACAAAAAGACCGGCGAGCTGGTCAAGGGACTGAAAGCCGGCGACTTCACCATCCTCGAAAACGGAAAGCCGCAGAAGCTCGCCACCTTCGACTTCCAGAGCGTCGATGAAGCCGCCGTGCTGCACGAAAACTCGACCGTCACAGGCAAGGCCACGGTCGCCGACCTGCTCAACCAGAACTTCGCCGCCCAGCCCGCCGCGCTCAAGGACCATCGCCTCATCGTCATGTTCTTCGACCTCAGCAGTATGCAGCCGGAAGATGTAGACCGCGCAGTACAGGCCGCACAGGATTACATCAACAACAAGATGCAGCCCGCCGATCTCGTCGCGCTCGTCAGCCTCGACACCTCGCTCAGCATGGACCAGGACTTCACCGCCGACAAAGCCCTGCTGCTGCGCGGCGTCGGCCGCTACAACGGCACCGAAGGCACAGGCCTCGCCAACGGCAGCGAAGGCGGCGACTCCAGCAACTCAGCCGACGACGCATCCAGCTTCACTGCCGATGACAGCGAGTACAACGCCCTCAACACCGACCGCGAGATGTACGCCATCCGCGAAATCGCCAAAAGCCTCGAGCGCGTAGACCAGCGCAAAAGCCTGCTCTATTTTTCGGGCGGAGTAACCAGGCAGGGCATCGAAAACCAGGCCAGCGTGCGTGCGGCGACCAACGAGGCCGTCCGCGCGAACATGGCCATCTACAGCGTCGATTCGCGCGGACTCGAAGCCCTCCCGCCCGTGGGCAGCGCCTCCACCGGCAGTCTCCGCGGCAACGCAGCCTACAGCGGCGGCGCCATGCAGGGCAGGCTCGACGCCAACTTCGGCTCGCAGGAGACGATGGCCACGCTCTCCAGCGATACCGGCGGCAAGGCATTCTTCGACTCCAACGACTTCGCCCCCGCCTTCCAGCAGATCCAGCACGACACCGAGGCCTACTACATCCTCGGCTTTCATTCCACGAACCCGGCGCAAGACGGCAGCTACCGCCGTCTCACCGTCAAGTTGAACCGCAGCGACGTCAAACTCGACTACCGTCCCGGCTACTACGCCCCCGCCGACTTCAAGCACCAGAAGACCGAAGGCCGCGAAGAAGCTCTGATGGAGCAGATGCGCAGCGACCTGCCCGCAACCGACGTCGCCGTCTATCTGCAAGCTCTCTACTTCAGGCTGGCCGACGACCGCTTCTTCGTCCCCGTCGCGCTCATCGTTCCCGGCTCGCAGATTCCGTTCCTCAAAAACGGCGACAAGGACAAAGCCAACATCGACATCATGGGTCAGGTGAAAAACGCGCAGGGCATCATCGTCGGCAACGTGCGCGACACCGTAAAGCTCGCGCTCGACGCAGCCCAGCAGGTTCAGCGCAAGAACATCCAGTACTCCACCGGATTCACCCTCGCGCCCGGCCGCTATCACCTGAAGTTCGTCGTGCGTGAAAACCAGACCGGCGCCATGGGCAGCTTCGAGACAGACCTCCAGGTGCCCGACCTCAAGAAGCTCCCGCTCAAGCTCAGCTCCATCGTGCTCTCCAGCCAGCGCACGCCCGACACAAAGAAGTCCGTCAACCCGCTGGTGCGCGATGGCGTCGAGTGGGTCCCGAACGTTCCGCACGTCTTCCGCCAGGACCAGCATCTCTACTTCATGTACGAGGTCTACGACCCCTCGCGTGAGAAGGCCGCCACGCCTTCCGCGCCTTCGCCCGGCCTCACGCGCCGACCCTCCGGAGCGGTCCGCGTGCTTACCAGCATCGAATTCCTGAGCGGCGGCGTGAAGGTCTACGAGACGCCTCTGGTCGAGGCCGACGCCATCAACACCCCCGAACGGGACGCCGTCTCCTTCCAGTTCGACGTGCCACTAACCCAACTGAAACCCGGCACTTATGTATGCCAGGTCAATGTCATCGACGATGCGGGCGGCAGCTTCAGCTTCCCGCGCATGGCCCTGATGGTACGCCCCCCGGCGGCTCCCGCATCCCCGGCGACCCCGCCCGCTCAAACTGCCTCGGCTACCGCGCCGTAGTTTCGTTTGACATTCGCCTCCCTCCGGAGGGACGATTTAAACGTACCTTCCGGAGGTACGCCATGAGCACGTGTCTTCGCACGATGTGTTTGCTCGTCCTCTCTGGCCTGCTGATAACCGGTGAACGCGCGGTGGCGCAGCAGGGACCCATGAATTCTGACCAGTTGCGCGCCTTCGAGCACGCCAACCCTCAGTGGCCCGACATCCAGGCCCACCTTCCTGACCCGGCAACTGCAACCCCCGAAGCACTTGAAACCGCGGCCGACGTGCTGCGTGCCCGGCGCTTTCCCCAGAACGCGCTGGACTACTACATGTACGCCGTGCAGCGCGGAGGCAAGGAAGTTACGCTCCTCAACAAAATGGGGATTACCGAACTGAACCTGGGCCACAACGACCGCGCGCGCGCCTACTTCCAGCGCGTTACCAAGCTCAAGAAGAAGGATGCTGAAGGCTGGAACAACCTCGGCGCAGTCGAGTACATTGACGGGCGCAACGCGAGCGCCATCTACGACTACAAGCGCGCCATCAAGCTCAACAAAAAAGGCGCCACCTACCACTCCAATCTGGCGACTGCCTACCTGCAGGAAAAGGACTGGCGCAACGCGCGTAAAGAGTTTGCCACGGCACTGAAGCTCGACCCGGCCATCTTCGACCACAGCGATGCGTCCGGCGTCGTCGCTCGCATGTTGACCACCGAAGACCACGCCCGCTTCTGCTACGAGATGGCGCGTATCTTCGCCGGCGACGAAGACGTGCCGAACATGCTGCACTACCTGGCCAAGGCCAGCGAAGGCGGCTTCGACATCCTCGAAGCCATGGACCGCGACTCGGTGATGAAACCCTACATCAAAGACCCGCGTGTGCTGGTGCTGGTCCACAACGCGCGCGCTCTACGCACCACGGGGCGCGCATCCGTCGAGAATGTGACCGGAGCCATTCCTCCACTGCAATCGGCTCAGCACGAGTGATCCTCGTCGCGGTACGGACAGTGGCGGCATCCTGAGTTGCAGCAATAACCGCGCTTCAAATGATAGGCGGCGGTAAACACAAGATACGGTCCTTCGTAGTAGTAGTCTTCCGGCAGAAGCTCCGCGCGCTTCTCGTCTGCCTGCGCCTCGGCTCCCGGCCTGCGTGGATCGGGCATCACTGAAACCATCCTGTGCTGCCAGAGGGAACAGGCGCAGCAAGCATCGTGGAAGGAAGCTGGCCGGTGGCCTCGGCTGGAATGTTGTCCGTCTCGCCCTCGCGGTACACCATCCCATTGCGGTAGAACGCCTGTTTACCTGGAACAGCGGGAACGCGCTCACCGGGAAGAAGAATGCCCGTTAGATTCAGCGGGTCTCCTCCTGCAACTGAGATGATGGCGTGGCACTCGCGGTGCCGTGCCGCGCGCAGCGACTCCATCGCCTCCGGCAGCGCAAACTGTTCGCCGCCAAAGCCAGTCACAAAACGGCCTCCGCGCACCTCGCCGCGGCCCTCAAGACGACGCAGTATGCCCAGCAGGTCGCGCCACCTGGGAGCATTCGACTCGCGCGCAAGCAGATCGCGGAACAGCACGCCATAGCGGGCAAGAAGCTGGCGCGCAAACGACTCGAGCGCGGCATCGGTGCGGCGTGCCTGTTCCACGCGAGAAGGCGCGGCGTGAACCTCCTCGGCAAACAACGCCCACCGACCGGCAGAGCTGCGCGCCTTGCGCTTCCCCGCATTCTCGCCGGATGCCAACCTGCGCTGGGGATCCATCATCGAGCGAAGCTGGTCGAACCCATCGGCGGCAGCCAGTCCAGCCGTCGCCAGCTCCCAGAGCGCCTGCTGCGTCTCGTGCCGTGTTATTTGAAGAATGCGCTGAACATCGTTTGAAAAACACGCCCCGCGTTGTTGAAGCAGTGCGCGCAACCGCAACGCCTCGGGGCTGAGCGCCTGCGCGAGCCTCGCCTCTTCCACCGACTGCCGCGCCAGCGCATGGGGCAGCCAGTCGGCAGACTCGCGCAGGTAAAAGGTGATCGGTGCGGCATTGGTGGGAATCACGCGCCGGGGAGCAGGCGCCGCATCTCCAGCCTTTTCGCCCGCGAACCACGCCGGATGCGGCGAGATGCGCCCCCATCCCACCGCGCCCGAGAGACATAGATTGTCCAGCCACCGTGGATCGTATCCCGCAACGCGCGCCGGCAGCAGCGTGCGCTCCCACTCAATCGCCGGGGCCTCAAAGCCCTCAAGCTGACGCAGCGCCTCCAGCACACCGTCTTCGCCGCTCAGTTGCGTCTGCGGCGCAAGGTGCTGCCAGCCCAGCAGCCAGCGCACATAAACCGCTGGCGCAACCGGATCAATCTGCTTGCGCAGCGTGCTCATCGTGCGTCGATGAATGCGCTGCAGAATGCGCCGCTCGCACCATTCGATGTCAAGGTCTTCGGTTGCGGCAGGATGCTCGAACACCCCACGCATCAGCGTCCCCTGCATCTCCATCGCAAGAAAAGCCCCGAAGACCTCAGCCGGTTCAAGACCGAGCGAAGCAGCAAAAGCCCGCGCCGTCGTTGGCCCCAGGACCTGCAACCAACCCTGCACACATTGCCGCAAGGCAGCTTCTTTTGAAACCTCGGCCGCTGAATTGGTCAGCGCGGCAACATACGAAATGCGCTCCTCGGCGATCCAACATGCAATGCCATGAACGCTGGCATCGCGCGCGCGGCCAGCGCGTGCAAGCCGCTCGTAAAACTCCGGCCAGTGGCGCGCCTCGGGAACGTCGGCAAACGAAATTGGCAGCGCAACCAGCGCATGAAGCAGATCATGCAACTCATGCTCGTCCCGCAGATCGGGAAAGCACTCTCGCCGGACTGCATCAATCGCCTCCCGGTCGAGCTTCCCTGGAGCGTCCGGCAGGTTTCGGCTCAGCGTCGTCGCGCGCGCACGCCGCTCCTCAAGCCCAGCCTCATCGAGATACGCAAACGGATTGGCATTCAGCAACTCATGCGCAAACTGCGACGGCGCAGGCGTATCCACAGCAAGGCAGCGAATTGTTCCGTCCTTGATTCCTCGCAGCACATCAAGCAACCCATCCAGGTCCATCGCTTCGTGCAGCGTATCTTTCATCACCTCATCCACCAGCGGGTGCGCGGGAATCTCGATGTCGCCCTCAATGTTCTCGAAGCACGCCGCCGCCTGCGGAAACACGCTTGCCAGCAGGTCTTCCGAGCGCGTCCGCTGAATCTGCGGCGCAATCCGCTTGCCCTTCGAAAAGCGCAGCAGTTGCAGGCTGCGGTTCGCCGCCCAGCGCCAGCGCGTCTTGAAGATAGGCGAAGCCAGCGCAGCCTGCTCCAGCAGCTCCTTCGTCGTCTGCTCGGTCAGAAACTGAAACACATCGCTCAGCGGAAAACTATGCTGCTCGGCCAGCGAGATATTGATGCCGTTGTCTGTCGCCGCAGCCTGCAACTCGAAGTTGAATCCGCGACAGAACCGTTTGCGCAGCGCCAGCCCCCACGCTTTGTTGATGCGCCCTCCAAACGGCGCGTGCAGAATCAGCTGCATCCCGCCGCTATCATCGAAAAACCGCTCGGCAATAATCGTGGTTCTCGACGGGACCGCGCCCAGCGCCGCGCGCCCCGCAACAATATATGCGATCAGTTGTTGCGCGCCGCCCGCGCAGACGCCGCACTCGCGCATCAGCCACGCTGTCGCCTCAGCTACCTCCGCATCGGCCTCCGAAATACAACCGGGCGCAACGTTCGTTGTCATTCCCGAGATACGCTCGCGCAGTCCGCCCACTCCATCCGAAAGCACAGCCGTCCGTTGCGGAGCCTCACCCTCCCAGAAGGGAAGCGTAGGCGGCGCACCGTGCGCATCTTCCACCAGCACGCGCCCAGCGGCCTCAATGCGCTGAATGCGCCAGCTCGACGTGCCCAGCAACACGACATCGCCCGGACTCGAATCCACCGCGAAGTGCTCATCGAGCGTGGCAATCTGCACACCCTCCGGCTGCAGAATCACGCTATAAAGGTTCGTCTCCGGAATCGCCCCGCCGTTCCCGATCGCTATCATCCGTGACCCGCGTCGCGGATGCAGATGATGATGAATGCCATCGCGCAGCAGATACGCTCCATAGCGCCCGCGCGTCGATTCAATGCCATTGCTCAGCAGGTCCACCAGCGCATCAAAGCTCGCGCGCGTCAGCGTGCGATAAGGCCACGCGCGCCGCAGCACGCCGTAGAGCGCATCTTCCTCCCACGGCTCCGCCCCGCAGCAGGCCACCATCTGCTGCATCAGCACATCGTTCGGTTCCGGCGGAACCTGCAACTGGTCCAGATCGCCCGCGCGCATCTTGCGCACCAGCGCCGCCTGCTCCATCAGGTCGTCGCGTGTCGTTGCAAAGAACCGTCCCTTCGGCACCGCGCCACGCCAGTGGCCAGCGCGGCCAATCCGCTGCATCGCCGTAGCCACCGCGCGCGTGCTGCTGATCTGGCACACCAGGTCAATGTCCCCAATGTCGATGCCCAGTTCAAGCGACGCCGTCGCAACCAGAATCTTAATCTCGCCATTCTTCAACCGCTGCTCCGCGTCCAGCCGCAGCGTCCGCGAAAGCGAGCCATGATGCGCCGCCACATTCTCCGCGCCAATCCGCTCCGAGAGCGCAAACGCAATCTTCTCCACCAGCCGCCGCGTGTTCACGAACACCAGCGTCGAGCGATGCGTCTCCGCGCACGCAGCCAGCTTGTCGAAGATCTCATTCCACATCGCGTTCGTCGTCACGGAGCTGAGTTCATCCGACGGAACTTCAATCGCAAGATCCAACTCGCGCCGCCGGCCCACCTGAACAATCGTCGCGGCCTTGCGCTCCTCATGCACGCCCGTCAAAAAGCTGGCCACTAGATCAATCGGATTCTGCGTAGCGGAAAGCCCAATCCGCTGCGGAGGCGTCGCCAGCCCGGTCAGGTGCGCTCCAGCCGAGAGCCTGTTCTCGCCCGTCACCAGCGCGTCCAACCTCTCCAGCGAGAGCGCCAGATGCGAGCCGCGCTTGTTGCCCGCCACCGCATGAATCTCATCGACAATCACCGTGCGGACGCGCCGCAGTTGTTCGCGCGACCTCGCTGCCGTCAGCAGAATGTAGAGCGACTCCGGCGTCGTCACCAGAATGTGTGGAGGGTAACGCAGCATCGCCGCGCGCTCTTTGGCCAGCGTGTCGCCCGTCCGCACTGCGGTGCGAATCTCCGGGCACAGATACCCGCGTTCCAGCGCCAGCTTCTGTATCTCGGCCAGCGGCCCGTTCAGGTTCTTCTGTACGTCGTTCGAGAGCGCCTTCAGCGGACTCACGTACACAACCTGCGTCGCTGGCGCAAGACCGCCGGAGATCGCCGCGCGCAGCAACTGGTCAATGCATACCAGAAAAGCCGCCAGCGTCTTGCCACTGCCGGTCGGCGCGGAGATCAGCGTCGCCTCGCCCGCCAGAATACGGGGCCAGCCTTCATCCTGCGGCTCCGTCGGCGTGCCGAATTTGCGCACAAACCACTCAGCCGTAACCGGGTGCGCCCAGGCGAGCGAAGCGGGGATTTCGACGGCCGGCATGGAGAGATTCTAGCGCGATTCTTCGTGCTTTGTTCGCTATCTCCCTACAGCGACACGCGCTGGGGAAACTCAAAATGATAAGCGCTTCGGTGGGAGCGCAGGGCTTTAGAGGGTGCTGAAAAAGTCTCTGCGGTTGCTTTTGAGGATTAGCGTGGGGCTTCAGCCCCACGAAAACGTCAGCAAATACAAGGGACTTTAGAGGGTGCTGAAAAAGTCACTGCGGTTGCATTTAAGGATAGCGTGGGGCTTCAGCCCCACGAAAAATCCAGTAAATTCAAGGGGCTTTAGCCCCGGGCTGTTCCCGAAAGGAACCAAAGCACTCTTCCTCTGCCTCTTGAGCCATGCAAAGTGACTGACTCCCTACATATTTCCCACGCCAACATCCGAACTCGCAGCAGCCGTACTCGCCTCATCAAGATACTGCTCAATCACCTTCCCCAGCACACCCTGAGCCGAGAGGATAAAGTCAATCGCATCGCGCCCCGCGCCAAACCCTCCACGGTTCGGCGTCACATAGTGCGCCACCGCCTTCACCTCGTCCCGCGCATTCGCCGTGGCAATGGCAAGCCCGCACTGCCGCATCACCGGCAGGTCGATAATATCGTCGCCCACATAGCAGAGCTGCGAGATGCCGATGTGCGTCTTGGCCAGAATTTCGTTGATGGCATCCATCTTCCGCGCCTGCCCCTGATAGACAAATTCCAGCTTCAGATCATTGGCGCGAATGGCCACGGTCCGCGACTGCCGCTTGGTGATGATGCCGATGCGGAGCCCACCCAACCGGCCCAGCGAAATGCCCAGTCCATCGTGGGCGCAGAAGCCCTTCGATTCGATGCCGTGCCCATCAGGGCCGGGAATGACGAAGATCTGGCCGTCCGTCAGGACGCCGTCCACGTCGAAGATGAGAACCTTGATATTTTTTGCGCGAGCTTCAGCGTTCATCTTTCGATGATAGCCTGCGCGGCCCTTCTCCCCGAAGGGCACGCGCCGCAAAGAAGCCTCTAAGGAGACTCTGACTAAGTCCCTGCTTTGAAGGGGTGCGACTTCAGTCGCGCCGTGAGCCTCTCATATCCAACCCAGCTTTACAGGCTGCGGAAAAATGCACGCTTTGCGCTTTTCGGTGGGAGCGCAGGGCTTCAGCCCTGCGAAAATCCCAGCAAAATCAAGGGGCTTTAGCCCCGGGCCTTGCTCCATCTACCGCCAAACACACTTTTTCACCAACCTCGTTAGCCCCTGAGATTTTTTTTCGGAACTTAATCAGAGCTCCTTAAGTAAAACTGTTACGTGACCGCCATGAACCCCCTCGCACAGGACGGCCCCAGCCAGTTGCCCACCGTCGTCGTCGCCATCCGCGCAGCCGAAGGCGGCATGAAGGAGTACACGTTTCGTGCGCCCTTCAAAATCGGGCGCGCCGAAGACTGCGAAGTCTCCATCAAAGACGACTTCGTCAGCCGCCATCACGCAAGCGTCGCCATTGAAAACGGCGTATGGTGGCTCACCGACCTCAACAGCAGCAACGGCGTCTTCGTTAATCATCAGCGCGTGCAGCGCGTCCCCTTAGGCAACGGCCTCGGCATCCGTCTTGGCGAAAAAGGGCCGCAGGTGGCGCTGCGCGTCGTACAACCGGCGGTCGAACCCGCAAAGCCAGTAGCTGCAACCAAGGTCATCAACTACGCCGAACACTACTTCGGCAAAGGAAATTCCGAAACGCCCGCCGGCGAACACACCATGTTCATCCGTACCGCCTTCGCCGAGGTGCAGAAGAAGCAGAAGCGCAAGTACGGATGGGTCATCGCCGCGCTCGCTGTCGTCATGGCCTGCCTCGGCGGCTTCGCCCTCTACCAATACCACGAAGCAGGCAAGCAGCGCACCGTTGCGACCAACATCTTCTATTCTATGAAGTCGCTCGACGTGGACATCGCCAACCTGCAGGGCGCAGTCGAAGGCTCGAACAATCCGCAGGCCATCGCGCAGCTCCAGCGCATCGAAGCCCAGCGCAAACAGATGCAGAGCAACTACGACCAATACCTCGCCAGCCTGCATGTTTACAACTCGAAGATGTCGCCCCAGGACAAGCTCATCCTGCGCGTGGCCCGCATCTTCGGCGAGTGCGAACTCGACGTCCCCCCGGGCTTCGTCGCCGAGGTGCACAAATACATCGGCTACTGGCAATCCTCCGACAGGCTCGCCAACGCTATCACCCGCGCCGAGGCCAACCAGTACAACGTCACCATTCCCCGCGACCTGCTTGCGCAGGGACTGCCGCCGCAGTTCTTCTACCTCGCCCTCCAGGAGAGCAACTTCGACTCCTACACCAGCGGCCCGCCCACGCGCAAAGGCATCGCCAAAGGCATGTGGCAGTTCATCCCCGAGACCGCCGTCAAATACGGCCTGCACGTCGGCCCGCTGGCCGACCAGCCCCGTCCCGACCCGCAGGACGACCGCGACCACTACGACCTCGAAACCGTAGCCGCCGCAAGGTATCTGAAGGACCTCTACGGCAGCGACGCGCAGGGCTCGGGCCTGCTGATGATGGCCTGCTACAACTGGGGCGAAGACTACGTCCTGCCGCTCGTCCGCACCATGCCCATGAACCCGCGCGACCGCAACTTCTGGAAGCTGCTCGAACAGCACCGCGCGCAGATTCCGCAGCAGACCTACGACTACGTCTTCTACATCTTCTCCGCCGCCGTCATCGGCGAAAACCCACGCCTCTTCGGCTTCCACTTCGACAACCCGCTCGCCAACCTCGACTCACAATCGTCAGTCTCGACGCGGCCCGGAGCGAAGATGCGTCGTGCGAGCGCCCGCGTCAAGCGTCACGCGGCAACGCCATTGCATGGTTAGATAAAAAGATGAAAAAAATCCTCCTCAGTTGGAGCGGCGGCAAAGACTCCGCCTGGGCGCTTCATCTCCTCCGCCAATCACGCAAGTGCGAAGTAGCCGCGCTATTAACAACCGTGAACGAAAAGTTCCGTCGCGTAGCCATCCACGGCTTCCGCGAAGACCTGCTCGACCGCCAGGCACAACGAGCCGGCCTGCCGCTCTGGAAAATAGATCTGCCCTTCCCCTGCTCGAACGAAGAGTACGAAACGCGCATGTCCGCAGCCTGCGCACGAGCCGTGCGCGAAGGATTCACCGGCATCGCCTTCGGAGACCTCTTCCTCGAAGACATCCGCGCCTACCGCATCGCCAAACTCGCAGGCACCGGCCTCGAACCCATCTTCCCCGTCTGGGGAATCCCCACCGACCGCCTGGCCGAAGAGATGATGGCAGGCGGCCTCCGCGCGCGCCTCACCTGTGTCGACCCGCGCAAACTCCCCGCCGAATTTGCAGGCCGCGAGTGGGACCGAGCGCTCCTCAACGAACTACCCGCCGCCGTCGATCCCTGCGGCGAAAACGGTGAGTTCCATACCTTCTGCTGGGCCGGCCCCATGTTCTCCGCGCCGCTCCCCGTACAAGCCGGCGAGCGCATCATGCGCGACGGATTCAGCTACGCCGAAATGGCAGCGCAATCCTAGAGCATTTTCCCTGAAGAGATACTCCTTGCGACCTCGCCTCCGCAACGGGATTTGTTGTCATTCCCGAAGGGAATCTGCGTTTCGCTTCGGGCCGCTCCAAACTACAGTTTAGGAAATCTCTGATTAGGTCCTTGTTTTGAAGGGGTGCGACCTCAGTCGCGCCATAAACGTTCAGACTCAACGCGGCTTCACAGGCTGCGGAAAAACTCCGTTTTGCTTAAGGGCACGGGTTTACCCGTGCCGTATATGCTTTATCGATCGCTGGGGCTTTAGCCCCTGAGGTACGTTTTTGCCACCGCCAGCGAGTCTTTCGGTGGGAGCAAAGGGCTTCAGAGGGCACTGAAAGGGTCTTCTGGTTTTTGGGGGGATTAGCGTGGGGCTTCAGCCCCACGAAAACGTCAGCAAATACAAGGGGCTTTAGCCCCGGGCTGTTCCTTATGCGCGGAAGGTACTTTTTCCCGCAGCATGTTGAATCACTGCACGAATCCCCAGCGACTCACACACGCTTTCCTCAACGGCTTACGCAAACAGCATCGCCCGGCGGCTGGTTGGCCCACCGGGCGATGCATGTCGTGCATGAGTCCTTATTGGCCGCGGCGCGCTGCCCCGGAGCGGCCGCCTGAACGTCCACGCGAACGGTTTCCCGCCCCGCTGTTCTGGCCACCCGAGTGTCCCTGATGGCCGCCCGGGCCGCGCCCGCCGGAGAATCCTCTCCGCCCGCGCCGTCCGCTGCCATTGTTGTTGCCGTTCGAAGTAGCGGCGGCAGTGGGAGCACTACGCCACGCGCGCGTCTCAAGCTGCAAAATATCCGTCCCCGGAGCAGTAATGTCCAGCGGCTGATTGCGCAGCTCCTTCTCCAGATTCTTATCGGCCTCGCGCCAGTCGAACTTTATCTTCAACTCGCGCTCCAGCTTCCGTGCCTCGTGCCGTTCCTGCGGCATCACAAACGTCGTCGCCACGCCCTTCGCTCCCGCGCGGCCCGTGCGCCCAATGCGATGCACAAAGTCTTCGCTCGCATTCGGCAGGTCGTAGTTCACCACATGCGCAATGTCCTGCACGTCGATCCCGCGCGCGGCCACGTCCGTCGCCACCAGCACGCGATGCTTGCCGTTGGCAAAGCCCTTCAGCGCCGCCGTCCGCTGCGACTGCGACCGGTCGCCATGAATCACGTCCGCGTCGTGCCCCAGCTTTTCGAGCTTCCGGCAGATGCGGTCTGCGCCATGCTTCGTCCGCGCAAACACCAGGAACGTTCCCTGTTCCTCATTCAGCATCTGGTCCAGCAGGCCCAGCTTCTGGTCCTGCATCACGCTGTACACGCGAAGCTCCACGCGGTCGGAAGGCTTCGAGGTCGAGCCAATCTCCACCCGCACCGGATTGCGCACATAGTCGCGCACAATCTCCTGAATATTCGCATCCAGCGTAGCCGAGTAGCACATCGTCTGCCGCTGCTTAGGAATCGCCGTCACAATGCGCCGAATCGCAGGCAGGAAGCCCATGTCCAACATGCGGTCCACTTCGTCCAGCACAAACATCTCGACCGCGTTGATCGAGATCTCGCGCCGCCGCAGAAAGTCTTCCAGCCGTCCCGGCGTAGCGACCACCAGCCGAGGACCGCGGTCAAGCTGGTCAAGCTGCGTGTTCTCCGAAAGCCCGCCGCACACCAGCACCGCATCGTGCTTCGCGCCCGGCATCAGCTTCCAGTACGCTTCCAGCACCTGCATCGCCAGCTCGCGCGTCGGCAGCAGGATCAGCGCGCGAATCGGATTGCGCTTGCCCTTCGTGCTCGGGGACGAGGTCGCCTCCAGCCGCTCGATGATCGGCACCAGAAAGCTCAGCGTCTTGCCTGTCCCGGTCGAAGCCGTGGCCAGAATGTCGGAACCGCCCAGCGCCGGCGGAATCGCCTTCGCCTGCACCGGCGTCGGCGTCACAAAGCCAGCCGCCGTAAGTCGGCCCTTCAGGGAAGAGGAGATATTGAAGTCATTGAAGCAGCCGGATTTCGCTGCATCGGAGGAGGTAGTGTTGTCTGTTGCATTTTCAGCCTGGAGCGTCTCCGGCTGTTCAAGAATTGCTGTCGTCAAAATCTTTCCTTTTAGGGGAGGTTGAAAAAATCGGCAAAACGAATGCAGAGGCGCACACTCGCGCCATGGGGTTCAATTCATCAGCACTGCCGTCGAGGTATCGAAGCGTTGCTGCTGCACGGCGAGGCCTGTCCGTTGACGGGCCATCCAGCCAGAGCAACCAGCGCGGTTTCCGCAGGTAAGCGGGAAAATAAGCGGTGGGGTAGGGCGGCCCGCAGTCTCTGGCCAGACCCTCATGTTCCAAAAGGTCTTTGCCTGCGACGCCCGCATCCATACTTCCGGATGCACTATCAGTGTAGCACGTCCCGCGAACGCCTCGAAGAGAACACCGAAAAGTCGCCCACATCAGCGGGATTTATTGTCATTTAGCGGGATTGGTTGTCATTCCCGAAGGGAATCCGCGTTTCGATTCCGCCCTTCTTTGTTTGTCATTCCCGAAGGGAACTGCGCTTCGTCCCTGCACTCGCTTTTCTTGTTGTCATTCCCGAAGGGAATCTGCGTTTCGCATGGCCCAGCGCCGAGCTACATCGATATGGGAAAATGCTTCAACCCCGGGCCTGATCGCGAATCCACTCTCCACCCGCCTCGTTGCGGAGGAATCGCCCCCCGCAACGACACGCCTCGCATCTACCGAAGCCTGCGCCGCACCTCCGCAAGCAACCCAAGCATTCCTGTGCCCATCAGCAGTAGCGACTCTGGTTCCGGCACGGGACTGGACGTGAATGAACCAGCCTCTCCAGGCAGCCCTTCCGCATTGGGGCCGGAATTCGGATTGTCAATCAAGCCGGTCGCATTCGCAAGACCAGCGGCGTAGACAATCGGCCCTCCGCCGACGTCACCATTGCTCCAAAGCTCCCCGACATAACCGCCGGGGCCGCCGATGTTAAACGCGACGCCAAAAATATCGAACTGGCCTCCGGAAAATGGATAGGTCAGCTCGGGCAGATGGGTGACGGGGTTAATGTCGAAACAGACCAGTGGAGAGTTTCCCGCCGGGTAGAACAGATCGTCATAGGACAAGCCGCCAGTGGTGAACGCGACACCGGGGGTGGCCAGCGTGTTGTACACATACGACACCGGCGTGTACAAGCCTGTAATCGCTCCGGAAACACCGACATTCGTATCCGAAAAGTTTCCGCTGATGTCGGTGATCTCCTCTGCGCCAGGGTTCCCGGCGACAGCAGAATTCGAGGTCGTAATAATGCCGGAGGCGCTGACACCGCTGCCGTTAAAGGAAAAACTGAACTGATCGGCCCACGCCGCCGGTGCGGCCACCAAGGCAGCCACCGCTATCAGAGAGAGAAGTCGGCAGGCAGTGAGACAAATATGCTTCATGGTCATGAAATCCTCCTTGTTTAGAGATCCAGTGCGAGGTTCTGCAATTAGCCATCCAAACCGGGTTCTCGAAACTTCTTTACTTTCAGCAGTTACCGTCCGTTCTCCCCGCCAACCCTGAAAGAACTTGCAGACGTGTGTGGCAAAGCTCGTCCGCCCGGACGCTTGACACCCCCGATATAATTGAAACAGGGGCAAGACTGCAATTCCACCTCACGCAACGCGGCTAAGCCGTGTAAAGAGAATACTTTGCAAACTTGATCCCAATAAAATCAGGACTTTAGCCTCATCCCGAAGGGAAGTCCGGACCTAAGTCCTTTGTTCGAAGGATTTTGCACAAAAAGCACGGGAGGGGGGAGGGCAGGTGCCAGACCAACAACAGAAACGAATCCGAGTCATCGGCGGAGGCCTCGCCGGTCCCGAAGCCGCCCTCCAGGCAGCAAAATTTGGCTGCCCTGTTGACCTCTACGAGATGCGCCCCACCCGCTCCACCGAGGCCCACCAGACCGCCGACTTCGCCGAACTCGTCTGCTCCAACTCCCTCAAGTCCGAGTCCGAAAACACCGCCCCCTGGCTCCTCAAGCAGGAGATGCGCCTCGCAGGCTCCGTCCTCCTCGCCGAAGCCGACGCCTCCGCTGTCCCCGCCGGCCACGCGCTAGCCGTGGACCGAGTCGAATTTTCCAGAAGAGTCGCCGCCCGTATCGCAGCCGAGCCCCGCATCACCGTCCACCGCGAAGAAGTCACCACCCTGAACGAAAACGACCCGGACACCATCACCATCCTCGCCACCGGCCCGCTCACCAGCCCCGCGCTCGCCGCAGAGTTGCAGCGCCTCACCGGCTCCACGCACCTCGCCTTCTACGACTCCATCAGCCCCATCGTCGATGCCTCCACCATCGACATGGACAAGGTCTACCTCGCCGCCCGCTGGGACAAAGGCACCGCCGACTACATCAACTGCCCCTTCACCAAAGAAGAGTACGACCGCTTCCTCCAGGCCCTCACCGCCGCCGAAACCGTCCCCGCCAAAGAGTGGGAACAAATCCCCTCTCCGCAAAATTGTCATCCTGAGCACAGCGGCGAAGCTGCTCCAGCTAAAACTTCACAAAGGAGCGGCGAAGCTGCTCCAGCTAAAACTTCGCAAAATTGTCATCCTGAGCACAGCGGCGAAGCTGCGCAGTCGAAGGACCTGCGGTTAAATGGTGCCACCGAACCACTCCAGTACTTCGAAGGCTGCCTCCCCATCGAAGAGACCGCCCGCCGCGGCCCGGACACGCTCCGCTTCGGCCCCATGAAGCCCGCCGGACTCACCAACCCGAAGACCGGCAGATGGCCCTACGCCGTCGTCCAGCTTCGCCAGGAGAACCTCCGCGCCGACAGCTACAACCTCGTCGGTTTCCAGAACCACCTCAAGTTCGGCGAGCAGCAGCGCGTCCTCCGCATGATCCCCGGCCTCGAAAACGCAACCTTCCTGCGCTACGGTCAGATCCACCGCAACACCTACATCAACGCCCCCGCGCTGCTCACCGAAACTCTCCAGCTACGGCAGCACCCGAACATCCTCATCGCAGGCCAACTCTCAGGAGTCGAAGGCTACACCGAATCCATCGCCTCGGGAATGCTCGCCGGCCGCTATGCCGCAGCCATCGCACAAGGGCGCGTACCCACTCCAGCCCCGCGCGCGAGCGCCAACGGCAGCCTGACTCACTACATCACTCACGCCGAGAGCAAAAAATTCCAGCCCGCCAACATCACCTTCGACCTGCTCCTTCCGCTCGAAGACGACCTGCGCAAAAAAATCCGCGACAAAAAAGAGCGCCATCGCATCCAGTGCGAACGCGCCCTCGAAGCGTGGAAGCAATGGCTAGGCTAGACGGCGGTGGCCAGCGTGACGGAAAACAGATCGCCGGGATCGTTCCAGGTGCGCGTCGCCCTGAAGCCCGCATCGCTGAGCAGCGACTCTACCGATGCGCGAGTGAACTTGTAGCTGTTCTCCGTATGAATCGTCTCGCCCGGAGCGAAACGCAGCATCAGCGCCCCGCCCGCGCCGTTGGCAGGAAGATGAACCCGCTGAGCACGAGCCGATTCGAGGTGCATCTCGATGCGCGACTCCTCCGCATTCCAGATGGCCTTGTGACGAAACGCCGCAAGGTCGAAGTCAGCGCCAAGCTCGCGGTTCAGCCGTTCGAGAATGTTCAGATTGAAGTCGGCAGTCACACCCGCTGCGTCGTTGTACGCGGCCAGCAGCGTAGGAACATCCTTCACCATGTCCGTGCCGAGCAGGAGCTGATCGCCCGGCAGAAGCTGCGCCCGCAGATTGCGCAGCACTCCGCGCGCCTCCGCCGGAGTGAAGTTGCCGATGCTGGAGCCGATGTAGAGCGCCAGCGTGCGCGTGTTCGGAAGCCGGTTCTCCGGCAGCGGCTCGCGCGTGTAATCAGCCACCTGACATCTGACCGCGACGCCCGGAAGATTGCCGAGAATGTTCCGCCGCGCACGCTCCAGCGCCGTCACCGAAACATCGACCGGCTGATAGACAACCGTGCCCTGCAACCGCACAGCGGCCGAGAGCAGGATGCCCGTCTTGGTCGCCGTGCCCGCACCCAGCTCGATAAGCGTCAGCGTCTGGCGCGGGTGCCCTGCTGCCGCCTGCACGATCTCGTCCGCGTGCGCCGTGAAGATGCTGCGTTCCGCGCGGGTCAGATAGTACTCAGGCAGGGTCGTAATCTGCTCGAAGAGATGTGAGCCGGCCTCGTCGTAGAAGAGCCACGACGCAAGCCTCTTCGGAGTCGAGGTAAGGCCGGCGCGCGCCGCGGAGGCTACGGCCTCTGCGGGATCGGCGGCGAGCAGCGGCTCAGTCGCGAGAGGCTCAAAGACGGCAGAGAAAGGCGGCACAGTGGTGGGTTCCCTTCATTGTTGCCTGGCTGGTTGCGCGCGGTTCTGACCGCTTGAAACATTGGATGCCGTTTATTGCGCTGAAGTTACAACGCATTGCAACCTGCTGACAGCACGGTGGCAGCAGGTGAGCAGCAGAAAGCCGCCTGGTTTTCAGGCGGCCTCCGGTTCATATATTGCTCGTAGGGAGCGATCAGTGCGCGGCGATGGCTGTTCCCACCAGATCGATGGCATCTGCGATCATGCGCGTCGTCGGATTGTAGGCGACCACATAGCCGTCATAGTAGCCGTAGTTGCAGCCTGGCGGCGGCGGCGGCATTCCGACGTAGTAGGCAGGCGGAACAACCTGAATGACGTAGGTGCGCGGAATGTAATAGCCGCGGTAGAAGTGCGGACGTCCATGCGGATAACGCCGCCAGTGGTCTACGTCGCGGTAGTAGTAGCGCGAGAAGTGGTCGCGGTCGCCGCCGTGGAAGTGAAAGTCCTCGCCGTGCTTCTCACGTCCGTAGGCATGACCGCGTCCGTGGTCGTAGTGGTCGTGTCCGTAGTTGCCCTGCCAGCCGTCATCGTGCCCGCGACCATGATTGTCATGATTGCCGTGATCGGAATGACCGTTTCCCTGGTCGTCGTGGCCGTGTCCATTTCCATGATCCTTGGCCTGTGCGGCAGTCAGGCCGACGGTGACTGCCAAAACCGGCACAAGCGCCCATCGGGCAAAGTTGACTGCCATTGAACTGATTCTCATCTGAACTCCTTCTTGGAAAGTGACTGGTGTATGGGAGGCCATGCTTGCGCACAAGCGTTCCCGGTGGCCTGTGCCACGCTGGTCATTGTCTTTTGTGGACGGTCAGGAGCCGCCTCTCGGTTACACCCAAGGCAGGAGTCAGAAGCCTGCTGAGGATTAGATGCCTGGTGCAGCCCAAAGCATGCCTCAGACGCAGTATACGTTCCGGCTCAAGTGGGCGGCTACATCGAAAGATGCAGAAAAGTAAGTTGTTCCAAATAAGTTGTTTACGAAGAAGTTGCCGCATTCCGGGCCAACCGCAGACCGGAGAATTGCCAGCGCGTGCCGGGGGTGAAGAAGTTCCGGTAGGTGGCGCGGATGTGCGTGGCGGGGGTAACGCAGGAGCCTCCGCGCAGAACCATCTGCGAGGACATGAACTTGCCGTTGTACTCGCCCAGCGCGCCGGGCAGGGGTTTGTAGCCGGGATAACCGGTGTAGGGGCTAGCAGTCCACTCCCAGGTGTCGCCGTAGACCTGTTGCAGGCCGGGGGCGGAGCTTGCGGTCGTTGGGTGAAGATTGCCGGTTTCGAGCAGGTTGTCCTTTTGGGCGGCGACAACGGCTGAGGGCTTCGACGGGTCAGGCGACGTGAAGGTATGGAGCGCCGGTGGAGAGGCAGTGACTCTGCGAATGAGAGCGAGCGAAGATGCGGCGTGTTCCCACTCGAACTCGGTGGGCAGACGATGGCCAGCCCAGCGGGCATAGGCGTCAGCCTCGAAGAAGCTGAGGTGGCAGACGGGCGTCTCGCTGAGGTCTTCGAGCGGGACGAAGCCGTGCAGCGTGAAGATGCGCCAGCCGGATTGGGTGGAGTTGTCGCGCTGCCAGTAGAACGGGGCCTGCCAGCCTTCCGCACGCATCACTGTCCAGCCCTCGGAGAGCCAGAGTTCGGGGCGTCCGTAGCCGTTCTGGTCGATGAAGGCGAGGTACTCGGCGCAGGTGACGAGCCGGGTGGCCAGGCGGAAGGGTTCGAGGTAGACGCGGTGGCGCGGGGTTTCGTTGTCGAAGGCGAAGGCCTCGGCGGAGGTGTCGGCGGGGTCGGGCGTGACGCCGATCTCGACGAGGCCGCCGGTGAAGTCGATCCAGTCGAGCGGCGGGGCGATGCTTTCGCTCTTCGGCTGCGTGGGCGCAAGGTAGGCCGGGTGCAGCGGGTTGGTGAAGAAGGCGTGCTTGATGTCGGTGGCGATCAGTTCCTGGTGCTGCTGCTCGTGCGAGAGGCCGAGCACGATGCGACGCGCGGCCTCGTCTTCGGGTGCGTGCGCAAGCAGGCTGGCTATCGCTGCATCGACGTGGGCACGGTAGGCGAGGATGGCGTCGAGCGGCGGGCGCGAAAACGAGGCGCGCAGCTTCTTCTCGGGTACCTCGCCAAGCGCGTTGTAGTAGCTGTTGAAGAGCCAGTGAAAGTCGGGGTTGAAGAGCTGGTAGGCGGCGGCGAACTCGCGGAGTACGAAGGTCTCGAAGAACCAGCTCGTGTGGGCGAGATGCCATTTGACGGGGCTGGCCTCAGGGCAAGACTGCACCATCATGTCTTCGGCCGAGAGAGGTTTGCACAGATCGAGGCTGGTCTGGCGCACGGCCTTGTATTGGGCAAGAAGCTGGCGGGTGGCAGAAGCAGAGGCAGATTTAACAGGCATGATTTTTCTCGGTGCAATCCGGTTGCTATTGGTCAGCTCGTGCGGTGAGTCTGAGGTTCGGCGAAGCATAGGACGGGCCTTCAGAGCGCGCGTGAGAGCAGGAATTATATGTCGGGCCTTCAGCCCTCAGGGACTTTGTTGCCTGTTTCCTGGGCCTTCTCCACCCCAGCGAGCAAGCTCGCCGGGGACCCCGGTTTCGGCCCAGGCTGGTATATGTCGCGCCTTTGGCGCTTGGCAAGTGAATCAATTCGAAGCTCATCACACCAATCGAAGCTCATCACACCAACTGTGGTCTTTAGACGCTTGCTCAGAAGGGGAAGTTGCTGAAAGTTGCGGCTAGGCCAGCAAGCGACGAACGACGCGGCGGACGCTTTCGGTGACGACGCCGAAGATGACGTGCGTAGTCATCTCGCGGGCGCGCATGCGGGTGGTCTTCGGCACAGGCGCGGGGGCAAGGCCGAGCGCGGGCAGCGCGCCGTCCTGCTTGAGCGAGGCGAGCGTGACGCCGAAGCCTGCGCCGTCCTTCGCGGCGGCTGCGGGATAGAACTCGGCGACCGCTCCGTAGGCTGCTCCGGCGAGCGCATCGACGCACCAGTGGTATTTTTTCAGCGCAGGCTCAGGCGCGACGGCGAGGTCCTCGCCAGTGAGAGCTTTGGCTGGAAGCGCGCGCGGGTCTGGCTCGTCGTGAAGCGGCGGATAGAATTTCTCTGCCACTGCCTTAGCGGCGATGGCGACGAGGCCGCCGACCAGTCCGGCGAGGATGCCTTTGGCCAGAGACTTTGCGTATGCCTGCTTCCTGACGATGCTCTTGCTCATGGTGTGTATCGTAACGCTCTCGCGAATTGGATGCGCGGAGGGCGCTTCGGGCTGTGTGCTTAGCCTACATAGGCGGAGGCGTCGGTCGTGTCGGTACCGGGGTTGATGTTGGCGGCGCGGAAGACGGCAGTCAGAACGGCGGAGATCGCAAGGTTCAACAGCAATGCAGGAACTGCCGCGTACATGCTGAAGACGTGTCCTGCGATATGCAGCGGGTAGACGGAGCTTTTGAGACCGAGCGCCCACGCCATCCCGGTGCCGCTGGCCATGCCGAGCGCCCATCCCCAGAAGAGCGCCCAGGGGTGGAACCAGCGGGTGAAGGCCCCGAGGACGATCGAAGGGAACATCTGGCAGATCCAGATGCCGCCCAGCAGTTGCATCTCGATGGCGTAGGTCGGAGGCAGGCCGAGGACGAAGACCAGCGCGCCGAACTTGACGCACAGCGAGACGAGCTTGGCCGTCTGCGACTCCTGGTGCGGCTGCATGTTGCGGCGGAACTCGCCGTAGAGATTGCGGGTGAAGAGGTTCGAGGCGGCAATCGACATGATCGCCGCCGGTACAAGCGCGCCGATGGCGACGGCCGCGAGGCAGAAGCCGGAGAACCACTCCGGGAACATCTTCATAAGCAGCAGCGGCACGGCGAGGCTGGTGTCTTTGGTCACGACGCCTGCGGTAAGTGCCAGATACCCAAGCAGCGCGACCAGTCCGAGCATGAAGCTGTAGGCAGGCAGCATGGCCGCGTTGCGCCTGACAGTGTTCGCGCTCTTGGCGCTGAGCACCGCCGTGGCCGTGTGCGGATAGAGCATCAGAGCGATTGCCGAGCCGATGGCCAAGGTCGAGTAGCCGAGAAATTGGCTGGGCCGCAGGTAGATCGACGCGGCTGGAATGTGCGCGGCGAGCGCATGGTCAGCCGTTGCGAAGACATGCGCGTAGCCGCCGAGCTTGATGGGGATGAAGATCACCGCAGCCAGCACCATGATGTAGAGCATGATGTCCTTGACGATGGCGATGACGGCGGGCGCGCGCAGGCCGCTCGAATAGGTGTAAGCAGCGAGGATGATGAACGCGGCAGCCAGCGGCCACTCGCCGCGAATGCCCATCGCTTCGATGACCACCTGAATGCCGACCAGTTGCAGAGCGATGTAGGGCATCAGCGCCATGACGCCGGTGAGCGCGATGGCGAGCGTCAGCCAGCGGTTGCCGTAGCGTCCGCCGACGAAGTCCGCGAAGGTGACGTAGCCGTGGCGGTGGCAGATGGTCCACAGACGCGGCAGCACCAGCATCATGTACGGATAGGTGATGATGGCGTAGGGAACGGCGAAGAAGCCCATCGCTCCGCCGCCGTATAGCAGCGCAGGCACGGCGATGACCGTGTAGGCAGTGTAAAGATCGCCGCCGATGAGGAACCACGTAATCCACGTGCCGAAGGTGCGCCCGGCCAGGCCCCACTCTTCAAGCGAGGCCATGCTTTTGGGACGGCGCCAGCGCGCAGCCCAGAAGCCTGCCCACGTGACCAGCAGGAAGAAGACACAGAAGATGATGAGGGCCGTTGTGTGGAGGTGCAATCGCTCACCCGGAACGAAGATCGAATACGGTGAGGAGAATCTTAGCTCATCGGAATTGAAGAGGAAAATCGCAGCGTATGGGGCTAGCTGCGTCCGCTGTCGGCCCAGTCGTAGACGACGATGCCGAGGTCGCCCAGGGTCTTATCGACAGTCTCGACGTTGCGGCGCACCTGCGGCCGGTCGCCTGCCGGGACGTTGTGCGCTTCTTCAACAGCGATGACGCGGCCATACGGCCACGAACCTTCAGGGATGGCATTCAGGGCCGTGGCCAGGTCGCTGACCCTAACATTCAGGTCCTGACGACGCGCTCCTGCCGGCCGCAGCATTCCGCCCAAGCCCATCGTGCTGGTGTTGGCATCGGCCAGCATGACGTGCAGCGTGACCATCTCGCCCTGCACGGTGACGTAGGGATTCTGCCATGCCGAGAGGCTTTTGACCGCCATATAGAGCGACTTCGAAGGCGGAGGGATCTGCTCCAGATGCTGACGCGCAACGTCGGCGACCTGCTGCTGCTCGGCTGCGAGCGCACGCGCCTGCTCCGCTGTGGGCGGGGCCGAATGCTGGCAACCGGCGAGGACTACCGTGAATGCAAGGGCAGGGGCGAGGGCGAGTGATCTACGCACAATCATCAGCATATCAAGGCTTCTGGCCTGGCAGAAGCCCTCGGACGACGGAGTCAGTTTGAAATTGTGCGGGTTTGGGAATGCCGCCGTATGGTTTCGACGACCGTACCTGCCAACGCATACGTGGCAGCATTCCCAAGCATAATGGAATAGAAACTAAGGGCGTATTGGCGAGCAAGCGCAATCGGGCATGTCAAATAGAGGAGTGCCCGCACAAGTCCTATCGAGTCTAATGGTGTTGGGAACGTTGCAGAGATATAGAGTCTCCAGCAGACCACAACGAGCGCTCCTACTCCCGCCCAAATGGCGATTCGGCGTTTCATGTCGCCGCTCCCTCTGTCTTACATCCCAATGATCACACCAAACTTCTCCAAACGCCAAAACGGGCCCCCACTACCGGGATGACATTCCCTCAGGGGCTAAAGCCCTGTCATATACATGAACACTTGCGGCGTGGCTGAAGCCACGCCCTTTCAAAACCAAGACTGAATTAGAGGTTCCCCAAAGTCATCAGTGGCCGGTCCAGACGGCGGAGCGTTTTTCGAGAAAGGCGGCGGTGCCTTCGGCCTTGTCGGCGGTGCCGCAGAGGCGGCCGAAGATTCGGGCTTCGAGGTCGATAGCGGCTTCGAGTCCTAGTTCGCCGCCTTGTTCTACGGCCTCAAGACAGCCTGCGATGGCCAGCGGGGCCATCGCGGCGATGGTGCGGGCCAGTTCCAAACCCCTTGCCATGAGCCTGTCCGGTGCGACGACCTCGTCGGCCAGGCCAATGCGCAGAGCTTCGTCCGCACCGACCATCTCGCCGGTGAGCAGCATCTTGAGCGCGGCGGAGCAGCCAACCAGCCGGGGCAGGCGCTGCGATCCTCCGTAGCCGGGGACAAGGCCGAGCTTGACCTCGGGCTGGCCGAAGCGCGCGGTCTCGCTGGCCAGACGCATGGTGCAGGCAAGTGCCAGTTCACAGCCTCCGCCGAGCGCAAAGCCGTTGACCAGCGCGATGACCGGTTTGCCGCAGGTTTCGATGAGGCGGAAGACACTCTGCCCGCGCCGCGCCTTGGTCTCGCCGGTGACGGCGTCCGTGGCGCGAAGCTCATTGATGTCCGCTCCGGCAGCGAAGGCCTTTTCGCCCGCGCCGGTCAGCAGGATGACCCTGGCGCCAGGATCGGATTTCAGCGCGAGGAAGACCTGCTCCAGCTCGTCGAAGGCCTGCGTGTTCAGTGCGTGCAGCACCTTTGGACGGTTCAGCGTGACGGTGGCGATGTGGCCCGCGATCTCGCACAGCAGGGTTTCGTAGCTCATGGGGTGGTCTCCGCGTTGGTTTCGAACTCAGACGATACAATCGAATTCTATGGTTAAGGGAATCACGCTGGTGAGCGGTGTCGGCTCATCGGAGACATTCGATAAGCTCACGGGCCTGCTCGCCAGCCTCGGCTTCGAGCCGGGCAAGGGCTGGAGCGACGCCAACGGGCCCGGTCGCGGCGCGGCCTTTCTGGCTCCGTTGGGCAATCTGGAGCTGGTGACGGGGCGGTTGCCCGCGGTCCCGCCCATTCTGATTGAGGTGACGAACCTGGACGGCGTTCATGCGGCGGTCGAGCGGTGGATGCTCGGGAGCTATCGCACGGAAGAGATCGCGGCGCTGCTTTCTCAGCCGGAGTTGACGCACTGGAAGTCGCGCCTCTTTACCGTGAAGCTGGCAACGGGCGATGCGGGCGATCTGGTTGTGGGCTTCTGGCAGTCCGAAGACCCGCTGCACAACAAGCCTGCGGCGATTGAGGGCGACCTCGTGGCTACCGGAATGCGGTTTGCGATCGTGGTAGCGCGTTGGAACGCAGTGATTACAGACCGCCTGCTGCAAGGCGCGCTCGACGGGCTCTACCGTAGCGGCGCGGCCAAGCAGGATGTAGAGATCGTCCGCGTGCCCGGCGCGTGGGAGATTCCCTCCGCTGCCCGCACGCTGGCGGAGTCGAAGAAGTTCGGTGCGATCATCACGCTTGGGTGTCTCCTGCGCGGCGAGACGGCGCACTACGAGGCCATCTACAACGAAGTGGCGCGCGGCATCGGGCAGTCACAGCAGGAGACGGGCGTGCCTCATGCGTTCGGCGTACTGACGTGCGAGACGCTGGAGCAGGCGCTGGATCGTGCGGGCGTGAAGGCGGGAAATAAAGGCTTCGAGGCCGCGATTGCAGCTATCGAGATGGTGTCGATTCAGCAAAAGCTCAAGGAAGACGGGGGAAAACACTGATGGGGACCCGCCGCAAATCGCGCGAGCTGACCATGCAGATGCTCTACCAGGGCGACCTGGGCAAGCAGACGCCTGAAGAGGTGCGCAAGATCTTCTGGGCCTCGACGACCGACGTGGACACAGAGACGCGCGGCTTTGCCGAAGACCTGTTCCGCGTGGCAACGACGCGGAAGGCGGAGATCGACCAACTGATCGAAGCGCACGCGCAGAACTGGCGGCTGGAGCGGATGCCGGTGGTGGATCGCAGCGTCATTCGCGGTGCTGTGGCGGAGATGCTCGGCTTTCCGAATACGCCTGCGGCGATCGTCATCAACGAGAGCCTCGAAGTCGCCCGCCGCTACGCCGCGCCCGAGTCGATCCACTTCCTCAACGGCGTGCTGGACGCCATCGCCCGCGACCTGATGAAGCAGCGCCTGGCGTAAGTTTGAGTGTTCGCGGCAGGCGGGTGCATCTAAACTGCTGAGACAGCCATGTCACAGACAACCAAGCCTGCCGAGAACGCCTCCGCCGAAAAGCCGCCCATCTACCTGCTCGATTCGATGGCCTTCATCTTCCGCGCGTACCACGCGATGCAGCGGCAGCGGCCCATGTCCACGCGAACGGGCATACCCACGGCGGCGACGTATGTCTTCGTCAACATGATCAACAAGCTGCGCAAAGACTTCCAGCCGCACTATCTTGCCGCCGTCTACGACCTCTCGGGGCCGGTCTTCCGCGATGAGCGTGCAAAAGAGATGAAGGCAGTGAAGAAGTTCAACGTCAAGACGCAGCAGTTTGAGATGGTGGACTACGCGGGCTACAAGGCCAACCGCGCCGAGATGCCCGCCGACCTGGCGCGGCAGTTGCCCTTTATCCGCCGCGCGCTCGAAGCATTTCGCATTCCGATCCTGAGCTACGAAGGCTTCGAGGCCGACGACGTGATCGGCACGCTCTCGCACAAGCTCTCCGCGCTGGGGCACAAGGTCTTCGTCGTCTCTTCGGACAAGGACATGATGCAGCTTGTCACGGACGATGTGGTCATCCTGAATCCGACGAAGGACAATCTCATCCTCGATCCCGCGGGCGTAGAGAAGACGCTCGGCGTGCCGCCGGAGCGCGTCATCGATGTGATGGCGCTGCGCGGTGATGCGGTGGACAATATCCCCGGCGCACCCGGGATCGGAGACAAGGGCTCGGTCGAGTTGATTCAGCAGTTCGGCACGGTCGAAGCGGCCCTCGACCGCGCGGCCGAGGTCAAGCGCAAGACCTACCGCGAGTCGCTCGAAAATAATCGCGACAACATCATGCTCTCCAAAGAACTGGTGACGATTCACACCGAAGTGCCGATTGAGGTCTCGGTCGAGGTGATGCGCACACAGTCGCCCGACAGCGCAGCCTGCCGCGAGCTTTTCTCCGAGCTTGAGTTCACCACGCTGCTCAAGGAGCTTGCGCCCGCAGTCGAAAGCGCGCCGGCCGAGTACAACCTGAAGCCGACGGCGGAGGAGATTGCCGCACTGCTCGGGCAGGCCAGGGATCAGGGATCAGGGATCAGGGACCAGAAAGGCGCGGAAATTAACGGGCTCTCGCTGGCCATCATCGAGGATGCTCGCGCTCTTGCCGAAGAGGCTGCTGTCGAGCCGAGCGATGAATCGAATGAGCCTGAGCCACCGCCTGCGGAGAACCTCTCGCTCTTCGGCGGCGCTGCTCCTATCGCGGCGGCGAGCGTTGCGCCTCCCGACGCAGTGCTCAGGCTGGGTCTTGCTTCCGGATCGAATGCAGCGATGGAGGTGACGCTTGACGCTCCGGGCGTGCGGGAAGCACTGCTCGATCCCGCGCTTCCCAAAGATGTTCACGATCTCAAGGCGATCGAGCGCGCGCTGCTGCCGCACGGCATCACGCTTGCTGGTGTGCGCGACGATGTGATGCTGCTCAGCTATCTCGTCAATCCGACGCATGCTTCGCACACACTGGCCGATGTCGCGGCACGGTTTACAGACCGCGCGCTGAAGCAGCAGGCGAAGGGCGAGGTCTCGAACGACAGGCTGGCCGAAGCTGCGGATGCAGTCCGCCGCGTGGCCCCGGTGTTGCATCGGGAGATTGAAGCAGCGAACCTCCGCAGTGTCTACGAGATGATCGATCTGCCGCTGGTCCCGGTGCTGCTGCGGATGGAGCAAGCAGGCGTGCGCATCGATGCGGGCGTACTGGCGGCCATGTCGAATCGGCTGGCCGTTGAGATTGACGATCTTGCAGAGCGTATCTACGGCGAGTCCGGCCATCGCTTCAACATCAATTCGCCGAAGCAACTGGGCGACGTGCTCTTCAACAAAATGCTGCTGCCCAAGCCGACGAAGTACGGCAAGGGTAAAGTCGTTTCGACTGCGCAGGACGTACTCGAAGAGCTTGCGGAGGCACATGCCGTTCCGGCACTGGTGCTGGAGTACCGCCAACTGGCCAAGCTCAAGTCCACCTACCTGGACTCGCTGCCGCAGCTTGCTGACGCCGAGGGCCGCGTCCACACGACGTTCAATCAGGTAGGCACCGCGACTGGGCGACTCTCCTCGACCAACCCGAATCTGCAAAACATACCGGTGCGCACTGCCGTGGGCCGCGAGATTCGCGCTGCGTTCATCGCTGCTCCGGGAAATTTGCTGATGTCGGCGGACTACTCGCAGATTGAACTGCGCCTGATTGCTCACTTTTCGCAGGACCCCTTGCTGCTGAACGCCTACCGCACCGGTCAGGACATCCACACGCTCACCGCGGCTGAGGTGTTCGGCGTGGACGCGGCCACGATGGACAAGGAGACGCGCAATCGCGCCAAAGCCGTGAACTTCGGCATCGTCTACGGCATCAGCCCGTTCGGGCTGGCAGCGCAGCTCGGCATCGACCAGAAGACGGCGCGCGAATATATCGAGAGATACTTCGAGCGTTACGCGGGCGTGCGCAGATTCATCGACGAGACGCTTGATACCGTGCGACGCGACCAGTCGGTGCGCACGTCCTTCGGCCGCGTGCGGCCTATTCCCGACATCGAATCGCGCAACCCCAACATGCGCGGCTTCGCCGAACGCACGGCGGTGAATACACCGCTGCAAGGCACGGCGGCAGACCTCATCAAACTGGCCATGCTTCGCATCGACCAGATTATCCGCGACCGAAAGCTCCGCTCGCGCATGACGCTTCAGGTACACGACGAACTGCTCTTCGATGTCGCTCCAGACGAGGTGGAAGAGATGCAGACGCTGGTGAAGCACGAGATGGAATACGTGGAAGAGTTCTCCGTGCCTATTGTGGCCGAGGTTGGCGTAGGGCAGAACTGGCGTGACCTCAAATAGCCTGAGCGCAGGGAAGTCGCCTAAACGCTGGCTGTTCGCGTGCCTTCCGCATCGCGCGTTCCAATCAGCGTAAACCTCTCCTTGAGGCGCAGGAAAGGGCGCTCGAAGTACCGGTAGGAAAGGTGCGCTACCAGCACCGTCACCGCCAGCACAATCGCTGTACCTGTGCTGGCGCGCAGGCTTTGCGGTACGCGAGCAAGCCACGCGCCGCCTTTCTCAAACACGAGATATAGCACGAGCGAGTGATAGACATACAGCCCATACGAGATGCGCCCCAGATAGGCGAGCCATCGCGGCACATAGCTGCCCGGCGTTCCCAGCGTACTCACAAAGAACAGCACCGCGCCCAGGAGCATCAGCGCCCATCCTGCCAGCGACGCGCCGAGGCCCGCCTGCGGCTCCCAGCTCCTGACACCCAATCGCAGACAGGCAAACCAGCAGGCGAAGCCGAGCGCAAATCCCAGCAGCCGCGCAGGCGCACGCAATCTGGGCAGACGGCCATGCAGCCCCAGCGCCAGCAGCGTTCCGGCACAAAAAAACTGGAAGTGGACGAAGCTGTCGGTCCACTCGCCGTTGTCGCCTGCAACCGGATGCAGCGCATAGCGTGCGATGGCGAGATACGCAACGGCCAACAGAATATAGCTCAATAGTCGAATGCCTCTGCGTCCGGCGAACGCAATGACCAGCGGGATGCAGATGTAAAACTGCTCTTCAACCGAGATGCTCCACAGCGGGTCTACCGGGCCTGCGATCCATCCATGCCGCAGGATGTACCAGTTGCCGGAGAAGAAGGAGAAGGCCAGCCACGACGAGTGTGTCGTCGGCCCAACTCCGGGCAAAACATGGTTGAGCGCGACAAGCCCGAAGAATGCTGCAAAATAAAGCGGCCAGATGCGCAGGATACGCCGCGCATAGAAGGCCCGGACGTGGACCCTGCCGGTGGCTTCGCGCTCGCGCATCAGCAGTTCCGTAATCAGAAATGCGCTGAGCAGAAAGAAGACCGGCACGCCAAACGCGCCCGCCGTGCTGAACCGGAACAGCCACGGGTCGTGCGCCGCGTCGAGCGGCACGTAGTCCATGCGGTGAAACGAGAACACGCACAGAAAGGCGAAGAATCGGAGCGCATCAAGTTCTGGGCGGTAATAGCGGTTCAGAGAGATACCCTTCACACCCTTGGATGGAAGACAGATTACACGTCAGAGCGTGCCTGCTTTCGTTGCGCTCATTTCTAAAGTACTTAGCGGAGGCCTTTCAACCTGGCAAAGCTGGACAGGGAGGAGGGCCGAATCCGCAAAAGGCCGCTGTCCTGATAGACTTAAAGCTCTGCGTTGAGCACACGCGCACACAGTTCTCTCAAAGCGGCCAGCCCGCGGCGAGCCCGAAGGAAGAACCAACTCAGTGGACCAACAGACCAAAGCAGCTCTCAAGCGCGACCAGTTTATCGATACCACCCAGCAGGGCCTCGACTGGGCCAGCGAACACCGCCACGGCGTCATCGTCGGCAGCATCGCTGCCCTCGTGGTGCTGGTGATTGCGATTGTCTCCGGTGTCATCTACAGCAATCGCTCCAGCGCAGCCACGGACCTCTTCGGCCAGGCGATGCATGAGTACCAGACCCCGCTGGCCGACCCCAGCCAGCCCGTGCCTCCCGGCACCAAGACCTACGCTACGGAGGCGGACCGTGCCAAGGCTGCCAACCAGCTCTTCATGGAAGCGGCAAACAAGTACGGCATGACGTCCGAAGGCAAGCTGGCTCGCTACTTCGGCGGACTCACCTACATGGAAGCAGGCGACAACAGCCAGGCCGAGAGCAACCTGAAGCAGGTGGCCGATGGCTGGAACCACAATCTTGCCGCGCTGGCCAAATTTGCGCTGGCGGACCTGTATCGCCGCACCGGCAGCACTCAGCAGGCCATCGATCTTTACAAGGACCTCACGGCAAAGCCTGCCTCGACCGTGCCTGCCGGACTGGCGCAGCTTCAGCTTGCCGAACTCTATACCGCGGAAGGCAAGACGGACGAAGCGAAGCGCGTCTATGCAGAGTTGAAGGACAAGGACGCCAAAGGTGCGGCAGGCATGATCGCAGCGCAGAAACTGAATCCGGCGGCGGCAGCGGTCCGCTAGCATCTCATTCGTTCTTCACTTCTGCCCGCACCAGTTTCGCTGGTGCGGGCAGAAGTGTTTTAGCGCAGACGAGCGGGCGCGTATCGTTCATGCTGTCTGATAAACGAACGGAATGAAGCCCCCTGCTAAACTTGGGTAAGACACCATGCCCATCGTCGAACTCGAACATGTCCGTAAAGCCTACGACACCAAGATCGCCGTAGAAGACCTCAGTTTCAACATCGAGCCCGGAAGTATGTTTGGTCTGCTTGGTCCCAACGGCTCCGGCAAGACCTCGACCATCCGCATGATGATCGGCATCACGGTGCCCGACTCGGGGGGCATCAACCTCTTCGGAGAGCCGTTCACGCGCAAGAACCTTCATCGCGTCGGCTATCTGCCGGAGGAACGCGGCCTCTATAAGAAGATGAAGGCCATCGACCAGCTCATCTTTCTCGGCCAGCTTCACGGGCTCGACGCCGCCACCGCAAGCCGCCGCGCCCATGCGTGGTGCGAGCGCGTGGACATCATGCCCGCCATCCACAAGAAGACCGAAGAGCTTTCCAAGGGAATGCAGCAGAAGATTCAGTTCATCGCCGCACTGCTGCACGAGCCTGAACTGATCATCATGGACGAACCCTTCAGCGGCCTCGATCCCGTCAACGCCACCGTCCTCCAGGACATCCTCGTCGAGCTTCGGCAGGCCGGCCGCACGGTCCTCTTCTCCACGCATCGCATGGACCAGGTGGAAAAGCTCTGCGACAACATCTGTCTGATCCATAACAGCCATCTCGTCCTGTCCGGTTCCATGCGCGAGGTCAAATCGCACTATCCGCGCAATCGCGTCGATATGGTCTTTGAGGGCGATACCGGCTTCCTCCAGCACCCCTCGATTGAGGACGCGAAACTCTACAGCGGACGCGCCGAGATCAAACTCCGCTCCGAGGATGGCATCGCGCCGGACGCGCAGCCTCTGCTGGCCGAAGCCATCCGGCGCGGAACACGCATCACGCGCTTTGAGGTCAAGGAGCCCACCCTCGAAGAGATCTTCATCGAGAAAGTCACCCAGTCGGCCAACAACGGGGGAGGCAAGGTCTATGCATAACATCTGGCTCATCGCCAAGCGCGAGTACCTGGAGCGTGTCCGCACCAAGTCCTTCATCCTCACCACCATCCTCATCCCGCTGCTCATGGGCGGAGGCATCGTCGTCGCCGTGCTCACGCAGGGCAAGCCCGACACGAACTCTCGCATCGCCGTCGTCTCCGCTGACCAGCAGCTCGCTCTCGACCTCCAGACAGAGATCGAAAGCAACAAAGACCACCACTACACCGTCGATGTCATCTCGCCGCCGGTCGCCGGCACGCGAACAACGCTCGACGGTGAGCTGGCCAACAAACAGCTCGACGGCTATCTCTGGATCACTCCCGCCGCCACGTCCGCCGCGCGTCCCACCTTCTCCTACACGCCGCGTTCCGACCGTGCCTACGCCACGAAAGAGGACATCAAGGCAGCCCTCCGCAGTGTGCTCATCCGCGAGCGCCTCTCGCACCAGGGCATGGTCGCCTCCGACGTCACCTCGCTCATGCAGCCCGTCCAGCTCGACACCACGCAGGCAGGCAAGAACGACAGCAGCACCGCCGCCTACGTCACCGTCATCATCCTCTTCTTCCTCATGTACTTCGTCATCATGCTCTATGGCATGAACGTCGCCCGCTCCATCATCGAGGAAAAGACATCGCGCGTATTCGAGGTTCTTCTGGCCACGATTACCTCCGAGGAGATCATGGCCGGCAAGATGCTCGGCGTCGGCGCCGTCGGCCTCACCCAGGTCTTCATCTGGCTTGGCGCGGCACTCATGCTTACCGGCGTCGCAGCCGTGCAGGCAATGGCCGGAGGCCAGCTCCACCTCTCGCTCAACGCCGCCGAGATCATCTTCTTCTTCGTCTTCTTTATCCTGGGATTCCTTCTCTACGCCAGCATTGCCGCGGCGCTCGGCGCCATGACCAACTCCGAGCAGGAGTTGCAGCAGTTGAATATGGTGCTCGTCCTGCCGCTCGCAGCCTGCTTCTTCGCCATGGGGGTTGTCGTCTCGAACCCCAACTCAGCGGTCTCCGTCATCCTCTCGCTCATTCCGTTCATGACACCGCTGATCATGTATCTGCGCATCTCCATCGTCGCGGTGCCTGTCTGGCAGATCGGCCTTTCCATTGCACTGATGCTGGCCTCCATCTACGCCGTTCTCTGGGTCGCCAGCCGCATCTACCGTGTCGGCATCCTCATGTACGGCAAGAAGCCGAGCTTGCCTGAGATACTTCGCTGGCTCAAGTACAGTTAGGCAAGCTCGTCGCCCGCATCGGGCGGACGGGCTGGAGCCTTCCTCAGGAGTCTCTCCAACGTCTTTCCCTTTGCCCCCTGAGCGCGCCGGTGGAAGAAGGCAGCAGCCGTCTCAACCACGCCGACTTTTTGAGCTACAGCGACTGAGATCCATTGATTCAGTGAAACTCCGTCTTCCTTCGCAAGTCGCTGTGCGGCGTGCTTGACGGAGGCAGGCAGCTTCAAAGGGTAGGTAGAGCGGCTCATCTCAATATCTCCTTAATCGCTTCCGCTGGACTTACGACGCGAAGCCTGAAGTTATGCGGTACGGAACTGAAGTCCTTCCTGTTATGTGTCACCAGGAGATCTGCTCTGCCGTTGACAGCAGCTTCCAGTACCATTTCGTCTCCAGGATCGCGGAGTTGGGGACGCCAGCGAAAATGGACTTCGACTGGTTCGATCAAACCTGCCATATCCCGCATCAGCAGTTCGATGTCTCTGATGCCGATTCCATGTACTCGCCGCTGCTCTGGACGACACAGTGCGTCTTCGTATTCCAAAAATAGCGCAGGAGTGGCAATCAGGGTAAATCGCTTCTCCATTGCGAATTGGAGCAATCCGTTGCTTGCCCCTATGCGGCTGCGAAACGCCGCAACGATCACAGAAGTGTCCAGCACAAGCCTCATCTGTATACATCCTATACGATGTCTCGTAGATTGATCGGAATAGCAGCGGATTTCAAGACTTCAGGCAGGTAAACTCATCAACGTGCCCAAACCTTTCACCCTGAAGCAGCGCCTCGCGCTCGCGCTTGTTCCGCGACTGGCGAGCTTCGTCATCCGCTGCCTCGGCATGACGCTTCGCTACCGGGATGTCTGCTCCCCCGGCCCATTTCCCGGTTACGACACGCCTCCGCCGGGAGTCTTCGCCTTCTGGCATTGCTGCCTGCTGGCGAGCGCCTGGCGCTTCCGCAATCGCGGCGTGGCCGTACTCATCAGCCAGAGCTTTGACGGTGAGCTGATCGCCCGCACCGTCGAGCGTCTCGGATTCATCGCCGTCCGGGGCTCAAGCTCGCGCGACGGCAGCGTCGGGCTGCGCAATCTCCAGCGAGCTTTCCTCGACGGCCACTTCTGCGCCATTACAGCCGATGGCCCACGAGGCCCTGCGCAGGTTGCCAAACCCGGCGTTACTCAACTCGCGCAGTTGGTTCATAGCGAAATCATCGCCTTCCACGCGCATCCCGAACGTGCCTGGCAACTCCGCTCCTGGGATCGATTCCTCATCCCCAAGCCGTTTTCGCGCGTGACCATCGGCTGGATCACCAACGCCGCCGCCGAGCAGTCTGCAGTACAGTCCGCGCTCGACCATGCAGTCGAACTGGCCCGGCAGGAACAGTAATGCAGATGCGGCAGAGCGCACCCTAAAATAAAGTCAGTGCGCGTCAAAGACTTTCATTACGACCTTCCTGAAGAACTCATCGCCCAGTCACCTCCTGTAGTGCGAGGCACGAGCCGGATGCTCGTCTTCGACCGCGCCACAGGCCACTACCGCGACGACCACTTTCGCCATCTGCCCAGCATCCTGCGGGCTGGCGACCTGCTCATCCTCAACGACAGCCGCGTCATTCCGGCGCGGCTCTACGCCACACGCGCGCGCGGCCGCCACACGCAGCAGAACTCGCCTGACCCAACCGGGCGCATCGAAGTCCTGCTCACACAGCACCTCGGCGCAGAAGACTGGTCGGCGCTCGTCCGGCCCAGTCGCAAGGTCCAGCCAGGCGAGCGGCTCCTCTTCCACAATACGAACGGGACAGCAGACGCCGCGCCGTTGCTTGAAGCGGAGGTCCTGAGCAGCGATGATTTTGGCGAGCGCACCCTCCGCTTCGAGCCCGTGGAAGACTTTCAGGCCATCCTCGAAACGATTGGCCACATGCCGCTGCCGCCCTACATCCATCGAGAGGACAGCCTCGAAGACCGCGACCGCTACCAGACCGTGTTTTCACACGAACCTGGCAGCGCCGCCGCGCCCACCGCCGGTCTCCACTTCACACCAGAAATTCTTGCGCAGCTCAGGCAAAACGGCATTCAGATCGAAACCATCACGCTCCATGTGGGCCTCGGCACCTTCCAGCCAGTGCGCGCGAAACAGGTCGAAGACATTCATCTCCACACGGAGCGGTTCACCCTGCCCGCCGCGACCGCCGAAGCCATTAACGCCGCGCTGGATGAAGGCCGACGCGTCATCGCCGCCGGAACCACGACGACACGCACGCTCGAGCACTGCGCCCGGCAGGCAGCGGGCAAGCCGCTTCAGCCGCATTCAGGCGAGACGGACATCTTCATCAGCCCGGGCTACGAGTTCAAAGTCGTCAGCGGTCTGCTGACGAACTTCCACCTGCCGGAGTCCACCTTGCTGATGCTGGTCAGCGCCTTTGCCGGCAGCGAACGGGGCAGAGAAGCGGTACTCGCCGCCTACGCTCACGCTGTCCGGCAAAAGTACCGCTTCTTCTCCTACGGAGACTGTATGCTTCTGCTCTGAGTGCGACTACGAGAGCGTCTTCCTCGGCCTCTGCACAATCAGATCAGGCGTCGCCACGCCGCCCTTCACTCCCGGCAGCTTCGGCAGGATCGCCTTGGTGGGATCGTCCGTCAGCGTGGTCCGGTTGATCAGGTGAACCGCGTTGTCTCCCGAAGTACCGACAAAAAATGTGGAGTTGTCTGCGCTGAACACACCTGCGACCGGAGCTACGGGTGTACCGGCAGAAGTCGTCGCCAGCGGTAAGCTGCTCAGCGTTCCAGCGCCGCCCGCCGAAGTCGTGTACATCGGCAGCGTGCCGCCCGTGCCCGTGTAGGTAACAAAGGCAATCGTTGAGTCGGACGTCGCATCCAGTCCTGTAATCGCCGTCGCTGAGATGCCGGCCAACGGCACATTCGCCAGCACAGGGGTCTGGCTGAAGGCAAGCGCGTTGTTGCCTGGGCACGATCCCACAGGCAACCCGTGGCCCGAGCCAAGCAGCATATCGCTGAACGTGCCGACTCCTCCGGCAGCTTTCGCGCCCAGAATGTGCAGTCCGTCGTTGGTGGCAATCAGCCGGTCGGTTGCCGGTCCAGTCACTGCTGCGTCTGGATAGTACACATTGCTGGTGGTCGTCTGGCCATTGACGGTGGTCGCCGTCGTCACAGCGCAGTAGCCCTTGGCCGAAGTCACGGTTCCTGCAAAGAATGCCCCGACGCTTGGGACGCCAACGGCCACATCCGGGGTCGCCTGCGAGGAGTTCGTCAGATACCAGCCAATGTCGTTTGCGTGTATCAGCAACTGATTGTTCGGCGTCACATTGCCCGAAGCATCCACGTCGCCCATGGTGATGTAGACCGTCGAACTGTCCGGCGTGAACTCCGCGTGCGTTCCAACGCCGCCGAAGGTGGATACCACTCCGCCGGTGGCTTTATAGAGATAGATCAGCTTCCGCACAGGGTCTGTAATGACCAGCGTGCCGCTGTCCGGGGACACGGCCAGCACCTCGCCGGATACCGACGGGTCTTGCGAAGTCAGCGCGTTGGTCAGCGCGCTGAAGGTCATAATCTCCTTGTCGCTGCCCATATAAATCGACGCGCCATCGTCGCTGATGACCATCGAGTTCGGCACATAGGGTAGCCGGACCGGTGCCCCGACCGCTTTCGTTGTGAAGTCTACCGGGACGATGTATTGCGACTGCGTGCTTCCGATAAACAACACAGTGCTGCTGGTTCCCGGAGCCGTGATCTCCACCGGGTTGGACGTTACCGGCTTTCCGTTGCCGAACAGACCAATCTGATTGACCGGTGACGGGTTGCAGTTGGGCGGCTGGCAGACCGCCGTAATCGCAGCCGAGCCCGGCAGCAGGGGCGTTACCGCTCCAGACGACGCGGGGATGGTCGTAGGCGTTGTCGAAACGAACTGCAAATCCAGACCTGTCAGTTGCACTCCGTGGATGTCCAGTACCTTGGCGGTGATCGGCTGAGTCGTGTTCAGGTCCACCGTTGCGCTTGGGCCGTTTGACGGAGGTAGGCTCAACACAATCGACGCCGGCGGGCAGGTTGAAAAGAACCCCGCGGAGCTTCCCGCGTTCGACACGTTGGCCGTAATCGTTGTCGAGCCGGGCTTGAGCGCCGTTGCGATACCATCCTGGTCAATCCCGACCACTGCGGTTTGCGCGGCGTAGGTCAGGTGTCCCACCTTGCAACTGATATTGTTTGCGGGGTTCGTTGTGTCTGTACCCGCATAGACGCGCGCCGCAATCTGGCCCGTCACGCCCTGCGAGATGCACCCCGCCGTCACATCCAGCGGCAGAGACGCTGTGCTCACCGGAGCCGTGCAGCAGCCGTTCGCAGGATTGATCGTGCAGCTTGTCGGGCTGTTGATGTACGCAGCCGGACTACAGTTGGTTGCCGGGTCGTGGAGGCAATCTGTCGAGGGCACCCCTAGAATCACGCTCGTCACCACCGGATGCACATAGATGGGCAGGGGATTGCTGCTGACGGAGTCTGCATTGGCAACGACATAGACCGTTCCGCTCAGGTTGTTCGGGGTGCAGGTCGTGTAGTCCGGAATTCCGCCGCCGGTGTTCCGGTTCCATGCTCCGGCGCAGAGTCTGCCTGCATTCGTACCCGAAGGAACGACGTCCGCGATGGTCTGGCTGCCGTTGGCATCGACGGGTTTGCCATTCGCGTCCACGATGCCGTAGGTGAACGATGAGGGCGATGTGGGTGAATCTTTGCAGTCCGTCGCCGAAGGATGGCTCACCGATCCCATCTCACCGTAGTTCAGCGAGATGCCATAGACCTGGGGCGACAGAACAATCTTTGCCGTCTGGCCCACAATCGTGCCATAGCCCAAACCGTTGCAGTACGTGACGCTTGACTTCTTCGCACAGCCCGAGATGGAAACGCCAAAGGAAACTGTGAAAAACAGCAGGAACACTAACGTGACAAAACGACGCATCGAACCTCCCCGTCCAACCAGTGCTCAAGCTGAACGGTCTTCACCGCAAACGCTGAACTACCGAAGAACCAGTGTAAAAGCTGCACACACAGTAAGCAAATAAGGGATCAGGGATCGGGGAGTAGGGATCAGGGAACAGGGACGAGGAATTGCAACCTGAATGTTGCGTGGCCGCCTGTCGCGATTACCGCCCTTTTGCTCCTTAAATCCTGATCCCTATTCCCCGATCCCCGAACCATGCCTTTCCGGCATCTCGCTCTCGAACCACTCGAGCGCCCGCGCCAGCACGTCGCGCTGATGCGACGGGTCGCGGAACCGGTGGCCTTCATTCGGGTAGACCACCAACTCGGTCTTCACGCCCACTGCACGCAGCGCGTGCCAGAACTCGAAGCTCTGCGGCGCCGGACACTCTCCATCGCGGTCGCCCACCACAATCAGCGTCGGCGTCTTCGCGTTCTTGATGTAGTTAATTGCCGAACTTTTCGCATACACCGCCGGATCGTCATACACGCTCGCGCCGAAGAACGGAATCATCCACTGGTCAATCGAGTTCTCGCCGTAGTAGCTCTTCCAGTCGCTGATCCCCGCTCCCGCCACCGCCGCTTTGAACCGCGTCGTCTGGGTCACGGCGAACATCGTCATAAATCCGCCGTAGCTCCACCCGGTCAACCCTTCGCGGGTCTTATCGATGGGCAGCCGCTTCTCCAGAGCGTCCATGCCCGCCAGAATGTCCCTCAGGTCGCCGTAGCCGAAGTCCTTCACATTGGCGCGGGTAAACTTCTCGCCCTGTCCAAAGCTGCCGCGCGGATTCGGCATCAGGACAAAGTAGCCCAGCGCCGAAAACGGCACCCCGCCATATCCCACCCCCGGCCATCGCGGAACCACCGCCGACGAAGGCCCGCCATGCACCTCGACAATCAGCGGGTATGTCTTCGACGGGTCGTAGTCCGCCGGATACAGCAGCCACCCCTGCACCTTGAATCCCTCGTTGGTCCACTCCACGTTCTCCGTCTTGCCCCAAGCCGGCTTCAGTCCATCATTCAGATGCGTCATCTGTTTCAGATCATCCACCGGCCCGGCCCACACCTCCGGCGGATGCTCGAACGAACTCCGCACCATCGCCACGGTATGGTTGCCTGCCACCGAGACGCTCATCGTCAACTCATTCGCCGACACAGTCCCGGCAAACGTCTCGTCCACGGAAGACACGTCCTGACCGGAGTTCACGTTCAGCACCGTCAGATGCGTGCTGCCCCCCACATGCTCCGCAAGGCCCAGCGCGTCTTCGCCCACCCAGCCGATGTACGCCACCGAAGCCGTCCGCCCCGGAGTGATGTCGCGTGGCTCACCGCCGCTTGAAGACATAAGATAAACATCCCCCCCGGTCACGCCCTGATCGCTCATCAGCCCGCCGATGAAGGCGATTGTCTTCCCGTCGGGCGACCAACGCGGCACGGCAATCTGCAGCCCGTGCAGCGACCCCGAGACCTTTGCCGTATCCAGAACGACGCGCGGCTGATATGTCCCCGATGCAGTCGTCTCCTGCGTCCGCACTCCGGGGCGCTGAATGGTTTGCACATACAGATCGGCCACCCACCAGTTGTTCTCTCCCGGAGGAACAGCCGCCACATAGGCAAGCTCCTTCGAGTCCGGCGACCAGTTGAACTCATACACATGCAAACCGGCTGGCGTGACCTGAGCGAACGACCCGCTCGCCACATCCACCACGCCCACGCGCTGCACCTCGACTCCATCCTCGCCAATTACGCCGCTCCACGGCTTCATGGCGTCCAGCGCTCCGGCATTGCGCGTCGCATTCTCCACAAACAGAAATCCCAGGCTCTTCCCATCCGGCGACCACGCCAGCGAGTGGACCTCTCCCGTCACATGCGTCAACTGCCGCGCCTCGCCCGTCTTCACCGACCACACAAACACCTGCTCCTGCGCCGGACTTTCGATCATCGCTGAGCAGTTCGATAGAAACGCCAGCCACGCCCCATCCGGAGACCACCGCGGCTCCATATTGTTGCAGCCCGTCGCCCCCGTGCCTGTCCCGACAATCCGCTCCTTGGCGGGATTCGGGTCCGCCACGCTGGTCAGGTGAATCTCCGATGAGCCATCCCTCCGCACCGACCACGCCACGGTCGCGCCGTCAGGCGAGATCTGCGCCTGCTCCGGGGTGATGGTTCGGCCCAACATCTCAATCAGGGAGCCGATCTTTGCATTCTCAGAGGCCGACACAGCCCGGGCAGCGCCCGGAGCGAGCCCTATAAGGGCCACGGCAACCGTAAGCAAGAGAAGACGCCGCCGGGAGAAAGAAAAAGCCAGGGGAAGAGCCATGCCGCCAAGCCTAGCACGCTACCCCGGAGGCTCCCGTTAGCCCGAGCATGTTGAAACCACCCCCCAAATGGCCATATCTGGCCGGACTCCGGAGGGTGATGAAAGAGTCTTTCCGATTGCCTTTGGGGATTAGCGTGGGGGCTTCAGCCCCACGAAAAAGCCAGCAAATTCAAGGGGCTTTAGCCCCGGGCCTTTCCGCAATTCTGCCGGACGCACTTTCAGTAGCCTCTTACACGAGCCCCCCGCTGAAATTCAACCCGGAAGTTGACGCAGGGCGGACAAATTGCTATTGTTAGAAGGTTCCGCGAATATTCAGGGCGCGCTGTAGGCGAACTGAGTACAAGAAGAGAGAACCGTAGAGCATCCTGAAGGATGCTGCAATCTGCGGCCCATCGAATACGCGCCTGCGACACCCTCCGCCTTGGATGGGCTATGCGGGCCGGAACAGCGAAACGGAGTCGGCTCGTCCTGGCGGGGCTTTTGTCCAGGAATGACGCTCGGCCACCGTCGACTGTTTTCGTCTGGTTTGTTGTATCGAAGTACAGACGCGAAGCAGGGGTCATCTTCGCAAAGAGACGCTTCAGCGCCCTCATTCTTTCTGCATGTTTGCAGAAGTGCGACGACGGTCTACCCTCTGCGTGTCTGAAAAGTTTCGTTTGGTTTAAGGAGTTCGAGTGCCTACGTTCCATCAGCTCGTCAAGCAGGGCCGCACGCCCACCCGCTACAAGACTGCCAGCCCGGCGCTTCAAGGCTCGCCCCAGCGCCGCGGCGTCTGCACCCGCGTCTACACCCAGACGCCCAAGAAGCCGAACTCGGCGCTCCGCAAGGTCGCCCGCGTCCGCCTGACCAACGGCATCGAAGTGACGACCTACATCCCGGGCATCGGCCACAATCTGCAGGAGCACTCGATCGTGCTCATTCGCGGAGGCCGTGTGAAGGACCTGCCGGGCGTTCGCTATCACGTGGTGCGCGGCACGCTCGACTCGGTCGGCGTCGCCAACCGCAAGCAGAGCCGCTCGAAGTACGGCGCCAAGCGTCCCAAGGCTGCGGCGAAATAAAAGGTTTGTACTAACAAGTCCAGATGCTTGAGATGTTCACGGCGCTGGAGGAAGAAGAGAAGAGAGAGCAATGCCAAGAAAAGGTTACGTAGCAAAGCGCGAAGTCAACCCCGACCCGGTCTATAACTCGACACTGGTCACGAAGTTTGTCAACTCGATGATGTGGGGTGGCAAGAAGTCCACCGCGCAGGGCATTTTTTATGAGGCCATGACGAATCTGGAGCAGAAGGGCGGCGACGAGGCCCTCAAGCTCTTCAAGAAGGCGGTCGAGAACTGCAAGCCGCTGCTCGAAGTGAAGTCCCGCCGCGTAGGCGGTGCGAATTACCAGGTGCCGATCGAGGTCAACCCTGAGCGCCGCACCTCGCTGGCCATCCGCTGGCTCGTTACCTACGGTCGCGCGCGTGGCGAAAAGGGCATGGTCGAAAAGCTGACCGCCGAACTGCTCGATGCCGCCAACGGCCGTGGCGCGGCGATGAAGAAGAAGGAAGATGTCCACCGCATGGCTGAAGCGAACAAGGCTTTTGCGCATTATCGGTGGTAAGGAAAAATTTTCATAGCAGAGTCTTTTGCCTTTGCTTTAGTTTTTGGATTCACAGTAACCGCGAGCAGCCCTCGCAGATGAGAGACATACCGTGGCACGCACTATACCGCTGAATCGTTGCCGGAACATCGGAATCATGGCGCACATCGACGCCGGCAAGACGACGACGACCGAGCGCATCCTCTTCTATACGGGCATCACGCACCGTATCGGCGAGGTGCACGAGGGCACTGCGACCATGGACTGGATGGAGCAGGAGCAGGAGCGCGGCATCACCATCACCTCCGCTGCCACCACCTGCACCTGGAAGAACCAGCGCATCAACATCATCGACACCCCCGGCCACGTGGACTTCACCGCCGAAGTTGAGCGTTCGCTCCGCGTGCTCGACGGCGCGGTAGCCTGCTTCGATGCAGTCGCCGGTGTGCAGCCGCAGTCTGAGACTGTCTGGCGGCAGGCTGACAAGTACAAGGTTCCACGCATCTGCTTCATCAACAAGATGGACCGCGCCGGTGCGGACGCTGTCTACGCGACTCAGACCATCGTTGATCGCCTGGGCGCGCGCGCTGTGCCGCTGAATATCGCCATCGGTGCCGAGGCCAAGTTCGCAGGCGTCGTTGACCTGGTCACGATGAAGGCTATCCTCTGGCACGACGAGACGATGGGAGCGCAGTACTCGGTTGAAGAGATCCCCGCCGATCTGGTCGAGAAGGCCAAAGAAGCCCGCCACACGCTGGTCGAAGCTGTCGCCGAAAACGACGACGAGCTGATGCACCTCTATCTCGAAGGCCAGGAGCCGACCGAGGCCCAGCTCAAGGCTGGTATCCGCAAGGCGACCATTGGGATGAAGATATTCCCTGTCCTCTGCGGCTCGGCCTTCAAGAACAAGGGCGTCCAGACCCTGCTCGACGCGGTGGTTGACTATCTGCCCAGCCCGCTCGACATCCCCCCGGTCGTCGGCCACAACCCCGACAACATGGAGGAAGAGATCGTCCGCCATGCTGACGACAGCGAGCCCTTCGCGGCGCTCGGCTTCAAGATCATGACCGACCCCTTCGTCGGCCAGTTGATCTTCATCCGCGTCTACTCGGGCCAGTTGAAGACCGGCGACTCGGTGCTGAATCCGCGTACCGGCAAGACGGAGCGCATTGGCCGCCTGCTCAAGATGCATGCCAACAAGCGCGAAGAGATCACCGAGATCCTCGCGGGCGACATCTGCGCCGCCGTCGGCCTCAAAAACCTCGTCACCGGCGACACCATCTGCTCGGACAAGCACCCGGTCGTCCTTGAGTCCATCGACTTCCCCAAGACCGTCATCGAGGTCGCGGTCGAGCCGAAGACCAAGGCTGACCAGGAGAAGATGGGCATGGCCCTCGCCAAGCTGGCGCAGGAAGACCCCACCTTCAACGTGCACACCGATCCCGACTCCGGCCAGACCATCATCGCCGGTATGGGCGAGCTGCACCTTGAGATCATCGTTGACCGCATGATGCGCGAGTACAAGGTCGAGGCCAACGTCGGCAAGCCGCAGGTGGCCTACCGCGAGACCATCCGCTCCAACTCCGATGCGGAAGGCAAATACATCCGCCAGACCGGAGGCTCGGGCAACTACGGTCATTGCAAGATTCGCATCAGCCCCAACGAGCCGGGCGCGGGCTACGAGTTCTCGAACGACATCAAGGGCGGCGTCATTCCCAAGGAGTACATCAAGCCCATCGATCAGGGCATTCAGGACGCGATGCAGCGCGGTGTTCTGGCCGGTTACGAGATGGTGGACATCAAGGTGTCGCTCTACGACGGCAGCTACCACGACGTTGACTCGAACGAAATGGCGTTCAAGATCGCCGGTTCGATGGCCTTCAAGGAGGCTGCCCGCAAGGCAAAGCCTGTGCTGCTCGAGCCGGTGATGGATGTCGAAGTCACCGTCCCAGAGGAATACATGGGCACGATCATCGGCGACCTCAACAGCCGCCGTGGCCGCATCGAGGGAATGGAGATGGTTGGCGGTTCGCAAGCCATCAAGGCGACGGTGCCGCTGAGCACCATGTTCGGCTACGCCACGCACATGCGCTCGTCCACGCAAGGCCGCGCGAACTACACCATGCAGTTCAAGCAGTATGAGGAAGCGCCGCGGTCGGTCTCCGAAGAGATCATCGCCAAGGTGCAGGGCAAGGACAGCAAGTAAGGCCGCAAGGCGCGAGACAGTTTAGCAGTTGAATTTCAGCAGCAGGAAATACGGAGAGAGTCATGGCGAAGGAAAAATTTGACCGGTCGAAGCCGCACGTGAACATTGGAACGATCGGACACATCGATCACGGCAAGACGACGCTGACGGCGGCGATCACGAAGGTGCTGTCGAAGCACAACCCGAAGAACACGTTCCGTTCGTTCGACACGATCGACAATGCACCCGAGGAGCGCGAGCGCGGTATCACGATTGCGACCTCGCACGTCGAGTACGAGACGCCGAACCGCCACTACGCGCACGTCGATTGCCCCGGCCACGCGGACTACATCAAGAACATGATCACGGGCGCGGCGCAGATGGACGGCGCGATTCTCGTCGTTGCGGCCACCGACGGCCCGATGCCCCAGACCAAGGAGCACGTGCTTTTGGCGCGTCAGGTTGGCGTGCCGTACATCGTGGTCTTCCTGAACAAGTGCGACGCGGTCGAGGACCAGGAGCTGGTGGACCTGGTCGAGATGGAAGTGCGCGAGCTGTTGTCGAAGTACGACTTCCCGGGCGACGATGTGCCTGTGGTTCGCGGCTCGGCGCTGGGCGCCTTGAACGGCGAAGCGCAGTGGGAGGCGAAGATCGACGAGCTGATGGAGGCGGTGGACAAGAACGTGCCGCAGCCAGACCGCGCGGTGGACCAGCCGTTCCTGATGCCGATCGAGGACATCTTCTCGATCTCGGGCCGCGGCACGGTAGTGACCGGTCGTATCGAGCGCGGCAAGGTGAAGGTGGGCGAGGCGGTGCAGATCGTCGGCTTCCGCGAGACGCAGAACACGGTGGTGACGGGCGTGGAGATGTTCAAGAAGCAGTTGGACGAAGGCCTGGCCGGCGACAACGCGGGCCTGTTGCTGCGCGGCACGGCGAAGGAAGACGTGGAGCGCGGCATGGTGCTGGCGAAGCCTGCGTCGATCACGCCGCACACGGTGTTCAAGGGCGAGGTGTACGTGCTGTCGAAGGAAGAAGGCGGCCGTCACACGCCGTTCTTCAACGGCTACCGTCCGCAGTTCTACTTCCGCACGACGGACGTGACGGGCTCGGCGAAGCTGCCGGAGGGCACGGAGATGGTGATGCCTGGCGACAACATCCAGTTGGAGATCACGCTGCACACGCCGGTGGCGATGGAGAAGGGCCTCCGCTTCGCCATCCGCGAAGGCGGCAGGACCGTCGGCGCAGGAACCATCTCGGAGATTATCAAGTAGTTCAGATTCACGAGGGCTGCCGGCCCATTGAGATGTGAGCAGCAAATGACCGGCAGCTACTCCAACAGTTCTTTGAAGAAAAGAGAAGAAAAATGGCTGGACAGAGAATCAGAATTCGGTTGAAGGCGTATGACTACCGCGTGCTTGACACGTCCACGGGCGAGATCGTCGAGACGGCCAAGCGCACGGGCGCACAGGTCGCGGGGCCTATTCCCCTGCCGACCATGAAGAACAAGTATTGCGTCCTGCGTTCGCCCCACGTCGATAAGAAGTCGCGCGAGGCCTTCGAGATTCGCACGCACAAGCGGCTGATCGACATCCTGGAGCCGACGCAGCAGACGGTCGATGCGCTGATGAAGCTCGACCTTCCCGCGGGCGTCGATGTCGAGATCAAGACCGTACAAAAATAGCAGCATCAACCCGGCAGTGCTGGCAGGGCCAGCATGATGAGGAAAGGAAACGGAAATGTCAGTCACAGGAATTCTCGGCAAGAAAGTCGGCATGACGCAGCTCTTCGATGAGAAGGGCGACGTTCACCCGGTCACAGTGCTCAAGGCCGGCCCCTGCGTCATCACGCAGCTCAAGACGCTGGCCAAGGACGGCTACGACGCCGCACAGATCGGTTACGTCGATTTCGTCAAGGCATCGAAGGTCAACAAGGCCATGACCGGCCACTTCGCCAAGTCGAACGTTCCTCCCGTCCGCGAGATCAGGGAAGTTGCGCTTGAGACGGCGAAGTCGGCGGAAGGTGCGGAGACGACTGGTGTGAAAGCCGGCGACCGCGTGCTGGTTGACATCTTCTCTGACGAAAAGTTTGTCGATGTCATCGGAACATCGAAAGGCCGTGGCTTTGCAGGTGTCGTCCGCCGCCATGCCTTCGGCGGAGGCCCCAAAGCCCACGGACACATGTTCCAGGTGCAGGGATCCATTGGCGCATCGTCGTTCCCGTCGCGCGTCTTCCCCGGCCAGCGGATGCCCGGCCACATGGGACACGATCAGGTAACGGTTCGCAATCTCCGGATTCGCGGCATCGACCTCGAAGACAACCTGCTCATGGTCGAGGGTGCAGTTCCCGGCCCGCGTGACGGCTATGTGCTGATCTCGAAAGCAAAGGCTCCACCGCGCGAACGCCGTGGCTTTGCCGGAGCCGGAACACTCGATCCTCTGAAGGCATCGAAGAAGGCTGCTCCGAAGAAGAAGTAAAGAAGTTAGGCAGAACGTTTTGGATTTTCAGCAAGACCCCCGCTCGGGAAACAGACCGGTAAAGCAGGGAAACAAAGTCAGGGCGCGCCGCATCGATGGCCGCACAGAAAGCGAAACGAAGAACGATGGCAAACATCAACATAGTCAATCTCGGAGGGACCAAGGTCGGCGAGTTCGAACTCGCGGGCGAGGTCTTCAACGGCGAGATCAACGATGCGCTCCTCTGGGAGTCGGTCAAGCACTATCGCGCCGCGCTCCGTCAGGGAACAGCCGCGACCAAGAACCGCAAGCTGGTCTCGGGCGCAGGCAAGAAGCTCTGGAAGCAGAAGGGAACAGGCCGCGCGCGCGTCGGCTCCATCCGCACCCCGCTCTGGCGTGGAGGCGGTACGGTTCACGGACCTCAGCCCCGCAGCTACGAATATGCCTTTCCGCAGAAGAAGCTGATGGGCGCGCTGCGCTCGGCTCTCAATGCGAAGCTCGCCGACGGCAAGCTCACGGTGGTCGATTCCTTCGACGTGGCTGAAGCGAAGACCAAGCTCTATCGCGCCGCGCTCAGCAAGCTCGAAGCGGGCAAGACGACCCTGCTGGTCGAAACCAGCCGCAAGCTCGACGAGAAGCTCTATCTCGGCGCGCGCAACCTCGATGGTGTTGAGCTTGTGCTCAGCTCTGAGGTTCACCCCTACGACCTGCTCCGCTATGAGCACGCCGTCATCTCGCGCGACGCCATCGAGGCGCTGCAGGAGACGCTCAAGAAGTTCGTATCGAAGCGTAAAGCAGCTTCGAAGAAGGAGGCTGCGTAATGCCAACCCTCTACACCGTTATTCGCCGCCCTCTCATCACCGAGAAGGGCCTGGGCTTCAAAGAGACCCAGAACACGCTGGTCTTCGAGGTTGCCGTGAAGGCCACCAAGACCGAGGTCAAGCAGGCCGTCGAGTCGCTCTTCAAGGTCAAGGTCAGCGCAGTCCGCACCTCGACCGTCGAGGGTAAGGAACGGCGCCGGGGCCGGTATACCGGCTATCGTCCTGACTGGAAGAAGGCTTACGTTCGCCTGAAAGAAGGCGAAAAGATGCCGGAGTACATCAACAGCCTCTAAGGGCAGCCGTTAGCTACTAGCTTTTAGCTTCTAGCTGACCATGCAGAAGAGCAGTACCAAAGATTGAGAACTAGCTAACAGCTAGAAGCTAGCAGCTAGGAGCTAAGAAGACGATGCCGATAAAAACATTTCGACCAACGACCCCATCTCGCCGGTTTGCGACCAAGCTGGTCAACGACGACCTGACCACTGACAAGCCGCACAAGCCGCTGCTCGCCGTCAAGCAGCGCACCGGCGGACGCAAGAACACGGGCGCGCTCTCGATGCGTCACCACGGCGGCGGCCACAAACAGAAGCTGCGCATTGTGGACTTCAAGCGCGACAAATACGGCATCCCGGCCACGGTGACGACGATCGAGTACGATCCAAACCGCAGCTCGCGGATCGCCCTGGTCAGCTACGCCGACGGCGAGAAGCGTTACATCATCCAGCCGGTCGGTCTGAAGGTCGGTCAGTCGATCATGAGCGGCCCCGATGCCGACATTCTCGTTGGCAATGCCCTTCCGCTCAAGAACATTCCGGCAGGTACCACGGTCCACAACATCGAGCTTCGTCCGGGCAAGGGCGCGCAGATGGCGCGTTCGGCTGGCGCGCAGGTTCAGTTGGTCGCCAAGGAAGGCGACTATGCGCTGCTCAAGCTGCCCTCGGGCGAGACCCGCAAGGTACTGGTCGAATGCATGGCGACCATCGGCCAGGTCGGCAATACCGATCACGAGAATGTCACGATCGGCAAGGCTGGACGCAACCGCTGGAAGGGTATCCGCCCCTCCAACCGCGGTGTGTCGATGAACCCGGTTGACCACCCGCATGGCGGTGGTGAAGGCAAGACCTCGGGCGGTCGTCACCCGGTCACACCATGGGGTCAGCCCACGCGCGGATACAAGACGCGCAACAACAAGCGGACCGATGTATTTATCGTCAACCGCAGAAGCAGGTAGCGCGCTTTGCGTCAAAGCGGACGGATGTGTTCATCGTCAATCGCCGCAGCAAGTAGTTGTCAACATTTTTGAGATAGCAACACAGAAACACGGAGCTTAGCACATGGCACGTTCAGCTAAAAAAGGGCCCTTCATCGACGGCCACCTGATGACCAAGGTCAACGTCATGAACCAGACCAACGACAAGAAGGTCGTGCGCACCTGGTCGCGCCGGTCCACGATCCACCCGGACTTCGTCGGCCACACGCTCGCCGTACACAACGGCCGCAAGTTTATCCCGGTCTATGTGACCGAGAACATGGTCGGCCACAAGCTCGGCGAGTTCGCGGCCACCCGCACGTTCAAGGGCCACTCCGCGAAGGCTGCGGAGACGACGGCCAAGCCGAAATAAAGGCTTTTCAGCAAGTTTTTGCTTTTTGTTTCTATAGGAAGAAGACGTTATGGCGAACGCAGCAGCAAAGATACAAGAGTTCCGCGCCGAGGCAAGGTTCCAGCGCACCAGCCCGCAAAAGGCGAAGCTCGTGCTTGACCTCATCAAGGGCCAGCGTGTGGAGCAGGCGCTCAACACGGTCCACTTCAGCAGCAAGCGCATCGCTCCGGTGGTGGAAAAAGTGCTGCGCTCGGCGATCCAGAATGCAAAGTTCGCCAGCGATGAGCACGATCTCGACGTGGATGTCGATAACCTCTACGTCCGCACCGCTGTCGCCAATGAGGGCCCGCGCATGAAGCGGATCCGCCCCGCTCCGATGGGCCGCGCCTTCCGCTACCAGCGCAGGCTCGCGCACATTATTGTCACCGTCGCGGAGAAGAAGCCGGTGACGGCAGTCACCACCGTTACCGAATCGGAGCCGGTGGGAGCAGCGAAGAAGAAGCCAGCTAAGAAGGCTGCCGCCAAGAAAGCTCCAGCCAGGAAGGCCGCAGCGAAGAAGGCTCCGGCAAAGAGCACGAAGAAGGCTGCGAAGTAAGCAGGTTCTTGTAAACTTAAAGTTTTGCACGACCGCTCGCCGGCTCAACCGGACAGGGCACAAAGTAAAGGGAAGCTATGGGACAGAAAGTCCATCCGTATGGGTTTCGCCTCGGCGTCAACAAGCCGTGGAAGTCGCGCTGGTTCGTCGAGCGCGGCTATGACAAGCTGCTGATCGAAGACGTCAAGCTCAAGGCCGAGCTGCGCGACAAGCTCAAGGCCGCCGGCGTCAGCTCGGTCGAAGTCGAGCGCCCCGGCAACAAGCTGCGCCTGATCATCCGCACCGCGCGCCCGGGCATCATCATCGGCCGCAAGGGCGCCGAGATCGACAAGCTCAAGGCCGACATCCAGAAGCGCTCGAACCGCGAGGTCTTCATCGACATTCTCGAGGTCAACAAACCCGAGCTGGACGCTCAGCTTGTCGCAGAGAACATCGCCCTCCAGCTTGAGAAGCGTGTCAGCTTCCGCCGCGCCATGCGCAAATCGGTGGACTCGGCGCTGCGCTTCGGCTGCAAGGGGATCAAGGTCCGCGTGTCGGGCCGCCTGAACGGGAACGAGATTGCGCGCTCGGAGTGGTATCTCCAGGGCCGTCTGCCGCTGCACACGCTCCGCGCCGACATCGACTACGGTTTCGCAGAAGCGCGGACGACCTACGGCGTGATCGGCGTCAAGACCTGGGTCTATCGCGGCGACATCTACGAGCAGAAGAAGCGGCGCGACCAGGGCCTGACCGCCGGGGCGTTTGCGTCGTAAAGAATACAGCTTCTAGCTTTTAGCTTTTAGCTTTTGGCTAGTGCGTTGGAAAAGAATTTGAATCGGCTAGATCTGGCTAAGAGCTAGAAGCTAGCAGCTAATAGCTAGGGGTTTCATTATGTTGATGCCAAAGAAGGTCAAGTATCGCAAGCAGCAGCGCGGCCGTATGACCGGCAAGGCGTGGCGCGGCTCCGATCTCTCATACGGCGACTATGGCCTGAAGGTGCTCGAGTGCGGCTACATCACGGACCGTCAGATCGAGGCCAGCCGTATCGCGATGACGCGCTTCATCAAGCGCGGCGGCAAGGTCTGGCTGCGTCTGTTTCCGGACAAGCCGATCACCAAGAAGCCGGCCGAAACCCGTATGGGTAAGGGCAAAGGCGCTCCGGATCACTGGGTCTGCGTGGTTCGCCCCGGGCGCATTCTGTTCGAGATGGAGGGTGTCCCTCCCGATATTGCCAAAGAGGCGATGCGTCTGGCAGCCCACAAGCTGCCGCTCAAGACCAGCTTCGTCCAGCGCCACGATGTCAAAGTGACGGTCGCCGCCAAATAAGGCGAGTGTCGGGTAATTGCAAAGTTTGAAGGAAAAGACAATGAACTTTGAAAAGATTCGCAATCTTAGTGACGGAGAGCTTCAGGTCGAGCAGAACAAGGCCGCCGAGCAGCTCTTCCGTATCCGCTTCCAGAAGACGCTCGGCAACACCGAGGGCCTGAAGAAGCTCCGCGCGCTCAAGCTCGATGTCGCGCGCATCAAGACCGCCCAACGGCAGCGCGAGCTGGCCGCCGCCAAGGCCGCCAACCCCGTCGTGGCCAACGCAGCCCCGGCGAAGAGCACGCGCACCGCCCGCAAGAAAGCGAAGAAGGACTAACCATGGCAGACAAGACCCAGACCGCAGCAACCGAAGCCCCGGCCTCACGCCGCAACGAGAAGGTCGGACTGGTCGTTTCGACCAAGATGCAGAAGACCATCGTGGTCGAGATCGAGATGCGCAAGGCGCACCCCAAGTACAAGCGCGTGATGAAGTCGAACAAGAAGTTCTACGCTCACGACGAGCAGAACTCGGCGCGCGTGGGCGATGTCGTCCGCATCCGCGAAGCACGCCCACTGTCGAAGCTCAAGCGGTGGTCGCTTGAAGAGATCGTGCGCCGCTCGTCGCTGGCGCTGGCCGACGACAAAGCAGTCGAAGTCGCCGCAGTGAAGTAGCACGGGGCGGGACACACGTCCCTCCGTAAGAGATTGACTGGGACGCAAGTCCCTGGTTTGAGAAGTTCAGGAGCCGAACGATGTCAGTACAAATGAGAACAATCCTCGACGTTGCCGACAACTCCGGCGCGCGCAAGCTGCAGGTTATCCTTCCCCTTGGCGGCGGACTCGGCAAAAAGGCCAGCCTGGGAGACGTGGTCACGGCTGCCGTGAAAGAGGCCTCGCCCGACGGAACCGTGAAGAAGGGCAAGGTCGTCAAGGCGGTGATCGTCCGCACCCGCAAGGAGTGCCGGCGCAAGGACGGGACCTACATCCGCTTCGACCAGAACGCTGCTGTCGTCATCAACGACACCAACGAGCCGGTCGGCACCCGCGTCTTCGGCCCCGTCGCCCGCGAGCTTCGTGAGAAGAAGTTTCTCAAGATCGTCTCGCTGGCCCCCGAGGTCATCTAAGGATAGCCTCTAGCTTTTAGCCTTTAGCTTCTAGCTAGAAAGATGGTTGATAAGATTTACGTGGTACGCACCGCGCCGCTTCTAGCTAACAGCTAGAAGCTAAAAGCTAGGAGCTAGGTTTTATGGCAGGAAAGATCAAGATCAAGCGCAACGACCGGGTCGAAGTCATCTCCGGTAAAGACAAGGGCAAGCAGGGCCGCGTGCTTCGCGTCATCGCCGGCAGCGACCGCATTCTCGTCGAGCACGTCATGGTGGTCAAAAAGCACCTCCGCCCCAACCCACAGCGGAACATCCAGGGCGGCATTGCCGACCAGGAATCGCCCATCCACATCTCCAACGTGATGCTGATCGACGGCGAAGGCAACCGCACCCGCGTTGGACGCCGCGTGGAGGGCGACCGCAACGTCCGCTACTCGAAGGTGAGCGGCAACGCGATCCCCGACCGCAAGAAGTAGTCGTAATTATTGTTTCAACGGTGCACCCCACGCATCGGTAAACGGAGCAGATCCAATCCGAGACCGTGGAGAAAGAGAAGACGAACCATGGCAACACGACTGAAAGAGAAGTACGAAAAAGAAATCCGTCCGGCGCTGAGCAAAGAGCTCAGCATCACCAATCCGATGGCGATCCCGCGCCTCGAAAAGATTGTCGTCAACATGGGTCTGGGTGAAGCGACCCAGAACGTCAAGATTATGGACCCGCTCGTGGCCGATCTTGCCTCCATCACCGGCCAGAAGCCGGTGACGACGCGCGCGAAGAAGTCCATCGCTGCCTTCAAGGTGCGCGAGGGCATGCCCATCGGCGCGATGGTCACGCTGCGCGGCGACAATATGTATGAGTTCCTCGACCGGCTCATCTCGATCGCCCTTCCGCGCGTCCGCGACTTCCGCGGCGTCTCGTCGAAGAGCTTCGACGGGCGCGGCAACTATACCCTCGGCCTCCGCGACCAGCTCATCTTCGCCGAGATCGATTACGCCAAGGTGGACAAGCTCAAGGGCATGAACGTCACCATCGTGACCACCGCAGCGGACGACAACGGCGCCCGCGCTCTGCTCAAGGGCTTTGGAATGCCGTTCCGCGCCGGAGCATAAGTTTTCCCAGCAGTATCAAGTTCGCAGTAAAGATTGAGAGTACATATATGGCAACGACAGCAAAACGTGTCAAAGATGCAAAGAAGCCGAAGTTCAAGTCCCGCCAGCACAACCGCTGCCAGCTCTGCGGCCGGCCGCGCGCCTGCCTGCGGAAGTTCGGCGTATGCCGTCTCTGCTTCCGCTCGCTCGCGTTGAAGGGCGAGATTCCGGGCGTCGTGAAGTCAAGCTGGTAGAATAAATCTGTCCCTGCACACAGCCTGTATCGTGTGCTACCGCCAGAGACCCCATCAGGGCGCGAGCTTTTGATGCAGAAGTCTGGAGGTACAACCCGAAACAACATTTCCGCTGGTTCTTGCGAGGGAGACTCGTGAGCGAACGGGGAATGAAGGAGAATCAATGAATCTTACCGATCCAGTAGCAGACTTTCTGACCCGCATCCGCAATTCCATCCGTGCGCGCCACCAGAAGCTCGACGTCCCCGCCTCGCGGCTCAAGAGCGAGATCGCCCGTATCCTCAAAGAGGAGGGCTACATCGCCAACTTCAAGCCCACCGAGGAGAACGGCCAGAAGGTGCTGCGCGTTTACCTGAAGTACGGCCCGAACAACGAAGCGGTCATCCGCGACCTCCAGCGCGTCTCGCGCCCCGGCTGCCGCGTATATCTCGGCCGCGACGAGATTCGCCGCGTTCAGGGCGGTCTCGGCATCTCCATCATGACCACCCCCAAGGGCGTCATGACCGGCCGCCAGGCCCGCCGCGAAGGTGTCGGCGGCGAGGTTCTCTGCGAAGTCTGGTAATCCCGTGCGGGCCTGCCCGCGCAATGATCAGGGGCACACACCCCGGCACGAAAGGGCGCTGAGCGTCCTGGCTGCAGTGGAACAGGACAACCTCCTGCGACTCGCAAGCCGCAAAAGGAAGAGATTATGTCACGCATTGGCAAAAAGCCGATTACTCTGCCGACCGGTGTCAAATACACCGTCAACGGCAACACGGTGCTGGTCGAAGGCCCCAAGGGCAAAGTCACCGCGCTGCTCCCCGGCGGAATCACCCTCGTCCAGAAGGACGGAGCCATCGTCGCGGAGCGCCAGAGCGACAGCCAGGCGGCCTTCCACGGCCTCGCCCGCGCGCTGGTCTTCAACGCCGTCACCGGCGTCACCAAGGGCTGGACGAAGGAACTCGACATCGTCGGCATCGGCTACCGTGCCGAGCTGAAGGGCAAGGGGCTGGTCGTCTTCACCCTCGGCTACTCGCACCCGATTGAGTTCCCGCTGCCCGCCGGCATCGAAGTCGCCATCGACCCCAAGCAGACGCACCTCACCATCTCCGGCATCGACCGGCAGAAGGTCGGACAGGTCGCCGCCGACATGCGCTCGCTCCGCAAGCCCGACCCGTACAAGAACAAGGGCGTCCGCTACACAGGCGAGAAGCTGAAGAAGAAGGTCGGCAAGACCGGAGCGAAGTAGAGATAGCTTCTAGCTGTTAGCTCTTAGCTTCTAGCTGAAAGCTAACTGCGACACACAGAATCGAAGGATGCAGTTTTAGCTAAAGGCTAAGAGCTAGCAGCTAAAGGCTGCATCACCCAAACCGAACGTCGTCAGTACTCTGGCGCCGCCATTAGGAAGGAAAGTGAACCATGATTAATCCTCGCCCACGCAACGTCATTCGCCAGCGCGTCCACACGCGTATCCGCGAGAAGCTCTCCGGCACAGCCGAGCGCCCGCGCCTCAACGTCTACCGCTCGCTCAACCACATCTACACCCAGCTCATCGACGACTTGAACGGCGTCACCATCGCGTCGGCGTCCACGCAGGGCAAGAAGGGCGAAAAGAAGAACTACGGCGGCAATGTCGCGGCTGCCGCCGAAGTCGGCAAGCTCATCGCCGAGCGCGCGAAGGAGAAGGGCGTCAAGAAGGTGGTCTTCGACCGCGGCGGCTATCTCTATCACGGCCGCGTCAAGGCCCTGGCCGACGCCGCCCGCGAAGCCGGGCTGGAGTTCTAACGTTTCCCGAAGGCGCCCCGAGTGGCCGCCAGAAAGCTGGATCAGGAATATATGGCAATCAAAAAGAAGATCGACGCGAACCGGCTCAACCTCAAGGACGAGGTCGTCTCCATCAATCGCGTGACCAAGGTCGTCAAGGGCGGCAAGAACATGTCCTTTGCCGCGCTGGTCGTCATCGGCGACCCCGGCGAAGGTGTCGTCGGCTACGGCTCCGGCAAGGCGAAGGAAGTTCCCCAGGCCATCCGCAAGGGGATCGAGTCCGCCAAGAAGAACCTGCACCGGGTCAACCTGACCGAGAGCACCATCCCGCATCAGGTCCTCGGCCGCTTCGGCGCCGGACAGGTGATGCTCAAGCCCGCGCCCGAAGGCACCGGCGTCATCGCCGGCAAGACCGTCCGCGCTGTCATGACCGCCGCAGGCGTGCAGAACGTGCTGACCAAGAGCCTCGGCTCGGCGAACCCGCACAACGTTATCAAGGCCACCTTCGATGCTCTCACCCAGCTTCGCAACAAGGCCGAAGTCGCCGCCCTGCGCGGCAAAGCAGTAGAGGAGCTCTAGTCTCATGGCTACCAAGAAGGCAACCATCAAATTGCAGTACTTCCGTTCCATGATCTGCACGCCGGTCAAGCACAAGTCCGTTGTCAAGGGCCTTGGCTTCACCCGGCTGAACCAGGTCGTCGAGCGCGAAGATACCCCATCGATCCGCGGCATGGTGGCAAAGGTGCCCCATCTCGTTCGCGTCGTCGAGTAGAGCAGCTTCTAGCTCTCAGCTTCTAGCTTTTAGCTAGACGGCGCAGAGTTCGGACAGTTACAACACCGGGCATCAGCAGCCGGTCTTAAATGCGAGTCGGGAAGTTCCAGTGGAAGAGTTCTTTAGCTAGAAGCTAAGAGCCAGGAGCTAGAAGCTGCCTCCCCGGCGTTACAGCGAGGAAATCATGGCAATCCGCAATCTCTCCAATCTCCGCGCCCCCAAAAAGGCGAACGAAAACAAGAAGCGTGTCGGGCGCGGTATGGGCTCCGGCATGGGCAAGACCTCGACCCGCGGCCACAAGGGCCAGGGCTCCCGCTCCGGTTCGTCGCTGATGCGCGGCTTTGAAGGCGGCCAGATGCCGCTGCACCGCCGCCTGCCCAAGCGCGGCTTCACGAACATCTTCCGCGTCGAATACCAGGTGCTCGGCCTCGACCGCCTGGCCGAGATCGCCGCCGCCCAGAAAGTGACCGAGTTCACCCTCGACACCATCGTCTCCCTCGGCCTGCTGCGCAAAAAGAATGGCCTGGTCAAGGTGTTGAACAACGGCGAGATTAAGGTCCCGGTCACGGTCCACGCGCACAAGTTCTCGAAGACCGCGCAAGAGGCTATCGAGAAGGCTGGCGGCAAGGCTGTCCTGATCGGCTAAACTTGAGCCACGGCACGGCTCAGGCCATGTCGCCATCTTCTACAGGACGGGGGCGCAAGCCTCCGGGGCAGGTCTTCAAAGCAAGTCCCGCCGAAGGAATACCAGACCGATGTTCGAGAAATTCGCAAACATCTTCCGCATCCCCGATCTTCGCAGGCGTGTGCTGTTCACGCTGGGCATGCTGGCCATCTACCGGCTTGGCGGCCACATTCCCACGCCGGGCATCAACGCCGACAAGCTCGCCGAGTTCTTCAATCAGAACGCCGGGTCTGCCCTTGGTCTGGTCGACTTGTTCTCGGGCGGCAACCTGCGCAAGCTGACCGTCTTCGCGCTGGGCATCATGCCCTACATCACCGCGTCGATTATCTTCCAGTTGCTCACCGTCATCTACGAGCCGCTGGCCAAGCTCCAGAAAGAAGGCGAACTCGGCCGCCGCAAGATCACGCAGTGGACCCGCTACGTCACCATCCTTCTCGGCGTCGTGCAGTCGCTCGCCATCGCCCTGACCCTGACGGGCACCTCCACCGGCTCGTCGATGGTGACAATTCCCAAGTACTCCTTCATCGCGCTCTGCGTCCTTACCCTCACCGCAGGCACCACCTTCATCATGTGGCTGGGTGAGCAGATCACCGACCGCGGCATCGGCAACGGCATGTCGCTGTTGATCTTCGCCGGCATCGTCGTCGGCTTGCCGTCCGGCATTGCTGACCTCTACACCAAGTTCCGCGACGATGCATGGGGTGCCTTCACTCCCATTGCGCTGATCATGCTGATCGTGATGATGATTGCCGTCGTGGCCTTCATCGTCTACGTCGAAAAGTCCGAGCGCCGCATCCCCGTTCAATACGCCAAGCGCATCGTCGGACGCAAAATGATGGGCGGCCAGTCCACGCACCTGCCGCTCAAGGTCAACTCGGGCGGTGTCATGCCCGTCATCTTCGCCGCGTCCATCCTCTCCGCGCCGCTGCTCTTTGCCAACGCCACCATCTTCGGAGTCTCGATGCACGACTCGCCCATCTTCGGGCCGATGTTCCGCTGGCTCGGGCCTGGCGAGCCGCTGTACGAGTTCCTCTACTGCGTCTCCATCGTCTTCTTCGCCTACTTCTACATCTCCATCGTCTTCCGTCCGGATGACATCGCCGACAACATGCGCAAGTACGGGGGTTTCATCCCTGGCATTCGACCCGGCAAGCGGACAGCGGACTTTGTCAACGATGTGCTCACACGTCTGACGCTGGTTGGCGGCATCTACCTGATCATCATCTCGCTCCTCCCGCAGATGCTTATCAGCGGTATCCACTTCAACCACCTCTGGCTGGTCGGGCGATGGTTCGATAACCTGCCCACCTGGGTCACCAACGGCCTCGGCGTCACCTTCTACTTCGGCGGCACTTCGCTGCTGATCGTCGTCGGCGTAGCGATGGATACCATCCAGCAGGTCGAAGCGCAGCTCGTCATGCGCCACTATGAAGGCTTCTCTCCCAAGAGCGGACGGATTCGCGGCCGCAAGAGCTGGTAGGAACTCAAGCGTTGAGCCATACTGAAGCGATGACGCAATCGGCCCCGGCAGAGACGGAGTTTCTGCCCGGGCCGATCATTCTTCTCGGCGCTCCCGGTGTCGGCAAGGGAACCCAGGCCAAGCTCCTGATGTCCCGCTTCGGCATCCCGCAGATCTCGACCGGCGACATCCTCCGCGACAACATCGCCCGCAAGACCCCGCTCGGCCTCGAAGCCAAACAGCGCATGGACCACGGCCAGCTCGTAGACGACGAGATCGTCAACAGCATGGTGGCCGAGCGCCTCAAAGCGCCCGACACCGCCCGCGGCTTCATCCTCGACGGCTACCCCCGGACCACCGACCAGGCCAACTACATCGAGCATCTGCGCAACTCCAGCCTCGGTGCCAACGGCACGGGCAACGCCGCCTCCATCCGTCTCCCCTTCGTCGCCATCAACATCTTCGTCGAAGAAGCCGAGCTGCTTCGCAGGATCACCGGCCGTCGCATCTGTTCATCCGGCACGCACATCTACAACATCTACTCCAACCCTCCGCGCCACCAGAACATCTGCGATGCCGATGGTCTCGCGCTCACGCAGCGCAGCGACGACACCGAGCAGGCATTCCATCGGCGGATGGACGAGTACCGCGCCAAGACCGCGCCGGTCGTCGCCTACTTCAGCGACAAGAAGGACCTCTTCCGGCAGGTCGATGGCAGCCGCCCCGTCGAAGAAGTAAACGCCGCAATCGTCGGCACGCTCCACCAGTTGCGCGCGGGAGAGAGCGCCTAGCCATGGCCATCCTGATCAAAACAACCGCCGAGATCGCCAAGATGCGCATCGCCGGCAAAGCCCTCCGCCAGGTCCACAACGCCATTGCTCCGCACGTCGGCGCGGGCGTCTCCACCATGGATCTCGAAGAGATCGCAGTCGCAAAAATCGCCGAACTGGGGGCAAAGGCGGCCTTCAAGGGCTATCACGGCTACCCGTCGGCGCTGTGTACCTCGGTCAACGAAGAGGTTGTCCACGGCATGCCCAACCGCAAGCGTGTCCTCAAGGAAGGCGACATCCTCTCCATTGACTGCGGTGTCATCATCGACGGCTTCTACGCAGACGCAGCCGTCACCTACCCCATCGGCCAGGTCAGCGACCGCACCCGCAAGCTGCTCGACGTCACCCAGGAATCGCTCGAAGCCGCGATTCAGCAGTGCAAGGTCGGCGGGCGGCTCGGCGACATCTCGGCCACGGTGCAAAAGCTCTGCGAAGCCCAGGGCTTCGGCGTCGTCCGCGAATTCGTCGGCCACGGCATCGGCCGCAGTATGCACGAGGACCCCCAGGTGCCCAACTTCGGCGACGCAGGCAAAGGCCCCCGGCTCAAGGCCGGCATGGTGCTCGCCATCGAACCCATGATCAACGCCGGCGGGGCCGAAGTCCACGTCCTCAAGGACGGCTGGACCGCCGTCACCAACGACGGCAGCTACAGCGCCCACTTCGAGCACACCGTCGCCATCACAAAAGATGGCCCCGAAGTGCTGACGCGCTAGAAATTAAGGCCCGTTTTGAGGTATCATCAAAGATACTGTGCGTGCAAAGCGCAGTGGTGTGTCTGACGGGGTAGCCCGGAAGCAGGCTCAAGAAACAAAATAACTTAACGTCGGTTGTCGTTCAGGGGAGAGCGTTTGTCGAAGGAAGATGCAATCGAAGTCATGGCAGTGGTCGTCGAGACCCTGCCCAATGCGATGTTCAAGGTTGAGCTTGAGAACAAGCATCAAGCCCTTGCGCACGTCTCCGGGCGTATGCGCAAGAACTTCATCCGCATCCTTCCCGGCGACCGTGTCGCGATTGAGCTGAGCCCCTACGACCTCAACCGCGGCCGCATTGTCTACCGTTACAAGTAGGCGAGAAGTGGCCTCCAGCTTTTAGCTCTTAGCTTCTAGCTGGAAAAAATCAGAACACAGGGCAATCATGCTCGACGCGGCAGTTTTTAGCTAAACGCTAGAAGCTAAAAGCCAAGAGCTGTTTTAGGAGAAGCAATGAAGGTTCGTGCATCAGTAAAGAAGATCTGTGACAAGTGCAAGGTCATCCACCGCCGTGGTGTGGTGCGTGTCATTTGCGAGAACGCTAAGCACAAGCAGCGCCAGGGCTAACGCCAGCCACTGGCCTCCAGCTTTTAGCCTCTAGCTAAAAGCTAACGGCTAAGAGCTAAAAGCTGCATTCCGGCCCCGCGGGGCTAGTTAGCCGAATTCAGGCTTGCGATGAACCCTGCGGACTCTGCCCAAAACCTATCACCCGCTCCTGTGGCCACGCCGCAGAGCCGAACTGAAAAGGATTCCCATGGCACGTATTGCTGGAGTCGATATTCCTGCCAACAAGCAGGTCCGTATCGGGCTCACGTACATCTTCGGGATCGGCAACTCCCGCGCCGCGAAGATCCTCGCGCAGGCTGACGTCGATCCCTTCGCGAAGATCTCCACCCTCGACGAGGACCAGTTGAACCGCATCCGTCACGTCATCGAGGCCGAAGGACAGATCGAGGGCGACCTCCGCAAGGATGTCAGCCTCAACATCAAGCGGCTGATTGAAATCCAGTCCTATCGCGGTCTCCGCCATCGCCGTTCGCTTCCGGTCCGTGGCCAGCGCACCCACACCAACGCTCGTACCCGCAAAGGCCCGCGCAAGGGCACGGTTGCCGGTAAGAAGAAAGCGACCAAATAAATGGCAAAGACACAGAACACCAAAGCCGCAGGCAAGACCGGCAAGAACAAGAAGTTCAAGAAGCGCGAGCGCAAGAACGTTCCATTTGGCCTCGTCTTCGTCCAGGCCTCGTTCAACAACACCATCGTCACCATCACCGACCAGGCCGGCAACACGCTGTCGTGGAAGAGCTCGGGTTCGCTCGGCTTCCGCGGATCGCGCAAAGGCACCCCGTTCGCGGCGCAGCAGGCTGCGGTTGGCGCGGCCAATGCGGCCCGCGACCACGGCGTCCGCTCGGTCGATGTGCGCGTCAGCGGTCCCGGCTCGGGCCGCGAGTCCGCCATCCGCGCGCTCGCCACCGCCGGCATCGAGGTCCGCAGCATCCGTGACGTTACACCGATGCCGCACAACGGCTGCCGTCCGCCCAAGCGCCGCAGAGTGTAAGTACGAGCTATTAGCTTCTAGCTTTTAGCTAAGGGCTAGGAGCTAGCGGCTAAAAGCTGTTTCAACCGGATCGGGACCAGAAGCGCAACCAGCGTCTAAAAAGCGCGACCAGCGTGTAAACCGATCGTCACCCGAAGTCAGGAGTTACAAAATGGCACGTTATACAGGAGCCGTCTGCCGCCTTTGCCGCCGCGACGGTACAAAGCTTTTCCTCAAGGGCGCAAAATGCTTCTCCGAGAAATGCCCGGTCGAGAAGCGCAACTTCCCCCCAGGCCAGCACGGCCAGTCCAAGAAGCAGAAGAAGGTCGTCGGCTACGGCCTCCAGCTCCGCGAGAAGCAGAAGGCCAAGCGCATCTACTTCACGCTCGAGACCCAGTTCCGCGCCTACTACCAGAAGGCATCGAACAAGACCGGCGTCACCGGCGAACTGCTGCTCCAGCAGCTTGAGACCCGGCTCGACAACGTGGCCTATCGCCTCGGTTTTGCGATGAGCCGCCGTCAGGCGCGCCAGCTTGTCCGCCACGGCCACGTTCAGGTCAACGGCCGCAAGGTCAACATCCCGTCCTTCCAGTGCAAGGTCGGCGACGAGATCGCCATCCGCGAAGGCTCGAAGGCGCTTGCCATCCTCGAAGAGGGCAAGAACTTCGCCAGCGGCCAGCGCGCCGTCACCTGGCTGGACATCAACCGCGACAACCTCTCCGGCAAGGTGCTCGCCCTGCCCAAGCGCGAGGACGTCAACCTGCCCGTCAACGAGCAGTTGATCGTCGAACTTTACAGCAAGTAAAACGAGCCACTAGCCGTTAGCTCTTAGCTTCTAGCTAAAAACTAACGGCTAAAAGCTAGTAGCTCGCTTCACCCACAACCTAACCCGTAACCGAACCACCCGCCGGTCCGCAGAATGCCTCGCGGCCAGGACGGACAAAGGAGAAACACATGCTTTGGAGAGGATTCCAGAAGCCCAAGCGTCTCGCAGTCGATAGCGAAACACTCACCGACAAGTACGGCAAGTTCTCCGCGCAGCCCTTCGAGCGCGGCTTCGGCACCACCATCGGCAACGCCCTGCGCCGCACCCTGCTCTCGTCCATCGAAGGCGCCGCAGTCACCGCCGTGCGCATCGAAGGCGTGCTGCACGAGTTTCAGTCCATCGCCGGCATCGTTGAAGACGCAACCGACATCATCCTGAACCTCAAGCAGATCCCATTCAAGCTCAACGGCGATGGCCCCAAGGCCCTCTATCTCCGCGCCGACCAGGCTGGCGTCGTCACTTCCGGCATGATCGAGGCCGACGGCGATGTCGAAATCCTCGACAAGAACATCTACATCTGCACCGTCTCCGAAGGCGGCAAGATCGATATGGAGATGCGCCTCAAGCGCGGTCGCGGCTACATCTCGGCCGACAAGAACTTCGATGCCGACCTCGGACTCGGCTTCATCCCGGTCGACTCCGTCCACTCGCCCGTGCGCAAGGTCAACTACCTCGTCGAGGCAGCCCGTCTCGGCCAGATCACTGACTACGACAAGCTCACGCTCGAGATCTGGACCAACGGCACGGTGCTCCCCGCCGACGCGCTCGGCCTCTCCGCCAAGCTGCTCAAAGACCACATGACCATCTTCATCAACTTTGAAGAAGAGATCGAAGCCGGTCACGAGAGCCACGACGGCGCGGTCATCCACAACGAGAACCTGAACCGCTCGGTCGAAGAGCTCGAGCTTTCGGTCCGCAGCTACAACTGCCTGAAGAACGCCAACATCGCCACCATCGGCGAGCTGATCCAGAAGACCGAAGCCGAGATGCTCAAGACCAAGAACTTCGGCCGCAAGTCGCTCAACGAGATCAAGGAGATTCTCGCGCAGATGGGCCTCTCGCTCGGCATGAAGATCGACGAGCACGGCAACCCGCAGCCCGGCCCCACCTCCGTGCTGCCCGCCGCCACGCTCGCCGCCAGCTTCGGCCACTTCGACGACGATGAGGACGACGAGGACGAGGACGACGACCTCACCCTCCCCGGCGAGACCGAGAACTTCTAAGAGCAGGGTGTAGGGAATAGGGAGCAGGGTGTAGCAGACGCAATACCCTGCTCCCCGTCCTTCCTATCAGGAAATGGAATGGCAGAGTCGTATCGAGAACTATTAGTCTGGCAACGTGCAGTCCAGATGACCTTGGCCATTTATCGCTTGACCGCCGGTTTCCCCAAAGAGGAATTGTTCGGTCTCACCAGCCAGATTCGCCGCGCAGGCGTATCTGTTGCAAGTAACATCGCAGAAGGCTACGGCCGCATGTCCAATGGCGAATATAAGCAATTTCTCGGCATGGCGCGCGGCTCGAATTTGGAAGCACAAACGCAGTTAGTCATAGCACGGGAACTAGGTTATGGGAATCCACTGACGTTGAGAGAAGCTGAGGAGTTATCGATTGAAGTAGGCAAGATGCTAACTGCAATCCTCAAGAAGCTCTGAGTGCCTTATCGTTTTTGGATCGCTACACCCTACACCCTATTCCCTACACCCTGTAGTTCCGATGGGCCACAAGGCCACATCGAAGGAGATCACCATGCGTCACCGTAATGCGGGCTATAAACTAGGCCGCAACACCAGCCACCGTCGCGCAGTTCTGCGCAACCTCGTCACCTCCATCATCCTCACGGACCGGATCGAAACCACCATCACCAAGTGCAAGGCCGCCCGTCCTCTCGTCGAGAAGATGATCACCCTTGGCAAGCGCGGCACCGTCCACGCCCGCCGTCAGGCCGCATCCTATCTGATGACTCCCGAGTCAGTGGACCGCCTCTTCGCCACGGTAGCTCCGCGCTACGGCGACCGCAACGGCGGCTATCTCCGCATCATCCGCACCGGAGCCCGCCAGGGCGACGCAGCCGAGATGGCCTTCATCGAACTCCTCGGAGCCGAGAAGGAACTCAACGAGAAGGCGAAGAAGCGCGCCGACGCCCGCACCAAGAAGCGCGAAGAACTCGCCAAGCAGCTCGAAGAGCAGAAGGCAGCCGAGGGCCCGGACGCCAGCACCGAGTCCTAGCCATTTGAAAAGCAGTTGGTTGAATAAGCACCTTCTTCGACGAACGTCCGCTTTCAGCGGACGTTCGTCGTTTTGCGTCGTCTCGCATCAGACGGGCGAGATTCGACGGCCTGCTTGCGGCATGGGTGCAATCGTAGCTGATTGAGGAGTATTTTGTTAATGAAAAGATTCATTAGCTGGCAATTTTCATAAACTTGAGCCGCACGATGTCCACAGGAGATGGAGATACGATGTCACGTTTTGTATTCGGCACGGGATTGGTCCTTTGCGTTCTTCTGGTGACGTCGCCGGGAATTACGCAGTCACATAGGGCGGTCGAGCACACAAGCATTCTGGAGAAGATTGAGTGGACCTGGGCGGCGCAGCCGGACTCATTTGATCCGTCATTGCCGAATGTGCTCCTGCTCGGCGATTCGATTACCCGCGGCTACTATCCAGAGGTGGCAAAGCTGCTGGCAGGGCGGGCGAACTGCTACCTGTTTGCCACGTCTGCGGCGTCGGGCGATCCGCGCCTGATCTCGCAGGTGGACGACTACTTTCGCATGATGCCGCTTCATTTTGCCGTGGTCCACTTCAACAACGGAATGCACGGCTGGGGATACACGGACACTGCCTACGGGAACGGGCTTCCTCGACTTGTTGCTACGCTCAAGGCGAAGTCGGATGGCGCGAAGTTGCTGTGGGCTACGACGACTCCCGTTCATGCGAGCGACGCGAGCGGCGCAACGAACGCGCGCATCGATGAGCGAAACGCGAAGGCACTCGCGGTGGTGCGCCGGTTCCATATTCCCATCGATGACCAGCACGCTCTCATGGCGACCCACGATGACTTGCACAATGGCGATGTTCATTACACCAGGGCGGGGAGTGCGGTCCAGGCCGCCCAGGTTGCACGGACGATCGAGGGACTGTTGCCTGTGCGGTGATTCAGACCTCGGGCACCCCATCCTTCGCGGCTTCATGCGAAGGGCGGGTACGCACACACTCCAGCGGCCCACGATTCGCCAGCTACCACCGCTATCCGCTATGCGCCATCACGCGATTCTTCCCCGCGCGCTTGGCCGCGTAGAGAGCCTCATCGGCTAGGTCCACCAGTTGGAACCCGTTCTCAAGCGACTCATTCATCGCCGCCATCCCTATGCTGATCGTCAGCGGCTCATTCTCCCAGTCCTCAGTAGCCACCCGCTGCATGATGCGCCGCGAAAGCCCCATCGCGCCCTCTTCGCCGCACTCAGGCAGTAGTATGGCAAACTCCTCGCCGCCGTAGCGCGAGGGCAGATCAGGCAGCCGCACCGTCGTCCGCAGAATCATTCCCAGCCGCCGCAGCACCTCATCGCCCGCCGCGTGACCGAAGCGATCGTTGATCGCCTTGAAGTCGTCCACGTCCAGCAGCAGCACGGCCAGGTCGCGCTTGCGCCGCCGCGCCATCGAGAACTCCATCACCAGCCGCTCCTCAAACGCCCGACGGTTCTTCAGCCCGGTCAGCTCATCGGTCACGGCCAGACGGCGCAGTTGGTCGTTCGCCTCTTCCAGTTCGCGCTGATACCGCTCCAGCTCTTCTTTGTGCGCAACCGCATCGGTAATGTCCACAGCCACGCCAGCCAGCAGCATGTTGCCGGCCGAGTCATGACAGGGAAACTTGAACGAGCGCAGCGAACTCACCGTTCCGTCCGCATCGCGGATATGTTCCTCCGACTCAACAATCCGCCCGCTGGCCATCACTTCCAGATCATGCGCGCGGACCGACTTCGTCAGCTTGCGCGACCACAACTGCTCGTCCGAGCGCCCCAGCCACGCATATTCGCTGATGCCGAATCGCTGCGCAAAGCTCTTGTTGTAGAAGAGCAGCCGTCCTGCCGCGTCCTTGATGTAGCTCAGAAACGGGCTGGCATTCATAAATGCGCGAAACAGCTCTTCGCTCGCGCGTAACCCTGCCTGCGCCGACTCCCGTTCCACCAGCGCCTGATCCAGCGTCTTCCGCTGCATCAGTAGCTCCAGCCGGGCACTTGCCTGCCGCCCCAGCACCTGGAGCGTCATGTCCTGCTCGGCAGTCAGAATGCGGGGCACTGTGTCGATGACCGACAGCGTGCCGAACCGGTGGCCGTCCGGCGTCTCCAGCGCAACTCCGGCATAGAAGCGGATCGTGGGCTCGACCACGACCAGCGGGTTCGTCGAGAAGAGCGCATCCATCAGCGAATCTTTGACGACAAACAAGCCGTCCTGCCGGATAGCATGGGCGCAAAACGCCGCCTCGCGCGGAGTATCGCCGAGTCTCAGCATTTCGGACGTGCGAGACCATTGGCTTCTCTCGTCAAGAAGCGTAACCAGACCCAAGGGAGTTCCACAGATCACAGATGCCAGGGTTGTCAGTTCCCGGCACTCAAGCTCCGGATCGGAGCTAAGCAATTCTCGTGTCCAAATGGCCCTTGCACTAGCGGTCTCTGTCTCAGTTCGCCGTACAATCATCCTGCCACCGTCGAATTATGTGCAGGATACGATGAGCGAAGTGGCGATGCTACAAGGATTTGCGGCAGATTACGAGAGTAACCAGTGAACAGTTCTCCAAAGCGTCATACAGGCATCTCAGCTCCTCAGCCAGAAAACCGCTGCCAGCCGCCCTGCAACCCCTTCGATTCACAAGAATTAGCCCGTATCGATCAGCAGAATCACGCCAATCCTTCGTGAAACTTCACGCTCGCGTGGCTGCGGAAAGACTCGACCGACGTGCTTTCGGTGGGAGCGCAGGGCTTTAGCCCTGCGAAAAAGGCAGTAAATTCGGGGGGCTTCAGCCCCCGAATTCTGCTGCTCGCCGCCAAAGCACGTTTTCAGTAAACTCTGGCCCGCGCTGCAATTTGCTTCGATTCCAGGAGGCTTCTTCCGCGTCAGTGCTTGATGAGCCACATCAGCCAGCTCGCCGCAATCGTTCCGCCGACGAAGATGACGAACGTAAACGCAGCGAAGCGGACCATCATGCGCGGCTCCGAACGCTGCGTGATGCCGAAGACCACTGCGGTAAAGAAGGAGAAGATCAGCACGGCGCTGAAGTGCGTCAGGGTCACGAGTTCTTCCTCCCGGTAGCCAGCGAGTGGGCATCCACAGCCGAGATGATGTTGAGCAGTCCGGCGACCACCATGAACTTGGTGCCGTAGTCGGCGGTGGCCAGCTCGACCGGTGCAGTGCCGAGGCCGAGGACGCGGGCGATCAGGTAGAGCAGGCCGTTGCCCAGGTCGCCGACGAAGTTCAGCACGTCGAGCAGCTCGCTGGTGTTCGGTGTGTAGACCTTGCCCTTCAGCGCGATCCCGATGCAGAACATGGCCACGATGGAGATAAACAGCAGTGTGCCGCGAATCCATTTCTTCAGCAGAAAGTGTCCTGCGCCCGGGACGAGCCAGCCCGCGATGAGGACTATGACCGGCAGGGAAGAGGATTGTCCGGCGGTGCGGGCCGGTGCCTGAGCATTGGTGGGCATCTTGTTTTCGATGATAGCAGCTATATACGGACCAGTTCCGCCTGACGCGGACCGGTGACTTCGGCCTTGCCCGCACGGGCGATCATGTTGACCTCGCTGCGCACACCGAACTCGCCGGGAAAGTAGATACCCGGTTCGACGGAGAAGCACGTGTTGGGCAGAATGAGGCGCGTGTCGTGCGTTTCGAGGTTGTCGAGGTTTGCGCCGTTGCCGTGCAGCGAGACGCCGATGTTGTGGCCGGTGCGGTGCGTGAACCAGTGGGCAAAACCCGCGGCGCGGATGACCGAACGTGAGGCGTCGTCGGCCTGATAGCCGGTAATCGGCGTGCTGGCAGCAAAGGCTTTTTCGATGGCGGCGATGGCGACGTCGCGTGCGTTGCGGACCGTGACGAAGAGATCCTGCTCACGCGGGGTCGGTGTGCGGTCCACGACGCCGGTCCAGGTAATGTCGTACCAGACAGCAGCGGGGTCGTTGGCCAGCTTGGCCCAGATGTCGATCAGCACGAAGTCGCCGCGCCGAATCGGCTTTGACGAAGCGGCCGTGGGTTCGTAGTGCGAGTCCGCGGAGTTGGGGCCGACCGAGACATTGGGGCCGAACTCGGTGATGAGGCCTTCGCGCTCGATAGCCGCCTGGAGAAACTGGACGATGCCGTGTTCGTGCGAGGCGGAAGAGTTGGCGCGGACGCGCTGGCCGATCTCCTTCCATCCTGCTTCGAGGATACGATCGAGTTTGCGCTGCGCTTCGTAGTGCGTGGCGATCTGGGCTTCGCTCAGAACGGCCTCGAACTGGCTGACAAGATCAGCCGAGGAGACGATCTGTTTCTTGAAGCTGCGGACAAGTTCAATGGTCCCCGCATCGACCATCGAGATGTACATGATGGCATTGCGCGGGCTGTACTGCATGGCGATGCGGGTGGCGTCGGCCAGCATCGCTTCGAGCTTCTGCTCCAGCTCCTGCCAGGAGGAGTACTCGGCCTTCGAGCCGGGGAGCGCGTCCAGCCTGCCGGACTCGATGCGGTGGACGAGCTTCTGCGGCTCGCCGTGCGCGGGAATGAAGTAGTACCAGCGGCGCGTGACGTGCCCGCCGGGGATGCCGAGAATGGCATACGCAAGCAGGTCGCGGTTGTGGTGGTCGTAGAAGAGCCAGCCGTCGAGATTTGCGCCCCTGAGGGCAGATTGGATAGCAGCGAGGTTCATAGACATGTCTTGAAGCGCTTTGGTGCATGATACCCTTCCCCCTGCTTGGGATGTAAAGTCCTTATCGACATCGTCACGTCGAAATTCACGAACCGGAGCGAAGAGGGCCTATGCGGAATCAGATCAATCGACGGAGTTTTCTCAAAACCATTGGCGCGGGAGCGGCGGCAGCAGCGGGAGCGGATGTTCTCGGCGCGCCTGCTCTCGCAGCACAGCCGGCATCCTCGGCGAAGACGGCACGACTCTTTTCCGGCTGCTGTGCCTTCACCTATCGCAATGCGTTCAAACAGGGCTTCACGCTTGAAAAATTCATCGAGAAGGCTGTGGAACTTCGTCTCGATGCCGTCGATATGACGGTCTACTACATGAAGTCAACCGACGCCGGGTATATCGAAAACCTTCGCTGGCTCGCCTACAAAAATGCGGTTGCTTTCTCTGGCGCAGCCTGCGGCGTCAGCATGGTCCAGGCCGATCCGGCAAAGCGCGCTGACGCGCTGGTTCAGATTAAGAAGTGGATTGACGTCACCGACCGCCTCGGCGCGCCGCACCTCCGCATCTTCGCCGGCCCGCTGCCCAAAGGCGCCTCCCTGCCCGATGCCGTTACCTGGGTTGTCGAAACCATGAAGGCCGCCGCTGATTACTCGGCGAGCAAGGGCATCATGGTGGGCCTTGAAGACCACTACGGTGTCTCGCAGAGCGCCGATGTGTGCCTTGAGATCATGCATCACGTCAACTCGCCCTACGCGGGCATCAATCTCGACATCACCCACTTCGACCCCAAAGCAGGCGACCCCTACGCGCAGATCGCCGCCTGCATCCCCTACGCCACCAACACTCACATCCGCACAAAATTCGACGATGGCGTCTCGATTGACATGGACCGCGTCTGGAAGATGTTCAGCGACGCCGGTTTCAAGGGCTTCATGTCCTACGAGGGCGAAGATACGGACCCCTTGGGTGTCTCGCAGACAATCGCGGAGATCCAGCGCCTCTGCAAAAAACACTCAAGCGTCTGAATACTCAAGCGTCTGGGACGGCACATCGATTCCAACGCTCCGATGCGATCGGACTGCGCCGAAGATGAAACCCTGATTCCGGCACGTGTGGTTTAGGATGGCTGCCATGCTCAGAAAAGCCTTGCTCGCAACCGGATTTGGCGGAGTCCTGTTTATCGCCGCGTTTGTTGTGCTCGGTGCGCTTGCTCCTGACTACAACTCCATGCGCCAGACGATCAGCGAGATTGAGTTCACGGCGTTGGGCCTGGGACAGCGCATCAACTTTTTCGTCTTCGGGCTCCTGCTCATCGCCTTCGCCGTCGCGCTGAAGAGAGAGTTGAACGGCGGCCGCGTCGGGCGGCTGATTCCGCTGTTTCAGTTCGTCTCCGGCGTTGGCGTCATCGGCGACGCGCTGTTCATCCACATGCCGCTTCATCTCGTATGCGACCTGATCGCGTTCAACGCCACGCTTGTGGTGCTCTTCCTCTTCGTGTGGCGCTTTCGCGGCGACGTGCGCTGGAAGGGCTGGACGGCGTATTCCATCGTGACGGCTTTGCTGATGATGCTGTTCCTGACCGCGTTCGGGTTTGCCAACCATCTTGGCGGCCCAGCCGGGCTGCTCGAAAAGATGGCCACCGTGGTGCGGACGGGGTGGTCGGTGCTGCTGACGGCCAGGCTGCTCGCCGGAGTGCGTCTGGATGAGACGTCGCCGAAGCAGCAATTTGCATAAGCAGACGCCCTCAGAGACCACAGGAGAACTCGGAGGCATCGCTGCCTTGCTTACGGGCACGGCCTCAGCCGTTCCGCAAGTGCTGCCATCTCCATACGGTTTTACATGCTGCGAAAAACACACGGACTTTGCGCTCTTCGGTGGGAGCGCAGGGCTTTAGTCCTGCGAAAACTCAGCAAATTCAGGGGCTTCAGCCCCGGGCCTTTTGCCTGTACCTCAGGCCGCACTCTTGCCGCAGCCTCTGAACGCCCGGTCCGTTCTCACACACCCGCTTCAACCTGCGTAGCGTATAGGTTGCTGCTCGATCTGAGCGCGAAAGGGTAGCGTAGCGGCAGGCTGGGGAGGGATGCGGGTCATCATCTCGCCCACGGAGCGACGCCCGAGATCGTAGCGGCGGCAGACGCGCTGAACGCGGGTGGCGATCTCGTTGCGATACGCGGGGGAAACGAAGTCGGCGTGGCCGTAGCGTTTGTCGTAGTCGCTGACCAGCGCAGGGAAATGCTCGCGAACGAAGCTCAGGTAGGTAGGACGCGAGCACGGTTTGAGGAAGAGCGGGTTGGCGGCGAAAAAATGCGCGCCAGCCTCGGCGGAGCGGCTGGCCATGCCGTCCAGCGCCTCTTCCGAATCGGTGATGCCGGGCAGGATGGGGCAGCAGAGCACGCCCACGCGCAGGCCAGCGACGCTTAGCTTCTTGACGGTCTCGAAGCGCAGGTCAGGACGAGGCGCGCGCGGTTCGAGCTTGCGGGCGAGAACTGCATCCTGCGTGGTAATGGTGATGTGGACGGTGAGTGAGTTGCGTTTGGCTACATCGCACAGCAGGTCGAGGTCGCGCGCGATGAGCGTCGATTTAGTGACAATGCCAAGCCGGTACCCTGAGCGCGCGGCGAAGACTTCAAGCAGGCTGCGCGTAATGCAGGCGCGTCGTTCGATGGGCTGGTAGGGGTCGGTGGCCGAGCCGAGCGCGATCTCCTCGGCCGGGTCGATGTGGCGGAGCTCCTGTTTGAGCAGCCAGGCGGCGTTCTGTTTCAGAAAGATGATGCGTTCGAACGAGGCCGGGTCGCGGAGCTCCATAAACTCGTGGGTGTAGCGGGCGTAGCAGTAGCGGCAGCCGAACTCGCAACCGCGATAGGGGTTGATGCTGTAGGTAAAAGGCAGGCCACGCCGCGAGACGGTGCGGTTCAGAATGCTTCGGACTTCGAGCGCGCGGAAGTCGATGAGGTGGCCGTCGTCGGCGTGCGCCGCATCGGCGGCGAGGCGGGCAATGCCGGTGGGCCGCGCAGGCAGGATGGGAAAGAGCGAAGGGGCGTCGGGGAGAGGATGCTTCGATTTCATTTTCGCCATTTGTTCGCCTCAATGAAATTGAGATTAGGGCGGGTTTGGCGGGAAGTCAAGCGAAAGTTTTGAACAGCCCAACGACCAGACGATCGGCGGGCGAACCGAGCCTGTAAAGACCCGAAGAAACCTGAAGAGCCAAAAATCTAAGCGCCAACGGTGCGTCCCATACCAGCCTGGGGCAAAGCCCCAGGTATCGATCCCCCTAAAATCCGAGGGCTGAAGAGACTGGGTGAGAACCCCTCAATTCGGGCGTATTGATTAAGTGCACGGGTTTACCCGTGCCGTAAGTGCCTCATTTTCCGTTGGGACTTAGCCCCTGAGGTACACTTTCCTCGACTCAGGCGAGTTCTCACCCAGTCTCTGAAGGCCCGACCCATCCTTCTCGCATCCCTGAATGTTCGTCGTGTCGATTGCGTACACTGACCCGGTGAACCTCAACCTCGCAGAGATGCCGCTTCCCCTTTCAAAAGTCACAAGGAGCAGAGCGGTGTGCGTTTTATTGTGCCTCTTTGTTCTGCTGTGCACTGGTCGATCTCAGACTGCTGCCGACTCAACTCCCGAGGCGAACCCGGCGAGGCCCACAGTTTCGACACCGGCCACGCTCACGCCGGTCGGCTATCTCCAGTTTGAGAATGGCGGCCTTTACGCCTCCGGGTCGCCCGAGGTGGAGGGCCAGTTCAGCGTCAACCAGGTGACGAAACTTGCCGTCTCGTCGCGGCTGCAACTGCTCCTGCTGAGTGAGCCGTTTGCAGTGAGCGACACGGGCGGCAGCGGAGGCACGCGCGATGTTCAGCCGGGGGACGTTCTTGGCGGCGTGCAAGGGGTGGTGCTGAAGGGGGCGGGACGGCGGCCGACGGTCTCGCTGAGCTATATCGGGCGAGTGTACTCCGGATCGTCGCCGGACCTCGATATCGGATCGTTTCAGCAGAGCGCGGCAGTTCTGGTAAGCGACGATATTCGGGGCTTCCACTTCGACCTGAACGGCCTTGCCAACGAGCAGGTCGACGGCAAGCTGCGGCGCGCGCAGTTTGGACAAACGCTGTCGGTCTCGCATCCGGTGGGCGCGTTCACGATCGCGGGGGAGATATGGCACTTCAGCCAGCCGCTTACGGGCGGGAACGCAGTTGGAAATCTCTGGGCGCTGTCGTATCCGGTGCGTAAAAATCTGGTGGTCGATGCAGGATTCAATCGCGGCTTGACCGGAACATCGACCCGGTGGGAAGGCTTCTTCGGGTTCACCTACCTGCTGCCGCATCGGCTGTGGGGCAGGTAGATCCGATCTGGACAGTTGCGTTGCGTGCACCGGTTTGCGCGGACAGTTTGCAGCCGCACAATAAACGCCGAAGGCGCGTTCCATACCAGCCTGGGGCGCAGCCCCAGGTTTATACCGCCGCCTCTGCTGGAATCAACCAAAGCTCCTTCTGTTGCCCCTTATGTATTCCATGCTGTCTTCAGGCGGCCAAGGGAAGGAAATTGAAAGCAGGACGATACCACTCTGTAGGCTATTGACTACATCGTAGGCGGTAGCCTACACTCAAAAGAGCGTCTCAACCTGCCGTTGAGCGCAGTCGATGACCACGCCCCGGAGCGGTTTTCCGAGTGGGGTGGGAGATGAGGGAAGATGGCACGGAAGATTTCCAAGAATTTGGCGAAGGCGCGCGCGCTCGTTGAGCCCCGTCCTTACGCTCTGGCGGACGCGGTTCCGCTGCTCCAGAAAGCAAAGTACGCAAAGTTCGACGAGACCGTCGATCTGACGCTGCGTCTTGGGGTCGATCCCAAGCACGCCGACCAGATGGTGCGCGGCACCGTTGTTCTGCCGCATGGCCTGGGCAAGTCGAAGATCGTGGCTGTGATCGCCTCGGGCGACAAGGTGAAAGACGCGCAGGCGGCGGGCGCGGAGTTCTTCGGCGGCGAAGAGTTGGTCGAGAAGATTCAGAAGGAAAACTGGACGGCGTTTGACGCCCTGATCGCTACGCCCGACATGATGAAGTCGGTGGGCCGTCTGGGCAAGGTGCTCGGACCGAAGGGTCTGATGCCCAATCCGAAGACCGGCACCGTGACCACCGATGTGGTCTCGGCGATCAAGGAGATCAAGGCCGGTAAGGTCGAGTTCCGCACCGACAAGACGGCGCTGGTGCATGTTCCGGTGGGCAAGCTCTCGTTCGATCCGCAGAAGCTGGTCGATAACGCCAGCACGGTCATTGCGAGCGTGGTGAAGGCGAAGCCTTCGGCGGCCAAGGGCAAGTACATCAAGGGCGTCACGCTCAGCTCGACGATGGGCCCGGGGGTCCAGCTCGACCACGCGGCGCTTGAATCGGCTTTCAAGGCGTAAGGCAGCTTTTAGCTACTAGCTTTTAGCTATTAGCTGGACGGCCGCACGACAAAGATTTTTCGCCCGGGTCGAGAAGAGGCCGGGCGGCACAAAATGAGCTAGAAGCTAAAGGCTAGAAGCTAAAAGCTAGCGTAGCAATAGCAGCTAAAGGCTAGGTTTTTATGGCACTCAGCAGGTCATCCAAGTCGGACAAGGTGAAGAGGCTGGCGGGCGAGCTCGAAAGCTCGACCTCGGCCATCATCGGTACATTTACAGGGCTTACCGCATCGAAGGACTTCGAGCTGCGCAAGACGATTCGCGGCGCGGGCGGTCACTACCACGTTTTGAAGAACAAGCTGGCCGAGCGCGCGGCCGAGGGCACGCAGATCGAGGCGGCGCTCAAGGGTCTCAAGGGCGTCTCGTCGGTGGCGTTCACCTCGGGCGACCCGGTCGCGCTGGCCAAGGCGCTCTCGACCTGGGTCAAGGACAACTCCGAGTTCACCTTCAAGCTGGGCATCATCGACGGCAAGGTGATCGGCGTCAAGGAGATTGGCGACCTGGCGACGATGCCGGGCAGGGAAGAGCTTTTCTCGAAGCTGCTCTTCCTCATCAACGCTCCAGCGCAGCGCCTGGCGACGGTCATCAACGCCACAGGCCGCGATCTGGCCGTCGTGGTCAATCAGGGCGTCGAGAAGGGCAAGTTTGCCGGTGCGGCTGCTCCGGCGGCCGAAGCGGCACCCGCAGTAGAAGCAGCGCCTGCGGCGGAAGCGGCACCTGCGGCAGAAGAAGCGCCTGCGGCCGAGGCGTAAACAAGTTTTGTTCAACCTCCCCGGGTGCGCTTGTCTGGGCGCAACGGAAACCCGGAAGAGGTTGGGCGGCTGAAGCGCGGTAGGCTTCGGCGAGCAATAAGTAGCTGATTTTGCAGTACTAAGTTTAGTTTTGAATTGGAGAAGAAACATGGCAGACATCCAGCAGTTGGAAGATTCAATCGTTAGCTTGAGCCTCCTGGAGGCTTCGGCTCTGGTCAAGAAGCTCGAAGAGCGTCTCGGCGTCTCGGCGGCAGCGGCAGCGGTTGCGGCGGCACCGGCGGCAGGCGGCGGCGCGGCGGCAGCGGCGGTCGAAGAGAAGACCGAGTTCACCGTCATCCTGAAGGATGCGGGCGCGAACAAGATCAACACCATCAAGGCTGTACGCGAAGTCACCTCGCTTGGCCTGAAGGAAGCCAAGGACCTGGTGGACGGCGCTCCGAAGCCCTTGAAGGAGAACGTCTCGAAGGAAGACGCGGCTGCTATCGCCAAGAAGTTCGAAGGCGTGGCGACGGTCGAAGTCAAGTAGTTACCTGTCGGCTTGCACGCCGGGGCGGAACGCGATATTCTTGAGAGAAGATTCGTTCCGCCTTTGGCGTGCTTGTCGGCGGACGTTAACATTTCGGGCAGACTTACGGCGGTACTCCGGCTCATCCTGTTGGGTTAACAGGCTATGGAGCCGGCCGCTATGCGTTTCGAGCGGCGGACACGCATAGTGCAATAGGATTCAGGCGGGCGGCAACTTTGAGGTAAGGCGAACCTCAAATGGCGGCAGGCATTAACACTATCACTTCAGAAACAGTGCACAAGTCGATCTTTGCGCTCACGGGGCAAGCTGTCCCTTTGAGCGCCTTGTCGTGTTTACAGGTAGGGCGGTTCCTGTAGTAGGCACCAGTACGCGCTGCACGCGTTCTTTATAGCAGGTCGAACGGCGGCAGTGAAGCAAAAGTTTACGGGTTTTATCCACGCCGTGAAGTACGGGACGGCAAGACATTCTGCGCACGGGGACAGCCGCTTCGAGGGCGGCCGGAACCGACAGATGCAACAGATGCGCAATCAGGACCACATCGGAGGGCCGGCCAAAGCCCTCCCCTTATGAGCAGGCAGCGGACGGCATCAGAGTGCTTCGATGCGGGCAGCCCGGCTTCAAGAGGCCTCGAAGGCAAGCATTCAGGAGAGAGCATGTCCGGTCAGTCCAACAACAGCGAAACGCGCGCAGTCCGCACGCGCCTGGATTTTTCCAAGATCCCCACCGCCATTCAGATCCCCAACCTCATCGAGGTCCAGCGCCGCAGCTACGAGCGGTTCCTGCAGATGGACAAGCTGCCGCAGGAGCGCGAGGACAACGGCCTCCAGTCGGTCTTCACCTCGGTCTTCCCCATCACCGATTTCCGCAATGTCTCCGAACTCGAGTTCGTCGATTACTCCATCGGCAACTGGGAGTGCAAGTGCGGCTACCTGAAGGGCCTGAACCACCTGCGCACGGCCTGCGTCAACTGCGGCCACATGGTCATCACCGACCCGTTCCATCCGGGCGACGTGCTTTGCAGCTTCTGCGGCACCTACAACAAGAACACGCCTGACTTCTGCACCAAGTGCGGCGACCCTGTCGGTCTGCAACTGAAGTACGACCAGGCGGAGTGCGAAGAGCGCGGCATGACCTACTCGGCCCCGCTCAAGGTCACGATTCGCCTCAAAATCTACGACAAGGACCCCGAGACCGGCGTCAAGACCCTGCGCGACATGAAGGAGCAGGAGGTCTTCTTCGGCGACATTCCGCTGATGAGCCAGAACGGCACCTTCATCGTCAACGGCACCGAGCGCGTCATCGTCTCGCAGTTGCACCGCTCGCCCGGCGTCTTCTTCGAGACGGCGAACAACCGCACCTACTTCCTCGGCAAGATCATCCCGTACCGCGGCTCGTGGGTCGAGTTCGAGTACGACCAGAAGAACACGCTCTACGTCCGCATCGACCGCAAGCGCAAATTTCTCGGCACCATCTTCCTGCGCGCGCTCGGCCTGCGCACCGATGAAGAGATTCTCAAGACCTTCTACACGGTTGACACGATCAACGTGAAGGGCGGCAAGCTCTCCTGGAAGGTTGCGCCCGAAGGCACGCCGACCAATCTGCAGGGCACGCGGCCCGCTGCTGCCATCACGGTCAAGGGCGAGGAGCTTGCTCCCGCGACGCGCAAGATCTCCGCGCACTCGCTCAAGGCGCTGCGCTCGCACAAGATTGTCGAGGTTGGGGTTGAGACCTCGGAGTTCGACGGCGCCATGTCCGCCGCCGACGTGGTGGACCTCACCACGGGCGAGCTGCTCTACGAGGCCAATCAGGAGCTGACCGCCGACAAGCTGCACAAGATTCTCGAGTCCGGCGTCGCCAGCTTCGAGGTCTTCTTCCCCGAGCGCGACGACGTGGGCAACATCATCTCGAACACGCTGCGCCGCGACTCGGTCCACAAGCCCGAAGAGGCGCTCATCGAGATCTACCGCAAGCTGCGTCCCGGCGACCCGCCGACGCTCGACACCGCGACCGCGCTCTTCGAGGGCATGTTCTTCGACCCGCGCAAGTACGACTTCTCGCGCGTGGGCCGCCTCAAGTTCAACATCAAGCTCTACGAGAACCAGGATGCCACCGGCCTCGACAAGCGCACGCTGACGCCCGAGGACTTCTACGGCACCATCCGCTACCTGCTCAAGCTGCGCAAGAACATCGGCACGGTGGACGACATCGACCATCTCGGCAACCGTCGCGTCCGCGCCGTCGGCGAGCTGATGGAGAACCAGTTCCGCATCGGCCTCGTCCGCATGGAGCGCGCCATCAAGGAGAAGATGTCGGTCTATCAGGAGATGGCGACCGCCATGCCGCACGACCTCATCAACGCCAAACCGGTCATGGCCGCCATCCGCGAGTTCTTCGGCTCCTCGCAGCTCTCGCAGTTCATGGACCAGACCAACCCGCTCAGCGAAATCACGCACAAGCGCCGCCTCTCCGCCCTCGGGCCCGGCGGGCTTTCCCGTGAGCGCGCAGGCTTTGAAGTCCGCGACGTGCACCCGACGCACTACGGCCGCATCTGCCCCATCGAGACGCCGGAAGGCCCGAACATCGGCCTCATCTCCTCGCTCTCGTGCTTTGCGCGCATCAACGAGTACGGCTTCATCGAGTCGCCCTACCGCCGCGTCAAGGACGGCAAGGTGCTCGACTACGTCGCCGTCGTCAACGCGGGCGAAAGCGGCCTGCGCCAGGGCGACCACATGGAGAGTGGCGAGGCCCGCAAGATGAACGACCATCTGCGCAAAGACAAGAAGCGCACGATGGATCTTGCGCCCTACAGCTTCTACCTCTCCGCGTGGGAGGAAGACCGCCACACCATCGCGCAGGCCAACATCGAACTCGATGAGAAGCTGAACATCGTGCAGGACGTCGTCGATGCCCGCCGCCAGGGCAACTTCGTCCTCGTCAACAAGGCCGAGGTGGACTACGTGGACGTCTCGCCGAAGCAGCTCGTCTCGGTCGCGGCCTCGCTCGTTCCGTTTCTTGAGCACGACGACGCGAACCGCGCGCTGATGGGCGCGAACATGCAGCGCCAGTCCGTGCCGCTGCTCGTCTCGGAAGCCCCGTTCGTCGGCACCGGCATGGAGGGCGTCACTGCGCGCGACTCCGGCGCCGTCATCCTCGCCAAGCGCAACGGCATCGTGGACTCGGTTGACTCCGAGCGCATCATCGTGCGCGTCGAAGGCGAGCACCACCCCACGCAGCTCTCGCGCGAGGTCGGCTCCGACATCTACCAGCTCACCAAGTTCAAACGGTCGAACCAGAACACCTGCATCAACCAGAAGCCTGTGGTCCGCCACGGCGACCGCGTCCTCAAGGGCCAGGTCATCGCCGACGGCCCATGCACCGAGCAGGGCGAACTCGGCCTCGGCCGCAACGTGCTCGTCGCCTTCATGCCGTGGCGCGGCTACAACTTCGAGGACGCGATCCTCATCTCCGAAAAGCTGGTCCGCGAGGACTACTACACCTCGATCCACATCGAGGAGTTCGAGATCGAGGCCCGCGACACGAAGCTGGGGCCGGAAGAGATCACGCGCGACATCCCGAACGTGTCTGAACACGCGCTGCGCGATCTCGACGAGTCGGGCATCATCCGCATCGGCGCGAAGATCAGCCACAACGACATCCTCGTCGGCAAGGTCACGCCGAAGGGCGAGACGCAGCTTACGCCGGAAGAGAAACTCCTCCGCGCCATCTTCGGTGAGAAGGCCGGCGACGTGCGCGACGCCTCGCTCACGTGCCCTCCGGGCATCGAAGGCACCGTCGTTGACGTCCGCATCTTCTCCCGCAAGGGGCAGGAGAAGGACGAGCGCGCCAAGCAGATTGAGCTGGAGATGGTCGAAAAGCTCGAGCGCAACCTCGCCGACGAGATCCGCATCCTCACCGACGAGCGCCTCAAGCGCCTCGAAGGCATCCTCGGAGCGAAGGAAGTCCTCGCCGACCTGCACGACGAGCGCACCAACAAGAAGCTGCTCTCGAAGGGAGACATCCTCGACCGCGACACCATCGAACTCATCTCGACGCGCAACCTCAAGCGCATCCGCTACGCCGACAAGGATCCCCGCGTCAACGAGCAGATCGACGAGATCGAAGAGATGACCTCGCGTCAGATCGACGTGCTGCGCAAGATCACCAACGAGAAGATCGGCAAGATGTCCAAGGGCGACGAACTCGCGCCCGGCGTCATCAAGATGGTGAAGGTCTACATCGCCATGAAGCGCAAGCTCTCGGTCGGCGACAAGATGGCCGGTCGCCACGGCAACAAGGGCGTCATCGCGCGCATCCTGCCCGAAGAGGACATGCCGTACCTTCCCGACGGAACCCCCGTCGAGATCGTCCTCAACCCGCTCGGCGTGCCTTCCCGTATGAACGTCGGCCAGATCCTCGAAACGCACCTTGGCTGGGCCGCGCACGAGCTTGGCAAGCAGATCGCCGAACTCGCCGCCAAGATGGAGCAGGCCAGCGAGGTCCGCGAACTGTTCAAGGCGCGCTTCAGCGGCACCGCCGCGCTCAACCAGTTGCTCGACCTCGACGACGAGCAGACCCTGCGTGTCGCCGCGGGCATGAAGCGCGGCATCTGGTTCGGCACCGCAGTCTTCGACGGCGCGCGCGAGAACGAGATCAAGGCGCTGCTCAAGTCCGCCGGCCTGCCCAGCTCGGGCAAGACGCCGTTGCACGACGGCATGACGGGCGAAGAGTTCGAGCAGCCCGCCACCGTCGGCTACATCTACATGCTCAAGCTCTCGCACCTGGTCGATGACAAGATCCACGCGCGCTCCATCGGGCCGTACTCGCTCATCACCCAGCAGCCGCTGGGCGGCAAGGCGCAGTTCGGCGGACAGCGCTTCGGCGAGATGGAGGTCTGGGCGCTCGAAGCCTACGGCGCGGCCTACATCCTGCAGGAGCTGCTCACCGCCAAGTCCGACGACGTCTTCGGCCGCACCAAGATCTACGAGGCCATCGTCAAGGGCGAAGCAGCTATCGAGCCGGGTGTGCCCGAGTCGTTCAACGTTCTTATCCGCGAACTCCAGTCGCTCTGCCTCGATGTCGAACTCATCAAGCAGGCCGACCAGAAGAAGGTGCCGCTGCCCTCCATCGCCGCAGCGGATTAATTCGGTGGGAGCAGGGGGGCTTTAGCCCCCTGACTCCACGTTTTTGCTTCTAGGTAGGTTCGGGCTTCAGCCCGGACACTCTCTGGGGGCCAACATTTTCGGGGCTTTAGCCCCTGGGGAGGGTTCAGAATTTGCTCCTCCGGGCATCACGTTTTTGCTTCTAGGTAGGTTCGGGCTTCAGCCCGGACATTCCCTGGGGGCCAACATTTTCGGGGCTTTAGCCCCTGGGGTATGCTCTCCCGTCCAGTTCGGCGAAGTCTCGGGAAAGCGCCCCAAGATACAGGCAACACCACAATCGAAAGACCGGCACCAGCACCAGAACCAACGGCAACGCGATACGCCGAAAGTCATCGCAAAGAAGATTTCGTAACCGCAGCCAATCCGCTGCATCGGAGACGCCCAATATGTTTCGCTCCAGCCCCTTCGATCTGACCGGCCCCGTCGTTGACTTCGACGCCATCAAAATCCAGCTCGCCAGCCCTGAAAAAATCCGTAGCTGGTCGCATGGCGAAGTCACCAAGCCCGAGACCATCAACTACCGCACGTTCAAGCCCGAGCGCGACGGCCTCTTCTGCGCCCGCATCTTCGGCCCCATCACCGACTGGGAGTGCCTCTGCGGCAAGTACAAGCGCATGAAGCATCGCGGCGTCATCTGCGACAAGTGCGGCGTCGAAGTCACACTCTCGAAGGTCCGCCGCGAGCGCCTCGGCCACATCGAGCTTGCCTCGCCCTGCTCGCACGTCTGGTTCTTCAAGGGCCTGCCCTCGCGCATCGGCCACCTGCTCGACATCTCGCTCCGTGAACTCGAAGCAGTCCTCTACTTCGAGTCCTACGTCGTCGTCGATCCAGGCGACGCGCCCGTCAAGGAGCGCGAGGTCATCAAGGACGAGAACCGCTTCCGCGAGCTCGACCAGCAGTACCGCCCCACCGGCTTCAAGGCCATGATGGGTGCCGAAGCCATCAAGGAACTCCTCAAGCGCGTCGATGTCGTCGAGCTTGCCACCGAGCTGCGCGAGCGCATGAAGCAGGAAAACTCGCTCCAGAAGAAGCTCAAGTACTCCAAGCGCCTCAAGATCGTCGAGGCCTTCCGCAAGTCCGACAACCTGCCGCAGTGGATGATCCTCGACGTCATCCCGGTCATCCCGCCCGAGCTGCGCCCGCTCGTGCCGCTGGATGGCGGACGTTTCGCCACCTCCGACCTCAACGATCTCTACCGCCGCGTCATCAACCGTAACAACCGGTTGAAGAAGCTGATGGACCTGCACGCGCCCGAAGTCATCGTACGCAACGAAAAGCGCATGTTGCAGGAAGCCGTAGACGCGCTGTTCGACAACGGCCGCCGTGGCCGCGTGCTGCGCGGCGCGAACAACCGCCCGCTGAAGTCGCTCTCCGACACACTCAAGGGCAAGCAGGGCCGCTTCCGCCAGAACCTGCTCGGCAAGCGCGTCGACTACTCCGGGCGTTCGGTCATCGTCGTCGGCCCGGAGCTTGCGCTGCATCAGTGCGGTCTTCCCAAGAAGATGGCGCTCGAACTCTTCAAACCCTTCATCTATCACCGTCTCGAACAGACCGGCCACTGCACCACCATCAAGCAGGCCAAAGAGATGGTCGAGATGCAGGAGTCCATCGTCTGGGACATCCTCGAAGAGGTCATCAAGGACCACCCCGTCCTCCTGAACCGCGCCCCGACGCTGCACCGCCTCGGCATCCAGGCGTTTGAGCCAGTGCTGGTCGAAGGCAAGGCCATCAAGATTCACCCGCTCGTCTGCACCGCCTTCAACGCGGACTTCGACGGCGACCAGATGGCCGTCCACATTCCCCTGTCGCCCGAAGCGCAGATCGAGGCCAGCGTGCTCATGCTCGCTTCGCACAACATCCTCTCGCCGGCCAGCGGCCAGCCCATCACCGTGCCCACGCAGGACATGGTGCTTGGCCTCTACTACCTCACCAAGGCAAAGGTCAACGCCAAGGGCGAAGGCCGTGTCTTCGCCAACATCGAAGAAGTCCTCATGGCGCTCGAAGCCAAGCAGGTCGAGACGCTGACGCCCATCCGTCTGCGCTACACCGGCAAGGTGCTCGACATGACCACGGCCTACGACGACCAGGACCTTACCCACACCGAGCCGGTCGAGTTCCACAACCAGTTCATCTCGACCACCGTCGGCCGCGCCATCCTGAACGATGCGCTGCCCGAAGGAATGCCCTACGTCAACGGCCTGCTCAAAAAGAAGGGCATCGGCCAGCTCGTCAACTACTGCTACCTGAACCTCGGCCTTGAGACCACGGTCAAGACGCTCGACCGCATCAAGGACCTCGGCTTCCGCTACGCCACGCGCTCCGGTCTCTCGGTCGGCCTCGACGACATGGTCATCCCCGACTCGAAGTACACCGTCGTCCGCGATGCCGAGAAGCAGGTCATCAACGTCCAGCAGCAGTATCTGGACGGCGCGATCACCAACGGCGAGCGTAACAACAAAGTCATCCAGATGTGGTCCACCGTCACCGAGCGCGTCGCCGACGAGATGTTCAACAACATGAAGCAGGCCGACAAAGACGGCGCCATGAACCCCATCTACATCATGGCCGACTCCGGCGCCCGCGGCTCGAAGCAGCAGATCCGCCAGCTCTCCGGTATGCGCGGCCTCATGGCGAAGCCCTCGGGCGAAATCATCGAGACCCCCATCACGGCGAACTTCCGCGAAGGCCTCACCGTGTTGCAGTACTTCATCTCGACGCACGGCGCGCGCAAGGGCCTGGCCGACACCGCGCTCAAGACCGCCGACTCCGGCTACCTCACCCGCCGCCTCGTTGACGTCGCGCAGGATGTCATCATCTCCCAGCACGACTGCGGCACGGTCGAAGGCATCTACGTCACCCCGATCATCGAGGCCGGCGAGACCATCGAGCCCTTGCGCGACCGTATCATCGGCCGCGTCAGCCTTGAAAAACTGAAGGACTACGAAGGCAAGACCATCGTCGAAGTCAATCAGGAGATCGACGAAGACCTCGCCAGCGCCATCCAGGCCGCGGGCATCGAGCGCGTCAAGATCCGCTCCGTGCTCACCTGCGAATCCAAGCGCGGCGTCTGCATCCTCTGCTACGGCCGCAACCTCGGCTCCGGCAAGCTGGTCGAGATGGGCGAAGCCGTCGGCGTCATCGCGGCGCAGTCCATCGGCGAACCCGGCACGCAGCTCACCATGCGCACCTTCCACATCGGCGGCACGGCCAGCCGCGTCTCCGACGCCTCGCACCTCGAGGCCAAGAACGCCGGCACCGCGCGCTTCATCAACCTCGTCACTGTCCGCGCCAAGTCGGGCGACCTCGTCGCCATGAACCGCAACGGCTCCATCGCCGTCGTGGACGAGAAGGGCCGCGAGCGCGAGCGTTACGCCATCGTCTACGGCGCCAAGCTCAAAGTCGAGGACGGAGCCGCCGTCAAGCTCGGCGACCGCCTCGGCGAGTGGGACCCCTACACCTTCTCGCTGCTCACCGAGATCGCCGGCACCGTCCAGTTCAAGGACCTGCAGGAAGGCGTCACCCTCAACGAAGAAGTCGACGAAGTCACCGGCCTCAGCCGTCTTGTCGTCGCCGACTCTCCCGACGAGAAGCGCCAGCCCGCTATCATCGTCAAGTCCGCCTCCGGCAACAAGCGTTACCTCATGCCCAGCCGCGCTCACCTCATGGTGGCCGACGGCGACGAGGTCTTCCCCGGCGACATCCTCGCCAAGATCCCGCGCGAGACCACCCGCACCAAGGACATCACCGGCGGTCTCCCCCGCGTGGTCGAGCTCTTCGAGGCCCGCAAGCCCCGCGACCCGGCCATCATCTCGAAGATCGACGGCGCCGTCCGCTTCGGCGAAGTCACCAAGGGCCAGCGCAAGGTCTACGTCACCGCCGACAACGGCCAGGAAGAGGAGTACTCCGTTCCGCGCGGCGTCTACGTCAACGTGCAGGAGGGCGAACGCCTCCGCGCCGGTGACGCGCTCATCGACGGCCCGCGCAACCCGCACGACATCCTCGAAGTGCTCGGCGAGCGCGCGCTCCAGCAGTATCTCGTCAACGAGATCCAGGAGGTCTACCGCCTCCAGGGCGTCGCCATCTCCGACAAGCACATCGAGACCATCGTTCGGCAGATGCTCCGCTGGGTCAAGATCGAGGACGTCGGCGACACCAACTTCCTCGTGGACCAGCAGACGGACCGCTTCCGCTTCAACGCCGAAAACCAGCGCGTGTTGATGAACGGCGGCAAGCCCGCCATCGGCCGTTCGCTCCTGCTCGGCATCACCAAGGCGTCGCTCTCGACCGACAGCTTCATCTCGGCCGCCAGCTTCCAGGAGACCACCCGCGTCCTCACCGAAGCCAGCATCAACGGCTCCATCGACACGCTGCGCGGCCTCAAGGAGAACGTCATCGTAGGCCGCCTCATCCCCGCCGGCACCGGCATGGAGTACTACCGCAACGTCCAGCTCTCTCCGGAGATCGAAGAAGCGGCAGCCCAGGTCCAGCAGGAAGTCACCGCAGCCATCGAAGCCGAAGAGCGCGAACTCGAACAGATGCGCATGGAAGGCGAACAGGAAGAGATGGCCGCCGAGTAAGTCGGCCCTCTTCCACATTTCCATTCCGTACCCTGAGCGAAGTCGAAGGGGAAGGAATCTGCTTTTCACATCGGGCGTACTCGATAGAGTACGCCCGCTCTTTCTCTGCTCTAATTTATTGTCATTCCCGAAGGGAATCTGCGTTTCGCATCGAGTCGCACCGAACTACAGTTTTAGGAAAAATGCTCCAGCCGTATCGCGGCACGAATGGGCTTACCGCATCGTCCCTCGACGGACGAACTCGAAAAGCACCAAAGGCGCGACCCATACCAGCCTGGGGCGCAGCCCCAGGTATCGGTACCACAAAAAAGCCCAAGGGCTGAAAGCCCGCCCCATCACGCCTTAGAGCAGCACTCGATACACACCGCGCTCCAAAAACTCCACATATCCCAAATCGCGCAACACCTGCAACTGTTGCCGAATCTTCGGGCGAACATGAGAATTCTGCGGATAGGCCGCGTGCATCGTCTCCTCATACTTATAGACATCTTCGAGCGTGAACTCCATTTTGCCAATCTTCCGCACTGCGGCAAGCACCAACCCTGTCCATCCTCGCTTCGCCAGCGGAATTTCCGCAAAACGCATCGAGTCACGAAACGCCTTTCGAACTTCAGCCTCCGGCCGCACCTTCGCGTTGTCCACGACAACAATCTTTCCATCGGAAGGAATTCGTGTCAGGTCCAGGTCGCACATCCAGTACTCCTGTTTCGTCCCGGGACGGATGTGCGGCTTCGCCCGTTTACGCACAACAACCTGCGTCAGAAACACTGGGTGGACTGCGACAAGCCTTTGAACCGACCACGAAGGCGAGTAGTGCATCAGCATGAGCGCGGGAGCTTCCTGTGCGCGAATCCGCCGCATCATCGAATCAAATCCGCCATCCTGCACGATGCGCGTATGTGCCTTTGCTGCCGATTTCAATTCATAAGGCTGCCCGCATACGCGGCACTCAAAATCCCGTGCGATTGTTCCCGCCGTCGTAGCTTTGAGCCGCTCAGAATCGCAGTTGAGGCAATATCCCTCTGTCGCAAACCACGCCTCGCTAATGACTCGTGCGCGCTGAGTATTTCGCGTAAGGCGATCAGCGAGCGAAGGATTGCATTTCAGTTCCATTGATCGTACAAGTGTACGGGATAACTCAACAAAGCAAGAGAGGAAGCTATGGACGAACCGGTTACTGCAAAACAAATCTTTCAGCATTTGTCCCCGTATGACCTGGAGCGTGTCACCTTCCGTATGCCCGATGGCTTGCCGGTAGTGGCTGTCTATATCGACAAAGACATGCAGGGTGGCGCGGTCATCACGCTCAGCGACGCACCAGACAACCAATAGTGGAGTCCATCCATGCAAACCATTCTGATTCGCAACGTAGAGCATCTTGCAAGTCTCGCGTCTGACGAACGCGGGGCACATATCTTCATTCATCTGAACGGCGGGATACGGTCATCGAAGTTCATCCGCTTTCACGGCAAACGCTTTTACATCTTCAATGAGATTGACGGCTCCGAACAGAGGCTCTCGCCAAATGACCTCAGCGATGCCGGTCTTCTGCTCGAAGCAATCGCAACAGGAAACTGTTTTGCTGAACAACTTATATAGTGCCGGGTGCCCCACGTCCGGAATCTCGGACGTGGGTTTCCGCAGCGGCACGATCCCTCCGCGTAGCCGTCCACTCCGACTCAATCTCCACCGTCCCGATAACTCCGTCGGCATAGTGGAGAAAGCTCGACCATGCCCAATCCTCAGCCGCACCCACTAAACCCCGAGTGACAGGGTTCCGGTGAATGTACTTCAATTTCTCAATCCGTTTCTTCTCGGTAAAGACATTGAAGTCGTAGTAGCGGGCCGACCAGAAAGGCCGCTCCGGTCTGCGCAACGCAACCGATAGTTTCAGCGCCTTCATGGCATCGGCAAGCAGGCCGGTCTCAGGCTCGCTTACGAGCAGATGGACGTGTTCCGGCATTACAACGTATCCCACTACATAGAAGCCATAGCGAACGCGCATTTTCTCCAAGGCGTCTTCAAAGAGAGAGCGGGATTCCGGGGAAGTCAGATAGGGCCGTCGTTGATAGCAACTGAACGTGACAAAGTGAAGATCGCCCCTTTGTTGTTTCCGAATCAGCCCCCGCGTCATGCCCTCAGCATAAACCCACGTCCGAGAATCCGGACGTGGGGCACCCGGCACCCGGATTGTGGAAATCGTTCAGGGAATCGATGGGGCGGGTGCTCCATCCTGCGCGTACCCTACGAAGGGTGGGATCGTATCCAGCTTGAGCCGCGCAGGCCCCCAAAAAAATCCGTGTCAAGGCCACATACCGCAAAAAATCCCATCCTCAAACCCGCAACCATCCAGAAACAAACTTCTTCCACCGCAAAAATATTCTCCCGAAAACTGGCGGGTCAGTTTCCCTCCACCCATTAAAATAGAAGTTAGCCACAACCAGAGGCCCGGCCAAAAGCCGGGCTCTCCTCATTTAACTAACCCACACCGCTGAGCCGGGTATCCCAGAGATACCCCCTCGCTAAGCCCTTTGTTCAAAGTATTTTACCTATTCAATACCAGGGGGAGCACCCATGCCTGAAGAGACCGCCGAACCGCACCACGAGACGCCCGACCACCTCCGCTGCCACCACCATCACGCCGACGGACGCCGCTGCGGCAGCTACGCTCTTCGCAACGAGTACTTCTGCCACTTCCACCAGGACAAGCTCCTCGCGGGTGCAGCCGCTCAAGCCCGCCGCGGCTCCGTCGAGCTGCCCAAACCCACCACCCGCGACGCCATCCAGGAAGCCATCGGAAACGTCGTCACATCGCTCGCCGTCAACAACATCGACCCGCGCCGTGCCGGTCTGCTCCTCTACGGTCTCCAGCTCGCCACCATCAACCTCAACCAGCGCAATCAGGAGAAGCAGGAAGAGCAATCCAGCCAGAATCAGAAACAGGAGTCATCCCAACCCTCACCCGCCGATGAGCCTGCGGACGAACCCGAAGACCAGCCTGTAGACCAGCAACCCGAACCCACCACACCGCCGCCAGGCTTCCACCCGCTCCGCCGCGACATCTTCGCCTCGCTCCTCTACGACCTCGCCGCCCACCATGGCGTCAGCCCATCGCCCGGCACGCCCGCAGACCGCAAACCAACAGAAGACGAAACCGTCCTGCCCGCTCTCCGCGCCGAAAGCGAAGCAGAAGACTCCAGCAGCGCGCCCCGCTTACTTCTTCTTTTTACTGGGTTTTTTCTTCCGCGGTCTGGAGTCGATGTCACGGTCGCCGACCATGTGCAGGCGCATGAAGTTGGTTGCGCCGGACTTGGTCCGCGTCCCGGCGACGATGCCGACGATCTGCCGTTCCTGCACGTGCCCGTGCGCTTCGAGCAGGTCTTCCGCCATATTGACCAGCGTGTCGGTGTCGCGGAAGCGTCCGCAGAGGATGGGGTAGGTGCCCCACAGCATCATGGAGCGGTTGACCACCGACTCGAACGGCGAGAGCGCGACAATCGGCGGATCCGGGTGGTATTTGGAGAGCAGGCGCGCCGTGCTGCCCGTCTCGGTGAAGATGGCGATGGCAGCCACGTCCAGGTCGTCGGCGGCGTGCGCCATACACTCGCAGATCGTCTCCGCAACCGAGAGCCGCACGCTGCGCGAGTGCCCGAGCGCCGGGCGCGGGTCAATGCGAATCTGGTCCTCAGTCTCAGCCACGATGCGAGCCATCATCGCAACCGACTCGACCGGATACTTGCCTGCCGCGCTCTCAGCCGAGAGCATGACCGCGTCAGTACCGTCGTAGATCGCATTCGCCACGTCAGATGCCTCGGCGCGCGTGGGTCGCGGGTTCTCGATCATCGACTCAAGCATCTGCGTAGCCGTGATGACAGGCTTACGATACTCAGCCGCGCGGCGGATGATCGTCTTCTGGATGGCCGGAACTTTTTCGGGCGGCACTTCCACGCCGAGGTCGCCGCGCGCCACCATGATTGCGTCGGTCACTTCGAGGATGGAATCAAGATGCTCGACAGCCTGAGGCTTTTCGAGCTTGGCAATAATCCATGCGTCTGACTTAAGCGCGGCAAGCCGGTTTTTGACGTGGCGCACGTCGTCAGCCGTGCGCACGAACGAGACGGCGATGGTATCGACGCCCTGGCCGACAGCGAAGACAAGATCTTCCTCATCCTTCTCAGTCAGCGAGGGAACCTTGACCGGAATGCCCGGCAGGTTGATGCCCTTGTTCTCACCCAGCAGGCCGCCATTGATGATCTCGCAGGTCACGTCTTTCCCGTCAACCGACTTGACGCGCAGCTCGATCAGGCCGTCCGAGAGCAGGATGCGCGAGCCGGGCTCCAGGTTTTCGGCGAGCGTCTTGAAGGTCGTGCCGACCAGCGACGCGGTGCCTTCAATTTCGCGCGGCGTAATCGTGAGCAGCTTCCCTGCGACGAGCTGCACCGGCTTATGCCCCTTCAGCTTGCCGGTGCGAATCTTCGGCCCCTGCAGGTCGGCGAGGATGCAGATAGGTTTTCCCTCTTCGCGCGAGACCTGCCGCACCATGCGGATCAGCTCGGCCTTCTGCGCGTGGCTGCCGTGGGAGAAGTTCAGGCGCGCAACGTCGAGCCCGGCGCGAACGAGCTGGCGAAAGACTTCAGCAGAGCTTGAGGCTGGCCCAAGCGTGGCGACGATCTTGGCGCGGCGGGCGCGGTGCATTCCAGAAGAGGGTGCTGCGGTGGAGACAGGGGTCTTTGAGGTATTCATGTATCGCTTGCCGGGTTCCTTTTAACTATTGAACGATGCGAGAGGCTCGCAGGATATGACTTTGATTTTTTGCCGTCGTTGGTCATTCTACCCGTGCGGAGGCGTCTGTGGGAGTTGAAACGCTTGAATTGGCGACGAAATCGGGGAAAAAGTGGGCGGCGTACTCGGCGTTGAACTCGGCCCCGAAGAACACGCTGAAGGAGATGAGGTAGAGCCAGAAGAGCAGCGCAATGGCCGCACCCAGCGGGCCGTAGACCTGCGAATAGTTGGCGAAACGGGTAACGTACCAACCGAAGACGATGGTGGCGATGAACCACATGAGCGTGGCGAGGACGGCTCCCGGGACGACGCGCTTCCAGGGTTGACGCATGGGTGTGCCCATGTGGTAGATCATCGCTACGATGCCGGTGCTGGCAGCGAGCGCGACCGCCCAGCGTACCAGGTCAGCCAGTAGAAAGAGCGAAGGGCGCGCGGCAGGCATAATCTCACGGGCCAGCCACAGGGTGATGAAGTGCCCGAAGACGACCAGCATGCTGGCCAGCACGAAGGGAACCAGCGAAAGCGGCACCAGCACCAGCGAACGCCAGCGGCGCTTGAGAAACGTCCAGCAGTTCTGCGGCAGGCCGTTGGCGCGGCGAACGCCTTCCATCAGCGAGGAGATGACGCTCGATGCTCCGGCGACGCTGACGATAAACGCAGCGATGAGCGCGTGCGTCGAGCGGGGATTGTGCGGCGAGGTGACGAAGTAGCTCTGTAGCAGCGGGCTGACATCGGGCGGCAGGATGCGGTCGAAGATGACGGCAAGCTGGAAGCGCAGCGGCGCCGTATAAGGAAGCAGGCTGACAATGGCCGCCGCCGCGATGAGCGCGGGAAAGAGCGTCACAATCGCGGAGTAAGCCGTGGATTGGGAGAGATAGAAGCAGTCGTGCCGGAACGCGCGGAACACCGCACGGTGGACGAGCACGGGAATACGCTTGAGCTTTTGCACCGGTACGCTCGCGGGAGAATCAGGCCTTCCAGCGGTTGAGGAACTCGGTGACGGAGGTGGAACTCATGTCGCGCATGTCCTCGAACTCGCCGGTCCTCTGCGAGTAAAGCAGCTTGCCATTCGAGTCGAGCACGGCGAGCGCGGGCACGCCTTTTTTGAGCGGGATGTTGTACTTCGCGGCGAGATCGGTGTTCTTATCGTAGCGTCCGATGTCGATGTGGACGAGGAGGAAGTGTTTGGCGAGCAGCTCGGCGTTGGGGCTCTGGTGCATGTAGATGTCGAGCACCTGGCAGTCGCCGCACCAGTCGCCGCCGAAGGCGAGAATGACGCGCTTGTGCCCGGCCGCGGCCTCCTTGAGCGCCGCGGCGATGTCTGCTTTGGCGTCGGCGGTGGCGGAGTAGAGATGCTTGTTGACCCTGGGAGACGTCATCTGCGCGGAGGCGCGGGTGGCTGGTGCAATGAGCAGCGCGGCGAGCGCGAAGACGGCGACGTGGATGGGACGGACGAGAGATTTCAGCGACATGGCAACACCTTTCCTCGGTGTAAACATTGCGTGCTCAAGGGCAGAGGCACACTACAGATGATGCCTGAACGGCGGCGCGGGTGCAAAGAAGCGCCATCGCGCGGCGAGCAGTCTGCTCGCTGTGAACCATAGTGAGCCTGCCGGGCAAAAAAACCTTTCAAAAGCATACTGCGACTGGTAAGTTTCAACCATGCGTTGCGTGTGTCTCTCCGTCGGCCCGTCGAAAAGAGCTGCGAGGCAAAACGTTTAACATGGTGACGACCGTGTCTGAAGTTCGAGGTATCTCTTGAGGGCGCTGACGCTGCATCCGCCGAAGACCTGGATTGGGAAGGCAGGATTGTACGTCGTGCCGGTATGCCTGGTGCTGGCGTTGTTCTGGCGGCTGCACTCCGATACGTATCTGATAGGAATGGCCGTTGCGGTGTTGGCGGCAACGGGAACCGCGGTAGCCCTGTGGACGTTGTGGCAGGAGCATTCGCGCGCAGTGGATCGCAGAGGAGCCTCCGAAGCGCATTCGCAGTTTCTTGCGGCGGCAGAGGCGAACCTGGATGCCTTCTCTCTGTTTGAAGCAGTTCGCAACGAGGCTGGTGAGATCGTCGATTTCCGGTTCTTCTATGTAAACGCAAACACCGAGCGGCTGGTGGGGCTGCCGCGCTCGCGGATACTGGGCAGAACGCTGTGCGAAGTGACGAAGGTGAGCCGGCAGGGAAGGCTCTTTGCCAACTACTGTCGCGTCGTCAACACGGGCGAGCCGCTGAGCGAAGACCTTCCCGTGCGGGAGTCGAACATCAAGGCATCGTGGCTGCGGTTGCAGGCGGTCAAGCTCGGCGATGGACTGGCCCTGACGTGCAGCGACATCAGCGCGGCCAAGGCAGCAGGTGAGCAGTACAAGCAACTGGCGGAGTTCACCGATTCCGTGTTTCAGAATGCTCCGTTCAGCATCATCGCTACCGATACGCGCGGCCTGATTACGGCGATGAACGTGGCGGCGGAGAAGCTCTCCGGCTATAGCTGCGACGAGCTGGTAGGCAAATCGCCGCTGACTCTGCTGCACGATGAAAAAGAGTTGGCAGCGCGCAGAAGCGAGCTTGGCGCCGGCGACGTGCCGGGCGACGGCTTCCACGTGCTGACCGCCGGAGTCGCAGCCGGCGAGATGGACGAGAAGGAGTGGACGTTAGTGCGCCGGGACGGCGCGCGCACGCCCATCAATCTGGCGATGCGCGCAGTCACCTCCGGGGAGGGGGCGGTGAGCGGCTACGTCGGCATCGCATTCGACATCACCGAGCGCAAGCAGATGCTCGACTACGTGACGCATCTGGCGACACACGACCAGTTGACCGGCCTGGCCGGGCGTGCCCTGTTGCAGGACAAGACGGTGCAGGCCGTGGAGCAGGCGCGGCGCTACGGCACCAAGGTCGCCGTCTTCATGATCGACCTCGACCAATTTAAACGGATCAACGATTCGCTGGGCCACGTGGCGGGCGACCACGTGCTCGTCGAGACGGCCAACCGTCTGCGCCGCGCCGTCCGAAGCACGGACATCGTGGCGCGCATGGGCGGCGACGAGTTCGTCGTCGTGATGCCCGACATCACCAGTCTGGCCGACGTGGAGCAGTGCGCGGCCAACCTGGTGGCCAAGCTGGCGCCCGAGATCTCGATCGACCAACACCTGATGCAGGTGACGGCGAGCGTCGGCGTGTGCATCTACCCCGACTTCGCCTCCGACGCGAAACACCTGCTCAAACGCGCCGACTCCGCGATGTATGTGGCCAAGGAGAACGGCCGCAACCAGCACCAGATCTTCAGTCTCGACATGCTGAAGGAGTCGGTGGACCGGCTCTCGATGGAGCACGCGCTGCGCCATGCGCTGGCCAACAACGAGCTGCACATGCACTATCAGCCGCAGGTTTCGCTCACCACCGGAGCCGTCACCGGCATGGAGGCGCTCCTGCGTTGGACGCACCCGAAGCTGGGTAAGATGGCTCCGGAGCAGTTCATCTCGCTGGCCGAGGAGACCGGGTTGATCGTGCCGATCGGCGCGTGGGCCTTCGTCACCGCGTGCCGCGAAGGCAAGGCGCTCATCGACGAGCTGGGCATGGACCTCACCGTCTCGGTCAACCTCTCGCCGCGCCAGCTCCAGCAGCGCAATCTGGTCCAGATCATCGAGAACGCGCTCAGGACCAGCGGCCTGCCCGCGCGCAGTCTGGAGATCGAGATCACAGAAGGCATGTTGATGGTCAACTCCTGCGGCAACCTCGACAAGCTCCAGCAGATTCGCGAGCTTGGCGTCGGCATCTCCATCGACGACTTCGGCACCGGATTTTCCAGCTTCTCCTACCTGCTGCAATATCAGGTGGACCGGCTGAAGATCGACCAGAGCTTCGTGAAGAAGTCAGTAACGGACGCCAACGCCGCCGCCGTGGTCAGGACGATCATTGCGATGTCGCATGGGCTGAACATCCGCGTCGTCGCCGAAGGCGTCGAGACCGACGAGCAACTGCGGTTTCTGCTGCGGCGCAAGTGCGACGAGGCGCAAGGCAACTTCGTCGCAGCGGCCGTTTCGGCACAGGACTTCATCGCTGCCGTCAGGACTCCCGGCAGCGGCATCCTGACGTTGCGGAATCACTAACCTCGCAACGCAGTCGAAAGCCACAGAATCGGCATGCTGGCCGCGGCGCGAGTATAGCCTCGCGGCACAAGGTCACTGCCCGTGACTGCAAGCACGATCAGGGCAGCGACGATGATGAGAATCAGAGCCGCACCCGCCATCACCACCACAGCCAGAAAGCTGTCCGGCTCCCGGAGGTGCTGCAGGATATTCAGGTGTCCGTCGTTCGGATTTGGATCCATATACAGTAAGATGCAGAGTCGGCGCCATCGGGAGGCTTGCCCGCGCGCCCGAATTTTATAGAAGGACGGTCAGCCCAATGAGCAAACGGCCAATCCACCACAGCGTCAGGATGGGCCACGTCCACCTGAAGGTAGCGGACCTGGACCGCGCGCTGGCCTTTTATCACGGCGTGCTTGGCTTTGACGTGACCCAGAAGATGGGTAACTCGGCGGCGTTTCTCTCGGCGGGCGGCTATCACCACCATATCGGCCTGAATACATGGGAGAGCCGAGGCGGCAGCACTCCGGCTCACGGCACCACGGGGCTATATCATCTGGCGATTGTCTATCCCACGCGGGCCGAGCTGGGCGATGCCCTGGAGCGTCTGATGCACGCCGGCATACCGCTCGAAGGCGCGGCGGACCACGGCGTCAGCGAGGCACTCTATCTCCGCGACCCGGACGGCAACGGCGTCGAGTTGTACTGGGACCGCCCGGAGAACCAGTGGCCGCGCGAGGCGAACGGCGAACTCGCCATGTACACCCACCCGCTCGATCTGGAAGCCTTACTGCGCGCGGCACACGAAAACCCCCACGCCTGAAGCGACCTCCTCATCCCCAAGGCAGTCGCCACTCTTTTGTTGTCATTCCCGAAGGGAATCCGCGTTTCGCATCAGTCCCGCGCCGGGCTACGCCTATACGGAAAATGCCCTAACGCGACTTGCTTATGCGCTGTACCGGCTTGGCCTTCACGTCTCGCGCGGACGGTTCAGGAGTCGCCCACAGTTTCAGGCCGCCTGCGATGGCGTTGGCGTTCGAGCCGCGGATGACGTGTTCGGGAAGCTCATCCATCAGCTTGGCATTGCCTCCGCCGAGCAGTACATAGTCGCAGACGAGAGCCGCCTTAAGACGGTCAACGATGTCGAGCACGGATGCCCGCCAGCGTTTTTTCCCGCGCCGCTTCATACCTTCTTCGCCGACGTACTCTTCATAGGTGCGACCTTTTTTGTAGGGCAGGTGCGCCAGTTCGAGCGGCACGACCGTGCCCTGAAAGATCACGGCCGAACCCATGCCGGTGCCGAGACCGATGAAGAGCATGTGGCCGCCCCTGTAGCCGCCAAGCGCCTGCATGGCCGCGTCGTTGACGAAGCAGACCGGCTTGCCGAAGGCCTTCTTGTACGGATAGCTGACCCAGCCCAGGGACAGGTTGTGCGGCTCGGCGAGGGGGCGGTCATGCTCCACCGGCCCGGGATAGCCAATGGAGATGGCATCGTACTGCCAGTCTTTGGTCGCGTCGAGCACCTGCCGAACCATCTTCTCAGCCGTCATCTCAGGGCCGGAGACGATCTTGACCGGGGTACGATGGTCGGTCGAAGCTACCTTCACATGCGTACCGCCAATGTCGATCACCAGAACTTTCATGCGGAAAGGATACAAGAGATGCGGCATCCATAGCGCATCGCAGAGCAGCTTAGGGAGACTCTGATTAAGTCTTCGTTTTGAAGGGGCGCGACTTTACAGGCTGCGGAAAAATGCGCGCTTTGTGCTTTTCGGTGGGAGCGCAGGGCTTTAGCCCTGCGAAAAAGCCGGCAAATTCAAGGGGCTTTAGCCCCGGGCCTTTCTGAAAAAGCTGCCAGACGGACTTTTTCCGCAGCCTGTTTAGTCGCGCCGTTAACCTCTCCGATTCAACGAGGCTTTAGCCTCTGAGGGAATTCCCGCGGACTTAATCAGACCCTCCTTAAGGTTGCGTCTGCGCCGGAACCAGCGGCTGCGACGGCGCGGCCGGGGCCTGCTGCTGCGCCTGCTCCGCCTCGGTCTTCAGACTGGCAAGCCCCTTCTCAAAGTCCGGGCCAACCATCTTGTCCATCGTCGTGAAGACGCTCATCAGCTTGCCGGGAAAAAACTCCAGGGGGCCGTCCATCACCCAGGTCACGCGCGTTCCCGTGCCCTCGGGCTCGATCAGAAAGTTGGCGGTGTTGTGGCTGGCGAAGGGTTTGATGAAGTCGAGCTTGATGGTGGTCTTGGTCGGCGTCACGGAGGAGATCTCCATCTGGCCCTCGCCGACCTTGCTGTCGCCCTTCCACTCGTACATCGCGCCAACGCCGCTCGGCGCGCCGGCGTAAGTCACCTTCATCGCCGGATCGAGCTTCGCCCACGGCGACCACTTATCCCAGTTGTGGAAGTCGTTGACGAGCGCGGCGACCTTGTCGGGTGAGGCGTTGATCGATGTCGCGCGCTGGACCACAAACGTGCTGGGCTTGGTGGCTGCGATGATCAGAATGGCAACAATCGCAACAAGGATGATCGAGCCGATAGTTTTCAGCATGGCGTCTCCTGAGTTGAGTCGCCAGTATATATGGGCCGAAGCGGGCCTGCGCCGGCAAATCAACCGAGCCACTCTACGAAAGCCCTCTTGCCATAACCCTGATCGCTGTTTTCCTGGAGGCATAGTCCCAGCGACCTCCTCATCCCCGAGGCAGCGCCCACTTTTTTGTTGTCATTCCCTTTTTGTTGTCATTCCGGAAGGGAATCCGCGTTTCGCCTCGGGAGCCTCTGATGAAGTCTTCGTTTTGAAAGGGCATGGCTTCAGCCACGCCATCACGTCCCTCAATGCAATGGGGCTTTAGCCCCCGAGGGAACCTTCTCGAACTTAATCAAACTTCTCTAACGCCCGCCCTTCAAATACACATCGGCCACCCGGATTGCCACCGCCGCCGCATCCAGATCAGAGCGATTGCACAACACAACCACGGTCAGCTCGTCGTCGGCGAATCGCTCAATCGCTGTCTTGAATCCAACCGTGTCGCCATAGTGCCACATGCGCCGGTGCCCGTTGTACGGGTCAAGAAACCAGCCGAACCCGTAAGCGACCGGCTTGCCCGCCTGTGGATCGGTGTCGCCCGGGTCGCCCGCCCACACCGGCAGCGAGCCATCCGGCAGCCGGAACGGCGCGAGCGCCGCCTGCATCTCCGCCGTGCTCAGCAGCGTATGGCGCGCCAAAGCCTTGTCCCACCGGGCAAGGTCTTCGAGGTTCGAATACACGCCGCCGTCACCCAGCGTCGCCGAGGTCGCGCTCTGGTCCGTCTGCTCAAACGTCGCGCCGTCCTTGGAATGCCCGTAAGCGCGATGCGGAACTTCGCTCTGGCCGTTGATGAATGCAAGTGTGTGGCGCATCCCCAGCGGCCTGAGGATGCGCTCGCGCAGGAAGTCGCCAAACGGCTCGCCCGAAACCTTCGCCACAATCAGGCCCAGCATCACGTAGCCCGAATTGCTGTAAGACCACTTCGTTCCCGGCGCGAAGTTGCCGTGGTCCTCGGCCTCCAGCAGCTCCAACACCTCCGCGTCGTGAATCTGATGGTCAGGAGTCCAGCGCGGCGGACCGCCTGCCGAAGCCTTGTCCATCAACGCTTCATAGTCAGGCAGGCCGGACGTGTGGTTCAGCAGGTTCCGAATCGTGATGCTCTTTCCATAAGCGGGAAAATCGGGAAAGATCTCGGTCAGCGGCTCGTCGTAGCGCAGTTTGCCGTCGTGCACCAGAAGCATCACGGCCATCGCGGTGAACTGCTTGGTGCAGGACGCCAGCCGGAAGTCGGTCCGCGCGTCGATCGGCATCCGTCCCTTCAAATCAGTCACGCCGTATCCACGCTCGAAGACCGTCCGGTTGTCTCGCCGGACCAGCACCGCCAGCCCCGGCGCATGGCCGCCGGCCAGCCCCGCAAGCATCGCATCCACCTGCGCGGTCTTGTTTGTGCCAGGCCTGCCGGCCAGAGCCACCGGCGGAAGGAGCAGCAACAGAAGCAGAGGCCCTACAGCGGTCTTCCCCATCAAATCGTTCCTCCGGACAACCTGAACAGAATAACCAACGCTTTGGCGGTTTAGTTTCCACCACCAGCTATAATAAAAATAGGCAGCAAAAAAAGCCCCGGAGGAACCGGGGCTTTTTCTGTTTGAGGTGCGGAGGGAAGTCCGAACCTAAGTCCTTTGTTTGAAGGATTTTGAGTACTTTAATGGGGGGGAGGGGGTACCTACCGGTACTCCCCGTTGAACGCATCCGCCTCCCGGTTCATCTCCGCCGCCGTCGCCGCCCGGGGAAGCACGACCACCCGATACCGGAAGGTCGCCGTCTGTCCCTTCTCCAGCGTGAAGTTGAACGCCGGAGCCTTTGGATCGAAGATGCTCTGCCCCAGCGGGTTCGCAGCGAACAAACCGTACCCGCGAGCGTGCCAGTAGGTTGGATACCCAGGGTTTCCTGTGTGATCGAGAATCGCTACCGTCTCCACATGGTCGCCCGTGTGCCCGGTCAGCAGACACCACCGCCCGCGCGTGGACCACACCGCATCGCCCTTCACGCCCTCGCTGGTCAGGTAGACGCCGGTCGCCCCCGGGACGCTCGACGACACCTTGGTCGGGTGCCCGTCAGCGTCCGTGAACGTCCCGCCCTTCTCGGTCGGAGACTCCAGGAAGTGAGCCACGCGAATCCCGAGCACGCCCTCCTTGTCGTCGTGGAAGACGACGCGGTCGAGCGCAGTCAGGGTCGTGATGCGGTCGATGACGCGCTCGTCGCCCCGCCGCGAGAAGACGTAGTGCGTCGTCTCGTCGAGCAGGTCCTTCCCATTGCCCGCAGTCCACACCGACCGCGTGACCAACTCGCCCCGGTCCGCGCCGCTCTTCGTCGAGACGATCTTCTGCAAGTGGATCGTCCCCATCTTGTCGCGCCGCGCCTCTGGAATCGCCTCCGAGTTGTTCCAGAAGTCGAACCCGTTCACATTGCCGTAGTTGAACCACACGCCCGCGTGATGCGGATGGTCCGTCCGCTCGCCCGGACGCGGCTCAAGCGGATACCCGCGCGTCACCGTGACCCCGTCGGACGAGACCAGCGGATAGAGCACAGGCTTCTTGAGCGACGTCGGCCACACGAACGAAGTGAACGGCTGCCCGTCGATGGTGACATCGACACGCCGGTGCGCTTCATCAGGCGTGACGCGCACTCCAGTGGCAGCACGGGCAACCAGGCTGCTGCTCAACCCGAAGCCCGCGACCAGACAGCAAAGCAACACACTACGCATAGACCTTGCCTCCTGCCAGCACCTGCTGCGTCTTGTCGTCGAACGTGACCTTCTCGCCCGTCTGGATCGCTGCAATGTTCATGCAGAGCGCAATCGAGTGGCTGTAACCCGCCTCGATGCTCGCATTCGGCGTCTTGCGCGAGCGGACGCATTCCATCCAGTTGCGCATGTTGGCCGAGGTCTCGGGATCGCCGTGGACGCTGGTGTTGGCATCAGTCGAAACTGCCTCTACCTTCTCGCTCAGAGAGAAGCTCTCCAGGAGGTTCGGCTGCATCTTCATCTCCGCAGCCGACCGCGCTGAAAGACCGCCGGTAGACGTGACCGTCTGCTTCGACATATCCAGCATTCCGCCGTTCGAGTAATAGAGTTCCTTCACGCCGCCGGCCGAGTTGGTGAACCGCGACGTGTACTGCACCTGGAAGCCCTTCGAGAGATCGTCGAGTGGACCGTAGTCGAAGACCGCCGTCATCGTGTCCCAGTTCTGACGCCCGTCCTTCCATAGATAGATTCCGCCGTTGGCCACCACGCTGCGCGGGTGCGGCAGCCCCGTGAACCAGTGCACCGTGTCGATCTGGTGGACGAGCCACTGGTCGGGAATGCCCGACGAGTACGGCCAGAAGAGCCGGAACTCCAGATACTTCCGCGCATCGAACGGCGCGTCGGGACGGTTCATCAGATACCGCTTCCAGTCCGTGTCCTCTTCCTTGAGCAGAGGCACGACATCCGGCCTGCGCCACCGGCCCGGCTGGTTCACGTTCCACGTCATCTCCACCATCACGATGTCGCCGAACTTGCCCGACTGAATATATTCGTAAGCCTTCTGGTAGCTGGGTGTGCTGCGCCGCTGCGTGCCCACCTGCACGATCCTGCCGGTCTTGTGGACTGCTGCACGAAACGCTCGAGCGTCTTCCATGGTGTGCGCCGTGGGCTTCTCGACATAAGCGTCGCGCCCTGCGTTCACAGCCTCGACGCCGTGCAGCGCGTGCTGAAAGTCTGCCGTTGCAACCAGCACGGCATCAACGTCCTTGCGCGCGTAGAGTTCGTCGTTGTTGCGCACCGGATCGACGGCGCTGCCGCTGAGCTTCTGGACGTAGGCTGCGCCTTCCTCGCGCCGCCGGTTCCAGATGTCCGACACTGCGACGAACTCGAAGTTGAGTTCTTTAGCGTGCTGCAGCATCGCCGGAATCAGCGCGCTCTTCATCCGGTCGCCGCATCCAACCACTCCGACCTTGACGCGGTCATTCGCTCCAACGATGCTCGCGTAGCTGCGAGCACTCCACGAGGCTGCTGCCAGGGCAGCCCCGCCCATCTTCAGGAACTCTCTGCGATTTGCATCGTCCAGCGCCATCTCGTCCCTCCGGTCCAACATCTTTTACAAATTTCCATTGAAATCCAGCTTCAACGGACGAGGGCAGTCTACATGAGCCGCAAGAGGTCTGGCCAATGTCTGCCGGAGGACTGGCGGAGCGGCTACAATCGACCCCATGGGTCGCATCCGAGTTTTGTCCGATGTGGTGGCCAACCAGATTGCCGCCGGCGAGGTGGTCGAGCGCCCGGCGTCGGTCGTCAAGGAGCTGCTTGAGAACTCGCTCGACGCCGGGGCAACCCGCATCCGCATCGAGGTCGAAGGCGGTGGCCGCAAGCTCATCCGCATTGCCGATAACGGCCACGGCATGGTGCGGGACGACGCGCTGCTGGCCTTCGAGCGACACGCGACCTCGAAGCTCCGCACCTCGGACGATCTGCTCTCGATTGCCACGCTCGGGTTTCGCGGCGAGGCGCTGCCCAGCATCGCCAGCGTCTCGCGGCTTCAGCTTGAGACGCGCGTGGCCGAAGAGCCTTCAGGCACGCTGGTCGAGATTGCAGGCGGCAACATTGTCCGCGTTGAGGACGCCGGTCTGCCTGTAGGTACGACGATTGCGGTGCGCGACCTGTTCTTCAATACACCGGCACGCAGGAAATTTCTGCGGTCGGAGCAGACGGAGTTGGCGCACATTGCGGCGCTGGTGACGCACTATGCGCTCGCACATCCGGCGAAGCACTTTGAGCTGCACAGTGCGGCGCAGGCGCTGTTGGTTGCGCCAGCGGTAGCCACAGCTTCTGACCGGCTGTTTCAGATATTCGGTAAAGAGATCAGCGGGCTGATGCTGGCGACGACGGCGGAGATGGACTTTACCCGCGCGGGGCTGCCGGAGCCGCCGCCGTGGAAGCGCGAGGAAGACTACGCGCCGCCTGACCCTGGCTATATTCGCATCACGGGCTTTGTCTCGAAGCCGGAACTACAGAAGCTCAATCGCAACTCGGTCTATATCTTCGTGAACCGACGGCTGGTGCGCGACAAGCTCATCCTTCATGCGCTCACCGAGGCGTATCGCAACATTATTCCTCCTACGTCGTTTCCGGTGGTGCTGCTCTTTATCGAGATGCCGCCGCAGGAGATTGACGTGAACGTGCATCCGGCGAAGACGGAGGTGCGCTTCCGCCAGTCTTCCTTCGTACATGACTTTGTGCGCGACACGGTGCGCACGACGTTGATGCAGGCTCGCCCGGTGGCGAGTTTTGCAGCGGCACTGCACAACTCGCCCCACGCGAGCGCATCGCTGACGCTCGATGTAAGCCCGCTGCCGGATGGTCCTGCGCAGCCGGTGTTTGAGCCGAACCTGCCGCAGTCGGAGGGCGCGCCTTCGCTTGACGATGCTGAGTCATTCAACCTGGCTCCGCCGATGGTTGCTGAGCCGCCGGGACGCCTCAGCTTTCCCGAGGCGCAGATTCCTGTCGGCTACGATGAGGCTCCGCCGCCGAATGAAAACGAGACCCTGAATGCGCTGGCTACGTTGAAGCCGCTGGGGCAGTTGCGCGACTCGTTCATTCTTGCCGTGAACGATGAAGGGCTCTGGATTGTGGACCAGCATGTGGCGCACGAGCGCGTGCTGTTTGAAAAGATCCTGCGCGAGCGTGAGGTGGAGAAGGTACAGCGCCAGCGTCTGCTGATGCCTGTGCTGGTCGATCTTCTTCCCGCGCAGATGGTGGCCTTTGCGCGCTTGGCCGATGAGCTGGAGCAGAACGGATTTGAGGCCGAGCCGTTTGGCCCGCAGACGATCGCCATCAAGGCCGCGCCGGTGGGGCTCGAGGGCCGCGAGATGGAGCGCATGTTGGAAGAGGTGCTGGGCGTGCCCGACCGCGAGCAGCAGACGGAGAACGCGGAGACGCGCGGACGCCGCATTGCTGCCTCGATTGCCTGCCATGCGGCCATTAAGGTGAATATGCCCCTGGAGCCGGCGAAGATTGACTGGCTGCTGGCCGAACTCGGCAAAACCGAGCATCCGACTAGTTGTCCGCATGGGCGGCCTATCGCGTTGCGCTACTCGCACAAGGATATTCAACGGGCATTTCAGCGAATATAGAGCGACCACGAACCTTCGCGGATTCGCACGGATTTTTCATCCGTGTGCACCGCGAAGGTCCGTGGCCGCTGTGTTCCGCGCAACGTGCTTTACGGCTACTGTTGGCCTGCCGCGACGTTCATCGTCATCTTTGTTCCGCTTTCGAGGTCGATGTTCCTGTTCGACGCATCGAGCGATCCGGAACTGCTTGCGTCTGCGGAGCTTGAGAGCGTTACGCCCGGCAGGTTTGCGATGGGAACGTGATTCAAGCTGCCCGATGCTCCAACGTTGGCGACAGCGCCGCCCGCTGCGTGCGTTTCATTCGCAACCGAGCTTGCGCCGGACTCAACAGCGCCGCCGAGATTGCCAGCCGTGTGACCAATGCCGCCGGCAACTCCGCCTACTGCGCCGCCGGCACCGCCAAGAAGACCGCCGCCGGATGCTCTGCCTCCACCCGCGATGCCACCACTAGCCGGTGGTATCGAAAGATCGTCTTCCGCTCCGGCTGCGACAGAGGAGGCAGTTACCGACGTGAGCATCGCGTGGATGGGCACTTCCTGGCCATGGCGCAACACGGCGCGGTCCAATTCAAAGGCGAGATGCGCGCTCTTGTCGGCCTTGGAGCGCGCGTGAACCTCCGTGACTTTGCCTATCAGTTTTGTGCCGCGTGGAAGTTTTGTGCCATTGGAGAGTGTTGCGGTCTGGGTGGTTCTGGCAAGCACCTCATCGCCTACTTGCGCATGCCGGGTGTCAAGATTTTTGGTCAGTTCTGCTGAGACATTCGTGGCTTCGGCTGCGGATGCGGCAGTCTGGCCTGATGGTTGCGTAGCGGCGCTGGCGTTTGCTGCCGCGCTTGTTGCCGCGCTTGCTGTGCCGGGGGCGGGCGCCGTTTGCGCCTGGAGAGATATGGATAAAAACAGGATAGGGAGTATGGGGAGATATTTCATTGTGCGTTTTGTTCCTCCATTTGAAGCATATCGCTTGCATCAACCGCGATGCACCCGATTTTTATCCAGTGTGATGTGCAGGTCTGCGCTCCTGTTGCTCCGCCTTGCCCTGATTGCTCGATCTTTCGAGTAAGCTCCTCTTCATCAATCAGTTATGTCGCCCTTCCTCTACGAAGCGCGTGAAGAGAAGACTCGCGTCTGCGATGCGGTATCCTTGTGAGAGCGAATGAATTGCCGCGCGTGTTCGAGCGTTGCGCCGATTGCTCTCAAAAGAAGAAACATCGTTACTCCCCGGCCCAGGCCACGGAGAGTTGGTGTGTGCGTCACGCGCCCCAGCAGGAAGGCAACACCTTGAGTAACTTAAGCACTCCCACCGCGGACCAACTCTCCGCCGCACGTCTCGCGCACTGGCATCAGGATGCCCAACCAATCCTGACCATTAATATGCTGCGCGACTGGCTCCATGCCTCCGGGCTGGTCCTCTACACGCCGCGCGCCACGCAGCTTCCGGTGCCCGCGCCTTCGCTGGTGGAGGCGACGCTCGGCGCGGCGAATGCAGCGCCCTCGCCTGCCGAATCCGAAGAGGCACGCAGCCTGCTTACCCGGCTGATTGCGGACGGCGCGGCGGTTCCGCTGTATCTGCTGGGCAACCCTACGGGCGCGGGCAGCGAGACGCCGGACTTCATCGTCTCGACCACGGCATTTGCTTACATCTTCACGCTGCGCGGCGACAAGGCGTGGAAGCAGCCGCCGGCCACCAGCGGGGCAGGCAAGGTCTCGCCGCTCGCGCTGGCGACGTACAACCTGCTCGCGGAAAAAGTGACGCTGACGGCCTATGATCTGGTCACGTTGCTGGGCAAGGAGGTGACGGAGGCTGCCGTTCTCCGCGCGCTGACCGAACTCTGGCAGCATCTGCGCGTCGTGCCCATTCCGCAGCCCGATGGCGCGCCGACGCAGTGGGAGCTGATCGCTACGCGCTTCACCAAACAGATTAAGGCCGGGGCCAACGCGGGCCAGCCGACGGCGCTCTCGGCGCTGATCTCGCTCTATCTTGGGCAGGCGCTTGTCGCTACCGAGGAAGAGATTGAGGTCTTTCTTTCGCCGCTGGCCGCGCGCTCGCGCACACGCGATGTGATTCACGCGCTGGTGTCGGCGCGCCAACTGGAGACGATGGCCATCGAGGGCCGCACGATCCTCCACCTTGCAGGCGAGGCTCCGGCGTTTGCCGCGGAGCCGCTCCCGGTGGAAGAGGCGGCGGAGACGATTGAGGTTGCAGCCGAGGGCGACGCTCGGAGCACGGTAGAAGGCGCGGAAGCGCCGCGCATCAGGAAGTTCATCCCCAAACCGCGTAAGGTAGGCACTGGATACGCCGCTCGACCGGGACGCGGCGATGACGAACGTGCACGGCGTCCGTTCAAGCGGGATGCCGGTAATTTCACCAAGCCCTGGAATGAGGAGAAGCGACCGCGCAGGCGGGACGACTCGCGCGAGGGCAACAGGGAAGAAAGTGTCCGTCGTCCGAAGTCGTACTATGCCATGCGGCGTGAGCAGGAGACGGCCACGGCCAGCGAGTCGGCAGCTACGCCGCGCGAGGGAACCCCGCGTAAACAGCAGGGTTTCGACCGGGAGGGCAAGCGTCCCTTCCGCGAGCGCAAGCCCTTTGACCGCAAGCCGTCCTTTGAGCGCAAGCCCTTCGATCGTGAGCGCAAGCCCTTCGATCGTGAGCGCAAGCCCTTCGATCGTGAGCGCAAGCCGTCGTTGGGGCGCAAGCCATTCGGCGACAAGCCTCGCCGTGATGAGGACCGTCCCGCCTTCCGCCGCGACCGAGGGGACTCGCGCTCGTCTGGGGGATTCTCGAAGCCCAGACGCTTCGACCGCGACCGCGAAGGCTTCGAGCGCAAGTCGTTCGAGGGCCGCACTGAGGGGCGCCCTCCTCGCCGCAGCTTCGACGACAAGCCGCGTTTTGATCGCAAGCCGCGCTTCGATGAAAAGGAACGAAGCGGTCGAGGTCAATACGAGGGTCAACGCGGCGACGACCGCGGAGAGCAACGCGGCGCGCCGCCCTTCCGCAAGTTTGACGCTCCGCGCAAGCCGCGTCCTTTCTCGTCGAACCGCCCTCCGCGCGCTGAAGAAGGAGACGTGGAGCACAAGGGCAAGCAGCGCGGCGAATTCACGAAGAAGCCACTTGGCGGAAGACCCTTTGCGGATCGTAGCGGCAAGCCGAAGCGTTTTGTCAAAGCGGTGGGCGACCGCAGCACGGGGCCGAAAAAGTTCGCGGGCAAGAAGCCTTACGGCAAAGCGGCAGCAAAGCCGTCCGGAGCATTCGACAAGTTCAAGGGCAACAAAAAGCCCTTCGGCAAACGCCCTCCGGCGCGTAAATTCAAACCAGACAAAGGTGATGCCGCAGAATGAAGCCTACCTCCTACTCCGAAGCGCCGGGCCAGCCGGGCAGCACGCAGCCTGAGGCCGAGCCACGTCCAAGTTGCCCGGTCTGCCGCGAGCGGCCTATTATCGCCATCGACGGGCCAGCGGGCGCGGGCAAGAGCACGCTGGCGGCGCATCTGGCGCGGCGGTTCGGCTACCTCAATCTCGAAACCGGGGCCATGTATCGCGCGCTTGCGCTGAAGGCGATTGAAAACGACCTCGCCTTCGATGAAGAGGCTCCGCTGCTTGATCTGGCCACGCACACGCGGATTACGCTCGAGCCGCAGTTGGAGGGCAACCGAGTGTTGCTCGATGGCGTCGATGTCTCGCATCGCATCCGCGAGCCGGATGTCACCGCCGCCGCATCCCGGGTCTCCGTTCATCACAATCTGCGCAGGTGGATGGTCCAGCAGCAGCGCGCTCTCGGTGCTGAAGGCGGCGTGGTGATGGAAGGCCGCGACATCGGCACGGTCGTCTTTCCCGATGCGGAGGTCAAGATATTTCTCGACGCGGCGCCCGAGGTGCGGGGCAATCGCCGCTACTGCCAGACCTCTACGATGAGAGACGATGCGGAGGTTCCGGACCCGGCCGCGGTTGAGCGAAAGCGGCAGATCAGGGAGGCCATCGTCCGCGAGATGAAGGATCGCGACTACCGCGACCGCAACCGAGCGGAATCGCCGCTTCGGCCGGCCTCGGACGCCGTTGTCCTTGACTCGACAGCCCTTACACTCGAAGAGGTGCTTGACCGTGCCGAGCGAATTGTCCGTTCCCACCTGCTGGCCGGGCGCCAGTAAACCTCGAAAAAGCAGCATTTTCCGCCCCGGTTGCACCAGGAATTGTGCAAATTTAACTTATTCCGCGTTTTCCATAAAAAAATTTGCTTTCTGTGCTAACCTTCACACATCGTTTGAAACAGATTGGTTTTCTGCAAGACTTTGTACGAACCCCGATTTGGATCTAGCGGCAAATTCATCAGCAACATAAGGAAATAACGAACATGGAACAGGGAACAGTTAAGTGGTTCAACGATGCCAAGGGGTTTGGCTTTATCAGCCGGCAGAACGGTGAGGATGTGTTTGTGCACTACTCCGCCATCAACTCCAACGGTTTCAAGAGCCTTCAGGAAGGCCAGGCAGTGCAGTTCAACGTTGTGAAGGGACCCAAAGGTTGGCAGGCGTCCGACGTCCAGCCCCTCTAAGCTCTATCTAGCGGCACAGCATTACCCAGGTTTGACGCAAGGGATGGCCTACGCTATCCCTTTGCGTGTTTAACTCTCCTGCCGGAGCCAATGTATGCCTGTCCCACAGTCACTACTGTGTGACTGGTACTCCCATGCCCGGAAGGATGGTCGAAGTCGCCTTGAACTTTCGATAGCCTGAGTCTGCCTCGCGTACCGATCCGTTGAAGTGGAAGAGCAGGTAGAACCGCGCCGAACCCTGTGCGGTGATGAGCGACGGCAACCACACCTCTCCATTCACTTGAGTCTGCTCCATCTCGAAGCTGGCACCCTTGCGGATGCTCGCCACGAGCCCTGCGCCAATTTTGAAGTCGTCCACGACGCGGCCTTCGGCTTTTACGAGCACATGGTCCTGTTCGTCTACCCATGCCGTACCTGCCAGGTCTCGAAAGACGCTTTCGGCCCTGTCTTGCGGCTTCGCGTTCGGGTCGCCTGCGTAGTCCATCTCGATGGTGTCGCGTCCGTTCAGCTTGACGCGGCGGGGGTTGGTAAAGCGGAGCAGAGCGAGCAGACGCGATACGGTAATCACCTCATTGCCGGCTGCGTCAGTCGATTTGCCCTCGCGTACGGCTTTTTCGATCTTCTTTTTCGCCTTGGCCACGCGCTTGTCGATCTCTTCGTTTTCCTTCTGGATTGCCTTTTGGCTCAGGTCCTTGCCGTTTTTCCTCATCAAGCGGGAGACGGGAACGCCTTGCACCCAGAAGACGTCGTACTCTTCGGTCGTGGTCTTTTTGACGCCGCCATGCCCGTCCGACTCCTGTTGGGTGACGACCGCACGGAAGAGATAGTCCTTCCGGATCGCCTCCGATGCCTTCTGGTGCGCTTCGACCTCGCGCATCAGGGTAGGGATGTCGGGCAACGGTTTCTCAGCAGAGGCCGAAGCATCTGCTGCTTCGGGTGCTGATTTCGCCTGCGCCCAGGCAGGAACCGTCGGCCAGCCCAGCATAGTAAGCAGAATCAGTATCCTGAGCGCATCGACGACCATATCTGCCACTATAGTGCGTCGTCGCAAACGTTGCTTCGGCAGGATTTTCCACCATTGCGCGAGGGTGGTCGAGAAGTGCATCGGCGGAACGGAACGAGTACCGCAGCGGCTGAACAGGCTGCGGAAAAATCCCATCCGGCAGCATGTGCAGAAAGGCCCGGGGCTAAAGCCCCTTGAATTTGTTGGCACTTTCGCAGGGCTAAAGCCCTGCGCTCCCACCGAAAAGCACAAAGCGCGCACTTTTCCGCAGCCTGTGAAGCCGCATGGTTTGCGCAACACTTACGGCACGGCTGAAGCCATGCCCCTAAGTAAGACAGAGTTTAGGGTCGATTTCTATTCCGCCTTGCGGGCAGGATTGCAGCCACCCAACTCACGAAGCGCTCTTTTAGGGTACAGTGTGGTTGTACCAATTATTCTGTATGTTTGATGCGCTCCACCAAATCGATGCGGAGAGAGACTCGGGGCAGTCGATTCCGCAGATACTCAGGTTCGGAGACCTGGACGACGTTGCCGTTGCGCTACAGCCGGTTGCAGCCGGATACAGCCATCCTGAGCTGCACATGATTGTCCGGGAGGACATTCCGGCCGGTCACAAGGTGGCCGTCCACGCCATTGAACTTGGGCAGCCTGTACGTAAGTTCAACCAAATCATCGGATTTGCGACTCGTCCGATTGTTGCGGGAGATCATGTCCACACGCACAATCTGGCGGCGGGCAGCTTTGAGCGGGATTACGCAATCGGAGTCGATGCGCATTCGACTGAGTTCGTGAATCGAGTGGGGACGGCAACCTTTGAAGGCATCGTCCGGCCTGATGGCCGGGTTGGGACGCGCAACTATGTTGGCATCCTCACTACGGTCAACTGTTCGGCGACAGTGGCCCGGCGCATTGCCGCACACTTCACTCCGGAGGTGATGCGGCGTTATCCGAATGTGGACGGTGTCGTCGCCATCACGCATGGCACAGGCTGCGGCATGGCCGAGCACGGCGAGCCAGCCGACCTGCTGCGCCGGGTCTTTGCCGGATACGCCACGCATCCCAACTTTGCTGCCGTTCTGCTGCTCGGGCTTGGTTGCGAGACCAACCAGATTGACCACTTGATCGCCCTTACCGGTCCGGCCACTGCGTTGCGCGCGAGCGCGATTCAGGAGGACGGCGGCACGGTCGCCTCGATTCGCAAGGGAATTGCCACGGTGACGGAGATGCTCGAAGAGGCAGATCGTGTCCGGCGAACGAAGGTCTCTGCCTCGAAGCTGGTCCTGGGGCTCCAGTGCGGCGGGTCGGATGCGTACTCGGGCATCAGCGCCAACCCTGCGCTGGGCGCAGCGGTGGATATGCTGGTGCGCAACGGCGGCACGGCGGTGCTCTCGGAGACGCCGGAGATCTATGGAGCGGAGCACCTGCTGACGCGCCGCTCGTCACGTCCGGAAATTGCTGAGCGATTGATTGATCGCATTCACTGGTGGGAGGAGTATACGGCGCGGCACAAGGGGTCGATCGACAACAATCCGCAGCCCGGCAACAAGACAGGCGGGCTGACGACGATTATCGAAAAATCGCTTGGCGCGGTCTCGAAGGGTGGGACGACGAACCTGAACGGGGTGTACCTCTACGCGGAACCGATTCGAGGGAAGGGGCTGGTGTTTATGGACTCGCCGGGCTTCGATCCTGTGTCGGCGACCGGGCAGGTGGCGAGCGGGGCGAACCTGCTGTGCTTTACGACGGGTCGCGGTTCGGTATTCGGCTGCAAGCCGACGCCGTCGTTGAAGGTTGCGTCGAACACGCCGCTGTTCAACCGCATGAGAGACGACATGGACATCAACTGCGGCACGATTCTGGATGGGGAAGAGACCGTGCAGCAGGCGGGCGCGCGGATATTCAGCGAAATGCTTGCGGTGGCTTCAGGCAAGCTGACGCGCAGCGAAGAGCTTGGCTTCGGCGAAGAAGAGTTTCAGCCCTGGCTCCAGAGTGCAACTTTATAGGCACAGATGAACTTCGCTTCATGTGAGGCCGCATCAAAAGGTCTAGCATAAAGAGGTACGCGAACATTCGCGCAACCATCTGAAGCGAGGACTGGAATGGCCACCAAGGCAGGGGACCTTACCCCACTGGCCCCGGCGTTTGAGCCGGAGCGTGAATTCGTTTTTGACATCTTTCGCCGCTGGGGCTACCTGCAGGCATCGCTCGACCCGTTGGGGCAGTATCTTCCGCCCGAGCCGTTTCCTGCTGCGGTGCCGGAGGGCGAGTATGCCCGCGAGGCGCGCGGCTACTATTGCGGCACGATTGCGGTCGAGTTCATGCACCTGCTCGATGCGGAACGGCGGCAGTGGATTGAAGAGCGCATGGAGCGGCTTCCGCCAAAGCAGAACCAGGCGCGCATCCTTACGGAACTGATTCGCGCCGACCTCTTCGAGCAGGTCATTCAGTCGCGGTATCTGGGGACGAAGCGGTTTTCGCTCGAAGGCCTGACGGTGCTGATTCCGTTTCTCGATCGCGTCTTCGCCACGAGCGGCGACCTGGGCGTGACGCGCGCGATGATTGCGATGAGCCATCGCGGGCGGTTGAACGTGATGGTCAACACGATTGGCCGGAAGGCGTCGGAGATCTTCACGCGGTTTGAGGATGTCGATCCGCGCAGCACGATGGGCGGCGGCGATGTGAAGTATCACGTCGGCGCGACGGGTGAGTACCGCACGCCGGGCGGGAATGTCATCTCGCTGCATCTGGCGTCGAACCCGAGCCACCTGGAGGCGATTGATCCGGTGATTCTGGGCCGCACGCGCGCTAAGCAGGTGCGCATCGGCAAAGATGGGATGAAGGCGGTGCTGCCGCTGATTATCCACGGCGACGCGGCGTTTGCGGGGCAGGGCATCGTGGCTGAGACGCTGAACATGGCGACGCTGCACGGTTACAACGTGGGCGGCACCATTCACGTCATTGTGAACAACCTGCTTGGATTTACGGCGCTGCCGGAGGAGTCGAACTCGACGCGCTTCTCGTCGGACGTTGCCAAACGGCTGCCGATTCCCATCTTTCACGTCAATGCGGAGGACCCCGACGCCGTGGTTCGTGTGGCCGCGATTGCGGCGGAGTACCGCGAACGGTTTCTGTCGGACATTGTTGTTGATCTCATCGGCTATCGCAGGCACGGGCACAGCGAGGTGGATGATCCGACAGTCACGCAGCCGCGCCGGTACGCGGCGATCAAAGACCATCCGCCGCTGTATCAGATTTATGCGAAGCGGATTGGTGTCGATCCTGCGGCTGAGGTTCACGAGGTGCAGCAGGGGTTTCTCGACGACCAGAAGGCCGCGAGCAAAGCCGGCAAGAAGACGCGGCTGGCGCAGCTTCCTTCCTACTGGGACAGCTACTACGGCGGCGAGTTGAAGCCTGCGGACGAGAACATCGTCACGGGGCTTTCTGCCGGTGTGGTGCGTGAACTTGCAGAGCAGATCGCGGCTTACCCGGAGATGTTTCACATTCACCCGAAGGTGAAGAAGCTGCTGGAGCAGCGGATGGAGATGGGTGCGGGCACGCGGCCGTTCGACTACGGCACGGCAGAGCAGATTGCGTTTGCGTCGCTGCTGAAGGCGGGCACGCCGGTGCGGCTGACCGGGCAGGACTCGCAGCGCGGGACGTTCAATCAGCGGCACTCGGTGCTGATCGACACGGAGACCGAGGTGAAGTACACGCCGCTTGAACACCTGAGCCCCACGCAGGGGCGCTATGACGTATACAACTCGCTGCTCTCGGAGGCGGGCGTGCTGGGCTTCGAGTATGGCTACTCGCGCGACTATCCGGAGACGCTGGTGCTGTGGGAGGCGCAGTTCGGCGACTTCGCCAACGGCGCGCAGATCATCATCGACCAGTTCATCGCGGCGAGCGAGGCGAAGTGGAACCTGCTCTCGGGCCTGGTGATGCTCTTGCCGCATGGCTACGAGGGGCAGGGGCCGGAGCACTCGAGCGCACGCATCGAACGCTACCTGCAACTGGCGGCGAGCGACAATATGCAGATCTGCCAGCCTTCGACCGCGGCGCAGTACTTCCACCTGCTGCGCAGACAGGCGATGCGGCACTGGCGCAAGCCGCTGGTGGTGTTTACGCCGAAGAGCATGTTGCGGCATCCGGACGCTTCCTCGACGGTTGCTGACTTCGCGCTGCCGATGTTCCAGAATGTGCTCGCCGATTCGACGGTGACGGACCCGCGACGCCTGCTGGTCGCCAGCGGCAAGATTGGCCACAACCTGCGCATGGAGCGGGCGAAGCGCAAGATCACGGACGTGGGCATCATCTTCCTGGAGCAGCTTTATCCGTGGCCCGAGGCGGAGCTTCAGGCTGCGCTCGACCAGCATCCGGGGGCGGAGGAGATTGTCTGGGTGCAGGAGGAGCCGGCCAATATGGGCGCTCATTCCTACGTGATGCCGCTACTGCGAATCATCGCGGGCGACCGTGCTGTGCTGAGCGTGAAGCGCAGCGCGAATGCGACTCCCGCAACCGGTTCGGCCAAGGCGCACGAGATTGAAGAGAAGACGTTGATCGACCTGGCGTTCGGCGCGGCGGATTAGCCGCGCCTGCGGTCTCAGGTGGTTTTGACGAACTCGACGCGGCGGCTGTTGGCCTTGCCTGTGGAGGTTGCGTTGTCGGCGATGGGCTTGGTACCGCTGAAGCTTTTGGCGGTGAGGTTCGAGGCGGAGAAAAAAGGCCCGAACACGGAAGGGTGTCCGTGTTCGGGCAAGACCAGCCCCAGGAGGATTCTGTGGGGGGCCGGGTAAATCAGGAACGCTGACGCTGGATCGAGAGACGGCGGCGAATGACTCCCGCAACTCCGAACAGGCCAGTGCCAAACAGTAGGATGCTGCTGGGCTCCGGGGTGGAGGTTAGGGGCAGGCTCGTCTCAAGCACCGCCGGAGGACCGAAGACCTCGGCATAGTCCAGTTGGAAGCTATAGGTGCCGGCGCTAGCAAGGGTATAGTTGCAGCCCGTAAGGCCGGTGCCTACGCAGAGCGTCGTGGTCTCAGCGGAAGTTGGCCCGCCCTTGTTCACGATCAGGGCGTTGTTGAGGTAGAGCAGGAAGCCGTCATCGTGCTCGAACGTGTACTTGCCGTTGGCCAGGGTAGTCGATCCGACGAACTGGAAGAGGTCGTTGTTGTTAATGCTGTCGCCAATGCACAGAGGGGCGATACTTTATGTAAGTTTTGCAGTTGCATTGGTTAGCAGACTATGGCCGGGGTTTGGAATTGTTCGGAGAGACCTGGAGCGCAAGAGATTGCGAAGAGCGGGGGAAGAGAAATTTGACACTGCAATTTCCAGCACAGTGTTTTGGAAGAATGTATACGGGTGTTTACATATCTGTCGTAGAGGCCGAGTTGAGATTCTCCAGACGATTTTCTGCCGACAGGCAGGCTGGCTGGCAGAACGCCTTATAGAGCTTCCTTAAGCAGTGGCAGAGGGTGCGGTGATTTCTTTGGCGTAGATCTGGTAAGACACGGCCGGCGGTTCGCTGCCCTGGTGGAGCGCGCGGACGCGAGCGCGGATGGCCTCGTCGGCAGCAGTGATGCGCTCGCGCGAGCGGAGGTAGTCGAGCCAGGACTCCATGAGAAAGGTCTCGTTGAATCGCCTGGGGTCGATCGCGTCGCGGTAGATGCCCCAGCGGATGGCGCCGTCGCGGAGACGGACGCCGCGGAGTTGATGGATGGCGCGGTTGAACTCTGCGTAGTCCTCTGGCCGGATGCGGTATTCGACGGAGATGCGGACGGGGCCATCGGTGGGTTCGGCGTCGGTGAGCAGTTGCGGGGCGGGGCGGCCGGACTGGAACGGCGTGTGGTCGGGGATGGGGCCTTGCAGGATGTGGAAGCGGCTGACGAAAGGCAGTGTCACAACCAGGCCGCAGGCGGCGACGGTGAGCGAGATGGGTGTCGAGGTGCGGTCGGCAAGCGCGCCCCAGAGCACGGAACCGAGCGCCATGCCTCCCTGAAAGGTCATCAGGTAGGTGCCGAGCGCGCGCGCCTGCACCCAGGCGGGGACTGCGAGTTGCACGGAGGTATTGAGCGTGGAGAGGGTGCTGGTCCAGGCAAAGCCGGAGACGATGAGCGTGACGATGATGAGCGCCGGTGAGTGGACGTAGGCGAGCGCAAGCAGCGTAAGCACGTTGTAGAGCGTGGCGGCGGCGATGATGCGGTCGGCGGAGAAGCGGCGGCGGACCCGGGGAAGTGCGGTTGCGCCTGCAAGCGCGCCCAGACCGAGCGAACCGTTCAGGATGCCGTAGCCAAGCGCTCCCTGATGCAAAACGTGACTGGCGACGACGGCCAGCAGCGCCCAGACCGCCGAAAGGAAGAAAGCGAAGGTGAAGGTGCGGACGAGCGAGGCGCGCAGGTCCGGCGCATAGCGCACATAGCGCAGGCCGGAGCGGATGGAGGCGGCGATGCGCTCGGACGGCAGCGTGGATTTGAACAGCGGGATGCGTTTCCAGTTGACCAGCACCCAGATGACGGCGGCGAAGGAGATGGCGTTGAGGAGAAAGACGGAGGCTGCGCCGGTGTCGGTGCGCTTGAAGGCCGCGACCATCAGGCCGCCGAGCGCGGGGCCGACGGCACGTGCGAGATTGTTGCTGGCGGAGTTGAGCGAAACCGAGTCGGGGATCAGCTCGCGCGGCACAAGCTCGGGAATGATGGCCTGCCATGCTGGATTGTTCATGGCTGAGCCGATGTTGAGCAGGAAGGTGAGCGAGAGCAGCGTCCAGGGTGAGACGTGGCCGAGGAAGGTCAGCACGGCGAGGATGCCGACCGAGCCGAGCATCCACGCCTGCCAGAAGATGAGCAGTTTGCGGCGGTCGAAGATGTCGGCTGTTGCCCCGGCGAGCAGGCCGAGGAAGAGCACAGGCAGGCTGGCCGCTGTCTGCATGAGGGCGATGAGCAGCGGTGAGCGGGTGAGGGCCGTCATCAGCCAGGTGCCGGCGGTGTCCTGCATCCAGGTGCCGATCGACGAGATGGTGCTGGCGATCCAGCGGTCGCGGAACAGTGGGATTTGCAGTGGAGCGAAGCCGCTGGGACTCTCCGATGACGGAGTGAGTGGCCCGGTGTTGGGGGTCTCGAAGGGCATCGCTTCGACTAGTGTACGAGGTCGCGGGTCGCGGCACATGCGGTTGCGCCGGTGAAAGGTGCGGACTGTCGAAGAGGATGTCTCGGCTGCCTATGCGTTGCTTTCCGGCTCGAAGAAGCTGAGCGCGGCGTCGCCCTGCCGGACCAGCCGTGTCTGCACGAGCGTGCCATAACACACTTCGAGATGCTTTCGGCTGCTGTGCTCGGCGATGACCAGAGCGTTCGGGGCGAGCAACTGACGGCCTTGTGCGCTGCCGAAAAAGTTGAGTGTTGAGACGTACTCCGCTTCGGCCTCATAGGGCGGGTCGAGGAAGACCAGATCGACGGGCCCTGTGAGCTTCGCAAGCAGGGCGGCAACTCCGCGCGTCTCCAGCGTGAAGCCGGTGGTAATCTTCAAGGCCGAAAGATTCGTGCGCATCGCTACCGCTGCCGGAGCGGCCTTCTCGGCAAACCAGACGTGCTCCGCACCGCGGCTCAGGGCCTCGATTCCGACCGCTCCGGTGCCGGCGTAGAGGTCTACGAAGCGGGAGTCGGCGACGCGCGGAGCAAGGATATTGAACAGCGTTTCACGCAGCCGGTCGCTGGTCGGTCGGGTTCCTATTCCGCGCGGGGCAATCAGTTGCCTCGACCGGAATGTGCCTGCAACAACGCGCATTCTGTCATGGTAAGCGATGGCAGGGCGGCGAACGCATACAATGGAGCCATGCGCGGGTGGTCATTTCCGGTTGGCAGGTTCCTCGGCGTGGAGGTGCGCATCCACACCTTCTTTCTGCTTTTGCTTGTACTGGCCTTCAGCTATGCATCGGCTTTCGGGTCAACAGGCGGACGGGGCTTTGTGCTGTGGCTGATTCTGCTGGGTGCTGTGATCGTCCGTGAGGTTGCGCGCGCGGTCGCCGCGGCGTGGCATGGACTGGAGCTGCGTAGCATTCTGCTTCTGCCCACCGGTGGCTTGTTCACCTACGCCACGCCTGACGCGGTTGAGCGTTCTTCGACGCCGGAGATGCAGAAGCGCATGGCTGTGGTTGGTCCTATTGCCAACTTCGTCTTCGGGTTGCTGCTGGCTGCGTTGGTGCTGATTATTTCGCCTCAGATCAATCTGCTGGAAAAGCCCTGGATTACGCCTGCGTATCTGATGCGCGCTTCGGTGTGGATGAATCTGCTGCTAGGCGCGGTGAATCTGTTGCCTGCTTCGCCGCTCGATGGCGGCCGCGTCTTTCGCGGGGAGTTTGCCAAGTCGCACGGAGCTATCAAAGGGATGCGCGCTTCGGCGGGACTGGGTCAGGCGATTGCCATCGCGATGGTCATCGCGGGCGTGCTGATTCCGAATATGTGGCTGGTAATGCTTGGCGCCTTTGTGATGATCGGCGCGCATCTGGAAGACCAGGGTTTGCTGCTTCAGTCGGACGTGGACACGGTGCGGATGCGCGACGTGATGCTGACGCAGTTTGCTACGCTTTCCGCCTCGGACACGCTCGAAGACGCGCTCCAGCGTTCGGTCCACTCGCTGCAGGATGTCTTTCCTGTGGTGCGCGGTGCGAACCTGGTGGGCGCGGTCTCGCGGCAGGGTATCGTTGAGGCGCTGCACGCTGAAGGCAACGGCTACATTCAGGGCGTGATGACACGCTCCTTCCAGACGGCGAAGCCCGACGACTCACTGGTGAAGACGCTGCGCCGCATCATGGGCGGCCAGGGCGCGCAGATGGTTCCGGTACTCGAAGGCGACCGCATCGTCGGGATCATTACTCCGCAGAATCTCGCCCACTCGATGGGAATGCTTAACCAGCGCCGCAGGATTCGGGCGCAGGAGTGATGGCGGGCTCTGTTCAAAGCGAGCCGCTCGCCCCGGGCCTCTATCTGGTGGCTACGCCGATTGGCAACCTTGAAGACATCACCTTGCGGGCGTTGCGCGTGCTTCGCAGCGTGGATCGCATTGCGTGCGAGGACACGCGGCAGACGCAGAAGCTGCTCAACCACTTTGGCATTGAGACCCCCACGGTCAGCTATCATCTGCACAACGAGGGGCCGCGCGCCGAAGAGTTGATTGCACAACTGAAGCAGGGCGCGCGCATCGCCGTCGTGAGCGATGCGGGCACGCCGGGCATCGCTGACCCCGGGGCGCAGATTGTCGCAGCGGCCATCGCTGAAGGCGTCACGGTCTATCCCATTCCGGGGGCCAACGCCGCTATCAGTGCGCTGGTCGCCAGCGGACTTGCGGCGGAAACGTTCACCTTTCATGGCTTTCTTCCGGCGAAGGCAGGGCAGAGAAAGACCGCGCTCGAATCGCTCATGCGCACGGGCGCGACGCATATCTTTTACGAAGCACCGCACCGCATTGCCGAGACGCTCGCCGACATTGAAGCCGTCTTTGGCGCAGCGCAGCATGTCGTCATTGCGCGCGAACTCACCAAACTGCATGAGGAATTTTTGCGTGGCCCGGTTGGCGGGGTGTCTGCTTCACTCGCCGCCCGACCCGTGATTCGCGGTGAGATGGTTCTTCTGCTTGCGCCGGAGGAAAATGGGGCGACGCAGCAAAAGCGAAGCATCGCGCAGGACGTAGCCACGCTCATGCAATCGGAAAATATGTCAGAGAAAGATGCGCTCAAGCGAGTGGCCCGCGAGCGCGGCATCGGCAAAAGTGATGCCTATCGCGAGCTTCAGCGCGAGCAAAACCGTAAACGCTGACAGCCCGGCTCGATCGGTGTTATCGGTGCAGATCGGTGTTGAGTCTTACGCCCGACCCTTGACGCGGTCGTAGTTGTAGATGTCGCTGGTTGTGCCCAGGGCTTCGTTGTACAACGTCGTCGCACCGGCGGCTTCGTTCAGCTCTTCGCTGAAGTTGTGGAGCGCGCGCAGGTGGTCTGCAGTTGCGGGAATCTCCAGCTTGCTCGACTTGAAAAACTTCTGATAGCCCCGGTCGAGCAGGCGCGAGATTTCGCCGCCCAGCACCCAGCCCGGCCTGACCAGCAGCAGGACTGTACCATCGGGCGCGGCGGCAATCTCGGCCGCGCAGCCGTATTTGCGTACCTGAAAGGCGTTCGGGACGCGCTTTGCACCCTCCTGCGCGGGTGCAACATCGAATCGTTGACCGCCAAGCAGGGAGAGGACGTCGTTGAATGTGCGATGAGAAGACTTTTTTGCCATAAGCGCCATACGTTAGACTTGTTAACAACTGTCGCACATCCGCTCGACACCATCAATCCGGTGCTGCCGGACGGATGGGGCGGATTGAATCCGGCGACCCTCAGGGGCTGAAGCCCCTCGCTATCTTCAAGCCCTGCGGCACGGCTGAAGCCGTGCCCTTAACAGGCCGCACTGCTGCAAACGGAAACTGCATGATGACGACCGTCAAACCGCTCGGCACCACCATCCTCGAACGCATCGGCAATACGCCGCTCGTCCGTCTGGAGCGGCTGACCGCGCACCTGCCTGGCATCCAGATTCTCGGGAAAGCGGAGTGGGCCAATCCCGGGGGCTCGGTCAAGGACCGCGCCGCCTCGGCGATTGTGCTCGATGCGCAGAAGCGTGGGCTGATCAGCAAGACGCGCGGGCTGCTCGATGCCACGAGCGGAAATACGGGCATTGCTTATGCCATGCTGGGCGCGGCGCTCGGTTTTCCTGTGACGCTTTGCATGCCGTCCAATGTTTCGCCGGAGCGCAAGCGGTATCTCGCTGCCTATGGTGCGCAGATTCTCTGGACGGATCCGGCGGACGGCTCGGATGGCGCTATCCGCAAGGCTCGTGCTTTAGCTGCGGCAGAGGGTGATCGCTACTACTATGCCGACCAGTACTCGAACGATGAGAACTGGCGCGCCCACTACCGTACCACCGCCAACGAAATCTGGGAGCAGACCGAGGGGCAGATTACGCACTTCGTGGCTGGCCTCGGCACCAGCGGCACCTTCATGGGCACGACGCGGCGACTGCGCGAGCTGAACCCGAAGATTCGCTGCATTTCGATGCAGCCCGACTCGCCTTTCAACGGGCTTGAGGGCTTGAAGCACATGCCCACTGCGATTGTGCCGCGCATCTACGATGCCGCGCTCGCCGATGAGAACATCGAGATGGCCACCGAGACCTCCTACAAGATGGTCAAGAGCCTCGCCCGCAATCAGGGATTGCTCGTGGGCATCTCCGCCGCTGCTGCGGTGGCTACATCGCTTGAGGTGGCTGAACACGAGGCCGCCGCCGGACGCGAGGCGGTGATTGTGACGATTCTCTGCGACTCGGCGGAAAAGTATATGAGCGAACGATTCTGGCAGGAGGAGCAGGAGTAGATGCTGCGCATTGACCACGCCAACTACGAAGCCCTGCGCGCGCACGGCGAAGAGACGTATCCTCACGAGTGCTGCGGCGTGCTACTTGGCAAGAATGTCGCGGGCGAAAGCGCAGGCATTCAGGCGATCAATCACGTTCGGCAGATCGTCCGCGCCGGCAACACGCGCACAGATTCAGCGCACAACCGTTACAACATCGCGCCGCAGGAACTGGTCAAAATTCAGCGTCAGGCGCGCGGCCTGGGCCTCGACATCGTGGGCTTCTACCACTCGCACCCTGACCATCCGGCACAGTGGTCCGCGACTGATTTCGCCGAGGCGCACTGGATCGGCTGCTCCTACGTCATCACCGCCGTCGAAAAGGGCAAGGCCGCTATCACCAACTCCTTCCTGCTGACCGGCACGGACGAGGACACGAAGAAGTTTGAAGATGAAGCAATTCAGATCGACATGGCCGCTGCCGTTGCAAGCGGCGCGTAATCAGAAAGGCAAGGCATGAACATCCACATCCCAACGCCGTTGCGCACCTATACGGGCGGACTCGAAACCGTCACGATTCCGGGCGCGACGGTCAGCGCAGTCTTCGACGGTCTCACGCAAAAGTATCCCGACCTGAAGCAGCACCTCTTCACCGCCGAGGGCAAGCTCCGCTCCTTCGTCAACGTCTACCTGAACGACGACGACATCCGCTACCTCGCAGATAAAGAGTCCGCTGCCGTCAAGGACTCCGATGAACTCACGATCATCCCCTCCATCGCGGGCGGCTCCGCCTGTTGTTGTCGTTGATCTCGCGCGACCATTTGCAGTCCCAACTTTTCTTGCATTTCCATTCCGCTGCGAAGCGGAGAAATCTCCTTTTTCCTCAACAAATTAGCGGCTAAGGAGAAGGGCTTGCAAGGGCGTCCAAGAACCGGCCCCATGAGCCATTTTTCCCTGAAAAGCATCTAGAATTAAGCAAACACTCCGAGGAAGCTCGAATGCCCACCGCAATCGAAGAAACCGTAGAACTACCCAAGCTCACGAACGACGAGATCGCCCGCTACTCCCGCCACCTCATCCTGCCCGAGGTCGGCATGGAGGGTCAGCGCAAACTGAAGGCCGCCAAGGTCCTCTGCGTCGGCACCGGCGGACTCGGCGCGCCGCTGGCGCTCTATCTGGCTGCGGCGGGAGTCGGCACGCTCGGCCTCATCGACTTTGACGTGGTCGATAAGAGCAACCTGCAACGCCAGATCATCCACTCCGAGGCCACCGTCGGCAAGCTGAAGGTAGACTCCGCCGAGCTGATGCTCAAGAACCTGAATCCGAACCTGAACGTCGTCAAGCACAACACGATGCTGACGAGCGCCAACGCGCTCGACATCCTCAAGGACTACGACGTCATCGCCGATGGCACGGACAACTTCCAGACGCGCTATCTGGTCAACGACGCCTGCGTCCTGCTCGGCAAGCCCAACGCCTACGCCTCGATCTATCGCTTCGAGGGCCAGGCCAGCGTCTTCGGCGCGCCGCTCGGCCCGTGCTACCGCTGCCTCTATCCGGAGCCGCCACCGCCCGGTCTCGTTCCCTCGTGCGCTGAAGGCGGCGTACTCGGCATCCTGCCCGGCCTGCTCGGCATCATCCAGGCCACCGAGACCATCAAGCTCATCCTCGGCATCGGCGAGCCGCTCGTCGGGCGTCTGCTGCTGGTCGATGCGCTGGGCATGAACTTCCGCCAGCTCAAGCTGCGCAAGAACCCCGACTGCCCGGTCTGCGGCACGCACCCCACCGTGACCGAGCTGATCGACTACGACCAGTTCTGCGGCATCGAGAAGCCCACCTCGGTTGGGCCACTTGAAGTCGCCCGCGACAAGGCCGTGGCCGATGCCGCGGTCGTCGATGGCATCCCGCAGATCTCGGTCGAGGCGCTCAAGAGAAAGCTCGACGCGAAGGAGAACGTCTTCGTACTCGACGTGCGCGAGCCGCACGAGTACCAGATCGCCAACCTCGGCGCCCCGCTCATCCCGCTGGGCACCATCGAGTCGCGCCTCAGCGAGATCGCCGTGCACAAGAACGACGAGGTCGTCGTCCATTGCCGCTCAGGAGCACGCAGCCAGAAGGCCGCCGTCGCCCTCAAGGCCGCAGGCTTCACGAACGTCTCGAACCTCACCGGAGGCATTCTGGCGTGGGCCGAGAAGATCGACCCGACGATGCCGAAATATTAATTCAAGCCATTTACACAATAAGGGCGCGTCCACATCGGATGCGCCCTTTGTTTTGGTGAATTCGTATCTATCGTTGCCGGTATTTGATGGCGCCGTTATTTGCCGGTGTAGATGACGTGCCAGACGCTGTTGGTGCCGTCGTCGGTGACGAAGAGCGAGCCGTCGTTGGCTACGGCTACGCCTACGGGGCGTCCCCAGACTTTGCCATCAGGCCGCACGAAGCCGGTGAGGAAGTCTTCGTACTCGCCGGTGGCGTGGCCGTTCTTCATGGGTACGCGGATGACCTCGTAGCCCGAGCGGCGATTGCGGTTCCACGATCCGTGCTCGGCTGCGAAGGCGTCGCCTTTGTATTCGGTTGGGAACTGGCTCGCTTCGTAGAAGGTCATTTCGAGTGAGGCGAAGTGAGGTTGCACGAGCACGTCGGGCGTGATGACCTTGGACTTCAGCTCAGGATGGGTACCGGGCAGGCGCGGGTCCTGGTGGCCGCCGATATAGAACCAGGGCCATCCGTAGAAGCCGTCCTCTTCGATGTGGGTGATGTAGTCGGGCACGAGGTTGTTGCCCAGGTTGTCGCGCTCGTTCGTGGAGCACCAGAGCTGGCCGGTGGTGGGGTTGATGGCCTCGCCCACGCAGTTGCGGATGCCGTAGGCGTAGACCTTGATGAACTTCCCTTCGGGCGTGTATTCAAGCACGTCGGCGCGGTGGAACTCGCGCGGATGGGTGTCGGGGTTATCGACGTTCGAGGCAGAGCCGACTGAGATGAACATGCGCTGGCCGTCCTTCGAGAAGACGACGTCGCGCGTCCAGTGGCCGCCTCCGCGAAGCTGCGCGTAGCCGGGCAGCACGGGCACGATGGTCTGGGGCGCAGTCGTGGCCTTGAGATCGCCGTCTTTGTAGGGGAAGCGGACGAGCGAGGTGGTGTTGGCGATGTAGACCCACTTGGGGTGCTGGCCGTTGGGGTAGAAGTTGATGCCGAAGGGGTGGTCTAGCCCGCTCGCGTAGACGGAGACGGTTTTGGCCTTGCCGTCTGCGGTGACGCCGCGCAGGACTTTGACCTCGCCGGCGCGGCTGTCGGCGAGGAAGAGGTCGCCGTTGGGTGCGGTGCGGATGAGGCGCGGCTCGGTGAAGCCCTGTGCGTAGAGCTCGACCTTGAAGCCTTTGGGAGCCTGGGGCCATGCGTTGTCGGGACGTGGAACCATGCTCGCGCCGTTATCGACGGCCTCATCTTCTTTGGGCGCGGGCAGATCGGCGACGGTGATCTTCCAGCGAGCGCCGGGATGCTCCTGGGTGAAGTCGTGAAAGGCTGCCTGGCCAGTGACTGTCTTGCCGGATTGCGCGACGAGCGTGGCTGGCAAGGACGATGCGATCGCAGTGAAGAGGATGGCTCGAACTGCAAAGCGGATACGTTCTGACATAAACCTTATCTCCTCGAATCGAACTTTTTGTTTGCTACGGCTGTGGGCTGGGCGGAGCGGCGGTGAGTTGCTTGAATAGTTCGAGCGGGACATTTGCGGTGAGTACCGCGCGGTCTTCGTCCTGCACGATCTTAATCGAGTTGGTCAATTCGAGCAGCGCCGCGTCGTTGGCGTCTGCGGGCTGGGGTTTCTGGATGGAGCGGAAGAGGTTGAGCAGCGTATTGAGCGTCTGGGCGGTGCGGGCGGCGTCGGCTTCGGTGGGGGCGAACTCCTCGATACGCAGGCGCAGCACGCCAACATAGCGCAGGCTGGCGACGAAGGTCGTGTCTTCGGAGAGCGGGAGCCTGAGGCCGAAGATGCTGATGTAGCCGCGGTCGGAGAAGGGCAGGCCGATGTGGCCGATGGCCCAGGCGCTTGAGAGCAGTGGCACGTCGCGGTAGCGGGCCGAGAGCAGCGACGAGCCGGAGAAGGGCGAGGCCGCGGCGCGATGGCGGTCGAGGATCGAGTGAATCTGCTCGGTCGTGGGCATATTCGAGGCGGCGATGGTGTCGTAGCCGAGCTGCACCACGCGGAGCGGGCGCATGTCTTTGCCTTCGCCGACCGGGATGGTGTAGATGGTGCGGCCGTCGTAGGTCTCCTGCGACGTGGCGAGCGTGGCGAGGTAATGGGCAAGGCGTGTGCCATCGAAGCGGCCCTCGAACACCTCCGAGTAGCCGACGGGGCCGTTAGGGCCGTTGGGGTCGTCCATGCGGTGCAGCGCAAAAGCGACGGCGTCGAGGTCGCGTTCGGGGTCGATCCCGGTGGCGTCGATGAAGTGCTGGTACTCAGGGCTGTGGTGAATTTTAGTGCGCTCGAAGTGTGTGGCCAGACGCAAGGGGCGCAGGTTGGCGTAGATAATTGCATCGGACTCAGGGAGCAGCCGGGCCACCTCGGGCGGCGCGGCCTTGCGCAGCAGCACGGCGACGACGAGCGCGCCGATGAGCGCCAGCGCCACCAGCAGCGAATAACGGGTTCGTCTACGCATCCTCACAGGTTCTACACAGTGTACGGTGTGGCCGAGGAAATGATGGGCGGAAAAGTTTGATTTGCTGCGCGCAGAACTGGATGCGGGTATGCGCTCAGACACCGGCTCAATGTTGATTGAGCACTCTGGCTATGCTAAAGTTACGACTGCGGCGCACTCTGCGCGGGCACTGGTGCGCGTTCTGCGGTCGGGGCTTACAGGGGGCGGTTCTAGTAAGATAGAAGAGGCTGTTTGGGCTGGCGTAGCTCAGCTGGTAGAGCATCTGATTTGTAATCAGAGGGTCGGGGGTTCAAGTCCCTTCGCCAGCTCCAGTTCCAGACGGCAGGAAAGTTTTGGTTGTACTGTTGGGCCGTTCTGGCAAACAGACCTCCGGAGACTCCTTCAGAGCTTTTTGCCCCGCTGGTTTGCGCGGGCGCGATGAATGGTGTCGAGGCTGCGCGCGGAACGGTTTGGCAGGATGTGCACAGGTGGCCGAGTGGTTAATGGCAGCAGACTGTAAATCTGCCGCGCAACGCGCTACGGAGGTTCGAATCCTCCCCTGTGCACCATCAGTTTTCGATAGTGTTGAAGGGATGGCAGGACTGGTGAATGTTGTGGACTTTGGCCCTGCCGGCAGTGGACGGATGTGGATTGCGCTGGCGGTGATGGCCCTGTTGGCGTTTGGCGCCTGGCGGACAATTGAGCCGGGAAAGATTCAGCAGGTGACATGGATACTGCTCGGATTTTTTGCCTTCCGCGTTGTGCTGGGACGGATGCGTTCGCGGTAGGGGCGGGTTCGCGGTAGGATTGTTGAGTTAGGTTGTAACAGGCAAGCTGATGTAGCTCAGTGGTAGAGCACTCCCTTGGTAAGGGAGAGGTCATGGGTTCAAGCCCCATCATCAGCTCCAGAAATTCAGCTTTTAGCTCCTGGCTATTAGCTCTTAGCTCAGATTGCAACAGGCGGGAATTCTTGGACGCATGCAAAGAATTTCGACGCTTCGGGAAGAGAGCTAAAAGCTAAAAGCCAGAAGCTAAAAGCTAATGAGGGCGGGAGTAACTCAGTGGTAGAGTCACAGCCTTCCAAGCTGTTGGTCGCGGGTTCGATTCCCGTCTCCCGCTCCAGAGATTTGAAGACGTCCGGCCCGGCCGCGCGCAGGAGATTGTAAAACGCGATGTATGAACAGGCTGTACTTCCGATTGCCGACCCCGAGACGTTCGCTACGGTCAAGGCGGCTGTCGAGTCTTCATTCGCCTCTGGACAGGTGGCGCGCTTTTTGAAGTCGGTGGACCATGCGAAACTGCGCGTCCGCGACTTCGAGGACGTTCTTCGCAAGGGCTTGCTGGGTGCGGCAACGGCCGGCGAATACAACCGCCTCCCCAACGGCGACCAGGGCCAGATCCGCGAGTTCTACCTCGCCAAGCTGGAAAAGGTCGCGCCCGAATTGAGGCAGAAGTTCTTCAAGTTGTATGCGTACTATTGATCCCCCGAATTTAGCTTTACGAATTTGATTTGAATACAACGCCGGTTCATGCGCCGGCCAACACAGGAGACGGAGAGAGTCATGGCGAAGGAAAAATTTGACCGGTCGAAGCCGCACGTGAACATTGGAACGATCGGACACATCGATCACGGCAAGACGACGCTGACGGCGGCGATCACGAAGGTGCTGTCGAAGC